>LNFM01015978.1_pt1 | contig 13959 bp, 12 predicted proteins | sample 596031 | NCBI WGS metagenome assembly LNFM01 (sample SAMN04254537, study PRJNA301005) | activated carbon metagenome | isolation source: dual media filters at the Ann Arbor, Michigan drinking water treatment plant | place: USA: Ann Arbor
GGAAGATCAAGGAATATGTCGACCGCTCGCTGATGCTGGTGACGGCGCTGGCGCCGGTGATCGGCTACGACAAGGCCTCGAAGATCGCCCATCATGCCATGGACCGGGACCTGACGCTGAAGCAGGCGGCGCTTGAGCTCGGCTATATCGGCGAAACCGATTTCGATCGTATCGTCGACCCGGCTAAGATGGTGCGGCCGTACGTTGCGAGTGAGTGAGTAGAATCCATGACTTGGCGGATCGGGGTCGATATTGGGGGCACGTTCACGGACGTCGCCGTGGTGGACGACACAAGCGGTCGCATCGGCGCCGCCAAGACGCTGACGACACCGCGTGATTTCGTGTCCGGGGTGCTCGAGGCCCTCGGCTCCGCGATGAGGGCCTATGGCATCGCGCCGGGCGACGTCGGGTTGCTCTGCCATGCCACGACGGTCGTCACCAATGCGCTGCTCGAGGAAAAGGGAGCTCGTGTGGGTCTCGTTGCGACACGGGGCTTTCGCGATGTCCTGGAGTTGCGACGATCCTCGCGCGGCGACCTCTACGACCTTTTCCAGGACCCGCCGGCAACGCTGACGCCGCGCCGGCGGCGGTTCGAGATCACGGAACGCATCGGTGCCGACGGGCAGATCGCGACGCCGCTCGCAGAGGAAGAGATCGACGGGCTGATCGCCGGTCTGAAGGCAGAGCGCGTGGAATCGATTGCGGTCTCGCTGCTGTTCAGCTTCCTCAGGGCGGCATTTCCGGACATCCCTGTCTATCTCTCGTCCGAGGTGCTGCCGGAGATTCGCGAGTTCGAGCGCACCAGCACGACCGCCGTCTGCGCCTATGTCGGCCCAATCCTCGGTTCGTATCTGGCGAAGCTCGAGGCCGCGACAGGGCAGATGGGCCTGCCGGCGCTCTACCTGATGGGCTCGAACGGCGGTGTGTTCGAGGCGCCCGAAGGCGTCGCCATGCCGGCGATGGCCGTGGAGTCCGGCCCGGCCGCCGGGGTCGTCGGCGCCGCCCTGGTCGCACGCCAGACCGGCAGGCTGGATCTGCTGTCGTTCGACATGGGCGGCACCACCGCGAAGGCCAGCCTCATTCGTGACGGAAAATACGAGACCACGCCGGAATACGAGGTCGGCGGCGGCTCCAACGTGACGCGATTCATGAACGGCGCCGGGCATCCGATCCGCGTCCCGGTGATCGATCTCGCCGAGGTTTCCGCCGGCGGCGGCTCGATCGCCTGGGTCGACCGCGCCGGTGCCCTGCGTGTCGGGCCGAAGAGCGCGGGTGCCGAGCCCGGCCCCGTCTGCTACGGCCGCGGCGGCACGGAGCCGACCGTGACCGACTGCAACCTGGTGCTGGGCTATCTCGGCCAGCAATCGCTGCTCGCCGGCACCATGGCGCTGGACCTCGAGGCGGCGGCGGCCGCAATCGAGAAGCGGCTCGCGATCCCGCTCGGCGTGGACGTGCGGACGGCCGCCGCCGCCGTCGTCGATATCGTCAACAATGCCATGGCGGAGGCGTTGAAGATCGTCTCGGTGCAACGCGGCCACGATCCCCGCGACTTCGCCCTGGCTGCCTTCGGTGGCGCCGGCCCCCTGCATGCGTCGGCCCTCGCCGAGGAACTTGGCATAGCATCCGTCGTCTGCCCGCCGATCCCCGGCGCGTTCTCGGCCTTGGGCCTCGTCGGCACGGATCTGCGGCGCGACTACGTGCGCACCGTCTACACCACGACGGCGACCGCCGATCCGTCCGTTCTCGAGGCGGCGTTCCGCGCCATGGAGGCTGAAGGCAGCGCCATGCTCGAGCGCGCCGGCATCGCCGCCGGTCGCCGCCGCTTCGATCGCTCCGTCGATGCGCGCTATGCCGGCCAGTCGTACGAGTTGAACGTGCCTGTTGCCGGCGGCGCCGTCGATGCCGCCGCGATCGGCGGCATTGCCGAGGCTTTCCACGGCAGGCACGCCCAGACCTACGGTCATGACAATCGCGCCGAGCCCGTGCAGTTCGTCAGCCTGCGTCTCGCGGCGATCGGCATCATTCCGCCGCTCGTCATTCGCCAGCAACCGGCCGCGGCCGGCACGCACTCGGCGAAGCCGTCGCGCGAAGTCTGGTTTCGCAGCACAGGCACGATCACGGCCGGAGTGCACGATCGCGCGCGCATGGCGGAGGCGGCTGTCGTCGATGGCCCCGCCGTGATCGAGAGCCTCGAATCGACCATCCTGGTCCCGCCCGGCTGGCAGGCGCGCATGGATGGCGACGGGTTCATCCTGATGGCGCCGACAAGGCAGGGAGCCGCACAATGAACAGCCCCGCGACGTCCATGGGCGCTCGCCGGAAGGACCCGGCCGCCTTCGAGATCGCGAAGAACGCCCTCTTCAAGATCGCCGAGGAAATGCGTGTCATCCTCTGCAAGACCGCCTATTCGCCGATCCTGAAATCAGCCGGCGATTTCTCCTGCGGCGTGTTCGATGCCGAGGGCGCCATGGTGGCCCAGGGAATCGACCTTCCGATTCATCTGGGCTCCATGCCCGATGCCGTGCGTGCCATCGTAACCGCCTTCGGCGGCGACGTGCACGATGGCGACGTCTTCATCCACAACGACCCCTATTTCGGCGGCAGCCATCTGCCCGACGTCAACGTCATCCGTCCGGCCTTCCACGCTGGAATGCTGCTCGGTTACACCTGCCTGCGGGCGCACTGGCCGGACGTCGGATCCGCCACGCCCGGCAGCTATGGCGCGGTGACCGAGATCTACGGGGAGGGTTTGCGGCTCCCCCCGCTTCGCCTCATGGCCAAGGGGGTCATGAACGCCGACCTCGAGAGGCTGATCCTGGCGAACGTCCGCACGCCCGCCGAGCGGCGCGGCGATCTCGGCGCCCAGCTGGCGGCGACCCTGCGCGGTGTCCACCGGCTGCAGGAGCTGGCGCGACGGTACGGTGCGCGCGAGCTCGTCGAGATCATGGCGGAAGTCATGGACTACTCCGAGCGCCTGATGCGTGTCGCCCTCGTCGACCTGCCCGATGGCGAGGGCTCGTTCGAGGATTTCTGCGACGGCGACGGCATTGCCGACGACGCCGATGGCAACGACGCCCGGTTCCGCGTGCGCATGCACATCAAGAAGACGGGTGATCGGCTCGTGGTCGATTTCGCGGGCAGCGACCCGCAGGTGAAAGGTCCGATGAACGCCCCGCTGTCGGTGACGGCATCGGGCGTCTATTGCGGCCTGAAGATGGCGGTGGACCCGGGCAGCCTGATCCCGCCGAACTCCGGCTGCTGGCGCGCGATTTCCGTCGTGGCGCCGGAGGCCTCCGTGGTCAACGCGGCGTTTCCCGCACCCGTCGTCTACGCCAACCACGAGATGTCGCACCGCGTCGCCGACATGGTGATGGGCGCGCTTGCCGCGATCTGGCCGGACCGTGTCATGGCCTGCAGCCAGGGGACATCTGCCGTCGTCACGCTCGGCGGCGTCGATCCCCGCTCGGGAGCGCGCTATGTCTCCTACGAGACGATCAAGGGTGGCTTCGGCGCGCGTCCCAACAAGGACGGCATCAACACCATCGCCAGCGGCATCTCGAACACCATGAATACGCCCATCGAGGTCCTCGAGATGGCCTTCCCGCTGCGCGTCGAGCGCTATGCCGTGAACCCGGATTCCGGCGGACGTGGCGACTGCTGCCGGGCGCCGATGCCGTGGGCTCGCTCTGCATGGAGCGGATGACATCGCCGCCGTTCGGGCTGATGGGTGGCCAGGCCGGCGCCGCCGCCGTCGTCACGCTGACCACGCCCGACGGCAAATCGCGCAAGCTTCCCTGCAAGGGGGCATTCCAGGCGCCGGCCGGCTCGGTGATCGACATGATCACGCCAGGCTCCGGCGGCTTCGGCGTGCCGGCCAAGCGCGCGCCCGATGCGATCGGCCGGGATCTGCTGGACGGCTACGTGACCGCCGGCGGGGCAGCGCGCGACTATGGTGCCGGAAATTCGGATGAGCTTCTGGCGCTCGCGCGGACGGAAGACTGAAACCAGCGAGAGGCGAGGAGGCCTCGATGAGCATCGCACTCGGAATGACGACGTCGATCGCCGGTCGAGCGCAACTCCGGCTGCCGCTCCTTCTCGCCGCTGCTACCGTTTGCGCAGTCGCGAGCGTGCGAATCCTGCCCGTTAAGATGGACGCGATCTCGGAGTCTCCCCTCCCGATATGCGCTTCCGATGCCTCCGCCGGCTCATCGCTCAACAAGGTGGAGGTGATCAGCTCGCACGCGCTGCCGGACATTCCGGGCAAGAGAGTAACCATCGTCCGCGTGACGTATGGACCGGGCGGCTTCACGCCGCCGCACCGTCACGCCGGCACGGTCACGGCCTACATCACCAAGGGCCAGATCAGGTCGCAGCTCAAAGGCGGTCCGGTGGCGATATTCGATGTCGGTCAGTCGTTCTTCGAGCCGCCAGGCGCAATCCATCTCGTCTCCGCCAATGCGAGCAACACAGAGTGGGCCGAACTGATTGCAGTTTTCGTCGCCGACGAAGGGGCACAATTGACGACCCTCCTCGCGCCTTGAGGCGAGGGTGGCCCGAAGCAGGCCAAATGGCCTGTAACGGAGTAGGTGCTTCAGAGTTCCGATAGCGGTCGGTGGTGTGCGACAAGGACACTGTCATCACGAGTGAGGCGCTGGACGTCGCAAGTGCCGTTAGTGAGGGACCTTCCCGCTGGCCTTTGAGCATGATTCTTCTTCGTTTGAAGCACCGAAGAATGACCTCACCCTGAGGAGCGGCCGCAAGGGCGCGTCTCGAAGGGTGGGGCAAAGCAAGCCTGTTGCCCACCCTTCGAGACGCCACGCTTCGCGTGCTCCTCAGGGTGAGGTCATTCTTCGGTGCTTCGATCCAGGAAAATTGCGCGCTTACCAAGCGCGCATTCTGACCTGACGACAGGCCCTGCCATCCCGGGGTTTTCCCGCTGCCGTGCCCGTCGGTCCATCACCCCAGCACGGTTCCCCGCCGCCTGAGCAGCCGGCCCGGCAGGGCGCCGGTGTGCTCGCCATCGTCGATCACCACCGTGCCGTTGACGATCACTGTCCCGATGCCCGCCGGATACAGATGCGGGTCGTCGTAGGTCGCCTGATCGATGATCGTGGCGGGGTCGAAGAGAACCACGTCGGCTGCATGACCTTCACGCAGGATGCCGCGGTCCGCCAGGCCGAGCGCCGCTGCGGCGCAGCCCGAGATCGCGGGCATAGTGGCCGATGAGGCGCGGGAAGGTGCCGTAGAAACGCGGGTGCGGCTTGCCCTGGCCGGTAACGCCATAAGGTGCGACGCACGTCCCGTCGGAGCCCACGAGCGCCGAAGGGTCGGCGGCGATGGCGCGCACGTCGTCCTCCGACATCGATCGAACGACGATGCGGGTCGCGCCCTTGTCGGCGATGATGACGTCGCAGACCGCGTCGAGTGGATCGCAGCGCCGGTCCCGCGCGATCTCCTCGATGGTGCGGCCCGGTTCGGCGGCGCCGTGCGGCGAGATGGAGACGCGGATGTCGGCCCAGGATTCGATCTGGCCGAAATTGTTGAATCCGACCTCGGCGATCTTCTGGCGGATCCGCGAGCGGACGTAAGGATCGGCCAGCCGCTCCAGCATCGCCGCCATGCCGCCTTCCTGCAGCCAGGTCGGCAGCAGGAAGCGCAGCGGGTTGCTGGCCCAGTCATAGGGATACTGGTCGCCGTGCACGTCGACGCCGCGCGCGCGGGCGGCGGCGATGACGCTGAGCATGCGATCGGCCTCGCCCCATCTCTCGGTCCCTGACAGCTTCATGTGGGCGATCTGCACATGGACGCCGCAATGCTCGCCGATGTCGATCGCCTCGGCGACGGCCTCGTGCACGCCATGGGATTCGTCGCGGATGTGGGAGGAGTAGCGTGCGCCGTGGGCCTTCAGCACGTGGCCCAGAGCGCGCAACTCGTCACGTTCGGCAAAGCAACCGGGCGCGGTGAACAGGCCGGAAGACAGGCCGAGCGCGCCCGCCTCCAGGGCCTCGGTCAGCATTTCCTGCATGTGGCGCAACTCCGCCTCCCGCGGCGCGCGGTTCTCCATGCCCATCGCCATCAGGCGCAGCGTGTTGTGACCGACCTGCATTGCCGTGTTCACCGCCATGTCGGGCCAGCCGTCCATGTAACGCGCGAAGTCGGTCGCCTCGAAGGTCAACCAGGGGGCGCTGCCCGACAGGTACTGGCGCAAGGCGTCGACCTTGTCGGGAAGGGCCGGCGCGACCGAGAAGCCGCAATTGCCCACCACCTCGGTCGTCACCCCCTGGCGAATCTTGGACTCGGCCTTCGGGTTGAGCGGCAAGGTGAAATCGGAGTGGGTGTGGATGTCGATGAAGCCCGGCGCCACCACGCAGCCCTGACCGTCGATGACGCGCTCGGCGCTCTCCGTCCGGTTCGTCTCGATGGCGACGATGCGGCCGGCGAAGATCGCGACGTCCGCCACGCGCCCCGGTGCACCGGTACCATCGATCACCTGGCTGCCCCGGATCAAGATGTCGTCCATCGCTGCGCCCTCCTCAAATGGCAACGTAGAATCGGCCATTCGCGTAGGAAGGTAGGCTTACTGCCTGTGTGGCGGCAACGTCGGGAAGCTCGTGTTTTTCCTCGTAGCAGGCCAATAGAGGACACGACGGATGGCCCTGACCCGAAGGCCTACAACTTCCGGCTCGGCGCCCTTCGCCAGCGCTACGAACTGGTGCCGCGCAGGCAACTGTTCGTTCGCTCGCAACAGGGGGTGGGTCAACAACCTCGGCCCGATGACGAAATTCGACAGGATGCCGACGCCGTCGTGATCGGGCCTTGGGCGCAGTTGCGAGCGGCGCATGTCACCGCTCGACCAGCCAGCGCCTTTCGCTGAGGAAACGGGCGGCGACCAGGCCCATGGCCATGGCGCCGACGACGAAGAAGCAGGTTGCCCCGGCGATGATCGCCGCCTGCGCTGCGCCCTGGTTGACCATGATGATCGCCTGGAAGGCGAACAGGCCCGGGGTCATGATGATGATGCTGGGCACCGTCAGAACGATGCGCGGAAGGTGCAGTCGGTGGCCCGCGAGGGTGGCGATCAGCCCGACCAGCAGCGCGCCGAAGAAGGTGGCCGGCGCCAGCGCCAGGCCGAGATCGTGCAGGGCGAGCCGCAGCTCGTTGCCGGCGAGCGACATGGCACCGACCGCCAGCAGGGTGGCGAGCGGGCTGTTGTAGAGCACGGCGAAGGCCACGCCGCCGGCAAAGCTCGCCAGCGCGCGCAGCACGAGAGTCGAAAGCTCGAGGCCGCCCGGCAGCGCGGGCGCCGGGGCGACGGCGATACCCGCGATCGCGGCGACGGCGGAAAGCCCGATCGCGGCGGCGAGCAGGATCATCGCGGCATAGGCGAGGCGGCCGAGAGCGGCCATGGTCTGGTGCTGCACGCTGTCCAGGAGCCCGGCCACCAGCGGGAAGCCCGGCACCAGGAACAGCACGGAGAAGATGAAGCCCGCGGCGTGGCCGGGACCGAAGCCGCTGGCCGCAAACCCAGCCACCAGAGTGCAGTAGAGCCCGGCGGTCAGCACCGCGCACAGGGCGGTCACGGCGAACTGGTTGAGGCGTCGGGCGAACATCAGCGCGCGCACCGCCTGGCCGGCGCCGCCGGCGATCGCCGCCGCAACGGTGCCCAGCGCATCGCTGCCGTTGAGATAGGAGAACGATGCCGACGCCAGCCCGACCGCGCCGGCGACCACGACGATCGGATAGCGCGGCCGCGTCTGCTCGAGGCCGTCGAGCGCGGCCGAAAGCTGATGTGCCGTCAATCCCGGCCGGCTCGACTGCGCCAGCTTCTCCAGGGAGACGATGCGCTGGGCATCGATGCCGGGCGGGCCGATCTCGCGCAGCAGCGTGGCCGTCTCGCCGTCGCGCCGTGCCGTCGCCTGCAGGGCGCCGATCGTCACCTGCACGGCCAGGGACTCGATCCCCAGGGCGCGGGCCAGCAGGGCCATCCCCTCGCGCACGCGGAAAGCCGTGTCGCCGGCATGCATCATCGCCGCGCCGAAGCGCAGCAGCACGTCGAGCGCCGCGCCGAGATCCGTCCCGCCGGGGGGCGTCGAGCGCGGGTCCTTGGTCATCGCCGGTCAGACGGTGCGCAGCCCCAGCACCTCGGCGGTGTCCTTGCGCACTCGCTCGCAGAGCGCCGCGTCGGTCTTCAGCGACTGGCCGTAGGACGGGATCATCTCGGTGAGCTTGGGAACCCAGTGGCCAACCAGCTGCCTGTGGAAGCAGTTCTCCAGCATGTGCACCATGATCCACACCGCCGTCGATGCGCCGGGCGACGCGCCGAGCAGCGCCACGATCGACGAATCGGCGGAATGGACGATGTCGGTGCCGAACTCGAGCTTGCCGGTGTGGGCGTGGTCCTTGCGAATGATCTGGACGCGCTGGCCGGCGACGTCGAGCTCCCAGTCGTGTTCCTTCACGCCGGGGTAGAACTCGCGCAAGGCGTTGAAGCGCTGGCCCATGGTCTCGAACACCTGGCCGATCAGGTATTCCTCGAGCGCGAGGTTGTCGCGCGCCACGGCGAGCAGCGGCAGGATGTTGCCGAGACGAACCGATGCCGGCAGGTCGAACGGCGAGCCGTGCTTCAGGAACTTGGTGGAGAAGCCGGCATAGGGCCCGAACAGCAGCCAGCGCTTGCCGTCGATGATGCGGGTGTCGAGGTGCGGCACCGACATCGGCGGCGATCCGGTGGCCGCCATGCCGTAGACCTTGGCGTCGTGGCGGCCCGTGATGTCCGGCTTGCCGCAGCGCAACCAGATGCCGCTCACCGGGAAGCCGGCGAAGCCTTCGGCCTCGGGGATGCCCGACTTCTGCAACAGCGGCAGGGCGCCGCCGCCCGCCCCGAGAAAGACGTAGGGCGCGCGCACCGAGCGCTTCTCGCGGGTCTGCTCGTTCTCGACCTCGAGCTGCCAGCCGCCCTGCGGATGGCGGTGCAGGTTGGTCACCATCTGGTTGAAGCGCACCGCGAAGCCGTCCTGCTTCCTGAGGTAGGCGAGGAGCTTGCTGGTCAACGCGCCGTAATTGACGTCGGCGCCCGTCGCCATGTGGGTCGCGGCGACGACCTGCCGGGGATCGCGCCCCTCCATCACGAGCGGCGCCCATTCGGCGATCCTGGCGTGATCCTCAGAATACTCCATGCCGCGATAGCAGTGATGCGCGCTCATCGCCGCATGGCGCTTCCGCAGGAACGCCGCGCGATCGGCACCGACCACGAAGCTCATGTGGGGCACCGGATGGATGAAGTCCCGGTCGATCGCGCCCTTGCGGATCAGGTACGACCAGAACTGGCGCGACAGGTCGAACTCGGTGTTGACCTCGAGCGCCTTGGAGATGTCGACCGTGCCGTCGGCGGCCATCGGCGTGTAGTTGAGCTCGCAATTGGCGGCGTGGCCGGTCCCCGCATTGTTCCAGGCGCCGGAGCTTTCCTGCGCCTCGCCCGCCAGGCGCTCGATGATCTCGACTTTGAGTCGGGGTTGCAGCTCCTTGAGGAAGACCGCCAGCGTCGTGCTCATGATGCCGGCGCCGACCAGGACGACATCGGCATCGATGACGGTGTTGCTGTCGCTCATGCGATTGTTTCCTCCCGAAGGGTCAGGTCGCGCGCTCGAACGGGACGGGTTCGTCCGGTCGCAGCACGACGTAGGCGCGGCGCCACGGCTGGTCGTCGACCAGCCGCCAACTGTGCCCGCCGCCCGCCGTGTCCTCGGCCAGCAGGATGTCGCCCGGCCGCAACGTGAAGTGCTGGCCGCCGCGCGTCTGGAAGTGGAGCGTGCCGCTCAGGGTGATGACGAGCTGGCGGACCGGCGCGGTGTGCCAGGCGAGCGTGCTGCCCGATGCGGTCTCCTGAAACGAGGCGTGTGTCGTCGCCAGCTGACCGGTCAGCAGGTCCCCGTGCACGCCGCGCTCCAGCTTGATCCAGCCTTCCTCGAAGTGCGAATTCTGGTCGATACCCGTCCAAATCCGCACACACCGGATCATCGCTTGCCCCGTCGCCTGCCATCAACACTGGCCGGCGACGGTAGTATGGGCTCGTTTCACTGGCAAGAAACCGCCTCAGGTACCATCGAGACCGAGCCGGCGTGCGAGGGTGGACACCGTGGCCTCGGGGGCGCCGCCGAGCAGGGCGCGCGCCAGGCGGGCGGCGGTGCGGCTGCGCGAGGCAGCGGCGCGCGCCAGCAGCCCGACGATCAGATGCACCGGCTGGATGCCGATCTCCTTCGCGAGCGTGCTCACCTCGGGCAGCGTCGCGGCTCGCCGGATCGCCTTCCTGGTCTCGCGGTCGAGGCCCGACAGGTCGCCGGCCTGCAGCTTGCCGGGATCGGCGTCCCAGTCGATCGCCGCGCCGAGCCGCGCCAGCTCGGCCAGCGAACGATCGCCGTCGCGGTTGGGCAGGAAGCGCTTGAGCAACGCGGCAGGGTTCGGAAACGACGGTCCCCGGCGCAAGGGGGACGGCGCCATCGGAGCGCCGGGCGCGCCTGGGCGAGCCGAGCCGACGCGCGGGGCGCTGTCGGGCGGCGGGCTCTGCGGGCTAGGTAACGCCATGCTGGCCATCGCCTCGTATCGCTGTCTCTCCGCCATGGCCGCCGCGCGCGGCGCGCTGGCGTAGACCGCCGCCACGGCCGTCGCCGGCGTGGCCAAGGGGATCTTGCGCATGGCCGGAACGGTCTCCTGGGCGGCACCGGCCTCGTCGACCAGCACCAGGCTTGTCAGGTGCGTGACCAACCCTTCGCGCTCGGCGAGCGCTGCCGCGGCGGCTTCGTCGAGCGCTGGCAGGGCCGCGCTGGCCGCCAAGGCGGCGACGGCGCGCGACAAGGTCGGATCGAGCGCGTCATCCGTGGCGGAGGTCCATTCGATCTGCAGCTCGGCACCGCCGCGCATGGTTCTGAGGCGGTCGAGCGCGCCTGTGATCCTTGGCGACGGCGTGGACAGCGTGCGCAGCGATTGCAGCGCCGCGACCAGGATGTCGGCGAGATCACCATCCTGGGCAACGAAGATGTCGCCGCCGGTCAGGCTGGCGAGGTAGCCGACATTGGCCTCGAGGCTGTCCTCGCCGACCAGCACGACGGCGATGCGCCGGCCGGCCTGGGCGAGACGTTGCACATCCAGCGCATGGCTCTTGCCGTCGGTCACCAGAAGCAGGTCGCGCCTCTGCGACTCGGCAATTGCCCGGGCGAGCGCGTTGCCGATCTCGGTGCCGCCTTCGGGCGGCGCCAGCATGTCGACGAGGGAGGGCAGACCGCGACCGTTGTGCGCGCGCAGCGTGCCGACCGGACCGACGCGATCGTTGAATTGCCAGATCTCGATCGAGTCCGACCTGCCGAGATGCTCCGCCATGGCGCGCAATCCATTGGTCACGGCGCGATGCTTGGTGAGGCCGGGCCCGCGGACCGAGCAGGGGCCGTCCATCGAGCCCGACCGGTCGACCAGCACGCAGGCGTCCAGCGCGCGGCTCGCGCGGTCGGGGCGGCGAAGGGTGAGGACGACGTCGCGACCGTCGGCCGTCCGGCCGCGCAGCGGGCGGCTGGACTGTTGATCGACCGCGAGATCGATCGGCCGATTGGTGGGGACGGCTGCCCGTCCCTCCTGCAGGCTATTGCCGCCGAGGCTCACGACGCCGTCTCGGCAGCGCACCACCAGCTCGGCCTGCGCGACCGGTGCACCGTGCATCAGCTCGTCCGAGTCAGGCAGGCCCGAGTGGCCGTAGATGTCGCCGACGGTCAGCGGAATGCGCAGATGTCCGCGCGATTGGCTGTAGGAAAGCGTCGCTGCCCAGCGCGTCACCACCTCGATCGTGGCGCCGGGCGCGACCTGGCCGACCGACAGCATGTGCACGCCGCGCAGCACTTCCTCGTGCAGGATCGCGGCCTTGCCGCGTTCCATCGCGTCCTCGTAGGTGAGCCGCGCCTGCTTGCGGCGCTGCGCCCGCGCCGTCAGCACCCGCCCGTCGACGCGCGCCTCGAGAGCGTACAGCGTTGCGTGGACGGGCAGGGGAAAGGTGATGGTGGCCTCGATGCTGCCGGCCTCGTCGTTGCGGAAGACGCGCCGGGTCTCGACTGCGGCGAGGCCGGAGTCGATGGTGACGTCGAAGGCCGTGGCGATCAGCGGAAGGGCATGGCCGCCCGTCTTGCCCATCGCGCCGGCCAGCAGCGCGGCCAGAGGATCAATCGTGATGGTCGACGGGGCGGCTGGCGGCAGGGCGGTCGGCATGGTCGGGCTCCTTGAAAAGATCGGTGAGAAGAGTCTCGAGTCGCCGCATGAGGGGCCGGACGGGCTCGCCGCTTCCCAGCTTGTCGGGAGAGACGACGAGGGTGACGCCCGGGGCGACCTGGAAGGGCACGCCTTCCGTGGATAGCAGCAGCAGCTTGATGGCCGCCGGCGGAAAGCCGAGGTCGTGCAGCCGCCGATAGCGCTCGATCGCCGTCACGTGGTCGTCGCCGTACTCGGCATTGGCCCGACCGCCGCGCGGCGCCGGCATGAAGCCCTCGGCGATCAGGTAGCGAACCTGGCGCTCCGGGATGCCGGTGCGAGAGATGAGGTCTCGAATGTTCATGGCATGTCTTTCGACAAAAGATCTGGCGAATGACGTGCCGTTATGCAAGACCATTTTGACAAAGAATATGTCAAAAGCCAGGTCGATTACCTGTTGCCGATCACGAGAGTCCTGCCAGAGGCGATGCGAAGCCTCATGTTCCTCTCCGCCCGCGTAGCGACCGCGTAGCGGGGGGAGAGGCTAGGAGAGGTGGGTCATTAGGCGCTGCCCAAGGACTGGAAGCGAGAGGCCGGCCGGATTGCTGACACCGCCTGCGGCCGACCATAGGATGGGCGGGAGGAGACGTTGTCGATGACCTTGTCGCGGAAACTGCAGCTCTGCAGCCTGATCTCTGCCGTCGCGCTGGCCGCGCCCGTTGCCCAGGCCCAGACCCCGGTCGAGCGCGGCAAGTACCTGGTGACGATCGCCGGCTGCAACGACTGCCACACGCCGGGATATTTCCTGGGCAAGCCCGACAAGACCCGCTTCCTCGGCGGCTCCGAGGTCGGCTTCGAGATCCCGGGGCTCGGTGTTTTCTACGGTCCCAACCTCACGCCTGACAAGGAGACGGGGCTCGGCAACTGGACCAGCGCGCAGATCCTCGCCGCCCTGCAGACCGGCGCCCGCCCCGACGGCCGATTGCTCGCGCCGATCATGCCGTGGCACGCCTACGCCTCGCTCAGCCAGTCCGACGCCAGCGCCATCGTCGCCTATCTGCGCAGCCTGCCGCCGGTGAAGAACAAGGTGCCGGGGCCGTTCGGTCCGGCCGACAAGCCGACCTCCTTCGTGATGAAGATCGTGCCGCCACCGGCGCCCGGCAAGTGACGCGAGCGTCCATCCCGCGCCGTCGCCCGATTCCGCTCGGCAGCGACGGCTCTGCCGATCGGCGAACTGCCCGCCGCGCCCGCTGAATGGCGCTCGATTTCACCCTTACGCCCGAGCAGCAGGCCGTGCGCGATACCGTGCGCCGGCTCTGCGCCGCGGAGTTGGCGCCCCTGGTCGACGAGGCCGAGGAGAACGAGGTGTTCCCGCGCCATGTCTTCCGGCGCTGGGGCGAGCTCGGCATGCTCGGGGTCCGCTACCCGGAGGCCGATGGTGGCAGCGGCCTCGACAAGGTGAGCGACTGCCTGATCCGCGAGGAGCTCAGCTATCTCTGCCAGGGCTTCGCCTCGAGCTGGTCGGCGCATACCCACCTCGGCATCTGGCCAATCTGGAAAATCGGCACGCCCGGGCAGCGCCGCCGCTTCTTCGCGCCGGCGCTCGCTGGCGAGAAGATCGCGGGCTTCGGTCTCAGCGAGCCCGATGGCGGCTCCGACGTCCGGCGACTGAAGACGCGCGCCGAGCGCGTGCCCGGCGGCTGGCGGCTGAACGGCAGCAAGCTCTACATCACC
>LNFM01009635.1_pt1 | contig 13956 bp, 12 predicted proteins | sample 596031 | NCBI WGS metagenome assembly LNFM01 (sample SAMN04254537, study PRJNA301005) | activated carbon metagenome | isolation source: dual media filters at the Ann Arbor, Michigan drinking water treatment plant | place: USA: Ann Arbor
GATGCGGTCGGGCTTCATGAAGTCGTCGATGGCCGCGCCTTCCTTCAGGAACTCGGGGTTGCTGACGACGGCATAGCTCATCGGCGTGCCGCGCGTGGCCAGCTGCTCGGCAATGGCGGCGCGCACCTTGTCTGCCGTGCCGACGGGCACCGTGCTCTTGTCGACGACCACCTTGTAGTCGGTCATGTGCTGCCCGATCGTGCGGGCCACGGCCAGCACGTACTGCAGGTCGGCCGAACCGTCTTCGTCGGGCGGCGTGCCGACGCCAATGAACTGCAGCGTGCCGTGCGCCACGGCAGCGGCGGCATCGGTGGTGAACTGCAGGCGGCCGGCGGCGGCGTTGCGCTGAATCAGCGCGTCCAGCCCCGGTTCATGGATGGGCACCTCGCCCTTCTTGAGCATCTCGATCTTGCGCGGGTCGACGTCCACGCAGAGCACGTGGTTGCCCATCTCCGCCAGACAGGCGCCGGTGACCAGGCCGACATAGCCGGCGCCAAAGACTGTGACTTTCATTGCTTCACTTTTTCAGTTGAATTCATCCAGCGTGTGCCGGCGTCGACCGAGCTCAACGCGCCCTCGCGACATCACCAGTTCGGCCGGCGTATCCCGACCAAGGAAAAGTACGGGGCTGGCAGTCAGCCCGTAACTGCCTGACATCGCAACGCCTAGCAGGTCTCCTGCTTGCGGGTGCGGCACACGTACCTGCACCCCCAGCAGGTCGGTCGGGTTGCAAGAAGGGCCCGCCACATTGAGGAGCTCCGGCGCTGCGTCAGGCCGGCTGAGATTGAGTATCGGGAAATTACCGCGGAGTGCGGCACCAAAGGTCCCCGCAGCGGCCAGTTGATGGTTGAGCCCGCCATCGCAGACGATATACCGGACCCCACGCGAAGACTTGACGTCGACCACGCGTGTCACGTAGATGCCAGCTTCGGCAGTGATGTAGCGCCCGAGTTCAAAGAACACCTCGCACGCCGGGCGCGCCTTCAAGAACTCGCGCAACATGGCCTGCAGCTCGGCAGCCGCACTTGCCAAGGCCAGTTCCTTGCGCTCACCGCTCTGTGCCACGCCAAAACCGCCCCCCAAATTGAGCTTCAGGCACGGCCGGCCCGTACGGAGTTCATGCTCGCCCGCCATCCTCAACGCGTTTTCTGTAGCTTCAATCAAGCCAGCGACATCGAAGCACTGGCTTCCTACATAACTGTGCAGCCCGTGGCAGACAAGATGGGGCGCCAACTCCTGGACAAGACGCTCGGCTGCAGGCAGGCTGTCCTCGTCGATGCCAAATTGCACGGCTCGGCCGCCCATCTTCAGGCCGTATGCCCTGTGCACCTGCAGCGGGTTCACGCGCAACAAGATCTGCGCCGGTTTGCCCAGTCGCCGGGCGATCGAGGCACAGGCTTCGATTTCCCGCAACGATTCCACACTGATGCAGCCGACACCGGCGTCGATCGCAGCGTCCAGTTCTTCGTCGGTTTTCGCCGGCCCGGCGAAACTCATGCGCCCCGGCGCGTAGCCGGCACGCTCCGCTTGTCTCTGTTCGCCGCCTGAAGAGATATCCACACCGTCCACGGCCTCGTGCACCGCGCGCAGCAAGGCGAGATTCGGGTTGGCCTTCACCGCGAAGTAGACACCGACCAAGCCCGCCAGGGATGTCTTGACGAACTGAACCCGAGCAGCCACCAGATCCGCATCGAAGAGATAGAAGGGCGAGCCGTGTTCCTCGGCCAGGTCCTGCCATCGGCCTGCATCGATCGTTTCCCAGGAAGAACTTGGTGCCATGGTCAGACCCTCGGGCAGATCACTCAGTCAGACGCGCTTCGGCCGAGGTGATGCCAGCCACCCAGACCTCGTAACGCCTGTCAACCTGCACCAGCGGCGGCTGAGCGCCTTCCGGCAGCAGCAGCGAGAACATGCGCGAGACCACCGGCTCTTCGAGGGTCTGCGCCGCACCCCCGGTGAGGATGATCTGCGCCACGCGCGACAAGTCGCCTGTCGGCAACCCCGGTCCGCGCCCCTTGGCGAAACGGTCCAAGGCGAGAAAGAGACATGCGTACGACAGCAATTGAGGAGTTGGGCTGTACTCGCCCTCACGCATGGCCGCGTAGACCTCACGGGTCTGCGTGCCCAGCACGCTGCTCAGCATTTCATACAACTGCGGATGGCCGCGAAACTGCAGCATCAGCGTGTCTCGTGAGGCGACGATGCCCAGATCGGTGAAAACGTAGCGCGCCACCGAGATGCCCGAGGAGGGGCGTACGGGGCTGTCTTCGTCGACACACTCCACCATGTAGTGCAAGTCGGTGGTCGCGCCACCGATGTCCAGCGCCAGGCATGTGCCAACGATCGTGAAGCTGCCCTGGTTGTTGATAGACCGGAGGAAGCCACGGCTGGCGACTTCGGGGGTGGGGCGAATGGCCCGCGACAGCACGGTAGGCAGTTCGCTCACGCCTTCCTTGAACACGAGATCGTCGAGATACGCACGGCGAATGGTTTCGAAGACGCTGCCCGCGCGGCTGGAGAGCGTTTCGCCCAAGGGGTTCTCGATGACGTGCGCCTGCGGAAAGCGCGCGAAGAAAGCCGGCGCCAGAAAGCGGTTTCCGCAATAGACCAGTGCGCCAAAGTTATATCGCGCAGCCTCGAATGCCTCCAGCAACGCCGCCGCTGGCCCAGGATCTTCGCCGTCGATGCCTCCACCCACCAGCAGCAGATCGACCCGGCGGCTGTCCCCGTCAGGACTGTCGAAGCCATGCACGTACTCAGGGTTCGCCCCGGCCAGCAAAACCTGGTTGCGCAGTGCCGTTCCACTGAACAGCGGGCTCAGGCAGACGATGCCAACACGAAGGCCGCCGTTGGCCGACGAGCAGACCAGCAGGGGAATAGCAGCAGGATCGATATCTCTTTCGGCGAGGATGCCCAAGACCTGGGGCGCAACACCGAGAGCGAAGTCTCGCGGGAAAAACTCCTGCGAAGCCAGGCCGCCGCGACCATCCAGGCGGGCCAACTTGATCACCGTGGAGCCGATGTCCAAGGCCAGCACGGCCGCGGGAACACTTGAAATGTCTGTCTCGCTCATCGGCCTAAACCATCAATGAAATGTCCGACAGCATGCGCCGGTATGTCTTTTCGCCGGCGTCGCTGCGCGTGGCCAGCAAGGCGCGCTCCGTGACCAAGTCGTGCGCTGCCACGGGGACCGAGCCCGGGTCGACGATGCGTACAGAGCGATTCGAATCACGCATCGTCACGAGGCGGTTGCCGTTGTCGACATGTGGCGAGAACGGCAGGTCTATCCAGCCCATCTGGAATGCGCGGTAGACACTTTCCCAGAAGGCGTCCCCCGACAGCCCGAAGATCGCCGACATGACGCTGCGGACCTCCGACTCGATCAACGCTGCCTCAGTTGCGATGGCGGGCGAACTGACGCCTGCAGGCGTACCGAAGGTTCTGAGCACATAGCGCACGGTGTCCACGGCTTCCGCATTTACTTCGGGACGTGGCACACCAAGAGCCTCATCCACGGTCTTTACGACGACCTTGTCCGCATCGATCAGGCCGGCAATCATGGCCGACCCGGCTATCAACGCCGCGGCTCGTTCCCGCTGCATGGGGAACTGTCCCATCCATTGGTGATAAACGAGTCGTGTCTGCATCGCGGTGAAGCCATGCTCATCGAGGTACTCGCGGGCGAGCTTGCGCAACACCTCTGCAACGGCCACGTCCTGGATGACCGAGCCCGTCTGCCCGAAGCTGACGGCGAAGGACAGCACTCCCTGTTCGGCTGCTAGCAGCATCTCAACCAGCTCGATGACGATCACGATGACTGGCGGCACCAGCGTCGCGCTGAGCGGGCCGAAGCTCTCGCGGTGTATGGGACGCTCAGGCGTCGAGTAGAGCGCGCAAACTCGGTCCACGTACTGCCAATAAAGCAGTGCACGGTCGACCGGGAAGCCCTCGGAGTAGGGCAGCGAGTAGCACAACCCCCCACCTTCGATCTCCGCAATGCCCGAGCCTATGGCCAGTTCCACCAGCAGCCGCGCGTCGGGCGTGCCGTGCCGCAAGCTCACCGGCTTGTCGAGCCCGGCGTAGAGCTGTCTCGTGAGTTCGTGCCCGTGACACACGAGCGGGTACCCGTTCAGGTAGGCCTTGCCCTCTTCCTCGCTGCGGCGCAGGAGCTGTGAGGCGGTGTCGTACTGGTTGTGTCGCGTGCAGCTGTCGATCGTCAGTGGAACGAAGTCGGCTCCCGCGTCGCTGAGCATGCGGGTCAAGCGCAGCTGCTCTTCGAAGATCGGCGTGCCGCCCCGCGGTTGCAACATCGGCATGCCGCGTTCGCGTTCGGCATAACGAATGCTCGGGAAGCGCCGCGCAGGCAAACCCGCAAGGTGGCTTGCGACTTCTTCGATGCGCAGCCCATGGGCCATCGGGTGTGCGAGCACCCGCTCCCGCTGGCGCTCGATGCCGCGCAGGCAGGCGTCAGGCGTGGGCCGTGCCATGTTCCAGGTCCTTGAAAAGATCAATGATCGCGGCGCCAATGTCGGGCCGCTGGTGATAGACGCGATCGAAACCGTAACTCTTGAACAGGCGTACGACCTCGGGTTCGGGCCGGCTGCCGACCACCACGTTACCGCCCACGTAAAGCAAGACGTGTCCGAGGCTGGCGTCGACGAAACGGCGGCGGAAATCTGCACACCAGTGCTCACCCTCGCCATTCAGCGACGAGACGAACACAGCGTGGGCGTTGACCTCGAGCGCGGCCTGGACGAAGTGCTCGGGCCGGTTGCGCGTGCGCAGGTTGAAGACACGGCAGCCCGATTCTTCAAGGGCCAGCTGCATGATGCGATTGCCGACGATGTGGATGTCGTCGCCGATCACCCCGATGACGATACGCGGTCGGGCATCGCGAGGGTTGTCAGCCGCCATGGCTGGCCGCCGCAATGCCAAGCCGGTCGAAGGCCTGTTGCTTGATCAGCTTGCGGTCATGCTTGCCGGCGTTGCCAAGAATGGGGAAGGCGTCGAAGTGGACGAGGGTCGCAGGCACCATGTGGTTGGGCAATTGCGACTTGAGGAACTGCTTGAGCACGGCCTCCGGAATCGCCTTGCCGTCGGCGCTGGTGTAGGCGCAAGCCACGTCTTCGCCAACGCTGATGTTGGGCACCGCAAAGGCCACGGCCTCGACCACGTCGGGATGACGCAGCACCTCGGTCTCGACTTCCGTCGGGCTGACACGGAAACCCTTGGTCTTGATCATGTCGTCGGCGCGTGCGACGAAGTAGATGAAGCCGTTTTCGTCCTTGTAGACCTTGTCTCCGCTGAAAACCAGCGTCTCGCCGGGGTAGCGGGGGTGCTGCCTGAACGTCTTGGCTGTATTCACGGGGTCGTTCCAGTAGCCCTTGGTCACGGTGGCACCGCGCTGCACGAGTTCCCCCACCACGTTGGGCGCACATTCCTCACCGGTCTCATCGAGCACAAGGATCTGACAGTCCGGGATGGCGTGGCCGACAGAATTCGGGAAAGCGTCCAACTTGTCGGGTGGCAGGTAGGTGCCGCGAAAAGCCTCGGTCAGACCGAACATCGAGTAGATCTTCGCGGTGGGGAAGGCGCCCCGCATGTCCGCAATCATGTCGGCCGACAGGCGCCCACCCGTCGAGCAGACATAGCGCATGGAAGACACGTCGAAGCGGCTGACATCGACCTTGAGCCTGCGGTCGAACATCTTGGTCAGGAAAACCGGCATCACCGGCAAGACGGTGACGCGCTCACGCGCCAACATCGCGAACAAGTCGTTGGGAAGGGCCAGTTCGTGCAGGATCAAGGTGCAACCCTGGCGGATGGTTTGCCAGAGCTGGTTCATCCCGTAGTCGAAGTTGAACGACAACATGCAGCCGATGCGGTCGTCCTCGCTCGTGCCGAGGTACTCGGCCACGATGTCGGCGCCCTCGGCCAGGTTGCGGTGCGCGATCAGGATGCCCTTGGGCCGGCCGGTCGAACCCGACGAGTAGATGATGGCCGCGTTGTCGTTGCCGATGCGGTCGAAAGAATTCACCGGCTGCACGAAGCGCCGCATGTACGGCAGGTTGGGCCAGTCTTCAGTGACGGCACCATGCCCGGTGATCAGGCGCGTGACGCCGGCGAATTCGGTCACCTCGCCCAGGCGGTCGGTGTCGGTGATCATCGCGGCCATGCCCGAGTTGTCGATGATGTGCCGGATATTTGGGCCCTTGAGCCGCGGCAGGATCGGCACGACGACGCAGTTTGCGAACAGCACGCCAAGGATGGCGACCGCCTGATCGATGGTCTTCTCCATGCAGATGCCGACGCGGTCGCCCGCCTTCAGCCCGATTTCGCGCAGGCATTGCGAGGTGGCCAGCGCTTCCTGCAGCAACTCGGCAAAGGTGGCTGAGCGTTCGCGCGACACCAGTGCCACCTTCTCGGGCAAGCGATGGGCGGTCTGCAGCAGATAGCGGGGGATGGATGCGGGCATGGCTTGCAGGCAGTGAGGGTCAGGGAAGCAGTGGGAGTCAGGCTTGCTCGGCCTTGCGCTTCTCGATCAGCGCGGCCAGTGACGACAGCTTCGCCAGGTTGTCGCGAACGAGGTCTTCGCCGTCCAGTTCCACCTCGAAGCGCTCCTGCGCGAAGAGCGCCAGCGAAACGATATTGAAGGAGTCCAGCACGCCGGCAGTCAGCAAGTCGTCATCGGCGGTCAGGGGGCCCTCGAAACCTGTCTCCTTGCGGATGTATTCGATCAGTATGTCTATCGTCTCGCTCATCGCGGGGGCTCCAGTGAAGCGGTGGCAGGTTGTGGTTCGTTTTCCAGCACATCGGGCCGCAGCAGCAACGTCACGCGCTGCTTCGGACCGAAGCTCGCGGCCACGAAGGGCGACAAGCTGGACGCCATGATCTCCAGGCTCCATGCCTGCAGGAACACCCCCCAGCCCACGCGCCTCCAGCCCAGGTGGGCATGGGCACGTCGCGATGCGGTGTTGAACCTTGTGAGCCGACTGAAGGTGTAGCGCACGCCCTGCGCCGCCAGCACCTCGTTGGCGCCATGCCACACACCAAGGAAGCCTACGCCCAGACGATACGCCGGCAGCACATAGAAATCGAAGTCGAAAACCGACGTTGCCGGCTGCGAGAGCACGTAATCGCAGCGCACCTCGTCTTCTTCGTGGCGCTTCTTCGCGTACCACATGTAGCCAATGAGTTGACCCTTGCGGTAGGTACCCAGGCAGTGAGCTCCTTGCTCGAAACGCTGCGCTTTGATGTCCTCTCGAGCCGGCATCTCGGCCACTTCCGGGTCGCCTTCCAGAATGGGTCGGACGGCGAGGTTCTTGCTGAGGCTCGCTGGGAGCAGCGGCTTGCCGCCTATGGGCTGCACCATGAACTCGTAAACCCGCAAGCCCAGGCGCGGCGACAAGCTGCGCAGGGCGCGATCGATGATGTACAGGCTGCCAGCGACCGCGCCGAACTCGCGGAAGGGCCCGGCCAGCCTCTGCACCAGGCTAGCGGCCATGCCTGGATTCCAGCGCCGCGTGCCAGTTCGCCGACAGCAGCTTGCGGTCGATCTTGCCGTTGGGGTTCCTGGGCAGCGGCGCGGTCATGCCCTGCACATGTGCGGGCACCATGTAGGCCGGCATGCGCTGTCGGCAAGCCGCCAGCACGGCTGCCACGTCGACGTCGGCGCTGCCGTCCGGCGCAGTGGCCACCACCTGGATGGACTGCCCCAGCGTGGCGTGCTCGGTGCCGAAGGCGGCGCATTCGCCCACCAGCTGCGTGGCGTAGAGCACCTCTTCAACTTCGGTCGGGCTGACGCGGTAGCCCGAAGACTTGATCATTTCGTCGCGGCGCCCCACGAAGTACAGGAAGCCTTCGGCGTCACGTCGAACCGTGTCCCCCGAAAACACCGCGTACTCCGGCAATTGCAAACCGGCCTCGCGACCACCAACGCCTGGGGGCAGCAACTTGTAGCGCTCGGCGGTCTTCTCGGCATCGCCCCAATAGCCCAGGCCCACGAGTGCGCCCCTATGCACAAGTTCACCCGGCTCATCTGCCGCGCATTCGGTACCGTCTTCACGCAGCACCAGAATTTCGGCGTTCGGTATGGCCTTGCCGATGCTGTCCGGCCGGCGGTCGACCTCGGCAGGTGGCAGGTAGGTGGATCGAAAGGCTTCGGTCAGGCCGTACATCAGGAAGGGCTGCGCCTTCGGGACGCGCTGGCGCAAGGCCTTGAGCGTTTCGCCGGGCATGCGGCCGCCCGTGTTCGCAAAGTAGCGCAGGTTATCTTGTATGTTCGAAGGCCATTCCAGCGCGCAAAGCTGCATGTACAAAGGGGGCACCGCCGTCAGGCCGGTGACCCTTTCGTTGTCCATAGCCTTCAACACGTCGCGCGGCAGCAGGTAATTCAGCAGAACCACGCGAGCCCCGCTGTGAAAACCCGTGGTCAATTGGCTGAAGCCGGCGTCGAATGACAGCGGCAAGGCGGCAAGCAAGGTGTCGGAGGGCCGGTTCTCCAGATAACTGGCAACGCTCTTGGCCCCCGTCACCATGTTGCGATGGCTGAGCACCACGCCTTTTGGGCGCCCCGTGCTGCCGCTGGTATAGAGGATGGCCGCGACGTCGCTATCGATGACGCGGTGGCCCGCTCTTGGCAGTGCGGCGATCACTTCTTGCCACGCCGTGACTGGCAGCGAGGTACTGATGGACGCCCCGCTGGACACCCCATCGGTCAGCACCAACTGCTGCAATTCAGGGCAGCCCACGAGGATCGGCAGCAGGGCTGCAAGGCGCTCTTGGGATGTAACCAGCACCTTCACCTGGCAATCGCGCAGGATGTGGGCCACCTGCTCGGGTTTGAGCATCGGGTTGAGCGGCACGAACACCGCGCCAGCCTGTGTGGTGCCGAAACTCGCAACCACGGTTTCAAGGCGCTTTTCCAGATAGACGGCCACCCGCTGACCGCGCTGCACTGCCATGGCGATCAAGCCGGCCGCAAAACCCACACATTGCTGGTGCAGCGCTTCGTAGGACGTGCTGGTGCCGCCATGCGTCAGCGCCGTCGCCTCGGGCGAGCGCTCGGCAGACACTTGAATCAGCTCATGTAGAAGACAGGCAGCGGGCATGGGAACGGGGCACCGGCCAGACCGGCCTTGAACATGCAACAAGAGAATATTCAATCAGTATTGCACAGCAAAACTGGGGCTAAACAGGGTGTTGTCTGCACAAGTGCGGGGCGCGTGACTTTGTCGCACCCGCCACCTGGCGTAGCGGCTGCGCCCCGGTCGCCCCCTCTAGAATCCGCGGTCTGTCCATGGCCTCCCGGGCCCAGAAAGTGCTGTCCCCCATGAACGTGCAAAAGGAAGTCCTGCAAGTGTTGGATGAAGTGTTGAGCCTGGGTGGGCGCAGCGCAAGTTTCGACCGCGGCACGCACCTGCTGGGCGCCGTTCCCGAACTCGATTCGATGGCCGTCGTGACACTGATCACCACGCTGGAAGAGCGGCTGGGCATCACCGTGGACGACGACATCGACGGCGCGGCCTTCGAAACCGTGGGCAGCCTGGTCGACTTCGTAGAACGCCTGGTGCCGCACTGAGCCCATGCCGGCGCACTTCGACGCATTTCTTGCGCAGGTGCAGCTGGGCCGGCTGGGCCAGCGCATGTGCCTGTGGCATGCGCCCGCCGGCTCCAGACCGCAGGCCCTTGTGGTTCATGTGCATGCCTTCGGCGATGAAATGAACAAGTCGCGCCGCATGGCTTCACTGTTCTGCCGCGCGCTGGCCGATTCTGGCGCGGCCGCCGTGTTGCAGATGGACCTGCTGGGTTGTGGTGACAGCGACGGCGAGTTTGAAGACGCCACGTGGGAAGCCTGGGTGGCTGACGTGATGGCCGCGGCCGTGCTGGCCCGAGCGCGTGCGGCGCAAGCATGGCCCGAGGCCCCTGCCCTGCAGCCGTGGCTTTGGGGCCACCGGGCAGGCTGCCTGCTGGCAGCTGAGGCCGCCGCAAAGATGCCCGACGAGGCCTGGAACCTGCTGTTCTGGCAGCCCGTCGTACATGGCAAGGCCGTGCTGCAGCAGTTGTTGCGCGTGGAGGCTGCAGCCTCGATGCTGGGCAAGCAGCCCGACGCACCCGCAAGCGCCAAGGAACAACTGGCCGCCGGGCAAGTGGCGCAGCTAGCGGGCTACTGCCTGCAGCCGGCCCTGGCCAGTGCGCTGCAGGCGGCAACGCTGCGTGCGCCACCACGGGCCCAGCGCCTTGAATGGTTGGACGTGGCGCCGCAAACCGAGGGCCTGCCGGCCCTGGCTGCACGCACGACGATGGAGCAGTGGCGCGAGGCCGGTTGGTCAGTGCGGCACCACGCGGTGGCCGGGCCGGCCTTCTGGCAGACTGCAGAGATCGAAGACGCGCCCGGGCTCATCGCAGCCGGCCTCCCTGCAATGGCTGCCAGCACGCCTGATCTAGCCAGCCCCTTGACCGAAGCCATCAACTCCTGATGTTCACCGAACAGCCCATCGTGTTTTCCTGCGCTGCGGAACGACTCGTAGGGGTTCTGAGTCGCCCCGAAGCCCCACCCAGGGAAGACAAAATGCCGGTGCTTATCGTCGTGGGGGGGCCTCAGTACCGCGCGGGATCGCACCGCCAGTTTGTGCAGCTTGCACGCGCGCTGGCCAGCCATGGGCACCCTTGCCTGCGCTTCGACGTGCGAGGCATGGGCGACAGCACCGGCGAACCACGAAGTTTCGAATTCCTGGACGAAGACTTGCGTGCGGGCATCGACACCCTGCTGAAGCAAGTGCCAGGCGCCAGCCAAGTGGCGCTGGCAGGCTTGTGCGATGGTGCGTCTGCGGCGCTGATGTACCTTGAACGCCAACGCGACATCAGGGTGGCTGCGCTGTGCCTGCTCAACCCCTGGCTGCGTTCAGACCAGACGCTGGCGCGCGCCCAGGTGAAGCACTACTACTGGAAGCGCGCCACGAGCGCAGAACTGTGGCGCCAGCTGCTGCGGGGCCAACTGGGCGCCAAAGCCTACAAGGGCTTACTGCAGGCCCTGCGTGCTGGCTTTGCTGGGGCCGCATCAACGGGTCGAAACGCGGGCAGCCCGACGACGAACTTCCGTGAAACCATGCTTTCTGGCTTTGCCCGTTTTGAAGGCCCCGCACTGCTGGCCCTGAGCGGGCAAGATCTCACCGCCCGAGAGTTCAGCGAGGGCACGGCGGCTGACCCGCGGTGGCGGCGCGCCCTGGCGCGGCCTGGCGTGGTGCAGCTGGAGATGCCCAAGGCCGACCACACACTGTCGACGACGGATCACCGCTTGAGCTTCGAAACGGCCATGCGCAACTTCCTGGGCCAAACGGTAGCCCTAGCCAGCCTGACCGGCGCAGCCCGGCCGCAAAGGGTGGCGCAGTGAAGGGGCCGCGCTTGAGTTTGTGCCAACCCAGCCCTCGACAGGCCGCGGTCTCTGCCTGTGCACTGCTGGCCCTTGCGCTAGGCCTGTGCTTTGCGGCCGCGGGCGTACAGGCGCAGACGGCCAACCGCTGCGGGAATCTGGTGATACCGGGGCACTACGGGCCCTTTGACTATCGAACCAGCAAGCAGCAACTGGAGAAGGTCGAGGCCCACCACTTCACGCCCATCGTTGAGGCCTTGATCGGCGGCACTACCGGAGACCTGAACGCCGACATGAACTACATGCTCAAGTCATCGCCCAATCATCATCGGGCATTGGTCGCCTTGTCGCGGCTGGCTGACAGAGTTCCAGCGGCGCAGGCCAGGGGGTTTGAATGGCCTTTCGAGTGCTACTTTGAACGTGCCATACGCTTCCAAAGAGATGACCAAGTGGTGCGCATGATCTATGCACAGTATTTGGGGAAGCGCAAGCGGAACAAGGAAGCGGCATTGCACTTGAATGCCGCCATCGCGCTGGAGCCCGAAAACCCATTCACGCAGTACAACGCGGGCTTGATCCTCCTGGAGATCGGGGAAGCCGAGCAGGCGCTGGAGCAGGCGCACAAGGCCAAGAGGATGGGCTTTCCCAGGGCTGAGTTGGAGGAAATGTTGAAGAAGTCGGGGCGATGGAAAGAGGCGCCAGTTCCGTGACGAGTGTCATTGACCCGAACGTCGGTGCCGCGCTTTGAGTTCGAACAGCGCATGGCGTTAATGGGACAGCGGCTGAATCTCGCTGCGGTCACCACAGGGCTGCGGCGCCGCTTTTCGACCCTTTTGGTGCTCTTGCTCACGCTGCGGATGCATTGACCCCTGGGGCCCGCAACCGCCACCTGGCGATGTGCAGGTTGGCAGGCGCCGCGTGCGCCTTCGCGCGCACCTCGCTCGTGTGAATGCTCTGGTGGCGCTGATCCAAGCAATTGGCAGGCCTTTCGGTACATGCGTAAGCGACCATGTCGCAACGCAGCATTTTCGCCGTTTCGCCCCCCCGAGACGTGTGAAAGCCGCCAACTGCTTACAGCTGCCCAGGTCATCAGAGACTGCATTTCGTCGAAGAAGCGGTAGGCCGACTCGATTCCGACGGCATTACCTACCTTCACGAACTGAACATGACCGAGCCCAACCGCAGGAAGTTCCTCCAGTACACAGCACTGATGGTCGGCAGCACTCCCCTTCTGGGATGCGGCGGCGGCGAAGACAACGCCAACGCGATGGAGCCCTTGGAGGGGGCCCAGGAACAAGCCCGCAAGACCGCCTTCCTGGCGGCAACATCTCCCGACACAGGCCCCGCGGCCGCTGCAGCCACGCTGGCATCAAGCGGCAATATGCAGTTCACCTTGGCTGCTGCGGCATCGGCCATACGATCAAGCACTCGATCCGTGGCCAGGACACCGATGCCGTACAGCATCGGCTACGCATTCCGGCGCGGCGATGTACCTGCGGGGCAAACTGTCGTCTCCGACCACGGATCACTTCAGGTAACGGTGCGCACCCGTTGGCCAGATGGTTCCCTGAAGTTCGCGCAGCTGGCAGGTGAAACCTTGCTGCCCACCGATGCAGCGGCTGTGTTTACCTTGAGCCCGGCGTCATCTACGCCCGCCGGAGATTCGCTCACGACAGCGAACCTGAGGTCAACGGGGATCACGGCGCAGGTTGACTGCGGCGGTCTTGGCAGCGTGTCGTGGGCTGTAAGCGATTGGGATGTTCCGTTGCGGGCCTGGGTCAGCGGCCCGGTGATGTCGTCGTGGGTCTACCGCAAGCCGGTGGGCAGCGACCCGCACCTGGTGGCGTGGCTGGAGGTTCGGCTGTTCGCCGGTGGCCAGGTCGAAGTGCTGCCCTGGGTGGAGAACGGATACGTCAATGTTGCCGCGCCAGGCAACAAGGCCGCCAGTTACCGCTTCATCCTGGGCGGAACACAACGCTACGCTGGTGTCATTGACCTCAAACACCATCAGCGAACGCCACTTCTGAGTGGGACGGGGCTGTCGCACTGGCTGGGCGCGGACCCAGGCATCAACGTGCGTCACGATGTGGCCTATCTTCAAGCCACCGAACTGGTGCCCACCTACCGGGCCACCGTCGCCAGCGGCGCCACTGTGGTGACGCGCCTGCCGGCGAGCTTTGCACCTCTGCAGCAAGGCAGCTTCCTCTACGGCGGCGACAACATGCAGAGCGGGGGCTATCAAGAGCCCATCGGGCTGCTGCCAGAGCATGACGTTTTGTATCTCACAGCCAACGGTGGCACTGAATACACTGCAGTGGTGCGCAATGGCTACAGCGCCGGGCGCTACGGCATTCACTACCGCGACGAGGCTACCCACCGCATGCTTCGGTTCAGCCAGCAAGGCTCCCGAAACATCGGCGACAGCCAAGGCTTCCGTGACAACGGCTCAGGCGGCGGCATCCCGCTGGCCACTGGCGGCAACCCACCGATATGGGATGTCTCACACAGCCCGTCTGTGGGCTACCTCGCCTACCTATTGACCGGGCGCTTCTACTTCATGGAAGAGGCCCAGTTCGCAGCATGTG
>LNFM01013264.1_pt1 | contig 13956 bp, 12 predicted proteins | sample 596031 | NCBI WGS metagenome assembly LNFM01 (sample SAMN04254537, study PRJNA301005) | activated carbon metagenome | isolation source: dual media filters at the Ann Arbor, Michigan drinking water treatment plant | place: USA: Ann Arbor
GCACGGCATCCAGCTCCTCCGTCACCTTCATGGTGCCGATCTCGGCCGCATAGGCGGAGCCCGACCGGCCGGCAATCAGGATGGCCACGATCAACGGTGAAATCTCACGGAGCAACGAGATCCCCACCAGGTCGACGATAAAGATATTCGTTCCAAACTTTCGCAGTTGCTCGGCGCCCTGATAGGCGATCACCACACCGATGAGGAACGTCAGCAACCCCGTGATCGGTAAGGCATTCACCCCGTCGATCTGCAGCATCCGCAAGAGAGAACGCCAGCGCAGCGACCCCGGTCGACGCAGCACACGCAACAACGCGACAGTGCTCTCGCCAAGAAATGCGAGACCGCGACTACCGGACTCCAGTTGATGCCACGCGGCCCGGCCCACTCGCTCGATCCATCCCCCTTGCCCCTCTTGCGCGGGGATCACCCCGGACGCGCTCACCGGCTGAGTCTCGACCATGTGGAGCAACGCCGCAAATTCCGGTGGCAGGCCTTGAAGAGACGCCGTTCGTCCAGCCCGACCGGCCGCACGGAGACTCCGGTGCAGGAGCACCGCTCCGCCCGTATCCATCGCGGTAATCTCGCTCGCGTCATAGATCACCCCGCCCCTTCCGGGCCAGTCGAGCGCGCCGGCTTGGGATTCGAGGTCGGCCACATTCGACAGGACCCATCGGCCACGGCAATACATCACGCTGTCCACGCGCTCGATCGATGCCTGCCGTTCCATCGTCATGCTCGATTCACACCCCGTGTCACCCGGCCCCGCCGTCCGGCGCATCCCAGGCGCCGCGTTTTCGTCGGACAGAATCAGTGCGTATCCATAATCGTTCTCAGCTCACTCCCGCTGATGACTTCCCGTTCCAGCAGGACCCGCGCGCCTTCGACCAAGGCAGCTTTGCGTTGCTCGAGTAGCCGCTTCACCCGCTCGTACTGTTCATCGATGATCCGCCGCACTTCACAATCGATCTCCCGGGCCGTCTCTTCGGAGTAGTCCCCTTTTTCAGAGGCCACCGGGATCTGGACGAACTGCGGCTGCCGTTCCCGTTCCAGTGTAATGGTACCCAGCTTCTCGCTCATTCCGTAGGCCTTCACCATGCTCTTGGCAATATCCGTCGTTTTGACCAGATCGTTCTGCGCGCCGGTGGAGGCTTCGCCGAAGATCATTTCTTCGGCAATCCGTCCCCCTAAGAACACCGCAATCTTATTCTCCAGTTCGGACTTCGTCATCAGAAACCGGTCCTCTGTGGGCAGTTGCAGCGTGTACCCGAGCGCCGCCACCCCGCGAGGAATGATCGAAATTTTCTGCACAAGGCGTGGCCGGTCTCATGATAGGCCACGCGTTCTTTCTCCATCTTATTGAGGACTCGATTCTTCTTTTCCAATCCGGCGATCACCCGTTCCACCGCTTCCTGCAATTCCGAAATCCCCACCAGGTCTTTACCGCGCCGCACCGCCAGCAAGGCCGCCTCATTGATGATATTCGCCAGATCGGCGCCGGAGAATCCCGGCGTCATGGCCGCAATGTTCTCCAGATCCGCGTCAGGCCCCAGCGGCACGTGCTTGGCATGGACTCGAAGGATGGCCAATCGGCCGATCTTGTCCGGACGGTCCACGACGACGTGGCGATCAAACCGGCCGGCGCGTAAGAGCGCCGGATCGAGAATTTCAGGACGGTTGGTCGCCGCCATCAAAATGACGCCGATACGCGGATCGAACCCGTCCATCTCAACCAGCAACTGATTGAGCGTCTGCTCGCGTTCTTCATGGGCCCAGCGCGTCAAGTTCATCGATGAAGATAATGCAGGGCGCCTTCAACTTCGCCTGTTCGAAGAGATCGCGCACACGCGCCGCGCCCACTCCCACGAACATTTCCACAAACTCCGACCCGCTGATGCTGAAGAAGGTTACCCCGGCCTCGCCGGCCACGGCCCGCGCGAGCAGGGTCTTGCCGGTTCCCGGCGGTCCCACCAATAAGATGCCCTTGGGGATCTTTCCCCCCAGCCGGGTGAACTTCTCCGGCGTCTTGAGGAACTCAATCACCTCGCGGAGTTCCTCCTTCGCCTCGTCCACCCCGGCGACATCGGCAAAGGTGATCTTGATATCGGTCTCAGCGTAAATTTTCGCTTTGGACTGGCCCACCTGCATAAAGCCGCCCTGGGCCTGCCCCAGCCGGCGAATGAAGAAATACCAAATGGCCCCGAAAATGGCGGCCGGCAGAATCCAGGACAAACCCCGACGAACTTCACCCCGTGTTGATTCAACTCCCGAACGAGATCCTGATCTTCCACCCGAATGGTCGAAAACAGCTTCGGCTCCTTGGCCTCGCCCTCCGGCTTGAGGGTTCCCGTCAGGGTGTGGCTGCCGACCGCCACCTCGGCAACTTTGCCGGCCACCACGAGCTGCCTGAATTCGCTGTAGGGCAGCTCTTCGATCTTCTGGAGGGCATGGATCAAATCGTGGACGAGGATCACTGCCCAGATGGCAAGAAAGACGTACCAGATGGAAAAGGAGATTTTCTTATTCACAATCCAGAACTCCCAGCGCTGTGAGGACAGCACTCCTGCGAAGCCGAAGGGTACAAACGCATGGCCCCCCTGGCTGTCATGGGGAAAGGCCTTCCCCCAGTCGGCATCCTATGCTTTGTCAAAGTCTGAGAACAACCGCATCTTCTCAAAAACAAGGTAGTATTACCCCATCAATTGTGCGAATCACTGTAGTAGACCATGCCGCTCTTCGAAGATTGAGCGGCCCGTGGCAAAACCAGACCGCCGCTCTTCGCCCAATGATGCATCATCACTCCCACCAAATTTCTGACACGAACATGTGCCTAAACAGAGAAACGGCATCTCAAAATGCCAGATACAGCCCGAATCCAATGGTCTGGATCTTCTGCGCAAAGAACTGGCCGTACGGATTGAACCCGTGATAGTAATTCAACAGAAATCGAAACCGGCGGTTCGAACCCACCCTCGACCATTCGACGCCTCCGACCACATTCGAATTGACGATCCACTTGAACTCCTCAAGAGCTTTGAAGTCCGCACCAAGCACGGGCGTGATCAACAGGCCCTCCAGCGCTTTCCCCAGGATCGGCGATGGGGCCGCAGGGCCGCGCAATTCAAATCCCCACTGTCCCCGGCTCCGGTCCAGCGAAGCTGGGTCGCGATGAATCAAATACCCCCCACCGGCATACAGTCTCACCCATCGATAGTCGTAAGAAAGAATTGCCTCCGTCTCTTCAAAGCTCAAGTTCACCCGATTGAACCCCGGCCGCCCCAGCAGAAATTCGTCCCCGAGATGGCTGCTTTGATGATAGAACCGCACCCTCGTCGACCAGTTCCCTGCCCGCCATGAAAAAGGCACACCGACAACAAAGTCCGTATTGATCAGATCCGATGACGGTGCATCCAGGTTGAACTGCGAAAATACGCCCGCGAGTAACCCGACCTGCCAGCCGCTACACCCCTCCCGCTTCGTATAGAAACCGAAGTTTTCGCCGAACCCCACCGATCCGACGTTGGCGGAGGTTCGATCCGTTCTCACCTGCGCGGCTTGCCAGCTCGCAAAAAACTGCGGCTGTTTCGGATCGGCCATCAAGGGCCTGAATACGTCGTCGGTCGGGAAAGCTGCACTGCCGGACTTTCCTTCACCCTGTTCATATCGGCAATCCGATACGGCCAGGGCTGTTGTATCCTCTGCTCGGACCTCTCCGACTGGCAGAGCCGCTAAAACTACCAGAGCCGTCAGCCCAAACGTGACCGACCGGAGATCCTTCGAGGCCGTCACTACTCGCTCTTTCACTGAAACTGCCTCCGGAACCGCCACATGCCGAAGCCGAACAGGGCCGCCCCCAGCGTCGCCATCGCGAGCACAGAATCCCAGAGAATGTTCAGGCCGGCACCTTTCAACAGGATGCCGTTTGCGATCTCGATGTAATAGCGCAAGGGAGACAAGACCATCAGATAACGAACCCATGTCGGCATGGCCTCCATCGGTGCCGTGATGCCCGACAGCATCAGCATCGGAGCGGCCACCAACAGCGTCATCATCCCCACCTGCCCTTGATTCCTCGCGAGCGTCGCGGCAGCCAACCCCATACAGGCAGTGGTGACGACGAACAGCGCCGTGAGGCTGAAAAACAATATGATGCTTCCCTTGATCGGCACCCCGAACACCGGCTGCATGATCCCGAAGAGACCGACCGCCGTGGCACAGAGAATCACCACCGTCATCCCAAGAACCTTGGAGATCATGATCTGAAACGGCGTCAACGGCGAGACCAAGAGTTGCTCCACCGTCCCTCGCTCTTTCTCCCGCACCAGGGCCGCCGCGGGCAGCAGAAGCGCAAAGATCGTAATTTCTCGGAGGAGGTGTGAGATGGACTCGAACCAGGCCTCGTTCTGGTCCGGGTTGTACCAGACTCGATGGTCGCTCATGATAAGAGGCAGACCTTGTGACGATTCCGCTGAGCCCCCAATCCTTTCGAATACAGTTTCTTGCCCGAATCGCGCAACAATCCGGGCGGCATAGCTCGCGGCGGAGAGACCGTTCGGTGAGTTGGTCGTGTCCACCAGCAGTTGCACGGCAGTGGGTTCACCGGTGACGAGTTGCTCGTGAAACCGGGAGGGAATCTCCAAGAACGCAACGGCGGTCCCCCGGTCCAGCCGGCGAAGACCTTCCCGTGAATCGATGACCTCGCCGTTCAGCCGGAAGAAGGGCGCCTGGAACCGATGAATAAGTTCGCGCGACGAGACGCTATGGTCGGCGTCATGCACCAGCAGGCTGGCATCATGCAGTTGCGATCGGATGCCGTTCCCGGTGATGTAGATCGCCAGGGTGAAGGAGTAGACGAGGAAGGCGACGATCGGCACGTCGCGAAACAACTGCAGCAGCTCCTTTCGGGTCATGACGACCAGACGATACCACCAAATGACGGCGCGTTGCGAACCGGGTGCGGACACAGCGCTCATGCTCGAGGCCTCTTCGTAAACAGTCGGTACCCCACGAGTCGCAGGATAACGGCGTAGAGGGCCAGCGCGAGGACGTCCGTCCATAACACCTCGATCCCTACGCCTTTCAGAAAGGTCCCGCGGACGATGTTGGTGTAATACATGCCGGGAAACAGGTGGGCCTGGAACTGTGAGCCGGGATTCAGGGAAGAGACCGGAACGATGAGACCGGAGAACAGGATGGTTGGAACCATCGCAACAATGATCGTGACGATGATGGCGGCGATCTGCGTGCGGACCAGCAGCGACACGAGCAAACCGACGCCGGTGCTGCTGAGGATGAACACCAACGAGGCCGCGAGAAAGAACAGGAAATTGCCCTTGAACGGCACGCCGAACCAGAGGGTCGCCATGATCCAGAGGACCACGGCATTCATCGATGAAATCAGCACAGGGGGAAGCAGCTTCCCGACGAGAAATTCGACCTTGGTCACTGTCGAGCTGTAGATGTTGTAGATAGAGCCGGTCTCTTTCTCTCGGACGATCCCCAGTGCCGTCAGCAAGGGAGACGAGAGCATCAAGGTAAACATCACGAGGGCGGGCACCATGGACCAGGTGCTCCGCACCTCTTCATTGTAGAGATAACGCACCTCAAGCGTGATGGGCCGCGCCCTGTGCTCAGCCTGTGAGCGGGTAATCCCCCCCCGGCTGGAGACGTAGTCGGTAAGCCGCTCTTCGTTGAAGGCGCTGTTGATGGCGATGACATAGCCTTTGGTAATATCCGTCCTGAGCGGAAACGTTCCATCGATCAGCGTTTGCACGCCGACCGTCTGCCCGGCACTCAACCGTTCCTGAAACTTCTCGGGAATGATGATCGCGGCCCGGATACGGCTTGCAGCGAGCAGCGGATCGACCTCTCGTTCATCCGTCAATGTCCCTTTGAAATCGAAATACCGCGACTGCTGAAAGCGATAGAGATAATCGCGGCTGAGTGAACTCTGATCGCGGTCCAAGGCTGCATAAGGGATGTGCTCCACGTCGAGCACCAGACCGTAGCCGAAGACGAGCATCCAGAGGATCGGAAGCAAAAACGCCAGCGAGAAGAACATCCGGTCCCTGACCGTCTCGCGCCATTCTTTCGAGGCTACCGCTGCGATTCGCCGAATATTCATGCCACCGCCTCTTGCGTAGCTACTCTGTCCTGTCGCTCCAAGGCCATGACTTTGTACACAAACACATCTTCCAAGCTGAGAGGCCGCATCAAGGCTGATTTGACTTTCACACCGCTGGACTCGAGCGCCCCACAAGCCCCGTCTTTGTCGCGTACCGGATCTCGACAAAACAGATGGATGCGCGTCCCATACAGAGCGGCATCGGCAAAGCCTACTCGCCGCAATTCCAGCACGGCCTTGCCCGGGTCATCGGCGACGACTTCGAAGAGATGGCCGGCTTCTTTCTCCACACTTCGCTTCATGTCGGCGGGGGAGCCTTCCGCTACGATCCGGCCCGCATACATCAGCGCCAGGTGGTCGCAATGTTCGGCTTCGCTCATATAATGGGTCGTCACAAGGATCGCGACCCCTTCTTCCTGTGCCAGCTTCGACAGGATGTCCCAGAAATGCCGACGGCCGATCGGATCGACGCCGGAGGTCGGTTCGTCCAGGAACAAGACACGCGGCTGGTGTACGAGGGCGCACCCGAGGGCCAACCGCTGACGGACACCCATCGGCAATCGGCTCGTCAAGCTCGACTCATATCCTTTCAGGCCGGCCATCGACACAATCCATTCAAGCCGCTGGTCTGTGGCTCTCCTATCGAGTCCGTAGATCCCGGCAAACAGACGAATGTTTTCCGCAACGGTCAGATCGAGATAGAGGGAGAAGGCTTGCGACATGTAGCCGATCCGTTCCTTGATGGTACTGCCCGCGGTCTTCATATCAGCCCCCGCCACCCAGCCTTCTCCACCGGTCGGCGGCAGGATGCCGTTCAACATTTTGATCACGGTCGTCTTGCCTGCGCCGTTGGCCCCGAGCAGGCCGAAGATCTCGCCTTGCTTGACCTGAAAGCTCACATGATCCACGGCCCGGAACAACCCGAAGTCACGCACAAGTTGGCGGGCCTCGATCGCGAGCCCGTGATTTTCCGTTCGCTTCGCTGCAGACGGAATTGCCGATACCTGTTGGTTCTCAGCCTGTCGGAGGAGGAGGGAGACGAAGACATCCTCCAGTTGCGGATCGTCCACCTGCACCTGATCGGGCTTGATGTCGCCGAGGCTCGCCTCGATGTGTGTCACGGCCTGTGCGTGGTCAATGTCTTTGGTGAACACATGGAGTCGAGGACCCAACGCCTCGACTTGTTGATACGTTTGTTTGAGTCGTGTGATTGCCTCCAGTTGTGGTGTGGCTTCAAAGCTCACCATCGATCCGGGAGCCAGTGCTTGCACTTCCGTGGGAGTCCCGGAAACCAGCACCTTTCCGTTCGAGAGGAACGAGAGCCGGTGAAACCGAGCTGCCTCGTCCATGTAGGCCGTGGAGACCAACGCAGTCATCCCTTTCTCTTGCAATAGCTCGGCCAAGATGGCCCAGAAATCCCGGCGCGACACAGGGTCCACGCCGGTGGTCGGTTCATCCAAGACCGCCAGCTCCGGTTCATGAATCAGCGTGCAGATTAGGCCAAGCTTCTGTTTCATACCCCCAGACAGGTTTTTCATCGCTCGATCGCGGAACTTGTCGAGTCTGGTCATGGCCAACAGCTTGGTCTTTCGCTCCATGAGATCTTGCTCCGGTACCAATCGAAGTCGCGCAAAGAAGTCGATGTTCTCCTCGACAGAAAGGTCAGGGTATAAATTCAGCCCCAAGCCTTGCGGAAGAAAGCCGATTCGTTGCTTCACTTGCTCCGCCGCTCGTTCCGAATCAACCAGCGTTCGGAAGACCTCGACCGTGCCTTCGTCATAGGTCAGCACACCGGCGATCGCTTTCATCAGGCTGCTCTTACCCGAGCCATCCGGACCAATCAGGCCGTAGATCTCGCCCTTGCGGATTTCCACATCGACGCCCTGCACCGCCATGTGCTTCTTGTAACGCTTCACAAAGCCGGCAACGCGGACGATGGGGGCAATGTTCGGAGATCTGAGTGCTGCGTGTTGAGATGAATGTTCTGTTCCCATTTCTTTCATTCTCTTCCGGTTAGGGCGAGTAGGGGACTTTTTACTGTGCGCATTGAGCGGGCACATTCTGATGGTGCGCGCTCAATGCGCACAAAGGTTCCCTGCTTGCCCTAGCCCCTCGGCTTCGCCCACGCCACATCTTCTTTCCACCGCACGATCGCATCAGCCGGTAATCCAGGCGTCAGCCGGTGATCCGGGTTTGCGGTCAAGTAGAGCTTGACCGCGTAGATCAACTTCACCCGCTCGTCCGGTGTCTGAACTTCTTTCGGAGTGAATTCGGCCTTGGACGCGATGTAGCGCACGGTCGCGTCGAACGGCTGATCGGGGAAGGCGTCGGTGTAGATGCGGGCCGGGAGATCGAGCCGCACTTTTCCGATCTGCACCTCCGGGACATACACCTTGAGATACAGACGATCGAGATCGACCAGTTCCAACAGTGCCGCTCCCGCTGCAATCACTTCGCCGATATCGACCATTCTTGTCGTCACTGTTCCGTTCGTAGGAGCCGTGATCGTCAGGTCTTTCAGCACGCTTTCGACTTCATCAAGGACGGCATAGGCCTGATCACGCTGACTCTCCAGCGCGGAGACGTCGGATTCTTTAGCACGGATCCGCTTCCATCCCAGCTCAGCCTGCGCAAGTTCCTTCCTGACTTGTGTGAGCGCTGACCGTGAAGAGGCAATCTCTTTCTGCGCAACTTCCCATCGCATAACGGCTTGATCCCGTTGCTGGATTGAGGCCTCATCTTTCGCCGCAAGTTCCTTAAAGCGTTGCGCATCGTCGTGGGCTTCTCGTTCCACCGAAAGGGCTTTGTCCACACCATGCTTTGCTTGGGCCACCTGTGCCTCAGCCCGTTCAATCGCGAGCGGCACATCCAGATTGAGGATGGCCAAGGTCGTGTGTGCCGCCTGCACCTGCGCTTCCAATGCCTCGGCTGCGTGCTTTGCCTGCTGAACACGAGCGTCGGTCTGGCTATTATCCAGTCGAATGAGCACCTGGCCTTGCGTCACCGTCGCTCCTTCGCGCACAAGTAGTTCTTTGATTCGACCAGGGAACTTACTCGCGATCGTCACATGGTCTCCCTCGATCCGGCCGTTCACTTGAATCAGGCCGTCAGGTAGTCCTTGGTTCAACACCCATCGGTCGAGCGCAACATATCCGCTTCCGGCGAGGACGAGGGCCAGGACGGCGAGGGCAATCGGTTTTCGTAGAGTCGTCATCGCTCACACTCAACTAGAACAGCTTCTCAATCTCGCCCTTGGCTCGGGCCAAATTGATGCGCGAGGCATTGAATCTGAATAAGGCTTCAATCTGATTGTCACGAGCCCGCGCCACCGACGTCTGCGCATTTGTCACTTCGATATTCGTCGCCAGACCGGCGGCAAACCGGTCCCGCGCAAACGTCAATTCCTTCAACGCCAATTCCAACCCCTTTTCGGACACGGCGACTTGTTGCGTGGACGAATCCAGTGTTAAAAGAGCGTTTCTGACTTCCAGCGTGACTTGATCGGACACATCCTTCATCCGAATGGATTCCTGCCGCACACGGCTCCGGCTCTCTGAAATACGACCTTCCCGCTGGCCGCCGTCGAAGATCGGCACCGAGAGCGTCAACCCGATCGTACGGGTCGCTAAGGCATCGTCCGGTTTCACCCCGATCCATCCGTAATCGCCGTTCATCGACAGCGAAGGCACCCGCTCGCTGGTCACCGAGCTGAGCGACAGCGCCGCAAGTTTTTGGCGTGAGCCCTGCACCTTCAACTCCGCCCGGTTTTCCCGGGCCGTCGTCAGGGCGTCGTTCGGATGTTCGTGCGTCACATCGATGAACTTCAGCTCCTCCGTCAGTACCAAGCGCAGATCGAAGTTGAGCCCCAAGGCTCGGATGAGATTCAGGCGGCCACTCTCCTGCTCATTCTGGGACACCAGCAATCGCTGCTTATTGCTCTCCAGCTGCACTTCCTCCCGCGTCACGTCCAACCCGGTCGCCACGCCGGCGGCCTTTCGGTCTTGCGCCAGCTTCAAGAGTTGCTGGCTTAACTGAATATCCGCCTGTCGAGCCTTGACGGATTCATCTGCCCGCAGGGCCTCGATATACAGCAATCCGACCGTCGCCATCACATCACGCTTGGTCACTTCCGCTTCCAGGCCCGCCACGTCGACGCCGGTCTTCGCCGCACGCCACCGTTGAATAAGACTCAGACTGAAAAGATTTTGCACGACCGTCGCGCGGGCGTCATACACATCAAACGGTTCCGTCACGCTGCGCGTTAAGCCAAGGCCGGCCAGTCTGTCGGCCGGGAGGCCAAACGCGGCAAGATTGACGGTTTGATTCCGTCCATTCATAAACCCGCCGACATTCGGCAGCAATGCGCCCAGACTCGTATCGGCAGCAGCCTGTGCCGCCGCGATGCGCTCCCGTAGCAGCCGCACATTCACGTTGTTGTCGATCGCCGCCTGAATGGCATCATGAAGACTGAGACGCAGTTCGGGTGGAGCCTGAAACCGCTCCTCCGCTATGGACAAGGTCGGAAGGAGTCCCAGCACAATAATCCCAACAGCCTTAGCGTGAAATGTTCGCATAGCAATGCTCCATCCTGGGTGAGGGGTAAAAATGCCCACTCACATCTCAGAAAGAGTTGCAAGGAGAAGACCTTACTGCTTGTCGAACAGATTGGGCTCGGGTCGCAGCAAAATTATCGGGTTGGCGTGGCTGCACTCACCATCACTGCAACCAGCGGGGCGTCTTGCGACAGGCTCGAAACTGCCGCTGTCGCGGAACGCAACAGACCACCGATTGATCGTTACGGCCACCGATGGATTCATCTAAACCGCTTATGGCAATCCTCGAAGGCAGCGCCGCACTCGAGACAACGCATCCGCCCCTACCCTTCCCATTGATGCTCAAGGCGTCATCGATGAGGCAACAATGGGGGGGCGGGTTATGCGGAGCGCCGGCACCGACAAGGGGCACTCAATCGTCTCATGCGACAGGAATTACCTCCTAACTATCCAGCGAGGAAATGCCACAAAAAGGATTCTCATATTCATCGCCGGGCTCCCTCCCATATCCAATTGCGAATCTCCGGCAGGTCTTCGCCATGTTCGGTGATGTATTGTTTGTGTTCGATGAGTTTGTCACGCATCGCCTGTCTCACATAATCGGCGCGGGACCCGTGCAGCGGCACCCGGTCGATGACGTCCCCGACCAGATGAAAACGGTCCAGATCATTCATCACCACCATGTCGAACGGGGTGCTCGTCGTCCCTTCTTCCTTGTATCCCCGCACATGTAAATTCCCATGATTGGTTCGCCGATACGTAAGCCGATGGATCAACCAGGGATAGCCGTGGAACGCGAAGATGATCGGCTTATCCGTGGTGAAGAGCGCATCGAACTCCTTGTCGCTTAGTCCGTTGGGGTGCTCCCTGGTCGGCTGCAGCTTCATGAGATCCACGACATTCACGACCCGAACCCTCAATTCAGGCAGGTGCCCATGCAGCAAGGCGACCGCCGCGAGCGTTTCCATCGTCGGCACATCCCCGCAACAGGCCATGACCACATCGGGCTCGCTCTCCCGGTCGTTGCTCGCCCAATCCCAGATTCCAATGCCCGCGGTGCAATGTTTGATCGCGGCGTCCATGTCGAGCCACTGCGGCGCTAATTGCTTGCCGGCGACGATCACGTTCACATGGTTGCGGCTGCGCAAGCAATGGTCCGTGACGGACAGCAAGGTGTTGGCATCGGGCGGAAGAAAGACCCTGATCACCTCGGCCTTCTTATTGACGACGTGATCGATAAAGCCGGGATCCTGATGGCTAAACCCGTTATGGTCCTGCCGCCAGACGTGGGACGACAGCAGATAATTGAGCGACGCGATCGGCCGCCGCCAGGGAATGTGGCCGCAGACCTTCAACCACTTGGCATGTTGGTTGAACATCGAGTCGATAATGTGGATGAACGCTTCGTAGCAGGAGAAGAATCCATGCCGGCCGGTGAGAAGATACCCTTCCAGCCATCCTTGGCACTGATGCTCACTGAGCATTTCCATCACCCGACCGTCCGGTGCCAAATGATCGTCGTACGGATAGCGGTCCGCCATCCAGGCGCGATCGGTGACTTCCAGGACATCCTGCCAGCGATTCGAGTTGTTCTCATCCGGGCTGAAGAGACGGAAGTTGCGGCTGTCCCTATTGAGCTTCATCGTATCGCGCAGGAATCGCCCCATGAGCCGGGTGGACTCCGCTTCAACCCCGCCCGGCTTGGCCACCTTCACGGCGTACGTGCGGAAATCCGGCAGGCGCAAATCCTTGAGGAGAAGCCCGCCGTTGGTCTGGGGATTGGCGCTCATGCGGCGCGTCTTCTTCGGTGCAAGCTCTGCAAGTTCAGGCTTGAGTCGTCCGGCCTTGTCGAATACCTCTCTGGGCTTGTAGCTCTTCATCCACTGTTCGAGGATCTTGATGTGTCCCGGCTTATCCATATCGCCCATGGGCACCTGGTGGGAACGCCAGTAATCCTCCGCTCGCTTGCCGTCGATCGACCGAACGCAGCACGATCATCGGCCATCGCGGACGGCCCGTGAATCCTTTCGTGCGGGCTGCGCGCTGAATCTTCTTGATCTCCGCGACGACGGCATCCAGCGTGGCCGCCATGAGCTGATGCATCGTGCGGGGATCCCGCCCTTCGACGAAATAGGGCTTGTAGCCGTACCCCCGAAATAGCTGATCCAACTCCTCGTGACTGATACGGGCCAGGACGGTGGGACTCGCAATCTTGTACCCGTTCAGATGGAGGATGGGCAGTACCGCACCGTCAGTAACGGGATTCAGAAATTTATTGGAATGCCAGCTCGTCGCCAGCGGACCGGTTTCTGCTTCGCCGTCGCCGACCACGCACGCGGCAATGAGGTCGGGATTATCGAACACGGCCCCATAGGCATGCGACAACGAATACCCTAACTCGCCACCTTCGTGGATGGAACCCGGCGTTTCCGGCGCGACGTGACTCGGAATACCGCCGGGAAACGAAAACTGTTTAAAAAGCCGCTTCATCCCTGCTTCGTCCTGCGAGATGTTCGGATAGACCTCGCTGTAGGTGCCTTCGAGATAGGCATTCGCCACAAGCCCAGGACCGCCGTGCCCCGGACCGGTGATATTGATCATGTCCAGGTCGTGCTCCGTGATCACCCGGTTCAGATGCATATAGATAAAGTTGAGCCCCGGCGTGGTTCCCCAGTGCCCCAGCAACCGCGGCTTGATATGTGCCCGCGTCAGCGGCTGCTTCAAGAGCGGGTTATCGTAGAGATAGATCTGGCCGACGGACAGGTAGTTCGCCGCCCGCCAATAGGCATCCATCTTCTTGAGGAGGTCCGGTGTGAGCGGTTTCTTCTTAGTCAGCAGCATCGTCTTCTCAACGCTCCTAATTTGTCTTCGCCAGTACGGAAAGCACGGATTGCGCAATTTCACGCTCTTCGTCTGTGTGGATGACGCGCACGGTCACCCGGCTATCCTCCGTCGAAATTACTGTGTCATTTTCTTCGTTGCGCCGGTCATCAATCGTGATACCGAGGAATCCCAAACTCTCACAGATTCTGGCGCGGACAACTGGCGAATGCTCGCCGATTCCGGCGCTGAATACCAGGGTGTCCACGCCGCCTAACGCGGCAGCCAGTGCGCCGATGGCTTTCTTCGCCTGATAGCAAAACAGCGCGACCGCTTCAGCCGCCCGCTGGTCGTGCGCCTCAAGAGCGAGCAAGTCGCGTATATCAGCACTGCTCTCCGACAGGCCGAGCAGGCCGGACTCTGAATTGACCATCTTGTGGAACTGCTCCACGGTCAGGC
>LNFM01016879.1_pt1 | contig 13956 bp, 12 predicted proteins | sample 596031 | NCBI WGS metagenome assembly LNFM01 (sample SAMN04254537, study PRJNA301005) | activated carbon metagenome | isolation source: dual media filters at the Ann Arbor, Michigan drinking water treatment plant | place: USA: Ann Arbor
GGTCGTGGCCGCAGGAGCGAACCAACCCGGTTACCCAGCCGACCAATTCCTGCGGTGCTGTGATAGTGCGTGGGGGTAAGGCTCCGTACGACGTGAAGGACACCCCCCATGACTGTCAACGCCGAGGCAAATCCATTCCCGATGACGCAGCACTCTCTGTTGCGTCACGGACAAGTCATTGATTTCAAAGACTAATGACGCTGTGACGCAAATGACGCAAGATTCCGGGCGAATCTTCACGCCTGTTCCCAGAGGGTGCGAGATGACCGAGATGACGCTGTGACCATCCGAGATCTGTCCACTCCGTAGCAGCGAAGCTAGGGAGGAGGGCCCGAGGGGATTTTTCCCCGCCAATCGGCTATCAACCGGCCCCATGACCGCCAACGACAACGACCACCGCGGGCTGCTGCCGGCCGGATTGGCCGATCTGCTGCCGCCCGATGCCGCACGCGAGACCGACGCCATCGACATCGCCATCGAGCGCTTCGCCGCCTTCGGCTACGAGCGCGTCAAGCCGCCCCTGGTCGAGTTCGAGGAATCGCTGCTGGGCGGGCCCGGAGCGGCATTGGCCTCGCAGACCTTTCGGCTGATGGACCCCGTCTCGCAGCGCATGATGGGTGTTCGCCCGGACATGACCGTGCAGGTGGCACGCATCGCCGTGACCCGGCTGAAGCACGAGCCGCGGCCCCTGCGCCTGTCTTATGGCGGCAACGTCATCCGAGTCCGCGGCAATGCGCTGAAGCCCGAGCGCCAGTTCGCCCAGGTCGGGACCGAGCTGATCGGCGTCGATTCGGCCGAGGCCGATGCCGAGGCGGTGCTGCTGGCGATCGACGCGCTCCGTGCCATCGGAGTCGCCCGCCTGTCGGTCGACCTCAACCTGCCTACCCTGGTTGCCGCCGTGGGCGCAGGCCTCGGCCTGCCGCAGGACGCCTTGCGGCAGGCACGCCGGGCGCTCGATCGCAAGGACGAGGGCGGCATCGCCAAGGCGCTGGCCGGCCAGCGCCAGGCCAGCGACCTGCTGGTCGGGCTGCTGCGCGCCGCTGGCCCGGCCGAACAGGGCATCGCCAGGCTTCAGGCGCTGCCGCTGCCCGAGGCGGGCGCCACCGAGGCAGCCCGCCTCGCCCAGGTGCTCGCCCTGGTGCGCACCGCCGACGAGGACCTGCCGATCACCATCGACCCGGTCGAGTACCGCGGCCTCGAGTACCAGACCGGCGTGTCGTTCTCGGTGTTCGCGCTCGATGGCCGCCAGAGCCTGGCCAGCGGCGGACGCTACTCGGCGGGCTATCCAGAGGACGGCGTCAGCGAGGCCGCGACCGGCTTCACGCTTTACATGGATGCCGTCCTGGCGGCTTCCCAAGCGACGCCGGGACGGCCCCGGCTGTTCCTGCCGCTCGGCACGCCGTGGCGCGACGCCGCACCCTGGCAGGCCAGGGGCTACGCCGTGGTGCGCGCCGTCACCGCAAGCGAGGACCCGCGAATCGAGGCCGGGCGCCTGCGCTGCAGCCATGCCCTGATCGACGCCGACGCGGTTCCGCTGTGACCTGAGCCGTTCCCGACTCGCCACCTCCGGGCGAGCGTGCTATCGAACGCCACGCCTCTCCGGGCGCGCCGACGACGGTTGCCCTGGGGAGGCGTTTTTCGTGTCTGAGCACCTCCATCAGGACAGAGCAAATGGCCAACGTGGCAGTGATCGGCGCCCAGTGGGGCGACGAGGGCAAGGGTAAGATCGTCGACTGGCTGAGCGAGCGCGCCGAGGTCGTGGTGCGCTTCCAGGGTGGTCACAATGCCGGCCATACGCTCGTCATCGGCAACCAGGTCTACAAGCTTGCCCTGCTGCCGTCGGGCGTCGTGCGGCCCGGCAAGCTGTCGATCATCGGCAACGGCGTCGTAGTCGATCCCTGGCACTTCCTCGAGGAGGTGAAGAAGGTGAATGGCCAGGGTGTCGCAGTGACGCCCGACAACCTCAAGATCGCCAACCACGCCGTGCTCATCCTGCCGCTGCATCGCGACCTCGACGGCTGGCGCGAGGACGTGCCGGGCACCATCAAGATCGGCACGACGCGCCGCGGCATCGGCCCGGCCTACGAGGACAAGGTCGGCCGCCGCGCCATCCGCGTCGGCGATCTCGCCGAGCCGGACATGCTCGCGCGCAAGGTCGAGACCCTGCTCGCCCATCACAACGCCCTGCGCCAGGGGCTCGGTCGGCCGACGATCGATCCCGGGGCCCTGCTCGACGACCTGCTCGCGGTGGCGCCCAAGGTGCTGCCCTACGCCGAGGACGTGTGGGAGCGTCTCGACGGCTTGCGCGCCTCGGGCAAGCGCATCCTGTTCGAAGGTGCGCAGGCCACCATGCTCGACATCGATCACGGCACCTACCCGTTCGTCACCTCGTCCAACACGGTGGCGGCCCAGGCGATGATCGGCAGCGGCATGGGCAACGGCTCGGTCGGCTACGTGCTGGGCATCGCCAAGGCCTACACGACGCGGGTCGGCGACGGCCCCTTCCCGACCGAGCTGAACGATTCCATCGGCCAGCTGCTGGGCGATCGCGGCAACGAGTTCGGCACCAACACCGGCCGGCGCCGGCGCTGCGGCTGGTTCGACGCCGTGATGGTGCGCCAGGCGGTCAAGCTGAACGGCATCGACGGCATCGCGCTCACCAAGCTCGACGTGCTCGACGGCCTCGAGGAGATCAAGGTGTGCGTCGGCTACGAGCTCGACGGCAAGCGCATCGAGCGCTTTCCCTTCACGATGGGCGCCCAGGCCAAGCTGAAGCCGGTCTGGGAGATCTTCGAAGGCTGGGGCCAGAACACGCGCGGCGCCCGCTCGTTTGCCGAGCTGCCGGCGACCTGCATCAAGTACGTGCGCCGCGTCGAGGAGCTGGTGGGCTGCCCGGTGGCCCTGCTCAGCACCAGCCCCGAGCGCGAGGACACGATCCTGATGACCGACCCGTTCCGGGATTGATTCTCGCAGAGTCCTCGCTGGGAGAGCGCCACTCATAGGCGCTATCTTTTGGTCGATGACCCAACAAATTCCTCATCCTGAGGAGGCCGCGCCGCGGCCGTCTCGAAGGGTGAGCCGCACACGAAATCGCGGAAAATGCAGGTCGCAGCACTCGTCATGTTGCCGACCAAGGGGCGAAGGTTACTTCGCCCTAATCGAGACGCGGCCCTGCAGGCCGCTCCTCAGGGTGAGGATTCTTTGTAATTTGGCGCGCTCCCAGCGCATGACCTCAGCCGCTCAAATGCTGAGATCGAGCAGGTTGTAGTCCTTGATGTCGGCCTTCGCCGCGGCATCCCAGCGATAGCGGAGTCCCGCTTCGACGTGCGGCTGATAGGCGAACGGCGTCTCGTCCGGGAAGCGCTGGCGGCGAGCGTCGATGGCGTAGCCGAGCAGCCGCGCGCGCTCGCGGATGCGTGCCTCGTCGTAGACCGCGGCCTCGTTGTGCACACCGCCGCCCTGCACGCCCAGCACCGACTGCCGGCGGTGGAAACCCATGTTCACGGTGACGCGCCAGTCTCGGCTGGTATTGGCGAACGATCCGTGCAGCGCCTGACGGTTGGTGATGGCGACGTCGCCCGGGCTGGCGATGATCGGCACGGCATCGGGCAGCCGCTCGCTGCCCGCCGCCTCGACCAGCGCGCGGATGTCGAGCCGGCCGCGCTTGTGCGAGCCCGGCACCACCCACACGCCGTTGGCCGCGGTGCAGCCGTGGAGCTGGCCCATGAAGTTGAACCCATGCGAGCCTTGGTCCCACGTCGCGCTGTCCCAGTGCGTGACGCCGTCCTGGTGCCAGGCCACCGAGGCGCCGCGGCCCGGCTCCTTGATGAACAGCGCCTCGTTGAACGGCGTGAAGTCCGGGCCATTGATTGCCGCGGCGACGGCGAGCAGCTGCGGATGGCCATAGACGCGCAACGCCGCCTCTGAAAATTGCAGCGACCCCAGGATCAGGTAGACGACCTCCCTGGGCGCATCGTCGGCTGCCTTGGGCTCGAACATCTTCACCGGATGCCGGCCATTGGCCAGCGTCGTGCCGCCGAACGGATCGCCGAGCGGCTTCGACCAGAGCAGCGTCGGCGCCGTGCAATCGGCGGCCAGCGCCGGTCGCCCCTTGGCATCGAGCGCGGCGCCACGCTCTGCAGGCAGGCGATCGAGGATGTCGTGCAGGTCGCGCTCGATGTCGGCCAGCTCATCGGCCTTCAAAACGCCTTCGAAAACATAGAAGCCGCAACGCCAGTAGGCTTCGACAATCTCGGGATGAAGGGCGCCGTCCGGCGTGAAGCGGATCGGCCCGCGGTTGCCGAGCGCCGCTGCCCGCCGCTCGCCCTCCCGCAGGTAAGCCTGCATGGCAGCTTCCTCGCTGCCGTAGTCGACCGCAGCGGCCTGCCTCGATCCGTCCATGGCCTTCCTCCCGGGGTGGGATTTGCCTGCCCCGCCCCCAGCCGCGTTCCGGGACGCGGATGACGATGTCCGCTCAGTTCGCCGCGAAGCAGTAGAGCAGGCCGGCGCCGCCGCTGCTCTTCAGGGCGTCGGGACTGCAGCCGCGCGAGGGATGCGAGACATTCCACGATCTCGACGGCGCATCGTCGCGCAGGCCGGCCCGGTCGTGATGGCCGACCATGGCCGCGCCCTCGCCGCTCTTGGTCCAGTTGCCGCAGGTCATGTCCTTGTCCGGCGGCGCCGTGCCGTTCCCTGGGGTTGGAACGCCCGCAGCCGCTCAGCCGAGATCCAGACCGGCGGTCGCCGCGTCGAAGCGGGCGAGATAGGTCCGCGCGTGCGACTGGTAGTCGACGCCCTCGGTCCGGAGGTGAACGTCGGACACCATGGCCCACAGGGCTTCGCGCAGCGCGCTAGCGGCTTTCATAGCCGCGAAAGCGCGGCGCAGCGGGGCTTCGACTGTCCCGAAGTATCCCTCGAGCAGCACCGCATCCTCGGCCGGACCGAAGTCGCCGTTGGACGACAGGTTGGCGAGGTCGAACAGGGCGGTGCCGAAGGCGCCGTACTCCCAATCGATCAGCCACAGCCTCGAGCCGTCGTCCATCAGGTTGCCCGGCAGCAGGTCGTGATGTCCGAACACGATCGGCAGCGGCACCTGGGCCCGCTCGAGCCGATCGGCCCAGTCGATGTAGCGCCGGTCCACACCGAGCAGATGCACGTAGTCGCGGATGACATGGAACACCCAGAAGGCGCCGGCCGGCCCGCGCACCAGCCGGCCGACCTTGGCATGGCTCTCCTTCATCAGGGCGGCCAGCCGGCCGACATTGGCGCGCAGGTCGGCCTCCTCGAAGGTGCGGCCGGCGATGAAGCGCATCACCGTGATGCCCGCCGCGCCATGGACGATCTCCGGCGACAGGCCTGCCTCGAATGCGGCGATCGACGCCGCCCGCTCGCGCTCGCGCGAGACGTGATGCACCGGTATGTCGACGCCGAAGCGCACGACGAATTTCTCGCCCCTGTCGGTGACGACGTAGGAGATGTTGGTCAGGCCGCCCTTCAGTGGCTCGAACGTGACCGGGCCGCGCCAGCACGGCAGCGTCGCCAACGTCGATTCGATATCTTCTTTTCGCATCGCGGTGAGCCGATCATTTCATGCCTGCACGCGGCAGGCTACCCTGCCGCCAGGGAGGAACCCATCCGATGCCTGACAGCCGAGTCACCAACACCATCACCGGCCGCGACGCCTTCATGCGCGTGCTCCACGACGAGGGCGTCAGCAAGATGTTCGGCAATCCCGGCACCACCGAGCTGCCGATCATGCACGCGCTCTCCTCGGCGCCGGAGATGGGCTATGTGCTGGGGCTGCAGGAAGCCGTGGTCATTGCCATGGCCGACGGCTACGCCCGCGCGTCGGGCAAGCTGGTGTCGTGCAATGTCCACGTGGCACCAGGCCTCGGCAACGCCATCGGCTCGATCTACACCGCAATGATGTCGGGCACGCCGATGATCGTGACCGCGGGCCAGCAGGAACAGGGCCATGGGCTCACCGAGCCTCTGCTCTACGCTCCCCTCGTGCCGATCGCCCAGCCGGTGGTGAAATGGGCCACCGAGGTCAACCGCATCGAGGATCTGCCGCGAATCATGCGCCGCGCCGCCAAGGTGGCGACCACGGCGCCGACCGGGCCGGTGTTCATCTCCCTGCCCGGCGACATCCTGAACAACGAGGCCGCGGTCGACATGGGCGCACCGACGCGCGTCGACACCGCCGTGCGACCGAGCGACGCCGCGCTCGAGCACCTCGCCAGGCGCCTGCTGTCCGCCAGGAAGCCCGTCATCCTGGCCGGCCACGAGATCGCCACGTCGGACGCCTTCGCCGAGACGGAGGCGCTGGCCGACGCGCTGGGCGCGCCAGTGCTGCAGCAGACCGTGGCCTGGGGCGCGCACTTCCGGTCCGAGCATCCGGCCTATATCGGCGCGCTCAATCGTGACCAGAAATACGTGCGGGGCGTGCTCGGCGAGTTCGACCTCATGCTGTGCGTCGGTTCCGACGTGCTCAAGATGTCGGTATGGAGCACGACCGAGCCGCTACCCGAGACCACGGCGGTGGCGATGATCGGGCTGCGCGACTGGGAGATGGGCAAGAACTTCCCGGCAGAGATCGCGCTGCGCGCCGACGTGAAGGAGACGCTGAAGGCCCTTGTGCCGCTCCTGCAGAAGCTCGGGGGCAGCACCCTCGAGGCGCGCGCCAAGGCGGCGATGGCCGAGATCGCCAAGCGCAACTGGAGCGCCCAGCGCGCCGCCCGCAAGGCCAGGCTCGCCGCCCCCACCGAGAAGCCGCTAGCCGCCGAATGGGTCATGATGCAACTCAGCGAGAAGCTGCCGGCGGACGCCGTGGTGGTCGACGAGGGCCTGACCAGCGCCGCGACCCTGCCGATGTACTTTCCGTTCCGCGACCGCAACAGCTTCTTCGGCAATGTCAGCGGCGGCATCGGCTGGGGCATCGCCGCCGCGGTCGGCGTCCAGATTGCCCTGCCCGAGCGGCGCGTCGTCGCCGTGATCGGCGACGGCAGCGCCATGTACTCGATCACGGCACTGTGGAGCGCCGCGAACCAGAAGCTGCCGGTGATCTTCGTGATCGCCAACAACGAAGGCTACCAGATCCTCAAGAACCGCCTGAAGCTGTTCCACGGCAACGACAAGCCGATCGGCATGGACTTCAAGGATCCGAAGATGAACGTCACCCAGATCGCCCAGGGCTTCGGCGTCACCGCCGAGCGCGTCGACACCGTCGCAGGCTTCGACGCGGCGCTCGACACGGCGCTGGCCCGCCGGGATGGACCGAGCCTGATCGAGGTGATGATCAAGAGCTAGCTCTGGGCCATGACCGACGAAGCCGAGCTGCGCGACAGGCTGCGCAAGATCGAGGCGCTGTTCGCCGGTGCCGGAACGGCCGGCGAGCGGATGGCCGCCGACGCGGCACGGGCTCGCGTCCAGGCGCGCCTGGCCGAGCTGGAACGGCGCGATGCGCCGATCGAGATGCAATTCTCGATGCCCGATCACTGGTCGCGCCGGCTGTTCGTCGCGCTCTGCCGGCGCTACGGCCTGAAGCCCTACCGCTATCGCCGGCAGCGCCTCACGACCGTCGTCCTGCGGGCGCCGCGGGGCTTCATCGACCAGGTGCTGTGGCCCGAGTTCAGCGAGCTCAATCGGGCGCTTCGCGTCTTCCTCGACCAAGTCACCGAGCGGGTCATCCGGGAAGAGATCTACGCCGACGCGAGCGAGGCGGCTGAGGTAGCCCAGACCCTGCCCGCCGGCGGCTCATCGGCCGGGTGATAGGGTCGTCGTCTGACCGCCGGCCGCTAAAGCATGATGTTCTTTCGAAGCACAAAAGGATGACCTCACCCTGAGGAGCGGCCGCAGGCCGCGTCTCGAAGGGTCAGCCGAACCGCGTCTGTTGCCACCCCTTCGAGCCACGCTTCGCGTGGCTCCTCAGGGTGAGGAATTCTTCGGCTCTTCAATCCGAGAGAATACCGCTCTACCGTCCCATCACGTCGAACACGGCGTCGCGCAGCATCGCCTCGACCTTGGCACCTTCGCTCTTGCCGCCGGCTGCGGCCTTGGAGGCCGTGGCGAAAAGATAGTACGAGCCATCGTCGAGCGGCACGATCGTGTAGTAGAATTGATAGGCGTCGTTGCCGTCCTGGCAGCCGGTGAAGACGCGCACGACCTCGGGGTTCTTCTCGTCCTTGGTCGAGCCCGAGACCGATTGCCCCTTGCAGTTCTTCGTGTCGTCCGACACGACCGCCGCCGCGACCTGCCGCGCCGTCGCATTGCGCGACGAGGCGATAATGCGCAGCGTGCCGATGACACCCTCGGCGCGCCATACGACATCGGAGCTCGACAGATAGGCCGACTTGAACTCGGCGATTTCCCGTGCGGTCAGGATGCGGAAATTGCTCAGCTCGCCGCGCGACAGGATATTGGCGACGATCTTGGTCGCCTCGAGACGCTCCTCGGCCGTGCTGCCGCGGGCGTTCCGCTCGGGCGGCGGCGGCGGCGCCGTCTGCTGCCGGGGCATCGGCGATCTCGGCGACGACGACGAGGCTATAGCCTCGTAGCGCTCGGCGCATGCCAGCGTCTCGGTTAGGGCCGCATAGGTGCCATCGAGGTTGAAGGCGTAGTTGGTGCCGCCGGCGCGGACCGTCATCCGGTTGCCGCGGCGGATCATATGGAACAGGGCGGCCTTGGGCGGCAGCTCCGCCAGGGCAAGCTTTTCGGTAACCGCGTTGGCGCGCAGAGTGATCGGCCCGACATTGTCGACGTAAAGGTCGACCGGCACGCTCTGTCCCTTGGAGAACGACCACGAATCGTGTGCCCAGCCGACGCGCCACGTGTAGTCGCCGGAGACGGAAAACACCATGGTGATGCCGCTGCGATAGAGCGTCGACATCGCGCAATGCGAGAACTTGTCGCCGCGCGTGTAGGCGCCGATATCCCAGCCGGCGATATTGTTCTTGGAGCCGGGAATCAAGTCGGCCCACGCCGCCTGAGCGCCCAGAACGAGGCCCACGACGGCAGCAGCAAGCGTTCGGATCATCCTATTCCCCCAATGCAAGCGCGGGTCCCGCTCCCCTCTCGAGCCGACGGTTTCCCGACGGGCGACGGCGCCCGTCCACAGCACCGCCAAGTCTGACAGGAGTGCCGGCCGGAACCAAGGATCAGACACATCCCGGCTGAAGAAATCTTCGTGCCGGGGGCATCGAAACTGCCGTCATACGAACTGGACGACGTTCTCGGTGCCGATCAGATGGCGGCCGACCATCTCGACCATGGGCAGCATGGCCTGGAGGTGCTGGCTGGCGCTGAGCGCATCGCGCAGGCGGCGCTCGAACGGGGCCGAGTTCATGATCGCCGCCGTGCCGGCGCCGCGATAGCAGGCGATCGACACCTCCGTGGCCTCGTTCATGCCGTGCGTCGTGGCAAGCCGCAGGCGCATGCGCAGGTCGAGATCGAGCGTGCCCGCGGCCGACGCCGCGTAGGCCTGCCCTGCCGCCTCGTGAAGAAAGGCGCGGGCCGAGGAAAGTCTGGCCTCGAGCAGGCCGACCTCGCGCTGCACGGCGTTGTTCCTGGCCATCGCCTGGACCGAGGCCCGGCTATGCCGGCCGCGTGCCAGCTCGACATAGGTGTCGAGCATGCGGCGGGCAACGCCGATGGTGACGCTGCAGAAGCCGCAGGCATAGAGCAGTGTCGAGCCGATCGGATAGATCGGCCCGTGCTCGCGCCGCTCGTCGGGGATGTCGCGCGCCGGCGCATGGGCGTCGGGCACGAACAGGTCGGTGACCGAATAGCTGTCGCTGCCGGTGCCGCGCAGGCCGAGCACGTGCCAGTCGTCGATGATCTTCGCTTCGGAGCGCAGGAACAGAAAGCTGCGGTCGTCCGGCCTGCCGTAGCGCATGTGCGGCGTTCCGTCGGGGTTCTGCACGGCGCTGTGGGCGCCGAGCCAGGTCGTATGCCTCCCGCCACTGGCGAAGCTCCAGGTTCCGGTCAGGCGGTAACCGCCCTCGACCCTGATCGCAGTGCTGTTGTTGTGCCGGGCGCCCCAAGCCAAGCCGGCCCGCGAGCCGGCGAAGATTCTGGCCGCCGCCTCGTGCGGCATGGCCGCGGCCGAGGTCGCAGCCGAGACATTGGACTGGTTGACGAACCAGCCGGTGCTGGCATCGGCGCAGGCGATCGCCTCGTTGGCCTTGCAGTAGTCCACCAGGTCGACCTCCTGCCCACCCATGCTGCGCGGCAGCAGCATGCGCAACAGGTCCTGCCCGGCCAGCGCGTCGACCACTTCCGGCGTCAGCTCGCGCCGACGGTCCATCTCCGGCCCGTGCTCGTCGAGGATGGCCTGCACCGCGCGCGCCCGCTCGGCGGGGCTGGCGAGCGGCGCGCCTTCGGCAGCACAGCTGGTGGCGGGGGACGGTACGCGGCTCGACATGGCGGTTCCTCGGTTGCTTGACCGGGAACTATAGAGCGCCTGCGCCTCTTGTCTCGGCTCCTCGCACCGAGGATCGGCCAAGCGAAATTTGCCTGGCCGAAACGCCGCTTCCTCGTATGAAAATGCGCTGAGGGCGCGCCACTCCAGTGGCGCGATCTTCGTCGATCACACAGAAGACGCGCCACTGGAGTGGCGCGCGCCCAGCCAAGAGCATGACCGCCGCCCCGTTACACGGGGCTTTGGCGTTACTCCGCCGCCATGGCCTTGGGCTTGGCGAGTTCCTCGGCGATCTGGACGGCGTTCCACGCCGCCCCCTTGAGCAGCTGGTCGCCCGCCACGAACAGCACCAGGCCATTGGGGTTGGACAGGTCGCGGCGGATTCGGCCGACATGGACATCGAGATCGCCGCTCGCCTCGAGCGGCATGGGAAAGTGGTTGGCGGCCGGGTCGTCGACCAGCTTGATGCCTGGCGCGCGCGCCAAGATGTCGCGCGCCTCGGCGGGCGCCAGCGGCCTGTCGAGCTCGAGGGTAATGGCTTCGGAGTGCGCGCGCAAAACCGGGACGCGGATGCAGGTCGGCACGATCGGCAGATGGGGCATGTGGAACATCTTCCGCATCTCCTCGATCACCTTGTTCTCTTCCTCATTGTACCCGTTCTCGCCGATCCTCGTGTTGTGCGAGAACAGGTTGAAGGCGATCTGGTGCGGAAATACCTTGCGCTCGATCTCCTTGCCGGCGACGTAGTCGCGCACCTGATCCTCGAGCTCCTGCATGGCCTGGGCACCGGCGCCCGACGCCGACTGGTAGGTTGCCACGACGATCTTGCGGACGCCGGCCGCCTGATGGATTGGCCAGACGGCCGTCGCGAGGATGGCGGCCGTGCAGTTGGGGTTGGCGATCACACCACCGTGATGCGCAAGATCGCCCGGGTTCACCTCGGGCACGACCAGCGGCACAGCCGGATCCATCCGGAAGGCCGACGAGTTGTCGACCACGATGGTCCCTGCAGCCTTCGCCGCCGGCACGAATTCACGCGACCGGGTCGCCCCGGCGCTGAAGAACGCAACGTCGATGCCTTTGAACGCCCCGGCGGTCAGCTCCTCGACCGGGTACGCCTTGCCCTTGAAATCGAGGGTCTTGCCGACCGAACGGGCGGAGGCGAGCAACCTGAGGGAAGCGACGGGAAAGTTCCGTCGCTCGAGGACGCGGAGGATCTCGACTCCGACCGCGCCGGTGGCGCCGACAATGGCGATGTTCTGGGCGTTCATGGTGCCGGCAAAGTACAGGATCGGCCGACAGGCGTCATGAGACGCGATGCCGCCAATCGCCGAGAACTGCTCATACCCGCCTCGAGCAGGATTGGGGCGATTGGCGTTCACGGACACGTTTCCATCCCTGCGCTGTAGTCGCGGGGCAATGGCATATCGCAAAGAACACCGTCATCATGAGCGGAGACGCCCGATTAGGCGCTGTTTACAGCGCCATTGGCGGCGTAGTCGAGGGACCTTTCTTGCCGATGCCGCAGCAGGAAAGGTCCCTCCACCACGCCTCGCTACGCTCGGCTCCGGTCGGGATGACGGCATTTTTGCCACATGCGTTGGCGCTGCCCGATGACGGGGAGGCGAACAACGTCACTCTGCAGCCTGCTCGCGCTTCTTGATCGCCGGCATCAGGCCGGTCGGGTCGACGAGGCGGCCATGGGCCAGCATGTTGTGGGCATGGGCGAGATGATGCAGCGCGAACGACGTCTGCATGGCGCTGACCCGTCCCTGGGCATCCTGCGCCGCGTTCACCGCCTGCTTCACGAGCTTCAGGGCGAACAGGGGCTTCCGTGCGATCCGCTCGGCCATCGCCATCCCGAAGGCCTCCAACTCGCCACGCGGCACCACGTGATTGACCATGCCCACCCGATGCGCCTCCACCGCACTGATCCAGTCGGCGGTGAACAGGAATTCCTTGGCCTTGCGCACGCCCATCTCCCAGGGATGGGCGAAGAACTCGGCGCCGCCGACGCCCATCGCCACCGTATGGTCGAGGAACTCGGCATCGTCTGAGCAGACGATCAGATCGCACGGCCACATCAGCATCAGCCCGCCGGCGATCACCTTGCCGTGCACCAGCGCCAGGGTGGGCTTCGGCAGGTTGCGCCAGCGTTCGCAGAAGCCGACGTAGATCTCCTGCTCGCGGGCATACTGCGCCTCGGCGCCGGGCTTGCCGAAGCCCGACCACGTACCGACCGTCTCGTGCCTGCGCATGTTGCCGTGGCCATCGACCTCGCGCAGGTCATGGCCCGACGAGAAGTGCGGGCCGTTGGCCGAGAGCACGATAACGCCTCGTTCAGCGCATAGAGGAAGGCAGTGTCCTGCGCGTTTCGCGTGTCCGCCCGGTTGAGGATGATGCGCGCGATGCCGGCGCTCGGCGTCTCGTAAAGGATCGCGTCTGCCATGGGCTCCTCCTGCTCGTTGTGCGACAGTCTAGCCATGGCCGACATCTCAGACACCTTCGTCGAGACCCGCGGTTTCACTACGCACGTCGCGCGGTGCGGCAAAGGGCCGCCGCTCCTCCTGCTGCACGGCTGGCCCGAGTTCTGGGCCACCTGGGTGCCGCTGTTCGATCGCCACTTCCTGAAACATTGGGCGCACGACACGACCGCCTTCGACGGCGTGCTCGAGCGCTGGGTCGACAATTTCATGCGCCCCGGCAACCTGCAGGGCGGCTCGCCGTCATGGCCGCGGCTGCGCCCAAGCCGCCCACGATCCAGCAGCCGGCCCGCATCCTGTGGGGCCGCCACGACCCCGGTGCTGCGCTGCGACTGGATCGATGTAGTCGGCGAGTACGCCGAGGCCGGCATCGCGGAGGATGCCGGTCACTTCGTCCACTACGGGACCCCTGACCCGGCGGCGGTCGAGATCGACCGCTTCCTCCGCGGGATCGGCTATCGCGACACGCCCTGGCCCTGGGCTAGGCCGGCTGGGCGGCGGCCTTGTCGAGGCGCCGCGTCGATGACTGGGTGGCCGCCTCGACCACCATGTTCTTCATCGCCTTCTGAAGCTTGTCGAAGGCGCGCACCTCGATCTGGCGCACCCGCTCGCGGCTGATGCTGTACTTGGCCGACAGGTCCTCGAGCGTCTTGGGCTCGTCGATCAGGCGGCGCTCGACGATGATGTGGCGCTCGCGGTCGGTCAGCTGCTTGAGGGCGGCGGCCAGCATCTGCTTGCGCTGGCCGAGTTCCTGGCTCTCGGCCAGCCGGGTCTCCTGGTTCGGGGTGTCGTCGACCAGCCAATCCTGCCACTCCATGTCGCCTTCGGTCTTGACCGGGGCATTGAGCGAGGAATCAGGCGCCGACAACCGACGGTTCATGTTGACCACCTCCTCCTCGGGCACGCCGAGGCGGGTGGCGATCTTGGTGACCTGCTCGGGCGACAGGTCGCCCTCCTCGATGGCCTGCATCTGGCCCTTGAGCTTGCGCAGGTTGAAGAACAGCTTCTTCTGGGCGGCCGTGGTGCCCATCTTCACCAGCGACCAGCTGTGCAGGA
>LNFM01015347.1_pt1 | contig 13952 bp, 14 predicted proteins | sample 596031 | NCBI WGS metagenome assembly LNFM01 (sample SAMN04254537, study PRJNA301005) | activated carbon metagenome | isolation source: dual media filters at the Ann Arbor, Michigan drinking water treatment plant | place: USA: Ann Arbor
GCCATGGTCGGGCCCTTGCGCACGTCGAACTGGCCGACGGCCAGGCCCGGCTTGTTGTGCATGCCGTAGACTTCCTGGATGCCGAAGCGGGTCATCAGCCCGTCGTCGATCATGGCCTTGGCGCCGGCGCCGCCTTCCTCCGCAGGCTGGAAGATGACCACCGCGGTCCCGTCGAAATCGCGCGTCTCGGCGAGGTATTTGGCGGCGCCCAGCAGCATGGCGGTGTGGCCGTCATGGCCGCAGGCGTGCATCTTGCCCGGCACGGTCGAGCGGTGCTCGAGATTTGTTTCCTCATGGATCGGCAGTGCGTCCATGTCGGCCCGCATCGCGATCACCTTGCCGGAGCCCTGGTTGCGGCCCTTGATGACGCCGACGACGCCGGTCTGGCCGATGCCGGCCACGACCTCGTCCACGCCCCATTCCGTCAGCTTCTGCGCGACGACGCCGGCCGTGCGGTGCACGTCGTACATCAGCTCGGGGTGGCGGTGCAGGTCGCGGCGGATCGCGGTGAGCTCGGGATGAAGGGCGGCAATGAGTTCGGCTTTGGGCATCGTGACCTCGAAAAGGGCGAAACCGATCCGCCGGCGGCGGATCGCGGGATCGGCAGGGTTCTGCGGCGCTGATCAGGCGTCGGCGGGAACGTAGCGGCGCGACAATTCGTTGCGGTCGTCATAGGACGCCTCGAAGATCGCCGCCGCCAGCGTCGCGCGCACATGCAGCGTGTCGGTGCCGATGTTCTTGAAGCCGTGGCGGGCGCCCGCCGGCACCAGAACCGACTGGTTGGCGGTGACGACCATGGTCTTGTCGCGCAGATAGATCTCGGCCGTGCCGCCCATCACCTCGAGCACCTCCTCGACAGCGTGCAGATGCATCGGCGCGCCCAGGCCAGGCTCGCAGAACTGCTCGAAGATACAGAGCTGCTTGCTCTGGACCAGGGCCGAGACCCGCATCTCGGTCATGACGCCGTCGCGCCATTTGTCCTGCGGCTGCGTCTTGTGGTCGAGGATCGTCATGGGGCATGCCTCCGCTTCCGTCCGCGCCCGCCGCTGCGGCCCCCCGCCTCATCGGTCGGGCGCGACACCTCTTTTCACAAGCCCGAACGCGGGGCAGCGTCAAGCGCGGGCGCTGCGACCCTGACGCGCGCCCGCGGCACATCCCGTCTTGCCGCCGCCGCAGAGGAGGGGCCGGGCCACAGGGCCGCGGCTTCAAACCCCGAACTGCGTCCGCCAGGCGGCGATGTCGTCGAGCGCGACATTCGAGCCGCAGAGCACGAGGCCGACGCGCTCGCCCGGCTGGAACAGCGCCTTGCGCGCCAGCGCGGCGGCGACGACACAGGAGGCCGCCGGCTCCAGCAGCACGCGGCCGTTCTGCAGCACCCAGGTGATCTCGCGCACCGCCTCGGCGTCGGGCACGATCACGATGTCCTCCAGGAACTGGCGGGCGGCCGCCATCGTCCGCTCCGTCGCGAAGGGAGCGCCCAGCGTGCGCGCGATCGAGGTCGGGCGGATCGGCACCGGCTTGCCGGCCGCCAGCGCCTGCGTCATCGCGGTCGCGCCCTCGGTTTCGACGCCATGGATGCGCAGGGCCGGGTCGAGCCCTTTCATCGCCGCGCCGACGCCGGCCGCGAAGCCGCCGCCGCCGATCGAGATGAAGACGTGGTCGAGCCGCCCGCCGGCATCGTTGTTCATCTCCAGCCCGAGCGAGCCATGGCCGGCGATGATCGCCGGATCGTCATAGGAATGGACGTTGGTCATGCCCTGGGCGGCATAGTCCTCGGCCCTTGCGAAGGCTTCGATCGAATCCGCGCAGAGCTCGATCTCGGCCCCGAGACCGCGCGCCATCTCGACATTGAAGGCGGCCGCGTTCTGCGGCATCAGCACCAGCGCGCGGCAGCCCATCGTCTTGGCGACCAGCGCCACCGCGATGGCGTGATTGCCGCCCGAGACGGTGACGACGCCACGCCCGCGCTCGGCCTCGCTCAGCCCCATCAGCTTGTTGAAGCAGCCGCGCACCTTGAAGGAGCCGCCGAGCTGCAGGCTCTCGACCTTGACCACGGTCTCGACGCCCAGCCGCGCCGAAAGCCCGGCGCTGTAGAAGGTCGGCGTGCGCCGGATCTTGCCGGCGATGCGCGCGGCGGCGGCCTGGATGTCTGCCAGAGTGACGTCGAAATGCATGCGGAGCCTCTCATGTCCCGCTGCCGTTATAGGGGTGCGCGGCGATGGACGGAAACGGATCGTTGGCAGCGGCTCGCTGGAGGCTTAGGACATATATCAGGCTCGGCCTACCGGCGGGCTCGGCACGAAACCTGCCTCGCGCCGCATTTTGGAGAGACGCCGCGTGACGATGACCCCGAAGGAGATGCTGGCCCGGCTGGTTTCGTTCAACACCGAATCCCAGCGCAGCAATCTCGAGCTGATCCATTTCTGCCGCGACTATCTGGCGAGCCTCGGCGTCGAGAGCACGCTGGCGTTCAATGCCGAGGGCGACAAGGCCAATCTCTACGCCACGATCGGCCCGAAGGTGGAGGGCGGCGTCATCCTCTCCGGTCACACCGACGTCGTGCCCGTCGCTGGCCAGGACTGGAGTTCCGATCCCTGGACGCTGACCGAGCGGGACGGCAAGCTCTTCGGGCGCGGCACCTGCGACATGAAGGGCTTCGATGCCATCGCGCTGGCGCTGGTGCCGGAGATGCTGGCGGCACCGCTGAAGCGGCCGGTCCACATCGCACTCTCCTACGACGAGGAGGTCGGCTGCCAGGGCGCGCGCGTCATGATCGCCGCCATGGCCAAGGAGGGTCTGAAGCCATCGGCCGTCGTTGTCGGCGAGCCCTCGATGATGCAGGTCGTCACCGGCCACAAGGGCGGCCTGCGGATGAAGACGACGGTGCGGGGCCATGCCGTCCATTCGAGCCGCGTCGATGTCGGTGTTCCCGCCGTGATGATCGCCGGGCGCCTGATCGACTGGCACAATCAGGTGATGGCCGAGAACAAGGCCCGCACCGCGCCGGGCAACGGTTTCGAGCCGCCCTACACGACACTCCATGTCGGCGTCGTGAATGGGGGGACGGCGGTCAACATCACCGCCGAGCACTGCATGTTCACCCATGAGGTCCGCTGCATCCCCGGTGAGAGCTTCGAGACCTACGAGCAGCGCTACCGCGCCGAGGTTGTCGCGCTGGAGGCGCAGATGCAGGCGATCGCACCCGACCCGCGATGGGCCCCGAGGAGAACGGTGCGGCCGAGGAGCTCTGCCGCCGCCTGACCGGTGACAATGGCCGCCATGTCGTCGCCTATGGCACGGAAGGCGGCCTGTTCCAGCGCGCCGGCTGGTCGACCGTGGTCTGCGGCCCTGGCGACATCGCCCAGGCCCATCAGCCCGACGAGTTCATCACGGTGGCGCAGCTCGATGCCGGCACGCAGTTCGTGCGCAAGCTGATCGCCGAGCTTTCGCGCTGAGGGGGCGAGGTCCGGTCCCCCGCGGCGACGCGCGCGGGGGACGGGACTGTGCCGATCTCAACGGAGTTTTTAGAGAGTCGTGCGACTGCTCTCCACCATCGGGGAGGGGTTGCGGCATGGCGGGAGACGGGTGGAGAGCGTCGCGGACGCTGTGGACTCTCATCGGCGCGATCTCGCTGCTCAGCCTGGCGATCTGGTCTGCGACCGGCGTGGGCCTGAAGGCGGGCGACCTGCTCGTCATCCTCGGCGTGGTCGCGAGCCTTCTGGCGATCTCAGCCTTCTATTCGCAGCGCCGTCCCGACGAGCGCCTCGCCCGCTTGACCCGCGCGATGGCCGAACTGCTGCTCCTGATCTTCATGATCGGCTCGCGCCCCTGCGCGACGAGTGGTTCCAGGCGATGGACGTGGCCCTGGGCTTCGACTGGCGCTTCTGGCTGTCCGTGCTCGACGCCCATCCGGCCATCCACGAGGTTCTGGTCCTCGCCTACCACTCGATGCTGCCGCAGACGGCGCTCCTGCCGATCGTCCTCGCCGCGATCGGAGCCTACCGTCATCTCGACCGCTTCCTGCTCAGCTATGCGCTCGCGGCGATCGTCACCGTCGCCATCGCGACGCTGCTGCCCGCGCTGAGCCCCGTGGTCCATCTCGGCATCACGCCCGCCGACCATCCCAACATCGTCCTGGCCGTTCCGCTCGAGTTCGCCCAGCATGCCCAGGCCCTGCGCGAGGGCAGCATGAAACTCGTCGATCTGAACGGCGCCCAGGGCCTCGTCACCTTCCCGAGCTTCCACACCGTATCGGCCGTCCTCCTGATGCTCGGCTTCTGGGCAGCGCCGCCCTACTGGCGCTGGTTCGGGGTCGGGCTCAATGGGCTCATGCTGGTCGCCATTCCGATCGAGGGAAGCCACTACCTCGTCGACGTCATCGCGGGTGCCGCGCTGGCGGTCGCGGCCTGGGCTGCGGCGGCGTGGCTGCTGGCGCGCGAGCGCCAGCGGACGGCCCCGGCTGGTCGGGCGCTGGCGCCCGTCACGGCCGTCTGACTCGGCGGCCCGCCGCGAACTGACCATAACTTCGGCAGGTTGCGCGGAAATGCCATGCGCTGGGGGCGCAGGTCCCCCGTGACTCGCGCACAAGCTGCCCCTAACATCGCTTCTTTCGGGCGCCGACGGTGCCTGCGAGGGGAGGTGTTTTTCGATGAAAGCGCGTGTGTTCGGCCTTGCGGCCGCTTTGCTCGGGGTTTCGCTGCTGGCGCTGGGCGCCGCCGAGGCCCGACCGCTGAAATGGGCCGCCGCGGGCGACGCCCTGACGATCGATCCCCATGGTCAGAACGAAGGGCCGACGACGGCGCTCACCCAGCACATCTATGAGGCCCTGACCGAGCGCGACCATGCCGGCAAGCTGCTGCCGCTGCTGGCCTCCTCCTGGCGGGTCGTGCCCGAGGACCCGACCACCTGGGAGTTCAAGCTCCAGCCGAACGTCAAGTTCCATGACGGCAGCGCCTTCAGCGCCGATGACGTGGTGTTCTCCTATGAGCGCGCCATGCAGCCGACCTCGGACTTCAAGGGTCTGCTGACCTCCGTCGAGAAGGTCAGCAAGGTCGACGACCTGACCGTGCGCATCAAGACCAAGGGGCCCAACCCGCTCCTCGTCAACAACACCGTCTCGATCCGCATCATGAGCAAGGCCTGGGCCGAGAAGAACAACGCCACCAAGGCGCAGGACTTCAAGAACAAGGAGGAGAACTTCGCCGTCCGCAACGCCAACGGCACCGGGCCCTTCACGCTGGTCACCCGCGAGGCGGATGTGAAGACGGTGATGAAGCGCAACGACGCCTACTGGAACAAGGCCAAGGTGCCGCTCGAGATCACCGAGCTGACCTACGTGCCGATCAAGCAGGATGCCACCCGCGTCGCGGCGCTGCTCTCGGGCGAGGTCGACTTCGTCCAGGACGTGCCGGTGCAGGACATCGTCCGCCTCAAGAGCCAGCCCACGCTGCGCGTCAATTCCGGTGCCGAGAACCGCACCATCTTCTTCGGCATGGACGTCGCCTCGGCCGACCTCAAGGGCGACGACGTGCAGGGCAAGAACCCCTTCGCCGACAAGCGTGTTCGCCAGGCCCTCAACATGGCGATCAACCGGCCGGCGATCCAGCGCGTCGTGATGCGCGGCGAGTCGGTGCCGACCGGCGTCATCATGCCGCCCTTCGTCAATGGCTGGACCAAGGAGCTGGACTCGTTCCCGGCGGTCGACAACGCCAAGGCCAAGGCGCTGCTGGCGGAGGCGGGCTATCCCAACGGCTTCTCGGTGACGCTGCACTGCCCCAATGACCGCTACGTCAATGACGAGGGCATCTGCCAGGCGGCCGTGGGCATGTTCGCGCAGATCGGCGTGAAGGTGAACCTGGTCTCGCAGTCGAAGTCGATCCACTTCACCCTGATCCAGAAGAACCCGCCGGAGACGGAGTTCTACCTCGTCGGCTGGGGCGTCCCGACCTTCGACAGCGACTACATCTTCTCCTTCATGTATCACTCGCGCACCGGCTCGCAGGGCTCCTGGAACGCCACCGGCTTCAAGAATGCCGAGGTCGACTCCATGATCCAGTCGCTCTCGCAGGAGGTCGACATTCCCAAGCGCGACGCCACCATCTCCAAGCTCTGGACGCGGCTGAAGGACGAGACGATCTATCTGCCGATCCACCATCAGTCGCTGAGCTACGCGATGAAGACCAACCTCGACATTCCCGTCGACGTGTCGAATTCGCCGAAGCTGAAGATGGTGAGCTTCAAGGGCTCGTAGTCTCCCTCCGCCTCGTTCGTGAACCTCCGACGTCATCCCGGGCCTGCGCATCGCTCCGCCCGGGATGATCTGGAGACTTGTCTGTCTGACGGTGTTGGGAAAGTAGCCCCGTAATGCTCGCCTACATCCTGCGCTCGCTGATGCAGGGCATCGTCGTGATGCTGGCCGTCGCCTTCATCGCCTTCTCGATGTTCCGCTTCGTCGGCGATCCCGTGGTCAACATGCTCGGCCAGGAGGCGACGCTGCAGGATCGCGCCGAGCTGACCGAGCGGCTCGGCCTGAACGACCCCGTGCCGCTGCAGTTCGCCCGCTTCGTCGCGGATGCGGCGCAGGGCGATTTCGGCATCTCCTACCGCCAGGGGCGCAAGGTCTCCTCGCTGATCCTCGAGCGGCTGCCCGCGACGGTGGAACTCGCCGTGCTCTCGGCGATCTTCGCCTTCGTCACCGGCATCGGCCTCGGGGTCTATGCCGCGATCCGGCGCGATGGCTGGATCGCCAATCTGGTGATGGCGCTCTCCCTGATCGGCGTCAGCCTGCCGACCTTCCTGATCGGCATCGGCCTGATCTACATTTTCGCCGTCGAGCTGCGCTGGCTGCCCTCCTTCGGCCGCGGCGACACGGTCGCGATCGGCTGGTGGACGACCGGGCTGCTGACCACCAGCGGGCTCAAATCGCTGGTCATGCCGGTGCTGACGCTCGGCTTCCTGCAGCTGACGCTGATCATGCGCCTGGTCCGCTCCGAGATGCTGGAGGTGATGCGGGCCGATTTCATCCGCTTCGCCCGGGCGCGAGGCATTCCCGAGCGCCGCATCGAGTTTCGCCACGCGCTGCGCAACACCCTGATTCCGGTCGTCACCATCGCGGGCGTCCAGCTCGGCGGCGTCATCGCCTTCGCCATCGTCACCGAGACGGTGTTCCAGTGGCCGGGGCTGGGCGCGCTCTTCGTCAACGCCGTGCAGTTCGTCGATGTGCCGGTGATGTCGGCCTATCTCCTGTTCGTGGCCTTCGTCTTCGTGCTGACCTCGCTCCTGGTCGATCTCGTCTACGTCGCGCTCGACCCGCGCCTGCGCAGCGGCAACCCGGCCATGGCGAAGTGAGGGCGAGGTTCGCATCATGACCAGCATGCCTGCTCCCCCCAACCCGCCTGGCCGCCTCGCCCGGATCTGGGATTCCGACCTCGCCTACTCCTTCCGCTCCTCGCCGGTGACGGTGGTGGCGACGCTGCTGGCGCTGCTGCTCGTTCTGGCGGCGGTCGCGGCGCCCCTGATCGCGCCCTATGATCCCTTCGACCCCGCTTCGCTCGATCTCTCCGACGGTTTCTCGCGGCCGATGGTGCCCAACGAGATCACCGGCAAGGTCTTCTGGCTGGGGTCCGATGCGCAGGGGCGCGACATCTTCTCGGCCATCCTCTACGGCTCGCGCGTCTCGCTGCTGGTCGGCGCGGCCTCCGTGCTGTTCTCGCTCGTCATCGGCGTGGGCTTGGGCCTGGTCGCCGGCTATGTCGGCGGGCGAACCGAGGCGCTGATCATGCGGGTCGCCGATGTCCAGCTCTCCTTCCCGGCGATCCTCGTCGCGCTTCTGGTCTTCGGCGTCGCCCGTGGGCTGATTCCGCCGGCGCTGCAGGAGCAGATGACTCTGCTCGTTCTCGTCGTCGCCATCGGCCTCTCGAACTGGGCGCAATATGCCCGCACCGTGCGCGGCTCGACGCTGGTCGAGAAGAACAAGGTCTATGTCGACGCCGCCCGGCTGATCGGGCTGAAGGCCTGGCCGGTGATGCTCAAGCACGTCCTGCCCAATGTCGCCGGGCCCGTGCTCGTGATCGCGACCATCAACCTGGCGCTCGCCGTCATCGAGGAGGCGACGCTCTCCTTCCTCGGCGTCGGCATGCCGCCGACCCAGCCCTCGCTCGGCACGCTGATCCGCTTCGGCCAGCAATATCTGTTCTCGGGCGAGTGGTGGATCCTGCTGTTTCCCTCGCTCGTCCTGGTCCTGCTCGCTTTGTCGATCAACCTGTTCGGCGACTGGCTGCGCGACGCGCTCAACCCGAAGCTGAGATGAGCGCGATGCCGCCTGAAGACGCCGCCCCCGTCCTCTCCGTCCGCGACCTGACCGTCGAGTTCGTCACCCGTCGCGGCACGCTGCGCGCGCTGGACCGCATCTCCTTCGATGTCGCGCGCGGCGAGGTCCTCGGCGTGGTCGGCGAATCCGGCGCCGGCAAATCCGTCACCGGATCGGCCATCATCGGCCTGATCGACCCGCCCGGCCGCATTGCGGGCGGGGAGGTCCGGCTGTCGGGCGAGCGCATCGACGACCTGCCCGATGACGCGATGCGCAAGGTCCGCGGCAAGCGCATCGGCATGATCTTCCAGGATCCGCTGACCAGCCTGAACCCGCTCTACCGGATCAGCGAGCAGCTGATCGAAACGATCCAAGTCCACACCGATCTCGACGCCACCCAGGCCCGCGCCCGCGCCATCGCCTTGCTCGAAGAGGTCGGCATTCCCGCGCCTGAGAAGCGGATCGACAGCTATCCGCACGAATTCTCCGGCGGCATGCGCCAGCGCGTCGTGATCGCGCTGGCGCTCTGCGCCGAACCGGAGTTCATCATCGCCGACGAGCCGACCACCGCGCTCGACGTCTCCGTGCAGGCGCAGATCATCGCGCTGATCAAGACGCTCTGCCGGGATCGTGGCACCTCGGTCATGCTCGTCACCCACGACATGGGCGTCATCGCCGAAACGGCCGATCGGGTCGCGGTGATGTACGCCGGGCGCATCGCCGAGATCGGCCCGGTCCGCGACGTCGTCAAAGAGCCGCTCCACCCCTATGCCAAGGGCCTGATGGGGGCGATTCCCTCGCTCGAGGGCGAGACCACCCGCCTCGTCCAGATCCCGGGCTCGATGCCGCGGCTTTCGGCCATCCCGCCCGGCTGCGCCTTCAATCCGCGTTGCGGGCAGGCCTTCGCCCGCTGCCATGCCGAGCGCCCGGAGCTGGTCGCGGTGGGGGATCGCAAGGTCGCCTGCCACCTTTATGACGAACCGCGCCGCAGTGGCGCCGGGGCGGAGATCGCCGCATGAGCCGCATGACCGCCGATGAGCCCGCTTTGGTCGAGGTCCGCGATCTCAAGCGCGTCTTCGATGTCTCCAAGCCCTGGCTCAACCGCGTCATCGAGCGCGCGCCGCGTCAGTTCCTGAAGGCGGTCGACGGCGTCTCCTTCGAGATCCGCAAGGGCGAGACCTTCGCGCTGGTCGGCGAATCCGGCTCGGGGAAGTCGACCGTGGCGCGCATGGTCGTCGGCCTGCTGCCGCCATCGGCCGGCACCGTGACGATCGACGGCGTCTCGATGAGCGATGCGGCGGCGGCCGAGGAGCGCCAGCGCCTGCGCCGGCGCATCCAGATGATCTTCCAGGACCCTTACGCCTCGCTCAATCCGCGCTGGCGGGTCGGGCGCATCATCGCGGAGCCGATCCGGGCCTTCCGGCTGGTCGAGGGCGAGGCCGCGATCGAGGCGCGCGTCGGCGATCTCCTGACGCTGGTCGGCCTGCATCCCGCCGACCGCATGAAATTTCCCCACGAGTTTTCGGGTGGCCAGCGCCAGCGCATCGCGATCGCCCGCGCGCTCGCCTCCGATGCCGAGTTCATCGTCTGCGACGAGCCGACCTCGGCGCTCGACGTCTCGGTCCAGGCCCAGATCCTCAACCTGATGCGCGATCTGCAGGAGCGGCTGGGGCTGACCTACCTCTTCATCTCGCACAATCTCGCGGTCGTCCGGCACATGGCGAGCCGCATCGGCGTGATGTATCTCGGCCGCCTCGTCGAGGTCTCCGAGGGCAAGAGCCTGTTCTCGGCGCCGCGGCACCCCTACACGCGGATGCTGCTCGATGCGGTGCCCGACGTCGCGATGGTCGGCAAGGCGCGCGAGGCGGTGAAGGGCGAGATCCCGAACCCGATCAGCCCGCCCTCGGGCTGCACCTTCCATCCCCGCTGCCCGCTGGTGTTCGACCGCTGCCGGCTCGAGAGCCCGCCGGTGATCGACGGCGTCGCCTGCCATGCGGTCCAGGCCGGGCGGGTGGCCGCGGCCTGAGCGTACCAGGCTTCAGGGGGCGGTGCCGCCGGCCTTGGGGCGCGTCGGGCTCGGGGACTTCAGCAACGGCGCGACGGGCCGGTCGGTGCGGTACTGGCCGCGCGCGATCGCGCCGAACATCAGCACGACCGACGTCAGCGTCATCAGCCACCAGGGCTGCAGGGTCGCGAAGCCGAGCGCGGAGAGCGCGAAGGCGGTGGTGAAGGCAGCGACGCCACCGGCCGCCAGCGCGCCCGGCATGCGTCCCGCGGCGCGGACGGCGACATAGAGGCAGAAGGCAGCGGCGGCCGCCCCGACCAGGCCGAGCTCGTACCAGGTTTCGAACAAGAGTGTCGTCGGGGTCGCGGGCGGCAGGGCGCCGATCAGCCGGCCGCGCAGAACGGTGTCGAGGCCATGGCCGGTCACCAGTTGGATCGGCGCGCTGCTGATCACATCGGCCCAGACCGCCAGCGCCGGAGCGAGCGTGCTGTCGGGCAGCCGCGAGACGATCGGGATCATCAGGAAGGGCAGGATCGGCGCCAGCAGGATCAGGCCGGCCAGCACCGCGGCGACCATGGCGGCTGCCCGCTCGCGGCTGGCGCTGACGGCGCCGAAGGCGACCGCGCCGCAGATCATCGCAACCGCCTCACCATCCTCGAACCGCGTCAGCGACAGCAGGCCGACGATCAGCGCGAGCCCGAGCGCGCTCAGGCCCCGCTCGCGCGAGAGCAGCCAGGCGAGCGCCGGCCAGGCCATGATCAGGATGACGCTGATCCCGCGCTCGACGCCGGCATCGGTGTCCTGGTGGCGCAGGGCCGTCGTCACGATCAGCGCCAGCGCGAAGGCCGCGGCGGTGCCGGCTCCCAGCGGCGCGAGATTGAGGTTCGAGGCCCGCATGCGCTCCGGCAGCGCGGCGTTGCCCAGGAACCCGAGCGCGACGGCGAGAACGATGTTGCTGGCCTTCTCCGTCGCCGAGAGCGTGTAGGGGCTCCAGACCAGCGAGAGCACCGCCCAGGCGACGAGGCCGATCAGGATCAGCCCGGGCAGGCTGAACACGCTGCGCTTGAGCCGCGAGACGAAGTCGCGCGGGTCCTCGATCAGCATGGCGATGACCAGCAGCACGACGCCGATCGGCGCCAGCACCACCGCGGCGCGACGCGAGACGAGGGACGCGATCGGCAGCAGCAGGGCCAGCGTGCCGAACGCGATGCGGCGCAGCAGCAGCGCGGCATCGGCGGCGGGATCGAGCGGGTGCTGGGCGTGATGACGGGGCATGGATCGCGAACCGGGGTCTGGCCTCCGCCGGAAAACGCGCCGGAGGATGCTGGATTCAACCGTAGCTGGCCCCGCGAGGCGCGACTGTAGGGACAGCGCAACACCTCCGTCGCATTTCGCGGTTGCAGCGTGCGCCCCGCTGCGACGAAAGCCCTCTGGTCGCCTGTCGCTTTTCATGGGATGAGGTCCCGATGCTCATGGCCGTCATTCCCTATTCGTCGGGCTTCCATATCGACCGGTTCATGGCCGATACGGCGTCGCGGCTGAAGGCGCGGGGGCTCCGGCTCGGTGGCGTCGTCCAGCACAATGACGGCGCCTGCGAGAGCGGCTGTTTCTCGATGGCGCTGGAGGACCTCGCCAGCGGCATGCGCTATCCGATCAGCGAGAACCGTGGCGCCGGCGCGACCGGCTGTCGGCTCGACGCAGGCGGGCTCGCGGCCGCCGGTGGCGCCGTGGGCGCGGCGCTGGCCGGCGAAACCGATCTGGTCATCGTCAACAAGTTCGGCCGGCAGGAGGTGCTGGGTCAGGGGTTGCGGCAGGAGATCGCCGCAGCCCTGCTGGCGGGCGTGCCCGTGCTGATCGCGGTCCGGCAGGACGTGCTGCCCGCCTTCCGCGACTTCGCGGGGGAGGACTGGACCGAGCTGCCGGCGCAGGCCGAGGCCATCGAGACCTGGGCCCTGCATCTCGCGCGGCTGGCCGCCTGACCGGGAGACCGCCATGGCGCAGGATATGAGCTTCCTCGACGATTACCTCGTGAGGCCCGATCCGCAGGCGGCCCGACTGGGCGCGACCGTCTCCGGCATCGACCAGACCGGCGCGACCGTCGAGACCCGCGTCGTCACCGAGCGCGCGCTGACGCTCTATCTCAACGCCCAGGAGATCGTCACGATGATGACGATCGGCGACCACCCCGACGCGCTGGCGCTGGGCTATCTCCTGAACCAGAACATGCTCAAGCGCGGCGATGTCGTCGATGCCGTCGACTACGACGAGGAACTCGAGGTCGTGGTCGTCCGCACGCCGGAGCGCACCAATTTCGAGGAGAAGCTGAAGAAGAAGACGCTGACCTCGGGCTGCGCGCAAGGCACCGCTTTTGGGGACCTGATGGAGGCGATCGACGAGATCGAACTGCCCAAGGCGGAACTCCGCACGAGTTGGCTCTATGCGCTGACGAAGAAGATCAACACCACGCCCTCGCTCTACCTCGAGGCCGGCGCCATCCATGGCTGCGTGCTCTGCGAGGCCGACAGGCCGCTGGTCTATATGGAGGATGTCGGCCGCCACAACGCCGTCGACAAGGTCGCCGGCTGGATGTTCCGCCTACACCACCGGTCGTCTGACCTCGGAAATGGTCATCAAGACCGTCCGCATGGGCATCCCCGTGCTGGTCTCCCGCTCCGGCTTCACCGAATGGGGCGTCGAACTGGCCCGCAAGGCAGGCCTCACCCTGATCGGCCGGGCTCGCGGCAAGCGCTTCGTCGCGCTCGCCGGCGAGCAGAACATCGTCTTCGACCAGGACCCCGACACGGTCGAGGAGGAGGGCGGCCGGAGCCGGCGCAAGGGGGCCGATCGCGATGATTGAGCCACTCTGTCATTCCGGGGCTTCGCGCAGCGAAGAACCCGGAACCCACGACGGGGTTGAACCCGGAACACCGCGCGTTCGAAGGGGCTCGCCCGGTCGTGGGTTCCGGGTTCGATCCTGCGGATCGCCCCGGAATGACAAGGCGGTTTCGCGATGACACCTCCCACCCTCGGCCTGCTCCTCGCCGGCGGCCTTGCCCGGCGCATGGGGGGCGGTGACAAGCCGCTGCGGACCATCGCGGGCCGCAGCATCCTAGCCCATGTCATCGAGCGCCTGGCGCCCCAATGCGACGGGCTCGTGGTCAACGCCAATGGCGACCCCGCCCGCTTCGCCGCATACGGCCTGCCGGTCGTCGCCGATAGCATCCCGGATTTCGCCGGGCCGCTCGCCGGCATCCTCGCCGGGCTCGACTGGATGGCGGCCCATCGGCCCGAGAGCGAATGGCTCGTCAGCGTCGCCGCCGACACGCCCTTCATCCCTGATGATCTCGTCGCCGGCCTCCATGCGGCGCGCGACGCGCAGGGCGTCTCACTCGCCTGCGCCGCCTCGGGCGGCTGGACGCATCCGGTGATCGGCCTCTGGCCGGTTCGCCTGCGCGCCGATTTGCGCCACGCCCTGACGGTCGAGGACGAGCGCAAGATCGATCGCTGGACCGCCCGCCATGGCTGCGCGAGCGCGGAGTGGCCGCTGACGCCGGTCGATCCCTTCTTCAACGCCAACAAGCCCGAGGATCTGGACGAGGCCGAGCGGCTTTTCGCCACCCTGCCGCCGGCTTGAACCCC
>LNFM01009641.1_pt1 | contig 13951 bp, 12 predicted proteins | sample 596031 | NCBI WGS metagenome assembly LNFM01 (sample SAMN04254537, study PRJNA301005) | activated carbon metagenome | isolation source: dual media filters at the Ann Arbor, Michigan drinking water treatment plant | place: USA: Ann Arbor
AGTACAGCAACCCCATGCACCTGGACGACGTGGCGATCGATTTCCCCGACATGCAGATCGTCATGGCGCACCCGAGTTTTCCGTGGCAGGACGAGGCACTCAGCGTGGCCACGCACAAGCCCAACGTGTGGATTGATCTCTCCGGCTGGAGCCCGAAGTACTTCCCCAAACAACTGGTGCAGTACGCCAATACGCTGCTGAAAGACCGCATCCTGTTCGGCAGCGACTTCCCCCTCATCACACCCGAGCGCTGGATGAAGGACTTCGAAGTGGCCGGCTTCAAGCCCGAGGTGATGCCCGGCATCTTGAAGGGCAACGCGGTCAGGCTGCTCGGCCTCGAATGAAGGCGTTCGCATCGCTCGCCGACATCGAGGCGCTGGAGCGTGTGCCGTTGGAAGCGGTGGCGCCGCACCGCACGCCCTACCAGCTCATCCGCGCAGCTGCTGACCGCTTTCCCGACCGCGAGGCCTTCACCTTCCTGCCCGACGCGGGGCTGGACACGCCGCCGCAGCGGGTGACCTACCGCGAACTGCTGGTCAACATCCACCGCGCAGCCAACGCGTTCCGCGCGCTTGGCGTGCAAGGAACAGACGCTGTGGCCCTGCTCGCGCCCAACACGCCCGAAGCGCACGCCGTGCTGTGGGGCGCGCAGCTCGCGGGTCGCGTGTGCCCGATCAACTTCCTGCTGCAGCCCGACCACATCGCCGCGCTGCTTCAAGCGGCCAACGCCAAGGTGCTCGTGGCCCTGGGACCGAGCGCGGAGCTGGGGGTGTGGCCCACGGCGCTGACCGTGCAGACGCTGCGCACCATCACCCTCGTGTCCATCACCGTGAACGAAGCGGTGCCGGGCACACCGTCGCTGCAGGACCTGATGGCCGCGCAGTCCGACATCCTCAACTTCGAGCCCGACCTCAACCCCCACCGCGTGGTGGCGCTGTTCCACACCGGCGGTACCACCGGCGCGCCCAAGCTCGCGCAGCACACCGCCGGCAACGAGGCGCACACGGCCTGGTTCGCGCACGCCTTCTACGACATGGACGAAACGGCGGTGGAGGTCAACGGCTTTCCGCTGTTCCATGTGGCGGGTGCTTTTGTGTACGGCCTGGCGTTGCTGGCCATCGGCGCGCGCCAGGTGCTGCCCACGCTGAGTGGCATGCGCAACACCGGCTTCGTGCAGCGCTATTGGCAGTTTTGTGAGCGCGAGTGCGTGACGCACCTGGCCTGCGTACCCACGGTGCTGGCGAGCCTGCTGGGTGTGCCGGTGAACGCGAACATCGAAGGAGTGCGCGCGGCGTTCACCGGTGGTTCACCGTTGCCGGCCGAGCTGGCGCAGCGCTTCGAGGCGGCCACCGGCATTCCCGTGCGCAACATCCTGGGCATGACCGAGTGCGCCGGTCTGGTGAGCATCGAGCCGCTGCTGGGTCCGCGCACGCCGGGTTCGGCGGGGCTGCGCCTGCCGTACACCGAGGTGCACGCTGTGCCGTGGCGCGATGGCGAAGCCCAGCTGGAAGAGCGCTGTGCCCCGGGCGCAACCGGCGTGCTGGTCCTGCGCGGCCCGCACATGAGCCCGGGTTACCTCGATGCGAAGCGCAACGCCGGTCTGTTCGAACACGGCTGGATCGTCACCGGCGACCTTGGCCACCTCGATGAGGCGGGCCGCATCCACATCACCGGCCGTGCCAAGGACGTGATCATCCGCGGCTCGCACAACATCGACCCCGGTCTGGTGGAAGACGCGTTCATGGCGCATCCGGCCGTGCTGCAGTGCGCGGTGGTGGCTGAGCCCGATGCCTACGCGGGCGAAGTGCCGGTGGCGTTTGTGGTGCTGCGCGCGGGTGCGGGGCTTGACGCCGACGCGCTGCTGCGCGAGGTGGCGCCGCAGGTGTACGAACGTCCGGCCTGTCCGAAGCGCGTGGTGCTGGTGGATGCGTTGCCGCTCACGGCCATCGGCAAGGTGTTCAAGCCCACGCTGCGGTTGCGCGCCATCGAGATCCGCCTGACCGAAATCGCGCAGGCACTGGCGCCTGATCGCATGGTGCGCGTGGAGGCCAGCGACGAAGGTGGCCGTCAGCGCGCGCTCATCACGCTGGGCGGTGCGGCCGATGAAGACCTGTCGCAGCAGTTGCGTGCGGCGCTCTCTGCGATCGCGGTGCCGGTCGACGTGCGCTTCGGCTGAAGCTCACCAACCGCCGCTCACCAACCACCACGGCTGAGCCAGCGGTCGATCTGCTCGAACTTGTCGATGCCCCAGAACGGCTCGCCATCCACGACCACGGTGGGCGAGCCGAACACGCCGGCCTGCAGCGCGGCGTCGACCTCGGCGCGCAGCAGCGCCACGGCTTCGTCGCTGGCGGCGGCATGCGCCATCTCGTCACCCACCACAGGGATCAGCGACTCGGGCGTGGACAGGTCCAGCCCTTGTCCCCAGTACGCGCCGTAGATCGCATGCACCACCTCGGCCGCGCGCTGCGGCTGGTGGCGGTTCACCCAGGCGAGCGCCCGTCCACACGCAAGCGGGTTCATCACCGTGTCCCTGGGCTGGCGCTGCATCGGCACGCTGTGTTCCCGCGCGTAGCGCAACACATCGCGTTCGGTGTACGGGCCTTTGAGCGGTGTGTCGAGCAGGGGCTTGAGGCCCATCACCTTCATCACCGACACGCCGAGCAGCATCGGATGCCACTCAACACTTCGCCCGTGCTGCGCCGCAAGGTCCTCGATGCGCAGAGAGGCGAAATAGCCGAATGGCGAGATGAAGTCGAAGTGGAACTTCAGGGGCGCCTTCAAGCCGAGCCCCAGACCTCGTTCGCCGTTTCAACCACCAGCGCCAGTTTTCTGCGCTGGTCTTCCATGGCAATGTTGTTGCCGTGCACCGTGCTGGAGAAACCGCACTGAGGGCTCAGGCACATCTGGTCCAGGGGCGCGTATTTCGCGGCTTCCTCAATGCGGCGCTTGAGCGCGTCCTTGGTCTCGAGCTCACCGAACTTGGTGGTCACCAGGCCCAGCACCACGATTTTGTCCTTCGACAAATAGCGCAGCGGTCGGAAGTCGCCCGAGCGGTCGTCGTCGTATTCCAGGAAGAAGGCGTCGAGCTTCATCTCGCTCAGCAGCGCCTCGGCCACCGGTTCGTAGTTGCCGGCTGCGGCGTGCGTGCTCTTGAAGTTGCCGCGGCACAGGTGCATGGCCAGCGTCATGCCCGCAGGCTTGTGCGCCACCACCTTGTTGATGAACTGCGCGTAGCGGTGCGGCAGTTCGTTCGGGTCGTCGCCGCGGCTGCGGGCGGCTTCGCGCATGCGCTCGTCGCACAGGTAGGCCATGTTGGTGTCGTCCATCTGCACATAGGTGCACCCCGCGTCGGCCAGGCTTTGCAGCTCTTCACCGTAGGCCTTGGCCACGTCGTCGTAAAACTCGGGGTCGAGCTCGGGGTAGGCCACCTTGCTGATGCCGGCGCGCCCACCGCGAAAGTGCAGCATGGTGGGCGAGGGGATCGTCACCTTGGGCGTGAGGCCCGGCTTGCCCAAGGCCTCGACCTGCGCCTTGAGGTACTGGAAATCGGCCAGCTGGATGTTTTTGGCGTGGCGCACCTTGTCGATCACGCGGATCACCGGTGGGGCCAGTTCCTCGGTGCCGTCGGGGCGCACGATGGTGACCGGGATGTCGGTCTTCACGCCGCCGAGTTGCTCCAGGAAGTCGATGTGGAAGTAGGTGCGGCGGAATTCACCGTCGGTGATGGAGCTCAGGCCCACGTCCGCCTGGAACTTCACGATCTCGGTGATGGCGCGGTCTTCCACCGCGCGCAGTTGCTCGGCGGTGATGCTCTTCTTGTTGAAAAACTGGTCGCGCGCTTCCAGCAGATACGCCGGGCGCAGGAAGCTGCCGACATGGTCGGCGCGGAAGGGCGGGTGGCTGCGCAGTGTCATGTGTCGTCCTCGTTTCGAATGGAGATGGGCACTTTACAGCGAATACGACCAACTTCATTGAATACATTAATCGACGGAAGTCCGTTAAAAGTCAGGATTTTCTTTGTTTTTAGTGCATTTCTGTATACATTGCGTATCCCATGAAGATCGAAAATTCCCGTTTCCCGCTGAACGCCTGGTACGCCGCCGCGTACGACGTCGAGGTCGGTCGCAGCCTGCTGGCGCGCACCCTCTGCAACCAGAAACTGGTGCTCTACCGCCAGACCACGGGCGTGGCCGCTGCACTTGAAGACGCCTGCTGGCACCGCCTGCTGCCCCTGTCCATGGGCCGCCTCGACGGCGACGACGTGGTGTGCGGTTACCACGGCCTGGTCTACAACGCCGAAGGCCGCTGCACCCACATGCCCAGCCAGGAAACGCTGAATCCTTCGGCCTGCGTGCGCTCGTACCCGGTGGTGGAGAAACACCGTTTCGTGTGGGTGTGGCCCGGTGACCCGGCGCTGGCCGACCCGGCGCTGGTGCCCGACCTGCACTGGAACCACGACCCCGAGTGGGCCGGCGACGGCAAGATGATCCGCGTGCAGTGCGACTACCGCCTGGTGGTGGACAACCTGATGGACCTCACCCACGAGACCTTCGTGCACGGCAGCAGCATCGGCAACAGCGCGGTGGCCGAGGCCCCGTTCGTGGCCACGCACGGCGAGCGTTTTGCCACCGTGACGCGCTGGATGGAAAACATCGAAGCACCCCCGTTCTGGGCCGGCCAGATTCACGACGCGCGCGGCTACAAAGGCCCGGTGGACCGCTGGCAGATCGTGCGCTTCGAGGCGCCGTGCACCGTGGCCATCGACGTGGGCGTGGCGCCCGCCGGCAGCGGCGCACTGCCCCAGGACGGTGGTGACCGCAGCCAGGGCGTGAACGGCTATGTGCTCAACACCATCACTCCCGAGACCGACAGCACCTGCCTGTATTTCTGGGCGTTTGCACGCAACTATTCGCTGGGTGAGCAACGTCTCACCCACCAGTTGCGCGAGGGCGTGGCCCACATCTTTCGCGAGGACGAACTGGTGCTTGAAGCCCAGCAAAAGGCGATCGACGAGCACCCGGACCACAAGTTCTACAACCTCAACATCGACGCCGGAGCCATGTGGGCGCGGCGCTTGATTGACCGCATGGTGGACGCGGAGCGGGGTGGTTCCACGGTCATCCCGATCCGTCGGGAGGGTTGATGGCGGCTGTTGTGCGCCACCTGGGTTGGCGAGCCGAGGGTTCGGGCCATGCGCCCGTGGGCTTCGGTGCGCGGCCCCTTCGGGGTTCGCTGCGGTGCTCGCGGCCTCAGGCGATCGCGCAAACTCGCTTCGCTCAAACAAGCGCGATCGACCGCGCTGCGCGCGGCAACCTGAGGCCGCTGCGCTCCTCGCCAGCGCACAGGCGCCCCCAGCCGCATGGCCCGAACCCTCGGCCAGCGGTGTATCTGGAAGCGCCCGGTGAAGCGCCAAATACCCATCCCTGACACCCCACACCAAGCAGGCAATCCATGGCTTCAACCGTGAACCTCGAACCCGCAACCGAAAGCGCCCAGGTCCGCGCGCTGCTGCAGTTGCGCGAACTCATCCTCTCGGGCGAATTGCCGGGTGGCTCGCGCATTGCCGAACTCGCGATCGTCGAGCGCCTGGGTGTTTCCCGCACACCCATCCGCGCCGCGCTCATGCGGTTGGAGCAGGAGGGTCTGCTGCAGGCGTTGCCCAACGGCGGGTATGTGGTGCAGACGTTCTCCGAGCGCGACATCGCCGACGCCATTGAACTGCGCGGCACGCTGGAAGGTTTGCTCGCCCGACTGGCCGCCGAGCGGGGCGCACCCTCGGTGGTGCTGGCCGAGGCCAAACAATGCCTGGACCGCATCGACGCCGTGCTGGCCGCGCCCTCGCTGGACGAAGAAGGCTTCGCCAGCTATGTCGCGCTCAACAGCCAGTTCCACTCGCTGGTCTGCGAGCTGGCCGACAGCCCAACCATCGCGCGCCAGCTGGAGCGTGTGGCCAGTTTGCCGTTCGCCTCGCCTTCCGGCTTTGTGGTGATGCAGGCCCATTCGCCGCAGGCGCGCGACATGCTCGTGGTGGCACAGGACCAGCACCGCCAGGTGCTGGATGCCATCGAGCGCCGCGAGGGCGCGCGGGCCGAAGCCATCATGCGCGAGCACTCGCGGCTGGCGCAGCGCAACCTGCGCGAGGTGCTGGCCGGTCACGCACTGGGCCGCACGCCGGCCTCCATGCCCGCCCTCAAACTCATTCGACGACGCTGAACGACCATGAAAAGCAATCTCGATTGGCAGAGCGCCCGCATCGCGGCGCTGAGCGACGTGACCCCCTCGGTGCGCGAATTCATCATCACGCCGGCCCATGGCACTGCCGAGCGCTGGACCCCGGGTGCCCACGTCATGGTGCGGCTCAACGTGGCCGGGCGGGTGCAAACGCGTTCGTATTCGCTGGTGGGTTTGCCCGAGGACGCGACGGGCTACCGCATCGCCGTGAAATGCCTGCTGGACGGCCACGGTGGCTCGCGCGCCATGTGGCAGCTGGCGGTGGGCGACAGCATCGAGGTGAGCGCGCCGCAGAACCACTTTCCCTTGGCGTACCTGGCCCCGGCCACGCTGCTGGTGGCCGGCGGCATCGGCATCACACCCATGGTGTCCATGGCGCAGGCGCTGGTCAAACGCGGCCTGCCCGTGACGCTGCTCTATTCGGCGCGCAGCGAGGCCGAGCTGGCTTTCGTGGAGCCCTTGCGCGCCCTGCTGGGCGATGCTTTGGTCACGTGTGCGTCCGACCGCGGCGAGGTGCTCGAGCTGGGCCGTGCCATCGACGAGCTGCCGGCCGGTGCGCAGCTCTATGTGTGCGGGCCGGCCGGCCTGCTCAACGCCGTGCGCCAGCGCTGGCTGGAGGCCGGGCGGCCGCTGCCCAGTTTGCGTTTCGAGACCTTCGGCAGCGGCGGCCAGCTGCCACCCGCCGGCTTCGAGGTGGCCGTGCCGCGCCACCAGGCCGAGTTGCATGTGGCACCCGACCAGTCGCTGATCGAGGTGCTGGAAGCCGCCGGCATCGAGGTGATGAACGACTGCCGCCGGGGCGAATGCGGCCTGTGCGCGCTGGACGTGCTGGCGCTGGATGGCGAGATCGACCACCGCGACGTGTTTCTGAGTGCCCACGAAAAGCAGGGAAACAAGCGCATCTGCGCCTGTGTGTCGCGCGTGGTCGGGCGCATCACGCTCGACACCGCGTGGCGGGAAGAGGTCGTTTCATAAAACAACGGCATAACTGAAAGTCTCGCCACACGCTGGCGTTATCACTTGGGCCCATGCACAGTCCGGGGGTTCGAATGCAGAAGCGATCCGGGGCCGGGCAACGTTCATGGCACGTCGTCCGTCACCCGGGCCAACCATCCTCAAACCGGAGACAAATTCATGAACTTCTTCACCCGCCGCACCACCTTGCTGGCCGTGGGCGCGATGGCCGCCGCCACCTTGGCCGGCTCTGCCCTGGCCCAGACCGTCACCCTGCGCCTGCACCAGATGCTGCCGCAGCAGGCCACCATCCCCGCCAAGGCGCTGATTCCCTGGGCGCAGAAGGTCGAGGCGGAGTCCGGCGGCAAGATCAAGGTCCAGCTGTTCCACGCCATGCAGCTGGGTGGTGCACCGCCCCAGTTGTTCGACCAGGCCCGCGACGGCGTGGTGGACCTCACCTGGACGGTGCTGGGTTACACGCCCGGCCGCTTCAACAAGACCGAGGTGTTTGAACTGCCCTTCATGAGCGGTTCGGCCGAACAGTCCTCGCGTGCGCTGCAGGAGTACGTGGAGAAGTTCGCCGCTGATGAGTTCAAGGACGTCAAGCTGATCGCCGTGCACACCCACGGCCCGGGTCTGTTCCACACGAAGACGCCGGTGACCGGGCTGGAGAGCCTTCGCGGCATGAAGGTGCGCGGTGGTTCGCGCGTCATCAGCAACATGCTGACCAAGCTGGGTGCAACACCGGTGGGCATGCCCGTGCCGGCCGTGACGGATGCCTTGTCCAAAGGCACGATCGATGGCACCACCATTCCATGGGAGGTCACGCCTGCGCTGAAGGTGACGGAGCTGGTGAAGAACCACACCACCTTTGCCGGCAAGGAAGGTCTGTACACGCAGACCTTCGCGTTCTCGATGAACAGGGCGTCTTACGACAAGCTGCCGCCCGACCTCAAGGCGGTGATCGACAAGAACTCGGGCATCGAGACCGCGGCCATGTTCGGTCGCGCCATGGACGAAGGCGACAAGGCCGGTCGCGCCATCGCCGAGAAGGCAGGCAACAACATCGTGGCGCTGGACCTGGCGGAGACGCAGCGCTGGAGGCGCACGGCCGCCACGGTGGAGACCGACTGGGTCAACGAAATGAAGGCCAAGAACATCGACGGCGCGAAGCTGGTGTCCGAGGCGCGAGCCCTGATCGCCAAGTACCAGAAATAACGACCGGCGATAATCCGGCCGGCCCGAGCGCGACGCCGCGCCGGGGTTCAGCGACCGGCTTGCTGTTCGCCTTTTCCGGCGAACGCAAGCCGGTCTTCCTTTTTTGAGGGTGAAGAATTGAAGCTCCTGTCCTTGCTGGCCCGCGCCAGCGCCATCCTGGCCGGCATTCTGCTGACCGTGATCACCCTGATCACCTGTGTGAGCCTGATCGGGCGCAACACCATCGGTGTGACGCTGGTGGGCGACTACGAGCTCACGGCCGTGACAGCAGGCGCTGCCGTGGCGATGTTTCTGCCGTGGTGCCAGCTCAAGCGGGAAAACATCATTGTGGATTTCTTCACCGCCAAGCTCTCTGACCGCACGAACGCGCAGCTGGACCGCTTCGGCAGCTTCCTGCTCGGAGGCGTCATGCTGCTGCTCGCATGGCGCACCGGCGTGGGCGGACTGAGCGCCTACAGCGCACAAACCACCACCATGATGCTGGCCTTCCCCGAGTGGATCGTCTATGCCCTCATGGTGCCTCCCCTGATCCTTACCGGCGTGATTGCCTGGACCCAGACCATCTTTGGCAATTTTTCGGAGCAGGGCGCATGAGTTCTTTGTCACTGGCGGGAATGATCTTCGCCTCCATGTTGGCCTTGATGGCCATCCGTGTGCCGATCGCGATTGCCATGTTTGCCGCGGGCTGTTTTGGCTACATCTTCCAGGTCGGCTGGCCGCCGTTCTTCAACAACCTCAACGGCGCTGCCTTTGCGCGGTTCGCCAGCTACGACCTGTCGGTGATTCCGCTGTTCATCCTCATGGGCAACTTCGCCACCCAGGGCGGCATCTCCAAGGCGCTGTTCCAGTTCGCCAGCGTGGTCACCTCCCGCTTCAAGGGCGGCCTGGCCATGGCGGCGGTGCTGGCCAGTGCAGGCTTTGGTGCCATCTGCGGCTCATCGGTGGCCACGGCCGCCACCATCACCTCGGTGGCCTTGCCCGAGATGAAGCGCCACGGTTATTCCGGGCGCCTGTCCACCGGCACGCTGGCCGCCGGCGGCACGCTCGGCATCCTGATTCCGCCTTCGGTGCCGCTGGTGATCTACGCCATCCTGACCGAGCAGAACATCGCCAAGCTGTTCGCCGCGGCCATGGTGCCCGGCATCATCGCCATGCTGGGTTACATGATCGCGATTGCGGTGTATGTGCGGCTGGTGCCTGGCCATGCCCCCGAGCACGACGAAGCGCAGAAGCTCACGAAAGAGGCCTTCCTGGGTGTCGCGCCCATCGCCATCGTGTTCCTGATCGTGTTTGGCGGCATCTACGGTGGTTGGTTCACACCCACCGAGGGTGCGGGCGTGGGCGCCGCGGCCACCTTTGTGGCCGCTCTGCTCAAGCGCGAACTCACGCTGGCCAAGATCCGCCAGTGCTTTTATTCCACAGCCGCTGCCAGCGCCATGATCTTCCTGATCTTCATCGGCGCGGACATGATGAACACGTCGCTGGCGCTCACGCAGGTGCCGGCCCGGCTGGCCGAGGTGGTGCAGGGCATGAACGTCTCGCCGGTGATGGTGGTGGCCGGCATCATGCTGTTCTACGTGGTGCTGGGCGCCGTGATGGACGAACTCTCCATGATCCTGCTGACCATCCCGATCTTCTTTCCGGTGGTCATCGGACTGGACTTCGGCATGTCGCAGGAGTCGGTGGCGATCTGGTTCGGCATCATGGTGCTGATGACGGTGGGCTTCGGCCTGCTCGCGCCGCCGGTGGGCCTGAACGTGTATGTGGTGAACGGCATGGCCAAGGACGTGCCCATCAGCGAAAGTTACAAGGGTGTGATGCCCTTCCTCATCAGCGACGTGTTCCGCACCATCCTGCTGCTGAGCTTCCCCGGCATTTCCTTGTGGCTGGTTCAGTTTGTGGGATGAACATCGCATGAAAACGAAACTGCAACACCTCAACCGCCGCACCGTTCTGGGCGCTGCCCTGATGGCGTCACTCATCTGCGTGGCCGCACCCGCGCAGGCGCAGGCAGCGTTCCCGTCCAGGGCCGTGCGCATCGTGGTGCCGTTTGCGGCCGGCGGCGTGGGGGACCTCACCGCGCGCATCGTGGCGCAGAAGCTCGCCGAGCTGCTGGGCCAGTCGGTGGTGATCGAAAACCGGCCTGGTGCCGGTGGCGTGGTGGCGGCCGAAACAGTGGCGCGTGCCGAGCCCGATGGTCACACCCTGTTCCTCATGTCCAACGGCACCGCGGTCACCGCCGGGCTTTTCAAGAGCCTGCCGTTCGACACGGTGAAAGACTTCACACCGGTCTCCACACTGGGCTATTTCGACATCGCGGTGGTCGTGCCCGCCGCCTCGCCTTACAAGACGCTGGGTGAGCTGGTGGTCTTTGCCAAGGCCAACCCTGGCAAGCTCAACGTGGGCAGCATCAACATCGGCAGCACGCAGAACCTGGCGGCCGAGCTGTTCAAGAGCACCGCCGGCATCGATGCTCAGGTGGTGCCTTTCAACGGCACGCCCGCGCTGATCGGAGCGATCCGCGGCCAGCAGGTGGATGTGGCGGTGGAAATCCTCGCGCCCATGCTCACGCAGATCCAGGGTGGCGCCGTGCGCGCGCTGGCTGTGACCGGCGAGAAGCGCTCCATCGTGCTGCCCGACGTGCCCACCGCAGTGGAGGCTGGCGTGAAGGACTTCGTGGCCTCGTCTTGGAACGCCCTGGCCGTGCCGTCCAGGACACCGCGTCCGGTGGTGGACCGACTGCAGCGCGACATTGCCACCGCGCTGGCCGACCCGGGTGTGCGCGAGAAGCTGCGTGGCCTCAACATCGACGCCCGCTCGTCGACCCCTGAGCAGACCGCCGCGCTGCTGGCTTCCGACATCCGCCGCTGGAGCGGCGTGATCGAGCGCGCCGGTATCCCGAAACAGTGATCGCGAGCGTGGCTCAACGCGCGTCGAGCGCGTCCAGGGTCTGGCGGATCAGTTCCAGGGTTTTTTGTTGCGTGAGGGTGGCGGGGCGCTGTGAGCTGGTGGCCAGGCACAGGCGCGTTTTCAACGGCGGGTTGACCGGCCGCATGCGGTAGGCCGAGGGCCGGATCGAGCTGGCCACCGCGTTGCGCGAGAGCAAGGCGGCGCCCGCGCCGTCGGCCACCAGGTCGAGGATGGCCGATACACCATCAATTTCCAGCGCCACCGTGGGCCGGCAGCCGATGTTGGCCATTTCAGTCTCCACCTGCATCCGGATCGCGTTGGGCCGGCTGGGAATCACCAGCGGCAGCTCCGACACCTCGCGCAGGCCAATGGCGGTGGGTGGGTCTTCGCTCAAGCCGGGCGGACGCGGCTCCACCAGCAGCAGTTCCTCGTCTCGCAGCGGGTGGATGTCGATATCGCCTGCGGGTTGCGCGTTGTAGAGCACCGCGATGTCCAGCCGCCCGGTGGTCAGCCACTCCAGCATGGTGACCGACAGCGCTTCGCTGATGGACAGGCTGGCCTCGGGCAGTTGCAGGCGGAACATGCGCGTGAGCGGTACCGTGAGCACACGCGCCAGACTGGGTGGCAGGCCGATGGCCACGCGCCCGGCCAAAGCACCACGCACGCGGCCCAGCTCTTCGCGCGCACGCTCCACCTGGTGCAGGATGCCGCGGCCGTGTGCCAGCAGCAGCTTGCCCGCTTCGGTGGGCGTGGCGCCACGGCCGTTGCGCACCAGCAGGTTCTGCCGCAGCTCCACTTCGAGCAGGCGGACCTGGCGCGACAGCGCGGGCTGTGCCACGTTCAGCGCCATCGAGGCCCGGGTGAAACTGCCCAGCTCGGCCACGCGCACAAAGTATTCGAGTTGCTTGAGGTCCATGGGGGCTGAAGGTCGAATGCAAGGTGGAAACAGATGTTGATCATAGTTATGTAATTTCGTTCTAGCTGCTAGCCGGTCATGTGACTTTTCTGTCGCTGAGGCAGGGTCCACAATCCACCGTCGCAATCCGCACACCATGTCCCACTCACCCACCCAACCCACGCCCAAGACCCGCCTGCAAGGCATTTCGTCGATGGCGACACGCCAGGTGCTCGCCGAGCTGGTGGCGCGGTTCGAGGAGGTTAGCCCCGTGTCGGTGACGATCGAATCGGTGGGTGGCGTGGACGCCGCCAAACGCGTGCAGGCCGGCGAGGCCTTCGACGTGGTGATCCTTGCGTCCGACGCTATCGACAAGCTGATCGCCAGCGGACACCTGCAGCCCGGCAGTCGCGTGGATCTGGTGCGCTCGGGTGTGGCCGCTGCGGTGCGTGAAGGCACGCCCGTGCCCGACCTCGGTTCGGAAGACGCGGTTCGCAACGCGGTGCTGGCCGCGCGCAGCATCAGCTATTCCACCGGCCCGAGCGGTGTGGCCCTGGCCAGATTGTTCGAGCGCTGGGGCATCACGGAGCAGATACAGGGTCGCACCGTGCAGGCGCCACCCGGTGTGCCGGTGGCCTCGCTGGTGGCGCGCGGCGAAGTGGAGCTGGGCTTTCAGCAGCTCAGCGAATTGCTCGGTGTGACCGGCATCGCCATCGCCGGCCCTTTGCCCCCGGCGATCCAGATCACCACCACGTTTTCCGCTGGCATCCCCGTGCACACCACACAGGCCGAATGGGTGCGCGCCATGCTCGCCCACATGACGGCGCCAGAGGCGGCCGACGCCAAGCGGCGACAGGGCATGGAGCCCGCTTGAACCGCCTCAGACCACAACAATAAATTCAGGAGCCAACATGAGCCTCATCATCGATTGCCACGGTCACTACACCACGGCGCCCAAGGCGCTGGAGAACTGGCGCAACGCGCAGATCGCCGGCATCAAGGACCCCGCCAGCATGCCGAAAGTGGCCGATCTGAAGATCAGCGACGACGAGCTGCGCGAGTCGATCGAGACCAACCAGCTCAAGCTCATGAAGGAACGCGGCAGCGACATCACGCTGTTCAGCCCGCGTGCGAGTTTCATGGCGCACCACATCGGCGACTTCAACGTCTCCAGCACCTGGGCCGCCATCTGCAACGAACTCTGCTTTCGTGTGAGCGAGCTGTTCCCCGACCATTTCGTGCCTGTGGCCATGTTGCCGCAGAGCCCGGGAGTTGACCCGGCCACCTGCATTCCCGAGCTGGAAAAGTGCGTGCAGCAATACGGTGCGGTCGGTATCAACCTCAACCCCGATCCCTCGGGCGGCCACTGGACCAGCCCGCCCCTGACCGACAAGCACTGGTACCCCATTTACGAGAAGATGGTGGAGCACGACCTGCCTGCCATGATTCACGTGAGCACCAGTTGCAACGCGTGTTTCCACACCACCGGCGCGCACTACCTCAATGCCGACACCACGGCCTTCATGCAGTTGATCCAGGGCGATCTGTTCAAGGACTTCCCGACGCTCAAGTTCTTGATCCCGCACGGTGGTGGCGCGGTGCCTTACCACTGGGGCCGCTTCCGGGGCCTTGCGCAGGAAATGAAAAAGCCGCTGCTGGACACGCACGTCATGGGCAACGTGTTCTTCGACACCTGCGTCTACCACCAGCCCGGCATCGACCTGCTCAACACCGTGATCC
>LNFM01009643.1_pt1 | contig 13951 bp, 13 predicted proteins | sample 596031 | NCBI WGS metagenome assembly LNFM01 (sample SAMN04254537, study PRJNA301005) | activated carbon metagenome | isolation source: dual media filters at the Ann Arbor, Michigan drinking water treatment plant | place: USA: Ann Arbor
GTGAGGCGAGCGTGGTGCCGCTTGGGTGTTGACGCCGCTACTGATTTTCCTGCGGATGTGCATTTTCGAACCGAAATCCGGTTCCCTGCTGAGGCATCTGACCGGCCGAGCAGCGTCGAGCGAAAAGTGTTCTCGCAAACGGACACGTCTTGGTCACAAACGGCTCTTCTCTTCAGTTCGAGCGCGAGCGAGAACGCCTGCCGAGATAGACCGAGTGACCGCGGCAACCGGCGCCTTCGAGGCACTATGCGCGGCCGCTCGCTGCCGCGCCGCCGCTCGCTGCCGCGCCGCCGCTCGCTGCCGCGCCGCCGCTGTCGTCGTACGGGAGTAGATGCCCGAGACGCCGCCGACGCCAGGGCGATGTACCCAGCGAACGTCGCGCCCGCCTCGATTCTCATGTGTTGCGCGTGCAGCACATACGCCACACCTGTGCAGCCGCCGACGACGACATCGTACGTGCCGGGTCCGCGACTGACGGGTGCTGGTGAATCCTCCCGTCATCGGGCACGCGCTGTCGTCGTTGCAGAGCCCTCGCTGCGGGCTCCCGAGGGAGGGTTGCGCGCTGATGGCGGCACCCGTCGAGTCTGTGATGATCAGCGACGTATCGAAGCTCGATCCCGCGGTGTCGAAGTACACGAGCTCCTCGCGGCCGAGCGTGAATCGATGCCAGACATCCGGGCCGCCAGTGCATGACCTGCTCACGCTCGGGCCGTCGTGCGTCGCGCCGGCGGTGTTTCCCATCACCCTCGTCTCGCCGTCGGCGAGCATCAGCATGGTGGCCGTCATGCGCGTGTCGTTCGGCGGAACGCACCGCCCCATCACGCAGCTCCGACCCGTCCCGCAGGCGTTTCCGCAGCTACCGCAGTGCGCCGGGTCGATCTGCGGATTCACGCACATCCCTCCGCACGAGGTCGCTCCCCGAGCGCACACCGAGCTGCACGCGCCAGCGGAGCAGGATCCATCGCCGTGCACGCGCGGCCGCACATCCCGCAGCTGCTCGTGTCGGTCTGCGCGTCGACGCACGCGCCGACGCACGCGGTGCGCCCCGCGGGACACGCGCACGCGCCGCTCGCGCAGACCTGGCCCATTTCACAGACGGTTCCGCAGGCACCGCAGTTGAGCGGATCGCTTCGCAGATCGGCGCACGCCGTCGAGCCGCTCGTCGAGCAGGCGGTCTCCCCCATCGGGCAGCTCACTTCGGGCGTCGTCGACGGCGAGCCCGAAATCATTGCGTCGAGCTGCATCGAGTCTTGGGGCACCGTCGAATCTTCGGGCGACCCGCTGCTCGCGTCACCGACGCGCGACGTTGGCTCGCGCTGCGGGCCGCTGAGGCCGAGTGGTGGTCAGGGAATCCACTGTCGAAGGTAGGGCGATGCCTCGCTTCAAGAGGTGTTCGCGCGCGCGCGCAAACGCGTCTGCCCTCGACGAGACGTAGTCCATTTGCAGGTCGCCTTGCAGCCAGTTGAGCGTGTTGAGCACCCCTCGCACGACCCGGCTCTCGACGACGATCACTGTGTACCAACGCAGCTGCGGCGGGATCTTCGCGTTGAGGTCCGTCGCGAGCTCTGCGATGAGCCTGCGTGTATCGGCGTCAGGCACTCCTGCCAGACCGCCGTCCGACACGAACGCCAACGCGAGACCGTCCTTCAACCCGCGCTCTGCTTGCGTGTGGAGCCAGCGAAAATACTGGCGAACGGAGCGCTGAGTGGCCGCCCCGTAGTACGTGTTCACCAGGATCGGGTAGTGCCGATCCTCGCACACGACCACGTCGCCGTCGCCGTCGTAGATGGTTTCCATGGGTGCCGGGTCATGGAGCAGTCTGAACGGCAATGACCGAGTTTGCAATGATACAAAACGGCGACTCGAGGGGCGCGATGGCGCCGAACGACGATGCCGCGTCGCCTGTGAAACCAGCGGAGATCGCACCGTGCGGCCCGCTGGGACGAGCCGCGCGTCCCCGTTCGGCGGCTCGCCTGGATGATCATCGACTCACCCGAGCTCGATCGGATCCCTGATCGGCTCTTCTTTTGATTGTATGTGCTACGGAGTGTCGATCACGCGCACGGTCCGCGCGCAGGGGTCTCGGTACCATTGCCCGATCGCCGCGGGCAGCGTCGTCGCGCCGACGCGCGAGCTCCACGCGTCGCGCTTGTTGATCAGCACGTGCGTGGTGGAGAAGAGCGAGAACAGCCCATACTGAGGCCGCAGCGAGGGAAACACCGCACGCTTCGCGGCCGCGTACCTTTGCGCAAACGCCTGCATGCTCGCGTTGGCAGGGTTGTTGACGCCGAAGTCTCCGAGCTGGTTCGAGTCCATCTGCGAGTCTACGACCAACAGCGGCGTGCTGATCTCGTCCGTCGCGAGCAAGCGCGAGGCGATGTTGCACTCGATGTTCATCGCGCCGAAGCGGGCGGCGCAGCTCGCGTCGCCGCTCGGGTTCCACGCGGTGAATCGCTCGGTGATCGAGGGGCCCGTCGGCACGGGACCCGCTGCGCTCTCGCGGCCGGTCGCTGGGTCATAAGCTGGGTACTCGACGCCGAATGCGCCATCGGTCATCCCGATGAAGCGCGGGACCGACGCGAGCGTCGCCCGCGTCTCGTCGATGTTCGCCAGCGTCCCCGCGCCGCCCGCAGACGAGCCCATGAAGAACACCTCGCGCGCGTCGCTCAGGCCATGCGACCGGATGAGCTCGGCGATGACCGAGCGCACGATGCGCTTTCCTCGAAAGTGAAAGCGACGAATGTTGCCGGCGGGCGCTCCCGGGGTCGCCCCGACGTCGCCGGACCACAGGTCGCTCGAGCAGTAGTTCAACAGCACGACGTTGGCGTCGTAGAAGTCCGGGTTCACCGCCGCGTCCGAGGACAGCACTCCGAACCATGTCTGCGCCACCGTCTGCCCGTCCATACGCGGAATCCCCGCGGTCGATGACAACTCTTGCGGGCGCGCCGCGCAACCATCGGCGGTCAAGCACGCGCCTCCTCCCTCGAGGTAGATCACCCACCGACGCGACGCATCCCCAGAGCCACGACGCACGAAGAACGCCGCTGGCGTCCCGTCGTTGCACACGCTGTTCGGGTACATCCCCTGATCGAGAAAGCGCACGATCGTCGGCGCGATCGTCGCGCCCGCATGCGTGATGGCCACGGGTGGGATCGCGCACGCGCCGCCGTCGCTGCTCGCGGCGTCTCGCCCAACGCCCGTGTCTCGCCCAACGCCGGTGTCTTGCGCGACGCCGCCATCGACGCTCGCTCCCGTGTCCGACGCTGCGGCGTCTCGTGACGCGCTCGCATCGATGTTCGACGCATCGTCGAACGGCGCGACGTCGGTCGGAGCGGAGCCGCTGTCCTCGGTCGTGGGCCTCGGGCCCCCGCAGGCTGCGAGGGCGGCGAGGGCTGCGGCGATCGTGACGATCGTGAGTGGCGAGCGATTCGTCCGATGATCTGCAGGCGGTTTCATTGCCGCGAGCCGAAGCACTTCGCGTTCCAACGGACGAACGGCGCGAAGCTCCCGCGACGCTGGCGAGACTGCGGACTCGAGTCCGCAGGGCTGGTGAGGACATCACTCCGCAGCGTCTTCGTCGCTCGGTCGGAAGAGCGCCGCCTGGCAGCGCTGGGTCGACGATCGCGGCTCGCCGGCGATCGGGTCGCGCCGCGGTGGAGGCGCCCGGCTCGTCGCAGCCAGCGACGTTTCAGGGCGCCTGTTCGATCCCGGCCGAACGTCATGCGCTCGAGCGCGATGCTCCGCCCCAGATCGATCTTCACCCACCCATCCGTTCGACTCGAGTCCCACGACGACCCGCTGCCGTAGAAGCCGTCGTTGACGTTGCTGGTTTGACGCTCCGGGCGAGCCGAACCGGACCCGCTCGACACCGCAGCGCGAGCGCCGTTGCGCTGCGACGCAACGTTGCTCGGGTTTGTGTATCGCTGTCGCGTGCAATCCGGTGCCATCCCGGTGCCGACACACTCGCTCGGTCCCACAGCGGGCGATCGGCTGGTGACGTTGGCGACGACCGCCGTGCCGGCAGGTGCGCACTGGGCTGTCGATCGATCGCAGAAGTTCGGCAGATGGCACGGGTCGCTGACGCCGCAGATGATCCCTGCGCACGAGTCGGGAGCGCACGCCCCGGCGTTGCAGGACTCCGTCGGGGCGCACGCGCGATCACCGCTGCCGCAGTGTTGCGAGTCAGTCATCAGGTCGGCGCACACAGCGGGGCAGTCGGTCGCGGTTCGTGGCCATGCGCGTCGGAGCTACCGAAACGCGCCCTGCTCGACGCCGCGAAAGCCCGCGGCTTCGACGGCGATCGAGACCGCCGCGCAAAGGGCTTCGTCTTGCTTCTCTCCGCCGAGCCACGAGAGCACGATTTCTCCCTGGCGGTACTGCAGCGTCCCGTTGCGCGCGTGAGGGCCAACGAAGAACGCCATGACCGCGGCGCGCAGCGGTTGGTGGAGCCACTGGCGAACGAGGTCCTCGCGGGTCGCTTTCACGACGCACTCTTTGTCGAACTGCGCGTCGCCAACGGTGACGTCCTGCGCGCCGAGCAGGTCGCCGATCGCGCCGAAGATCGTCTCTTTGTAGACGCGCGCGTCGAGCGGCATCGGCTGCATCGCGGCGCTGCTGAGCCGCGTGTACATCGTCGACGTCTTTCCGTTGCTGACCAAGTACGTGTCGATGTTGATCGGAACGGTGCCCACTCTGCCCTCGATCCTCGCCGGCTTCTTCGCGTACCAGGGCCCGCTCGTCGGAACAAACGTGAACCCATGCCGCGCAGCGAACGCCATCCACGCCGCGTTGCGCTGGGCGATCTCGCGGTTCGCCATGTTGATGATCCACGCGATGAACGCGACGAACGCCGCCATCGCGGCGATCGAGGACACGAAGGCGAGGGCGTCTTCCATGCTGCGCGCGATCGTAGCGCGACCGCGCGCTGCGGCTGATGGTTCTTGGCTTCGTTCTTGCGTTGCGTTCGCGCCGAAAGCGACGCAAGAACGAAGCCAAGAGCCGTCACACGCAGGCACGCGCTCAGGACGAGCGGGTGATGGCGCGCGGGCTCGTGAACGAGCGCGCACCAGCCCCGGAGCGTCCCTGCGGAGCTTCGTGCAGCGAAGGGTTACGCGACGAGGACGCGCACAGGAATCGCGAGATTCCAAGGAGCTTCGCAGGCGCTCGCTGAGCGCGACGCGTAGCATCGAGCATGGTGCAACCAGACTTCGTCGTCGTCGGCAGCGGTCTCTCAGCGCTCTCGTTCGCCGCCCTCGCAGCGCACGCTGGACACCGCGTGCTCGTCCTCGAGGCGCACGACAAGCCCGGAGGGTACGCGCACACGTTCGAGCTCGGCGGCCATCACTTCAACGCGCAGCTCCACTACGTGTGGAACGTCGGTGAAGGACGCACGGTCCACCGCTTTCTCTCTCGCGTCGGCCTCGCGGACAAGATCGAGTTCGTCCAGCTCGACCCGAGCGGCTACGATCACATGCGAATCCCTGGATTCTCCCTGGATATTCCAGGGGACTTCGAGGAGCTCACGAGGCGCATCGTCGCGCTCTTTCCGGCGCACGCCAGGGAGCTGAGAGACTTCGTCGACGAGGTGCGCAAGACCGACGAAGAGCTCGAAGCGATCCCGAGCTCGGCCCGCGAGCTGCACTTGATCGCAGGCAGCCACGGGTACACGCGGTTGCTTCGCTACCGCAACGCGACGCTCGGCGCTGTGTTCGACCGCTTCGCGCTGCCCGCAGAGGCGCGCGCGCTGCTCGCGTTGCAGTGGCCGGACTTCATGCTCCCGCCCTCGAAGCTCTCGTTCTTCGCGTGGGTCAAGCTCTTCGCCGGCTACGCCCGCGGAGCCTACTATCCCAAGCAGCACTTCGACGCGGTGATCGACGGGCTCGTGTCGGTGATCACCGCGTCCGGCGGGTCGCTGATCACCCAGCGAAACGTGACGCGCTTCATCATCGAGTCGGACCGCGTGCGCGGCGTCGAAGCCGAAGAGCTGGACGCCAACGGGGTCGGCACCGGACGCTTCGAGACCTTCATGGGCGGATCGGTCATCTGCAACATGGATCCGCGCGAGGCCGCGACGCTCATCGGACTCGACCGCTTCTCTGCGCGCGTCCGAGAGCGGCTCGACTACGAGTACTCCGCGTCGAGCTTCGTCGCGTACCTGTCCGTCAAGAACCTCGATCTTCGCGAGCATGGCTTCGGCGCGTTCAACGTGTTTCATGCAGAGTCATCGGACTTGGACGCAGCGTTCGACCGCATGCACGAGCGCGGCGACTACTCGCAGCCGAGCTTCGCCATGAGCACTCCGACGCTCGTGAGCGACGCCCCTGGCGCCGCGCCGGAAGGGCATCAGATCCTCGAGCTGCTCACGGTCGCGAGCCACCGACGCTTCATGGAAGCAAAGCTCAACGACCCGTCGGCCTACCGCGACGCCAAGCGCGCCGTGCTCGACGCGCTGCTCGCCGTCATCGAGCGTGACTACGTCCCCAACATCCGCGCCCACCTCGCGCTCAAGGTCATCGGAAGCCCGACCACGAGCGCTCGCTACGCGCGCGCGCCGATGGGAAACTCGTACGGCTCAGCCATGACCCCTGAGTACGTCTGGCCCAATCGACTGGACTATGGCAGCTCGATCGACGGGCTGTACTTCTGCAACGCCACCGCCGGATTCGCTGGATTCGCGGGGACGATCTGGACTGGTTGCAGGCTCTACACCCACCTTACGGGCGACGATCTTCTCGAGCGCCGTGCGTGAGCGTTCGCCCTCCGAGCTTCTCGCACGCCGCGATCGCCGAGCGCACCGCGCCCTCGTGCAAACCATCGCCGAGATACGCGCCGACGAAGAACGTCCTGTTCGCGCCGTTGCCGTCGATCAACGACTGCCGCGCGCGCAGCGCGACGTCGGTGTACTTCGACACGTCGTGCCGTTGGCGATGCAGCACGCGCGCCGCGTCGATCTCGCCGTCCATGTCGAACGCCAGCGAATAATGTGGCGGATCATCTTCGCTCAGCCCAGCCAATCGATTGAGATACGCGTTGTACCCGTATCCTCGATCGGGTCGCTCGAACAAGTCGAACTCCGTGAACCCGCGCACGCCGCGCCGCTCGTAGATCGCCGTGTCCGTGTGAAGCACCGTGGTGATCTCGCTTCCCTCGTAGCCCGCGAACCACGTTCGCTCTGCGTCCGTCGCGTCTTCGAGCAGGTCGAGCACGCGGTGTGGCGGAACCGCGATCACCGCGGCGTCGAATTGTTGCGCGTCGAGTCCGCGCTGAAGCACGGCGACGCCGGTCGCGCCGCGATGCACCGCACGAACATCGGCGTCGAGCACGATCTTCGCGCGCAACGATCGCCGAACGGCCTCGACGTAGGAGCTCACTCCCTCGGGCATGTGCGTCCACAGACTGTCCGACAGAAAATCCTGCAGCATCGGGACTGCCATCGCGGCGGATAGCGAGGCGACCTCTTCGTAGTGCATCGAGTACGCGTACATGAGCAGCGCGCGAACCCACTTCGAGAAGTCATCGTGAGACAAAAGTCGCTCGATGGGCATCTCGGCCAGCGCGCGCTCGTCGAGCTGCGAAGCGCGTCGCAGAAACCTGCGCCTCCGCAGCGCGGCAGGGATCAAATGCGCCGCGTCGAGAAGCGAATCTGCCGGGCCCTGGCGTTGCCGCCCGATCGCGCGCGGACTGTGAAGATGCCGTCCGTCCGCGAGTAACAGGCTCGACGATCCTCCGTCCTGAAGGTCTGGACACGGCACGCCGAGCTCGCGCATCCACGCGTGAAACGCGGTAAACGTGCGGCGGTCGAACTCGATCACGCCCGCGTCGAGCTTCACGCCCGAAGGGAGCGCGGCGCACGCGACGTTGGCACCCGCGGTGCGAACGTGCCCGCCGAGCATCGGCGCGCGCTCGAAGAGCGTGACCTCGTGCGCCCCGTCGAGCAGCCACGCCGCCGCAAGACCGCTCGCGCCTCCACCGATCACTGCAATTCGCATCAACGCCTGGACCTCTGCCACGATCACGACGGGACTGCCAGCGCGGCGCCCTCGAATCGAGCTGCACGGCAGAGACGAGGACGATTTGATCTTCGAAGTGGTGGCCGTTGCGCATCGCAGCGCGCGAGGCATCCCGCGAATCCGCGACGGACTGCGACGTCGCGCTCAGCGGCGAGCGTCGAGCTCGGCGAGCGTCGTTTGCAGCGCGACGCGCTGCTCGGGCGTGAGGTGAACGTCGAAATCGCGCGCGAACTGCCGACGAAGCGCGTCGAGCCGCGGCCTCGAGAGCGCGATCGCTTCGCGGTACTGCGGCGCCTGCGCCACGAGCAGCGCGCGGGCTTGGACGCGCTGCGCGCGCGTGAGCGACAGACGCTCGTCGAGCCCGCGCAGAAAGAGCTCTGTCCGAAGGGCGGCCGGATCACTCGCGAGGCGCTCGCGCACCCAGCGCTGTTGCCCCGCGCGCACGAGCGCTCCGCCTGTGACCGCGCCGAGCAAGAACAAGACGACGCCCGCGATCGCAGAGGAAATCCTCGCTTTGCTCACAGACTCCATAGCGCCTCCGCCGTCACGAGCGCAGCGCTGCGATGCTCGCGACGCGCCATGCCCACGCTCACGAACGCGACGAGCGCCGCCGCCGCGCACAGCCACCACAGGCTTCTCGCGCGCGCCGATCCTTCGAGCGCTCGTTCGCCGCGCGAGAGCGCGGCGCGCGCGACCAGGTCGGGCGCAGACGGCGCGTCGGGCTCGTCGAGCGCGAGGCGAAGCGCAGCGCGGATGTCCTCATCGGTCACGACGAAAGCCTCCTTCGTAGCGATGCCCACGCTCGCAGCACCCGTTGCTCGACGGCGCCGTCGGTGGTCTCGAGCGCCGCGGCCGTCTCTTTGATCGTGAGCCCCTCGAGCTCTCGGAGCACGAACGCTGCGCGCTGATCGGGCGCGAGCTCTCGGATCGCGTCGATCGCGCGCTTCGCGTCGATCGCTCGAGCGGGGTCTGCAGCGGCGCCGCCGGTCGCGTCGGGGTCCTGCGAATCGTCCACGCGTCGAACGCTTCGAACGCGCTGACGGAGCGCGTCGAGCGAAGCGCGCACGACGATCCGATCGAGCCACGCTTGCAGCTGCGACGATCGTCCTCGAAAGCGGCCCTCTCGAAGCGCGACGAACGCGCGCGTGTACACCTCTTGCACGACGTCGTTGGCGTCCGCCTCGTGGGCGAGGATGCGTCGCGCGATGCGCAGCGTGCGACCGTACGTGGCGCGCACGATTCGCTCGAACGCGGATCGATCTCCCTGGCTCGCTCGTTGAACATCATCGTCGTCCAGCATCACGCGGCGCGCCCGCTCGCCGCAGGCGACGCGAGGGCGTGCGACGAGTAAACGACGGACCCTGGCCCTGTCCTATGGGCGAATCGTCGGTCCCACAGAAATCGTCGCACCCCCGAATTCGCCCGTAGGAAGCAGCGCGCGGCCGCCGTTGTTCCGCGCACAAGAGGTAAATCGATGAACTCGAGATGGACGATCGTCGCGATCGCGGCGCTCAGCGCGTGCAGCCCGCCGGTGAGCCCGCCCAACGACTCGGCGGTCGACACCGCGACAGTGGGCGACGCGATGGGCGGCGATGCAATGGGCGACGACGCGATGGGCGGTGACGCGTCGCTCGAAGACGTCGCGCCCGATGCGACGTCGAGCGACGGCGGGCGCTGCGTGGTGGCGCCGTCGACGGACCCCGCGATCGTGGCGACCGACAAGGGGCGCGTTCGAGGCACGGTCGACACGGACGTGCGTGTGTTCTTGGGGATCCCGTTCGCCGAGCCGCCCGTCGGCGCCCGACGATTTCGAGCTCCGGTCGAGCACGCGTGCTGGAGCGACGACCGCGACGCCACGCGCTTCGGCGCGATCTGCCCGCAGGTCAACGACGACGGCAACCCGGTGGGCAACGAAGATTGCCTCACGCTCAACGTATACGCGCCGACTGTTTCTCCGGCGACGCCGCTTCCCGTGCTCTTCTTCATCCACGGCGGTGGCAACAATCAAGGCTCTGCGCAGGTGCTCGCGAGCGCCACGCAAGGTCGCGGCTTCTACGACGGTCGCTCGCTCGCTCGTCGCGGCGCGGTGGTCGTCACGATTCAGTACCGACTCGGAGCGCTCGGATTTCTCTCGTCCGAAGCGCTCGACCGCGAGAGCGCCACGGAGCCCTCGGGCGCGCAAGGCATCCGTGATCAGATCCTCGCGCTGCGCTGGGTGCAGCGAAACATCGGTCGATTCGGTGGTGATCCGTCGAAGGTCATGGTGTTCGGAGAGTCCGCTGGCGGTCTCGACACCATGCTGTTGGTGAGCTCGCCGCGCGCCGCCGGGCTGTTCTCGAGCGCGCTCAGCCAGTCGGGCGGCCTCGTCGCGAACACGCAAGCGGGGGCGCGCGCGGCGACGCAGCGGCTCGTCACGGCGGCGTCCTGCGCGAGCGCCATGGACCCGCTCGCGTGTCTTCGCGCAAAGACGCCGGCGGAGCTGCTGATGGCGCTTCCTCCAGCGGTCACGGGCCTCACGAACAGCGATTTCGTCCCCGCGATCGACGGCGACGTGCTGCCCGAGAGCCCGATCGAGCGAATTCGGGCGGGGAGACACAATCAAGTTCCGATCGTGTACGGGACGAACAGCGAGGAGACCTCGCGCATGGTTCCCCCCGCGGCGATGGTGCAAACCCAGGCAGACTTCGAGCGCTTCGCGCGCCCGTATCTCGCGCAGTATGCGATCTCGCCGACGCAGGTGAGCGCGGCGCTCGCGCTCTACGCGCCGTCGAACTTCGCATCGCCGCACGAGGCCCTCGTCGCGCTCACCACGGACACGCGCTGGACGTGCCCCGCGCGCGCCAACCTGCGCGCGGTCGTCATGGGCCAGCGCGTCCCGGCGTTTCGCTACTTCTTTACGCACCGGCACGACGCGCGCATCGCGCCGATGCTCAGCGCGTTCGGCGCGTATCACGGGATCGAGCTCGGCTACGTGTTCGGAACGGTCGACGGCCTCCTCGGCTACCGCCCCACGCCCGCGGACCGCGCCGTGATCGACGCCGTTCAAACGTCGTGGATTCGATTCGCCGCCACCGGCTCGCTCTCGACCGCAAGCCCGATGTGGCCCGTCTACGACGCGGCGACCGACCCGTACCTCGAGCTCTCGAGCGCGCCCGCCGCGCGGACCAACGTGCGCGGCGACCGCTGCGACAGCCTCGCGCGCATCGTGATGGGCGGCTGATGCGGCCGCGCTGGTTGTGGTGGCCATGGCTGAAGTGATGCTCTACTGGACCTCTCCAAGAGAGCGCACGTGATGCCTTCGTCTACCCATTGCGCAGGGGCGCACGACTCGTGAACTCGCCCATCGAGCCCGCACCAGACCAGCGCGCGCCGGCGACGGTGTGCACGCGGTTGTTTCACGCGCCACGGCAGCGTGTCTTCGACGCGCTCACCAGACCCGCCCTCGTGCAGCGCTGGTTCGCGCCGCCAGAGCTCGCGTGGGCCGTGTGCGAGATGGACCCTCGCGAGGGCCGTTCGTACCGCTGGGTCTGGTCCCTCCCGGACGGAACCGAGGTCGCGTTTTCTGGTGAGTTCATCGAAGTCGTCGCGCCCGAGCGCATCGTTCGGACCTTTCGCTTCGACCGAATGCCCGAGGCGCAGGTCACCGAGACCTTCACCCTCGAGGCGCAGGGCGAGCACACGGTCTTGCAAACCCACACGCTGCACAACAGCGTCGCCAAACGCGATCGACAGCTCGCCCAAGCGCGCACGCAGGTCGAGCAAGACGCCCGTGACGCGCGGCTCGACGCGCTCCTCGCCGCGCTCGCGCTCGACCCGAGCGAGACGCTCGCGCTCGACTTTTCGAGGGATTTTTCAGCGACTCCTGCGCGCTTGTGGGCAGCGCACACGCAGCTCTCGCAGCTCGCTCAGTGGTTTGTCCCCAAGGGCACCACCCTCGTCGATTCGTCTCTAGACCTTCGTCCTGGCGGCACGCATCACTACGTCTTGCGCCTCCCCGACGGGAGCCTGGTCGAGTGCAAACAAGTCTTCGTGAGCGTCGTCGAGTCCGATGTGCTCGTGAGCCTTCAGAGCTTTTGCGACGCGTCTCGCGCCGTCGTCGCAAACCCGTTCATGCCCGACTGGCCGCGGACCCTGCACGTGACCACGCGCTTGATTTCGCTCACGGAAAACGACACGCGGATCACCGTCGCGACGCTGCCGCACGAGGCGACCCCACCGCAGTGGGCCGCGTTCGACCGCGACCGCGGCGCCACGCTCACCGCCATCCGCGGCACGTATGCCCAGCTTGCGCGTCTGGTTCGCGCGACGGACTAGCCCGTCGCTGGCCTTCGCGTCTCGATGGGCGCCCAACGCGTCTTCGTCCAGGCGCTTCAGAAGCTCGCGCGTGGAGTCGGTTCACGGGCGGTCGACATCGCTCGCTCGTCATTGCACCGGTTGAAACCGAAGCGGATCGAGCGAGCCTGCGTTCTGGAGACATCCTCGGAGAGGCGAATCTCGGCGTTGTACCCGAGCACCTCGACTTCCGCCCACTCGTCGTTCGACCGTCGCGCGGCTCCAAGCTCCGACCCTCCCGCGCGAAGGCCGCGAGCACGCTGCGTCGACCGTCGCCGACGCGCCCTGGAGAAGAGCGCTGCTTCACGACGGGAGGTTTCGCCTCCATCTCCTAGGGGAGCGCTTCGGCGCCGAGCGGCCACGGCCCGGCCCAGAGGTCGCTGCGTGGGCTCACCAGCACGGCCACGGCGCCGAACGTCACGAAGCGGTCGGCTGCGGCTTCTTGCAGGCCACCGGGGTCGTTGTTGCCCACCTCGACCAACGTGAACGAATCATCGTTCACGGGAAACACCGGCGCTGATTGCGCGAGGGTTCGGAGGTTTGCGCCGGTCTCTCCGTTGTTCCAGCTGGCGCTGTCGCCGAGCAGTCGTCCGGTCGAGTCGAAGACGCGCAGATCGACGGTCGCAGTGGTCATCGTGAGCCGCCGAACGCGCACCTCGACGCGGTGCACAACGCCCGAGGCGAAGGCAAAGCTCCAGAATCGATCGGGATACGCTGGGCCGCCGCCGAGCTGCAGCACCATGCGCGCGCGCCCGCCGGTCGGCGCACCGAAGTTGAACCAGAGCGCGTACGCAGCGCCCGCCGTGCCCGGCCGCCCGAGGTGCAGCGGATGCGGGTTTCCCACCGGGCTGCCCTCGGGCAAATCGTTGCGCACGTAGAAGCGCAGGACAAGCGACCCGCCAACGGGCGGAGCGCTCCACCGGTTCGTCACCTGCACCATCTGGCACTCGGACGGCCGCCGGTAGCGGGCCCGCAGCGCGTTTGCCGTGGGAAAACCCAGTCCCGCAGCGGGCACCACGTCGAGCACGGGCGAGCTGCAGAGCTGCCCGTTCCAGCGCGTCCCGTCGTACCGAGCGCGCTGACTGTCGCCCGTCGCCGTGCGCCAGTCGGAGAACCAGACGAGCGGCGGCGCGCCCGCATCGTCTGGCGTCGCTGCATCACTGGCAACGCCCGTGTCGAACGCACCCGCGTCGAACGCACCCGCGTCGAACGCCCCCGCGTCGGAGGGGTTGCCCGCGTCGCGCATCTCGCCGCCATCGACGACAGGGCTCGTGTCCGACGCCCCGCCGTCGCCCGCGGCGCTGCCGGAGCACCCGAATAGCAGCAGCACGCCCAATGTCAGCCGTTGCCCGCGCATGATGCGATGATTCTGGGCCCGACCTCCCCGCGACGGCAAGGCTTCGACGCGCGTGGACGGCGTCGAGACGCAACGCAAAGGGTGTGATTGCGGATCGTGCGTGCGTTCGGGGTGTGCGGGTCTGCCCAGGAGCTCAGCGAGTGTGCGGGCGTGCGTTCAGGGTCTGCGGGTCTGCCCCCGAATGAATTCGGGGGCAGCGCGCGCCGCAGGAGCGTCGCGGGCCATGCGCCGCAAGGCAGCGCATGCGGCGGGC
>LNFM01018357.1_pt1 | contig 13950 bp, 13 predicted proteins | sample 596031 | NCBI WGS metagenome assembly LNFM01 (sample SAMN04254537, study PRJNA301005) | activated carbon metagenome | isolation source: dual media filters at the Ann Arbor, Michigan drinking water treatment plant | place: USA: Ann Arbor
GCCGCACCATGGCCATGCTCAACTTTGAAAAGAAATACCGGGTTCGAGGCGGAACACTGGTTGGCGGCGACCTGTTCGATTTCTGGGTGGGTCCGTTCTACGTCGGCTTCTTCGGTGTCACCACGCTGTTCTTTGCGTTTCTCGGCACCGCCATGATTCTCTGGGGCGCCTCGCAAGGGCCGACCTGGAACCTCTGGCAGATCAGCATCGCGCCCCCCGACCTGTCTTACGGCCTGCGCTTCGCGCCGCTGATGGAAGGCGGCCTGTGGCAGCTGATCACGGTTTGTGCCATTGGCGCCTTTGTGTCGTGGCTGCTCCGCGAAGTCGAGATCTGCCGCAAGCTCGGCATGGGCTACCACGTTCCCTTTGCCTTTGGCGTGGCCATCCTCGCGTATGTGACGCTGGTGGTGATCCGCCCGGTGTTGCTGGGTGCATGGGGACATGGTTTCCCCTACGGGATCTTCAGCCACCTCGACTGGGTGTCCAACGTGGGCTACCAGTACCTGCACTTCCACTACAACCCGGCGCACATGCTGGCGGTCACTTTCTTCTTCACCACCACCCTGGCGCTTTCACTGCACGGCGCGCTGGTGCTCTCGGCCACCAACCCGGCCCCGGGCCAGACGGTGAAGACACCCGAGCACGAAGACACCTTCTTCCGCGACACCATCGGCTATTCGGTCGGCACCCTGGGCATCCACCGCCTGGGCTTGTTCCTGGCGCTGGCCGCGGTGCTGTTCAGTGCCCTGTGCATCGTGATCAGTGGTCCCTTCTGGAGCCGCGGCTGGCCCGAATGGTGGGGCTGGTGGCTGAACCTGCCGATCTGGTCCTGAGCATCTGAAAGAACAGGAGCACACCATGCAATACCAAAACCTTTTCACCACCGTGCAGGCCGTCGGGCCGGTGCACCACGGCGTCGAGCTCGGCGCCGGGCAAGACCTGCCCCGCCTGGGCAAAACGCCCGGCATCGTTCACCTCTTCGGGCGTTTCGGCAACGCACAGATCGGCCCCATCTACCTGGGTGCACTGGGCATGGCGTCCATCCTGTTCGGCGTGCTGGCCTTCAACATCATGGGTCTGAACATGCTGGCCTCTGTCAACTGGGACCCGATCCAGTTCGTGCGCCAGCTGTTCTGGCTCTCGCTGGAGCCACCGGCCGCCGGTGCGGGCCTGGGACTGGCACCGCTCAACGAAGGTGGCTGGTGGCAGATCGCCGGCCTGTTCCTGACCATCTCCATCATGCTCTGGTGGGCACGCACCTACCGCCGCGCCCGCGCCCTGGGCATGGGCACGCACGTGGCCTGGGCCTTTGCTGCCGCCATCTGGCTGTTTCTGGTGCTCGGCCTGATCCGCCCGGTGCTCATGGGTTCGTGGAGTGAGGCGGTGCCCTTCGGCATCTTCCCGCACCTCGACTGGACCGCCGCTTTCTCGCTGCGCTACGGTAACCTGTTCTACAACCCCTTCCACGCACTTTCGATCGCCTTCCTGTACGGCGCCACGCTGCTGTTTGCGATGCACGGCGCCACCATCCTCGCGGTGAGCCGCTTCGGTGGCGAGCGCGAGATCGAACAGATCGTCGACCGGGGCACGGCCAGCGAACGAGCCGCCCTGTTCTGGAGGTGGACCATGGGCTTCAACGCCACGATGGAATCCATTCACCGCTGGGCCTGGTGGTTCGCTGTGCTGTGCCCGCTGGTGGGTGGCATCGGCATCCTGCTGACCGGCACCGTGGTGGACAACTGGTACCTCCTACCCCGAGGTCTTCCCCGCCGTGATGGATCCGGCACTCGCACCAGGAGCCAAGTGATGAAAACACCCACCTTCAAGCACCGCACCTGGCTGGGTGCACTCGCCCTGGGAACGCTGGTTCTGCTGGCCGGCTGCGAACGCCCCCCGATGGAATCGACGCAGAACGGCTACCGCGGCACCGGCATGGTCCAAGTCGTGAACCCCCGCATCCAGGCCGACGTGATCGCTGCCAACCAGGTGCCCGAGGCCTCACCTGCCGCCAGCCCCGACGGCCCCAAGGCCGGGCAGATCTACCAGAACGTGAAAGTGCTGGGTGACCTCAGCGTTGGAGAGTTCACCCGCCTCATGGTCAACATGACGGCCTGGGTGTCGCCCGAGCAAGGCTGCAACTACTGCCACAACGGCGCCAACTTCGCCGACGACAGCCTCTACACCAAGGTGGTGGCGCGGCGCATGGTGCAGATGACGCAGCACATCAACACCGACTGGAAGGCCCACGTGGCCGAAACCGGTGTGACCTGCTACACCTGCCACCGCGGCAACCCGGTGCCCAAGGAGATCTGGTTCACCGCCGACAGCCAACCGCAGGGCTCGAACTTCATCGGCAACAAGATGGGGCAAAACACGCCGGCCGACAGCGTGAAGCTGGCCTCGCTGCCTTACGACCCGTTCACGTCCTACCTGTTGAAAGACGAGCCGATCCGTGTGAACGCCACCAAGGCCCTGCCCACCAGCGGCGGCCAGGGCGAGAGCATCCAGCGCACCGAAAAAACCTACGCGCTCATGACGCACATGTCGGCCTCGCTGGGTGTGAACTGCACCTTCTGCCACAACACGCAGAACTTCGGCAAATGGGACGGCGCACCACCCCAGCGCGTGACGGCGTGGCACGGCATCCGCATGGCGCGCGACCTGAACCTCGCCTACATGGAGCCGCTGACCGATGTGTTCCCGACCAACCGCAAGGGTGAGCTCGGAGATGTGGCCAAGATGAATTGCGCCACCTGCCACCAGGGCGCCAACAAACCCCTGCTGGGGGCGCCCATGCTCAAGGACCATCCGGAACTGGCGGCCTACCGGCCTTACACGGCAGCGGCATCGACCGCGCCCGACGCAGCAGCCGCCCCTGCCGCCGACGCGCCCAAACAGTGACGCTGGCGCCAGCCGCGTTCACACATGGCTGAGACCGCGCCGGATGTGATCACCCTCTCGGGGGTGGTGGTGGTGGTGCTGGTGAACTACCTTCGCGAGCACCAGGCCTGGGGCTGGATGCGCATGGTGCAGGGCTCCGCATCGCTCAAGGGTGTGCCCGGCGTGGTGTTCGCCAAGGTCATGGGCAGTGGCCACGGCGGCGGCTTCAGCATCCGGCCCAGCGCCAGCCACCAGGGTCTGGTGGTGATGTTCGAGCACGCCGAGCAGGCCGACGCATTTCTCGCCGGCCCCACCGTGCAAGCCTACCGCCAGCGCGCTGCGCAGTTCTGGAGCGGCGTGCACGAAGTGCTCTCTTCGCGCGGCCAGTGGGACGGCGAGGCCTGGGGGCCAACGCCCGCCACCCACCTCAAGCCCGACCACGCCGTGCACGACGACGCGGGCGCGGCGCGGCCCCTGGCCGTCATCACACGCGCCAGCATCCGCCCCGCCAAGGCCATGGCCTTCTGGCGCAACGCACCAGCCACGCAGGCCGCCATGCAGTCGGCCGCCGGCTGCACGCTGGCCATGGGCCTGGGCGAAGCGCCGCTGGTGCGCCAGTGCACCTTCAGCTTGTGGAAAGACACCTCGTCCATGCTCGACTACGCGCACCAGGGCGCACACCAGACCGCCATTGAAGCGGCCTACCGGAACAACTACTTCTCCGAATCGATGTTCGTGCGCATGCGCCTGCTCGAACATCACGGGCAATGGACACCGCCCAACGCGATGAACACGACCGAACCGGTCGACGGGCAGCCCCATGGCTGAGCACCAGGTCGTCGTCATCGGCGCCGGCATGGCAGGCCTGGTGTCTGCCCTGCAGCTGGCTCAGCAGGGGCTGGATGTGACCGTGGTCGAGGCTGCGGCCACGCCCGGTGGCAAGGTGCGCCAGCTGGTGGTGGATGGCGCGGCCATCGACAGCGGGCCCACGGTCTTCACCATGCGCTGGGTGTTCGACCAGATCTTCGAATCGGCAGGCACCTCGCTGGAAGCCGAGTTGCGCATCCGCCCGTTGCCGGTGCTGGCGCGCCACTGGTGGGACGATGGCAGTTCGCTCGACCTGTTTGCCGATCCGGCGCGTTCGTTCGATGCCGTGGCGGCGTTTGCGGGGCCGGATGAAGCGAGGCGCTTTCAGGGTTTCTGCGCGCAGGCCAAAGCCACCTATGCCGCGCTCGAAGGCCCCTACCTGCGCAGCGCCTCGCCCAGCATGCTGGGCATGTCGTTGGGACTGGGCGCGCGTGGCCTGGCCGCGCTGGCCGCACTCGGCCCGCTGCGCAGCCTCTGGCACAGCCTGGGCCAGCACTTCACCGACCCGCGCCTGCGCCAGCTCTTTGGACGCTACGCCACCTACACCGGCTCCTCGCCGTGGGAAGCCCCCGCCACGCTGATGCTGATCGCCCAGGTCGAGCTCGACGGCGTGTGGGCCATCGACGGCGGCATGCACGCCCTCGCGCGCTGCCTGGAGCGCCTGGCGCGCGAACGCGGCGCGGCGTTCCGCTACCTGAGCCCGTGCGAACGCATCGAGGTGAAGAACGGCCGTGTGAGCGGCGTGACACTGGCCAGCGGCGAGACCCTGCCCGCCGACAGCGTGGTTTTCAACGGCGACGTGGCCGCACTGCGCACCGGCCTGCTCGGCCAGCCCGTGCGCCGTGCGGTCAAGCCCAAGGCACCGCCACGCTCGCTCTCGGCCATCACCTGGTCCATCCACACGCGCACCAGCGGCCTGGCGCTGGATCGCCACAACGTGTTTTTCCGCAACGACTACGCCAGCGAGTTCCGGGACATCTTCGGCCACGGTGAGCTGCCCAAACAACCCACGGTGTACGTGTGCGCGCAAGACCGCGGCACCGACCTGGCTGCACCCACCGGCCGCGAACGCCTGCTTTGTCTGGTGAACGCACCAGCCGCGGGCGACCTCTCCACCATCACACCCGAGGCGATCGAACAATGCGAGAACTCCAGCTTTGCCCTGCTGCGCCGCTGTGGCCTTCGGATCGAGAGCGCCGAGCCCCCGTCGATCCGCACCACCCCGGTGGATTTTCACCGGCTCTTTCCGGCCACGGGGGGCGCCCTCTATGGGCAGGCGACCCACGGCTGGACTTCGGCCTTTGCCCGCTCCAGCGCCAGCACACCGGTCACGGGCCTTTTCCTGGCGGGGGGCAGCGTCCACCCGGGCCCGGGGGTCCCGATGGCGGCGCTTTCGGGCCAGCTGGCGGCCGCGGCCGTGATGGCGAGCCCCGCTTTGACCAGGTGGTACGCCCTGAGCGACGACGGCCAGTTCGGCCTGTCCATCATCGCGTTCGTGGGCAGCGTGTTTTCACCCTACTACGCGTGGGCGCGCAAACGCGGCCCCACCGACCCCGACAACTTCTGCGCACTCAATGTGGCGCTCTACAGCGCGGGCGCGCGCCGCTGGTCCATGACCGAACGCGGCGCGCAACACAACCGTCGCGACGCAACCCATTTCAAGATCGGCCCCAGCCAGCTGGAATGGAACGGCGACGCGCTCACCATCCACATCGACGAAGTCGGTGTGCCCATCCCTCGCCGAATCCGCGGCACCGTCAGGCTGCGCACCCACCAGCTGTTCAACTTCAGCACCGCGCTGGACGCGCAGGGGCGCCATCGCTGGGGCCCGATCGCGCCCCATGCCCGCGTGGAGGTGAAGCTGCAGCACCCGGAACAACGCTGGAGCGGCCACGCTTACCTGGACAGCAATGAAGGCGATGAACCGGTGGAGCGCGCGTTCACCGAATGGGACTGGTCGCGCAGCCAGATGAAGGACGGCAGCACTGCCGTGTTGTACGACGTGGAGCCGGGCAAGGCCCAGGGCAAGCTGCTGGCCCTGCGCTTCGGGCGCCACGGCAGCGTGCAGCCCTTTGAAGCGCCGCCCCTGCAAACCTTGCCGCGCACGGCCTGGCGCATCGAGCGGCGCATGCGCAGCGACTCGCGCGTGCTGGTGACGCAGCAGCTGGAAGACACGCCCTTCTACCAACGCGCCATGTTGCAAAGCACGCTGCTCGGTGAGAGCGTGTCGAGCTTTCACGAGACCCTGCGCGTGCCCCGCCTGGTCTCACCGCTGGTGCAGGCCATGCTGCCCTGGCGCATGCCGCGGCGGGGCTGAACCGCCGCGCTTCAGGGGCGCACGTAGGCCCAGCCCTGATGCTGGCGCTGCATGATGTGGACCACACCGGCTGGCACGTAGCTGACCGCCGGGTGCATGTCGGCCTTGACGATTTTCTGCGCCGTCATGGTGTTCTCGCAGGCCACGATCTTCACGCCATTCTTCACCGCCTCGCCCACGCGGTTGGCGGTCACCGCGTCGAACTTGAGCATGTTGATGCCCGGTCCGTACGCCACGATCTCGATGTCCACCTTGTCGGCGCCCAGATCGACCTGGGCGTTGCGGGCGTTGTTCAGCGCGAGGTTCCACTTGGCCGGGTCCGGGTCGCTCACCTGCAGCACTACCTGGGTTTTCTGGCGGGCGGGGGTGTAGGCACAGCCGGTGCCGAGCAAGGCTGTGGCGCCCAGTGCCAGCGCGAGAGCGAGGGTGCGTCGTTTCATCAAAAGTCTCCTGTGAAAGCAATTTATGCGTGAATCCGAATATTCCAGAACACCACTATCCCGGCCTTGCCCGCTCACGCCTATCGTGGTTTGCCCTGTGGTTCAGCGCAGGAAATCGGCGACCGCCTGCAACGAAGCCTGCGCGGCCTCCTCGTGCGGCAAGTGGCCCACGCCCGGCAGCGTCACGAGCCGGCTGCCTTTCACCGCGCCCAGGTAGTCCTGCGCATTCGTCACCGGGATCATCGCGTCGGCCGCGCCCCAGAGCAGCAAGGTGGGAGCTGTGATGGTGTTCAACAAAGGTACCGGGTTGGTCAGCACGGTTTGTTCCAGCCGCTTGAACATGGCGTCGCGCGCACCGGGCGACAGCATGAGGTCGTGGTATCGCGTGGTGAGTTCGTCGGTGAGGAACGCCGGATCGGCATACGCCGGCGCCAGGTTCATGCGCAGCACCGCCTTGGGCATCACGTATCGCATGGCGCCCAGCACCGCCGGCACCTTGGCCACCTGGCCGTATTCAAAGCCCGGGCTGGCAAATCCGTCAGGGGCCACCAGCACCAGCCGTTCGGTGCGCTCGGGGTGGCGGGCCGCCAGCGTCCACGCGATGCGCCCACCGATGGAGTGGCCCACGATGCTCGCGCGCGACACACCGAGCTGGTCCATGAGCGCCAGCACCAGCTGGAGGCTGCGTGCATCGGTGTAGTCGTTCGCGGAATCGGGCTCGCTCAGGCCGCTGCCCGGCAGGTCCAGCCGGATCACGCGGTGGGTGGCACTCAGCGCCTGCGCCCAAGCTTCCCAGGTGTGCAGGCTGGCGCCAAAGCCGTGCAGCATCACCACCGCCGGTGCGTCCCTGGGGCCGCTGTCGCGCACATGCAGGCGCCACGGGCCCACCTGCAGCATGTCGCCGGGCGCAGCCAGGTAGCGCACCTCGAGTTCGCTGCGCGGCTTGTCGGGCGTCCAGAGCCAGAACAACAACAGCACGACGGACCCGAGGGCGGCCAGCAACGAGGCGGTTTTCCAGTTCATCCTTGAGCGTTCTCGTTGACAGCGCCAGGCGCCCGTTTGAAAACACGGCGCGCACCCAGACCCGCCAGCACAGCCACCACCCACAGCACCACCGCGAGCGCGCCGTACACCACCGCAGTGCCTTCGTGGTGAACCACAAGGCCGTCAAAGTGGTTGCCCTCTTCGTTGTAAGGCAGGCGGGCCTTGGCCACTGCAAACACAGTGAGCCAGGCGGCGGGCACCGCGGTGGACACCGCGAACACCGCCAGTGACCACGCAGCCCATCTGAAAGGCCTGGGTTGCACGGTCGAGCGCCTAGTCCAGCAAGGCCGCAAGGCCACCGTCGGCTTCGAAGCGCTGGTTGCGGTAAGCAAGGCGGGTCGGGCCGGGCCAGACGCGCTGCGCAATGCTGTGGGCCGGGTCACCGGGGTAACAGATCACGCGCACACCGTCTTCGTCAAACGGCTCGGGTTCGATCAGCGCGGGTGGGCGGCTGCGGGCGGCAGCCATCACATCGGCGGCGGTGCGCAGGCGGCTGAGCTGGCACAGGCTCATGATCTGCGGCGGCGCGAGATCGATCTCGCCCGCCCAGTAGCGCTCCAGCCCCAGGCGCGGTGCCATCCATACGGCTTCGGTGGCTTCAAAGGCGCAATGCTCGGCCAGCTGACCGTGGGGTGCGGCGGCCACGAAAAAGCGCGTGTCGAAGCGCTTGTTGGTCACCGAAGGCACACGCGGCGTGATCCAGCGCGACCACGGCAACACACTGGCGGTGGACACGGGGCAGCCAAGCTCCTGCAAGGCATCGGCAAAGGCGGTGCCCGCGGCGGTGAGTTCGCGCACGCGCTGCGCCAGATCGATGCGGTGCGTCAGCCCGAGCAACAGCCCACATTCTTCAAAGGTTTCGCGCAAGGCAGCCACATGCAGGGCCAGCGCGGTCTCTGCGTCCAGCCCCGGCTCGTTCAATGTCAGGGCGCAATCGATGGCAGAACGGTCCAAGGCCGATGGCTCCACCGCACGGTCGGCGGCATCGAGCTTGCCCCCGGGAAACACGTGCACGCCGCCGAGCACGGCCGAATTGCCGTGCCGGCGCACCAGCAAGACTTCAAGCCCCTGCGGCGCATCTCGTACCACGATCACGGTGGCCGAGGGCACGGGGGGTGTGAGAACGGTGTCGGAGTTGATCGCAATGGCCATGCGCGGATTGTCGGCGAGGGCCTGCGCAGAAGGTGTCGCCATCAGGGCCCCGGGTCGGTCCCGCCAAGGCATGCGGGCAAACCCTCTGTAAGAAAGTGTTCTTTTTGAAGCCAGGTTGAATCCGATCGCGAACTTGCCCCGTATTCAGTGTGTCCCGCTCGAAACGCCAGGCTCTCTGGCTCCTCCCAACCTCTTCAAGGATTCAACATGAAAAACGCACGCACTTCCATCATCGCTCTCGCCCTGACCGCTCTCTCCGCCGGCTCCGTGTTCGCCGCCGACATGACCTCCAAGACCCGAGAACAGGTCCGCGCAGAACTGGCCCAGGCCCAGCGCGACGGCACGCTGATCGCCGACGGCCAGACCGGCGCCACCTTCCGCCAGATGTTCCCGGGCAGCTACATGCAGCCTGCGACCATGTCCACCACCTCGCGTGACCAGGTCCGCGCCGACCTGATGCAAGCCCAGCGCAACGGCACCCTGATCGCCGACGGCCAGACCGGCGCCAGCTTCCGTGACCTGAACCCCAGCCGCTACCCCATGAACAACATGCAGGCCTGGGGCAACGACGGCACGACCGTGGGCATGGGCCAGAGCAACAGCAACGTGAAGTCGAACTGATCAACAGCGTCTTCTGAAACCCCCGGGGCTGCGTGTCGGCCCCGGGGGTTTTGGCTTGTGCCGCGCACGGTGTTCAGAACACTGCGTGATCGCCCCGCTCGGGCGTGGCGGCGCCGCTCACCACGTCGGCGTAGAAGTCAAACAGCGTCTGGCTGCCGGTGGACGGCGTGGCCGCGGCGTCGTAGCGCCCGGTGGCGGGGTCGAGCACCAGCATGGATTCGGTGGCGTAGTAGCGCCCGATGCGCGCCAGCTCAGCCTTGTCCGCCAGCGCGGGCACCACACGCCCGACCGCACCGAGCACCGCAATGATCGCGTCGAGCAAACCCACCGGCACGCTCTTGAAGCGCGGTGGACGACCAAACAGCGCAAACAGGTGCTCACCCTGCTGGCGCGGCGTGATGGCCTCACCCGGCCCGCCGATGGGCAGCACCCGGTTGTGGCGGCTCGCATCGGTGAGGCAGTCGGCCATGAAGGCGCCCAGGTCGTCATCGCTGATCGGCTTGCAGGCGGTGGCCGTGCCATCGCCAAACAGCAGGAACGGCTTGCCCCGTCGCACCCGTTCGATCTGCCCCGAGAGCGATTTGAAGAACGCCGTGGGCCGCACGATGGAATACGTCAAGCCCGACTCGATCAGCACCTGCTCAAAGGCCAGCTTGGCCTGCTGAAACTCCAGCAAGGGCTTCTGCACGCAGATGGCCGAGAGAAGCACCACCTGCGTCACACCGGCCTGGCGCGCAGCAGCCAGCGCAGTCACATGCGCCTGGTGGTCGATGGCCCAGGCGTCTCCGGGCGCTCCGGTGCGCGAGGCCAGGCAAGACACCAGCGCGTCAAAGTGCTCGCCCCGAAAACCATCGCGCGCCAGCGACACGGAATCTTGCACATCACCCACACGCACCACCGCACCCGGGAACAACCGGGCCATGTCGTCGCCCTGCAGCCTGCCACCCACGCCGGCGCGCGGCCGCACAAAACACACCACCTCGTGTCCCTGGGCCACAAGGGCGCGGACCGTGGCCTGGCCGATGGTGCCGGTGGCACCGAGCATGAAGACGCGCTGAAGGGTTGGGGCGGGCATGGGCCGATCTTAGTGAGCGATCTCCCGACAGGACTGTCGCCGGTTGTCCAGGCCCACTCAAGAACCCCGGGCACGTGTCGATACGCACGTATCAACCCCAATCCTCGGACCCATGGACGCCCTCAACACCCCCTCCGCCGCCACCCCTTCACCCAGCCTGGCCACCCGTGGCCGAGCGCCGGCGCTGGCCAGCGCCGGTGAGTTCCTGAGCTTTCGCCTCGGTGCCGAGGAATACGGCATCGACATCCTGAGCGTGCAGGAAATCCGGTCCTATGAAGAGCCCACGCGCATCGCCAATGCGCCGGAGTTCATCAAGGGCGTGGTCAACCTGCGCGGCGTGATCGTGCCCATCGTGGACATGCGCATCAAGCTCAATTGCGCCAAGGTCGAGTACAACGCCCTGACCGTGGTCATTGTGCTCAGCGTGCACGACCGCGTGGTGGGCCTGGTTGTCGATTCGGTGAGCGACGTGATCCGTCTCAGCCACGACCACATCAAGGCTGCGCCGCAGATCAGCACCACCCTGGACGCCGGCTTCATCACTGGCATCGCCAGCGTGGGCGAGCGCATGCTCATCCTGGCCGACATCGAAGCCCTCATCGGCAGCGCCGACATGGGGCTGGTCAGCCAACCCGTTTCCGTTCAATAAGTAGCAAGCCCTTGTGCCACACGCCGCCCACAAGGCAGCGTGAGGCAACACACGACCGCTGGAATCAACATGAACTTCTTTCGCAATCTCTCCGTGGGCGCCCGTCTGTGGGCCGGCGTCATCGCCATCATCGTGGCCCTGTTCGTCGTGGTCGCCACCGCGGGCGCACGCTCGGCCATGCTCAACAAGGATTCCGAGCAGGTGCTGTCTGCACTGGCGCACAAGACCACCATTGCCACCCAGTGGGCGGGTCTCACCGAAACCAACGTCACGCGTGTGCAGGCCTCGATCGCCAGTTCGGACCCGACCATTGCCGAGATGTACAAGGACATGATCCCCGCCGGGGTGGCCGCCATCTCCGCACTGCAAAAAGAACTGCAGGCCATGGAGATGAACGAGCGTGAACAGGCCCAGATGGCGAAGATTGCCGACTTGCGCAAGACCGTGCTGGCTTCGTTGGCGGTGGCCAACGAAATGAAGAAGGCCGGTGACGCCGCAGGCGCAGCCCAGGAAATCTCGACCCGCTTCAACCAGGCGGTACCGCCCTACCTGGCAGCCTTGCGCGAGTTCGCCAGCATGCAGTCCGAGATACGGCAGGAGGCGCAAGCCAGCTTCACCGAGCAGCGATCCGCCAGCCTGACCATCGCAACGATCCAGGTCGGTGCGCTGGTCGCCGGCATCATCACCGGCGCGTTCTTCCTGATCCGCAACATCCGCAACCCGCTGCGGGAAGCCATGGCGTTTGCCGAACAGATCGCCGGCGGCGACCTCACCGCCCAGATCCGCAACGACCGCAAGGACGAATTCGGCGCCATGACCGCAGCCCTGCTGGGCATGCGCGATCGTCTCGTCAACGTGGTGGCCGATGTGAAGCGCGGCACCGACAACATCACCGTCGCCGCCAAGGAAATCGCCACTGGCAACAACGACCTCTCGGCCCGCACCGAACAGACCGCCTCCAACCTGCAGCAGACCGCCGCCAGCATGGAGCAGATGTCGGGCGCGATCCGCCAGTCGGCCGACTCGGCCCGTGTGGCCAACCAGCTGGCCGACGTGGCCGGCCAGAGCGCCCAAAAAGGTGGCGAGGTGGTGCACCAGGTGATCACCACCATGGAAGAGATCAACCAGTCCTCGCGCAAGATCAACGACATCATCGGTGTGATCGACGGCATTGCCTTCCAGACCAACATCCTCGCGCTCAACGCTGCGGTGGAAGCGGCCCGCGCCGGTGAACAAGGCCGCGGCTTTGCGGTGGTGGCGGGCGAAGTGCGCAACCTGGCCCAGCGCAGCGCGCAGGCCGCGAAAGAAATCAAGATCCTGATCGGCACCAGCGTGGACAAGGTCACCGCCGGCACCGAGCTGGTGAACCAGGCCGGCAAGACCATGGGCGAGATCGTCGACAACGTGGTGCGCGTGCGCGACATGATCGGCGAGATCGCCAGCGCATCCGGCGAACAGGCCGACGGCGTGAACCAGATCAACGCAGCCGTGGCCAACCTCGACCAGCTCACCCAGCAGAATGCAGCGCTGGTGGAAGAAAGCGCGGCAGCCGCATCGAGCATGAACGAACAGGCCGACCGCCTGGCCGAGGTGGTGCGCGTGTTCCGTGTGGATGCACACAGCACGTCGCAGAGCTCGATCGCGCAGATCCGTTCGACCGACCTGCACAAACCCGGCAGCACCGCTGTGCGCAGCGCGCCGGGGAAGAAGCCGGCGGTGGCCAATGCCAAACCGGTGTCGACGGCCCCAAAGGCTGCTCCTGTGAAGCCGGCACCGAAGCCGGTGGTCAAGGTGGCCGAAAAGTCGGGTGCTTCGGACGACTGGGAATCGTTCTAAGGACCTGGCCAGGCAGGCGGGGCATCGTCGCAAAATAGCGCGATGACCCAATACTGGTTGATGAAATCCGAGCCCGACGAGTGCTCGATCGACGACGCACTCGCCGCCGCAACTACCAGGCGCGCAACTTCATGCGCGACGGCATGCGCATCGGCGACGGCGTGCTGTTCTACCACTCGAGTTGCCCGCAGCCCGGCATCGCCGGCATCGCAGAGGTCGCGTCCACCACCCGGCCCGACCCCACGCAGTTCGACCCGCAGTCGCCCTACTTCGACCCCAAGTCCCAACCCGAGGCGCCGCGCTGGCTGTTGCTGGATGTGAAGGCGCTGCGCAAGACGCGGCTGCTGGGCTTGCCCGAGCTGCGTGCGAACCCGGCACTGGCCGACATGACCCTGCTGCAACGTGGCAGCCGGTTGTCGATCACGCCGGTGAGTGACGAGCACTGGCAGCTCATCACCGGGACATTGCTGGGGCTTTGAGCGCAGAAGATGTTCCATTTGTTCGCGACGAAAAAATGGAACATTCAGATAGGCGAGTCTTGCACCCCCAATTTCCGCTCCATGACTTGTCTCTACCAGCTCCATTCCCGCCTATTTCCTTGCTGCGCACGGCGTTGAGCTGACCTTCAAGGCGTTTCTGCGACACAAAGGAATGACCCTTGCGGAGTTGCGCAGTCCTGAAGTTGGTCATGACCTCCGACAGCTTTTCAGAAAATCGAAGGAGTACGGACTGCTCGATATTTTCAGAATGATGGCCTCCGACATGCGAGCGCTTTTGCTGCTGGTTCAAATGAACGAGTACCAAGGGCTGCGCTACATCAGGAGCGGCGCCAAGGTTTTCCCGGAGTGGCAGATCGTGGAGCCATTCCCAGTCAGGTTGCACCAAGCCGTTGCTCCTGTTGTCGGGATGCGCAGTTTCGACAATGTGTATTCCGGCTACCCACAAGCTTCGCCCACCCCTCAATGAAAATCCCGGCTCACCGTCGACAGTCCTTTGAGCAGCGGCGTGAGGTCTTCCAGGTGGCCGGCGATCAGGTTCTTGGCTTCGCCTTCGCGCTGCCACACCCCAA
>LNFM01007584.1_pt1 | contig 13946 bp, 10 predicted proteins | sample 596031 | NCBI WGS metagenome assembly LNFM01 (sample SAMN04254537, study PRJNA301005) | activated carbon metagenome | isolation source: dual media filters at the Ann Arbor, Michigan drinking water treatment plant | place: USA: Ann Arbor
CTCCTGGGCTCCGCTTCTCCTTCAGGCCCGAAGACCTGGGCGCCGCCGACTTCCATATCGTCACCGTGCCGACGCCGATCGATGCCAGCAAGACTCCCGACCTCGAGCCGCTGAAGCGGGCATCGGCCACGATCGGCAGCGTACTCAAGCGCGGTGACATCGTGGTCTATGAATCGACCGTCTATCCCGGCGTCACCGAGGATGTCTGCATCCCGGTGCTCGAGAAGACCTCTGGATTGAAATGGAAGACCGACTTCAATGTCGGCTACTCGCCCGAGCGCATCAATCCCGGCGACCGCGAACGCCGCTTCGACAACATCCTGAAGATCGTTTCCGCCGACACGCCCGAGACGCTCGATATCATCGACGGCACGTATCGCAGCGTCGTCAGCGCCGGCACGCATCGCGCGCCCTCGATCAGGGTGGCCGAGTTCGCCAAGGTGCTCGAAAACACCCAACGCGACGTCAATATCGCGCTGATCAACGAGGTCGCCCTGATCTGCGACCGGCTCGACATCGACACGCAGGACGTGCTGCAGGCGGCGGGCACCAAGTGGAATTTCCTGCCGTTCCGGCCCGGCCTGGTTGGCGGCCACTGCATCGGGGTCGATCCGTTCTACATCGCCCACAAGGCCGAGTCGGTCGGCTATCACCCGCACGTCATCCAGTCCGGGCGACGGGTGAACGACAGCATGGGCTTCTATGTCGCCAATCGCGTGGCCCGCAGCATCATGCGAAGTGCCGGTGACGGCAGGCCCGTGGTGACCCTGTTGGGAGCGACCTTCAAGGAAAACGTTCCGGACATCCGCAATACGCGGGTCGTCGACATCGCGCGCGAATTGCAGGATTTCGGCATCACCGTCCAGTTGCACGATCCTATGGCCGACGGCGATCTGCTGAAGCAGGAGTATGGCCTTTCGCTGACCTCGCTCGACCGGCTGCAGCCTGCCGACGCCGTCGTCCTGTCGGTCGCCCATCGCAGCTACCGAGATGGCGGCTGGGATCTGGTGAGACCTCTGCTGAAACCTGCCGGCGGCTTCGTGGCCGATATTCCGGCCGCGCTCGACCGGGAGAAGACGCCGGATGGCGTGACCCTCTGGCGGCTCTAGGAGCATTTGATGACCGAAGAGAATCCCCATGCCACGGGGAACGACCTTTTCCGTTTCAGGCGTTGCCTCGACTTTTTGTCCGCGCAAGGAGTGGAGATAGCGCCAGATTCCGAGTGGCTGGATCTGGGCTGCAATCAGGGGCAATTCCTCAGGCTGCTGGTCCGCAGGCACAAGGTTGGTGCCGTGGGGTTCGACGATTGGAATCCGGCGCAGCGAACCCCGGAAGAAGGGCCGCCGTGGGAATACCGCAAGGCCGACCTCGAGCGGGAGTTGCCCTGGGACCGGCCCGTGCCCTTCATCTCGGCCTTCGAGGTGCTCGAGCACATGATTGACACCGACAGTTTCTTAAAGCGCATTTTCGACAAGCTCGTGCCGGGTGGATGGGTGTTGATATCGACGCCCAACATCAACAGCCTGCGCAACCGGGTGACGGTTCCCTTCGGCGTTTACCCGACCGGGCTCGAATACCGGACGCAGATTCACCATGTCCGGCTATACAACGCGGCGATGCTGACGAAGCATCTTCGTGATACCGGCTTTGAGAGGATTTCACTCCGGGGTGTCGCTTTCCTGCCATTTTCGTCGCCTTTCGGAGAGAGCAGGTTGAGCGAACTGCTGGCCGACAAATTGCCGAGCCTCTGCTCGAACATCATTGCCGTGGCGCGGAAGCCCTGAACTTCCGGTCCGCCGGCGGCGCAACGAGGAACCGATCATGCGTGTGTTGGTTGCAGGTGGCGCCGGATACATCGGCTCGCATACATGCAAGGCCCTTGCCCGGGCTGGGCACCTGCCGATCGTCTACGACAATCTCGCGACGGGTCATGCCTGGGCCGTAAAGTGGGGACCGCTGGAACGAGGCGACCTCAACGATGCGGCGGCTCTGGGTGCCGCTATGCGCCGGCATCGGCCCGACGCCGTCATCAACTTTGCCGGCCTTATCAACGTGGGCGAATCGGTGGAGGAGCCGACGCTCTACTATCGGGCCAACGTTGCCAGCGTGATCACGCTGCTGGAGATCATGCGTGCGCACGACGTCGGGTCGATCGTGTTTTCCAGCTCCTGCGCAGTCTATGGCGTGCCGCAGCACCTGCCGATCGTCGAGTCCATGGCGCAGAATCCCATCAACCCTTACGGCCGTTCCAAACGGATGGCCGAAGAGATCCTGCGCGACGCCTGTGCGGCGCACGGGCTGGGCGCCATCGCATTGCGTTACTTCAATGCCGCCGGTGCCGATGCCGACGGTGAGTTGGGCGAGGAGCACGATCCCGAGACTCACCTCATTCCGCTGGTGCTGCAGACGGCCCTCGGCACCCGGCGCAGCATTTCCGTTTTCGGGAACGATTACGAGACACCGGATGGCACGTGCATTCGCGATTACGTCCATGTCGCCGATCTGGCGGCCGCCCATGTTGCTGCGCTTTCGGCATGCCGGGGCGGGCAGTACTCGGCCTACAATCTGGGTACGGGGCTGGGCGTCAGCATCAACGACGTCATCGACCGGTCCCGAGCGATCACCGGCAAGGCGATTCCGGCGGAGGTTGCGGCCCGGCGGCCCGGTGACCCGGCCTGTCTCATCGCGGATGCCGCGCTTGTGAAGAAGGCGCTCGAGTGGGCGCCGGCTTGTTCCGACATCGACAACATCATCCACAGCGCCTGGCGCTGGGTGACGGAGCATCGGTTGCGCGTAGCCCGGCGCTGATGCGGGCGCGCATCAGGATCTGGCTGCCGCTCAGGCCGGGCAGGGCCCTGCTGGCCCAGCCATCGAGCGCCGCAGCGACCGACTTTGGCGCCATCCTGCGGAGGAACCGGAGAGGCGTTCCGCCAGGCGCCGAATGATGGTCGAGGGCGAGGTTCGGCTGGGCGATCAGGTCGCGGAGCATGCTGTCATGGAGAGAACGCGGCGGCGCCGGTTCTCGGGAGACGAAACTGCCTGAAATCACAGGGGATTTCTTGGGGGAATTTCTGGAGGCGTTGGCTGGGGGACCTGGATTCGAACCAAGACTAACCGGGTCAGAGCCGATTGTTCTACCGTTAAACTATCCCCCAACGGGCGCCACGCGGACGGCAGGGGTGGATTTAGCCATGACGGACCCGCTTGGCAAGCGGGCCTCGCCTCCGGGCCCGGCGTCGGTTACCATCGGTCCAAAGAAAGAGTTGAAAATGGCCGGGGAATCCACGCCAAAGGGGGGCTGGCACAGCGGCCGTTTCGCGCACACTTTCGCGGCGATCGATCTCGGCACCAACAATTGCCGTCTTCTGGTTGCCCGGGCATCGATCGATGGTTTCGAAGTGATCGATGCCTATTCCCGGCCGGTCAGGCTGGGAGAAGGAGTGGCGTTGAGCGGCGTCCTGTGCGGCGATGCGATCGAGCGCACTTTGAACGCTCTCGACGTGTGCGCATCCAAGATCGGACGCAACCGCGTGACGCGCGCCCGCCACATCGCCACCGAGGCCTGCCGGCGCGCTTGCAACGGCGAGGATTTCCTGACGATGGTCGAGCAGCGCACCGGCCTTCACTTCGATGTCATCCAGCCGTCGGAGGAGGCCAGGCTCGCGGTGGCGAGCTGCGAAGACCTGCTCGATCCGGAAACGCCCTATGGCCTGCTGATCGATATCGGCGGCGGCTCGACCGAAGTGAGCTGGCTAAAGGTCGTGCATCGCGACGGCCGGACGGGCGGCGTGGCGACGGAGCTTATCGACATGACGTCGGTGCCGTGGGGTGTCGTCACCCTCACCGAGTCGTACGTGGGCGATCTGCCGCGCGAGCAGGCGGTGACGCGCGCCTGTTACGACGGCATGGTCGAGCGAATCCGGGCCGACTTGCGCCCGTTCTGCGCCAGGCACGGCATCGGCCAGGCCGTGGCGCGCGGCGACGTTCAGGTGGTCGGCGCGTCGGGAACGGTGACGACGGTCAGCGCTCACAATCTCGGGCTCAAGCGCTATAACCGCGCCCTCGTCGACGGCTCCCGCATCGATCGAGCCTCGATCCTACGGATCTGCGACCAGCTTTCGAGCCTGTCGGTGGTGGAACTGACGCACCTGCCGTGCATCGGCGACGATCGCGCCGACCTTGCCCTCGCGGGCGGGGCGATCCTCGAGGCAGTCTGCCGGCAGTGGCCGGTGTCCAGCGTTCGCGTCGCCGATCGCGGCCTGCGCGAAGGCGTTCTGATGGACCTGATGCGTCAGGCCGATCGAGACGCCGATCCCCGCTGCCGGCCGGGCTGAAGACCATGGCGAAGGATACCAAGGGTGGGCGGCCGACGGGCAGCCTGCCGACCGGCCGTCGCGCCACCGTCCGCGTGAAAACGGCGCGCGGCCGCACGGTGTCGTCGCAGCGCTGGCTGCAGCGTCAGCTCAACGACCCCTATGTCGCCGAGGCCAAAAAGCGCGGCTATCGCTCGCGCGCCGCCTTCAAGCTACTGCAGATTGACGACCAGTTTCGGTTCCTGAAGCCCGGCGCGCGGATCGTGGACCTTGGCGCCGCCCCGGGCGGCTGGACCCAGGTGTCCGTCGAACGGGCCAAGCCGGGCCGTGCCGGCGGTATCGTGATCGGCCTCGACATCACACCGGTGGAACCGGTTCCCGGCGCCACGGTGTTGGCCAAGGATTTCTACGACGACGACGCGCCCGCGGTCCTGATCGAGCTGCTGGCCGGGCCGGCCGACGTCGTGTTGAGCGACATGGCGGCGTCGGCCACCGGCGATACCCAGACCGATCACCTTCGCATCATGGGCCTGGCCGAGGCGGCGCACGACTTCGCCCGCCAGGTACTGAAGCCCGGCGGCACCTTCGTGGCGAAGGTGTTGCGCGGCGGCACCGAGCGGGCATTGCTCGACCGGCTGAAGAAGGACTTCGCCAAGGTCCGGCACGTGAAGCCCGAGGCCAGCCGCTCCGATTCGGCCGAAATGTATGTCGTCGGCATCGGCTTTCGCGGCTAGGTGCTGCGAGCACGCGACATTTTTCCGCTGGGCGCCGCCAGCTTCGGATGCAGTATAAGTGGTGCCCGAGCGTGGCTTTCCGGATGCGGGTTATGATGAGGTTCGTAGGCAACGCGCTGCTGACTCTGTTGTCAGCCTTGTTCTGTCTTGCGACGGCCGAAGTCGCGATGCGGGCAGTCGATGGGCTGCCACTGTTTTCCTGGAACTTGCCGCGGGTTGGCGGGACAAAGGGCACCGACACGACTGCCCGCTACCTCGATGATCTGCCGCGCGTCGGCGGTGTGTCGCGCGACCTGTTCGTCAGTGACCCACCGCCGTTGCCCAACCGGACGAAGCCGCCCGAGGAATGGGTGGCGCTCGATCGCCGGATTCAGAGCGACAAGGCGCAGGAAGGTGCGAACGGCAGCCCCTTCATGCGGTGGGACATGTTCAAGGCCTGGAACTCGGCGTTCATCGGCGACCCGTGCAAGCACGTGCTGGCCAGGGGCGCTCCGGGACAGCTGTTCGTCTACGATCCGCCGACCGGTGCCGAGCGTCCCACGTTCCGGTTCCTGCCGAATGCGACGACGCCCATCGGGCTGGTGACCAACGACTTCGGATGGCGCGGACCGCCCGTGCCGTTCGCGCGTTCGCCCAGGACGGTGCGCATCGTCTTCGTGGGGGCTTCGACAACTGCGGAAATCCACAGCTACCCCTTCTCGGGACCGGAATACATCGGCAACTGGCTCAACCGGTGGGCGGCGGCGCGTGGGATCGACGTTCGCTTCGAGGCACTCAACGCCGCACGCGAGAGTATCGGTTCAACAGACATTGCAGCGGTCGTCCGCCACGAGGTGGTGGCACTGAGACCCGACCTTGTCGTCTACTACGAGGGCGGCAATCAGCTGCAGCTGTCGACGGTCGTGAAGGACGTGCCGAAAGCCCTGCCGGGACCAGGCGGCGTCTTGGCCGGCTGGCTGCGCGATCTCGCGGATCATTCGGCACTGGCACGCCGGGCCGAAGGTTTCGTGGACATCCCGGAATGGCCAAAACCAGCCTACGAGATCAGCTGGCCGGAGGGTCTGGACGAGCTCGATCCCGACCTGCGGCGCGCCGATCTGCCGGTCAATCTCAACACCATCATGGGCGACCTCGATTCCATCCGTGCCGATCTGGCCAAGGTCGATGGCGAACTGGCGGTGGCGTCGTTCCACTGGATGGCCAAGGACGGGCTGGTGCTGAATGCCGGCCGTCACAAGCCCATCATCGAGGGCCTGAATGTCACCTATTTCCCGTATCGCTACCGCGACCTCGAGCGGCTCACGAATTTCGAGAACCGGGTCTTCAAGAAGTATGCGGCCACGCACGGCCTGCCCTTCATCGACGTGGCCGGCTACATGCCGCACGACCCCGAGCTGTTCAGCGACCACGTGCACAACACACCGCAAGGCGTGAGATTGCGGGCCTGGATCGTTTTCCTTCAGCTCGTTCCCGTCATCGAACGGCGGCTGGCGAGCGGCGCGTGGCCGAAGCCGGTGCCGGCCATGGCCGACAGTCACCCCGCGTTCAAGACGCCGCCGCGGCGGATCACGTTCGACTGCAAGCCGAGCTAGCAGCCTTTCGACCGTGCCGCGCACAGCCGGTCGAGCAGCGGCAGGATGTCCTTGGTCATCTGGCTGGTGAAGGCGATGTTCGCCCGGCCGTTGGGATGGGGGTCGGGAACCGTGACCCACAGGCTCGGCGGATCGAGCTTTTCGACGGCGGGCAGCATATCGACGAACGTCACGCCCTTGCTCTCGACGACCGAGCGGACCTTGGCGGTGACATCGTCGAACGGGTAGGGACGGAGCTCCCTGAGCTCCGGAAGGTTGAACACGATGAGCTGTGCGCCGAGCTCGCGGGCCACGTCGGCGAAGCCTCCGAGCGCGCGTTGCGTTTCCTTCCAGCCGGCAGCCTCGGGCTTGTAGAGGTCGCGGTAATACTTCTTCCAGTCGGGGAGGTCGCCGAATTGCCGCTTCAGCAAATCGATACGATAGCTGAACAGGATCCAGGCCGCGGAATGCAGGTCGAGCCAATTCTCCTGCTTGTAGGCAGGCATCGGCTCGGCATCGTTGATGAAGTAGGTCAGCACGATGATGTCCGGCTTCATCTTCGCGCCTGTATCGCGGAACAGCGCCAGTTCCTGGGTCGTGTTGTAGTTGCCGACGCCCAGATTGAAGCCATCGACCTTGCGGCCCTTGCGCTGCAGGTCGGCAATGACCTGGGCGGCGAAGGTCTCCTGCTCAGCCACGCCCCAGCCCAGCGTCGTGGAATCGCCGACGAAGGCAATGCGGGCGACGCCGGGCGGTGAATTTTCGGCGATTTCCGGCCCACGAAAGCCGAAGGCGTTGGTCCGGACCGTGGCGCCCATCAACGGCGCTTCCCGGTTTGCACCATGGCGGTGGCCGATGTCGGGTCGCCGGTCGCGGATCTTCACGTCGCGCGCATACTTCCACATCTCGAGTTCATACGACATGCCGTCGTCGATGATCAGCCGCGACATGGCCTCGACGAGGAGCAGGCAGATGGCCACGACGGTGACGAGGAGAAGGATGTTCTTGAAGTAGGTTTTGCTTTTCTTGGGGACCGACGTCCCGGGGGGCGATGGCATTGGAGTTCCGACGATACGCTGAAGCAGGCCTGGCGATTTCGGCCTTTGTATCAAAAATGCAGCAAGACTACCCCTACGATCGTCGTCGATTTTGCGGCCTTCCCGGCGCCGGCCGCCGGCATTAGGGTCGCTCGGCTTGTGCATAAGCCTGTCCCGTCCCTGGCCTTGGCTTGGCCGCGGTATCGTGTATAAGGACGCGCCAACCCGGCGACCCCGCGCTCACCAATGAAGGGGCCGCCTTTTTTTCACCCTCGGTTTGGAGGTTGGCATGCAGATACAGGAAGCGCTTACGTTCGACGACGTGCTCCTGAAGCCTGCGGCTTCCTCCGTCCTGCCCTACCAGACCGCGACCCGCACCCGGCTCACGCGCACCATCGAACTCGGCATTCCGCTGATGTCGGCGGCGATGGACACGGTCACCGAGGCGCCCATGGCGATCGCCATGGCCCAGGCCGGCGGCATCGGCGTCATCCACAAGAACTTCGATCCCGAGACGCAGGCCAACGAGGTCCGCAAGGTCAAGAAGTTCGAAAGCGGCATGGTGATCAATCCGGTCACCATCCATCCCGACCAGACGCTGGCCGACGCGCTCGGCCTCATGACGATGCATCAGATTTCCGGCATTCCGGTGGTCGAGCGCGGCAGCGGCAAGCTCGCCGGTATTCTCACCAACCGCGACGTCCGCTTCGCCACCGAGAACACGACGCCAGTGAGCATGCTGATGACCAAGGAGAGGCTGGTCACGGTGCGCGACGGCGTGAGTTCCGAGGAGGCCAAGCGGCTCCTGCACCAGCGCCGCATCGAGAAGCTGATCGTGGTCGACGAGAACTACCGCTGCGTCGGCCTGATCACGGTCAAGGACATCGAGAAGGCCAACAAGTTCCCCGGCGCCAGCAAGGACGAGAAGGGCCGGCTGCGAACCGCCGCCGCCACCGGCGTCGGCGAGGACGGCCTGCGCCGCGCCCAGCTCCTGATCGACGCCGACGTCGATGTGATCGTGGTCGACACCTCGCACGGCCATTCGCGCGGCGTGCTCGATGCCGTGACGCGCGTGAAGAAGCTCAGCAACTACACCCAGGTCATGGCCGGCAACGTCGCCACCCGCGAAGGCGCCCAGGCCCTGATCGATGCCGGCGCCGATGCCGTGAAGATCGGCATCGGCCCGGGCTCGATCTGCACCACGCGCATGGTGGCGGGCGTGGGCGTGCCGCAGCTCACGGCGATCATGGAGGCGGTCGAGGCCTGCCACGCCGCCGGCGTGCCGGCGATCGGCGATGGCGGCATCAAATATTCCGGTGATCTCGCCAAGGCGATCGCCGCCGGCGCCGACTGCGCCATGATCGGCTCGCTGCTGGCCGGCACCGACGAAGCGCCGGGCGAAGTGCTGCTCTACCAGGGCCGCTCCTATAAGTCGTACAGGGGCATGGGCTCGATCGGCGCCATGGCGCGCGGCTCGGCCGACCGCTACTTCCAGGCCGAAGTCCAGAGCACGCTGAAGCTCGTGCCCGAGGGCATCGAAGGCCGCGTCCCCTACAAGGGACCGGTCGGGAACATCATCCATCAGCTGGTCGGCGGCCTGCGCGCCGCCATGGGCTACACCGGCAACGCCACGATCGCCGAGATGCAGAAGAACTGCCAGTTCCTGCGCATCACCGGCGCCGGCCTGCGCGAAAGCCACGTGCACGACGTCGCCGAACTACCGCGAAGGCGGGATGTAAGTTTCTTCTCCCGTCATCCCGAGCGAAGCCGCCCGAAGGGCGGCGCAGTCGAGGGACCTGATCATGGCGATGGTTAGGGAAGAATAGGTCCCTCCGCTTCGCCTCGCTACGCTCGGCTCCGGTCGGGATTACGAGGCATGCGATCAATTGTTCTTGTCGCCGAGCGCCTTTGCGACGAGGCGGGCGATCAGCGCGTTGCCCTTCTCATTCAGGTGCCACAGCGCGTAGAGATCGCGCGGTTCGCCGTCCTGGGCGACGAGGGCGTCGAAACTGTCGATGGTCGTGAGACCTTGCGCGCGGGCGCAGGCCAGCAGCCCCTCCGTCATCCGCCGCTGTTCGGCCGCGAACTTCGGATGATCCCAGACGACGGGATCGTACTCGGCCACCACCAGCACGCGCGCGCCGCTCGCGCGCTGCAGCTCGGCCAGGCGCCCGGTCAGCAGACAGGCGATGCGCTCGCCGGTGCCCTCGGGATGGACGCGCAGGTGATCGCCGTACCACGGGTTCAGCTGATCGAGCTGGCGCAGGACGAAATCGACGAGGAGGGAATAGCCGAAGGTGCGCTGCCAGAAGCTGAGCGTGGTGCCGGGATCGGCGCGCGGCGGCACCGGTACGTTGCGCGGCACCAGCGTGTCCTTGTCGATATCGAAGTAGGGCTTGTCGGCGCCCCAGAGCCGGCGCATCTCCGTGCGGCGGATGTCGTCGGCGATGAAGGCGACCACGATCGCCTCGGGCTTGTAGACCGGCGCCAGCGCCTCGGCCCGCAGCACGATCTGGTCGAAGCCGTAGCCGTTCACGCCGCCATTGAGCACGCGCCGCCCGGTGATTTTCTGCAACTGCGCCGGCCAGGTCTCCTGGTCGTCCACCTCGGCGCCGAAAGTGTAGGAGTCGCCCACCGCCAGAATAGGCGCAGCGGTTCCAGGTGGCGGCACCCCCGTGCTGCGTCGGCCATCGGCCTCGATGGTGATGCCGAGGGCGGCATGGCCGGGGCGGGGGAGATAGCCCAGCCGGTCGTCGTGGACGTAGCGGCCGGAATCGCCCTCGGCCAGCACCCTGCGCGCCTCGAGCACGAAGTTCGGCCAACTGAACAGATAGCCCCAGAACCAGGTGCGCAGACCCAGTTCGAGCACGCCAAAGCTCACCAAAAAGGCTGCCAGGACCAGCAGGATGCGCCGGGAGAGTTCGGAGCGGGGACGTTGCGCGTCGGGCTTATTCATCGTAGCGGCATGCTTTGAAACGGAGATCGACGTGACACCGGGCGCGCGGGTAGCTGCCACCATAGAACTACTGGACGAGATCGTCAGCCGTGGCCTCATGAGTGAAAGAGGGCGGCCGGCCGACCTGATCGCCAACGCCTATTTCCGGAGCCGCCGCTTCATCGGCGGCGGCGATCGCCGCGCCGTGTCGGAACGCGTCTGGAGCCTGCTGCGCCGCTACGGCCAGCTCACCTGGTGGCTGGAGCGCACGCGCCACCCCGACAGATCCGCCCGCGCCATCGTCGCCGCCGACCTGATCCTGGTCGAGAGCAACAACCTCGCGCAGCTCGCCGCCATGTTCGACGGCGGCCGCTATCGCCCGCAGCCGCTCGACGAGGCCGAACTCCGTGCGCTGCGCCAGATGGAAGGCCATTCGCTGCCGCACCCGGAACAGCCGGACTGGGTCCGTCTCAACGTGCAGGAGTGGGTGGCGCCGCATCTGATCGAGGCCTATGGCGAGTCGTGGGGTCGCGAGATCGCCGCCCTCGAGACGCCGCCGCCGGTCGACCTCCGCGTCAATCAGTTGAAGGCCACGATCGAGCAGGCGCAGGCAGCCCTTGCCAAGGAAGGCATCGACACCGAACCCATGCGCTACGCGCCGCACGGCCTCCGGCTCACGCGCCGCCTGTCGGTGGTATCGGGCGAGGCCTTCCAGAACGGCCTGGTGGAAATCCAGGACGAGGGCTCGCAGCTTGTGGCGGCCCTGGTCGACGCCAAGCCCGGCATGCAGATCGCCGACTATTGCGCCGGCGCCGGCGGCAAGACGCTGGCCATGGCGGCGGGCATGAACAACAAGGGCCGCGTCGTGGCCATGGACGTCTATGAATCGCGGCTCGACCGCTCGGCCCAGCGGCTGCGCCGCGCCGGCGCCCACAATGTCGAGCGCCGCGCCCTTTGGACTAAAGAGGGCGACATCGACAATCGCAAATGGCTGAAGCGTCAGGCCAAGGCCTTCGACCGCGTGCTGGTCGACGCGCCTTGCACCGGCACCGGCACGTGGCGGCGCAATCCCGACGGGCGCTGGACCTTGCAGCCCAAGGACCTGGCCGAGCTGGTCCCCAAGCAGGCCGAGATCCTCGACGCCGCGGCGCGCCTGGTGAAGCCGGGCGGCGGCCTCATCTATGCGACATGTTCCGTGCTGCCAGCGGAGAACGAGCACCAGATCGCGGCGTTCCTGGAGCGGCATCCCGATTTCGAGACCGTGCCGGCGGGCGACATCTGGCGCGACGTGCTGGCGAGCGAACCGCCGCCCGAGATGGCGACTTCGCCTTATCTTCGCCTGTCGCCGCTCAAGCACGGCACCGACGGCTTCTTCGCCGCCACGCTGGTGCGCAAGCCGGAGGCGAAGAAGGAGGAGGCGGCCGAATGATCCGCATCCGCCGCGCCAAACCTGTGGATGCCACGGCGATCGGCCGGGTTCACGTCGAGACCTGGCAGTCGACCTACGCCGGCATGCTGCCCGATGCCATGCTGGTGGCGATGTCGGATGTGCGCCAGTCGGCCTGGTGGTCGCGCGTGCTGGCCGACCCCGGCGAGGCGCGCGGCGTGTTCGTGGCCGACGACGAGGAGATGGGCGTGGTGGGCTTCGGCAGCTGCGGCCCCGTGCGCGACCCGCCCGAGGGGCTGGACGGGCGCGAGATCAAGGTGGGCGAGGTCTACACGCTCTATGTCGAACCCGATTTCCAGAACCGCGGCCTCGGCCGCCGCCTGCTCGACGCGCTCTTCCGCCAGCTGAAGGCCGACCGTTGCGATACCGCGGTGTTGTGGATGCTGGCCGACAATCCCACCCGCTTCTTCTACGAGGGGCTGGGCGGCGAACGAGTCGGCGAGCGCACCGACACCCTCTCGGGCGTCGACGTCGAGGAAATCGCCTTCGCCTGGCGCAGCCTGTCGGTCCCCCTGATCCGCCGCCGCCTGGCGGCCGAGGACTAGTCAGACCTGACCCCCTCACCCAACCTCTCCCCCAAGGGGGAGAGGAGCCTGAGAAGAGCGCATCGCGTTCATGTTCCTCTCCCCCGCGAGGGGGAGAGGCTAGGTGAGGGGGCGATATCCACACCACCGCTGTTGATGCCCGTCGCCGCGCTGTTTATATCCCCCCATGACCGACCGTTTGCTGATCGTCGATTTCGGTTCCCAAGTCACCCAGCTCATTGCCCGGCGCCTGCGCGAAGCCGGGGTGTACTGTGAAATCCACCCCTTCCAGTCGGTCGACGGCGCCAAGATCAAGGCTTTCGACCCCAAGGGCATCATCCTCTCCGGCGGCCCGGCCTCGGTGATCGAGGGCCAGGCGCCCTCGGCCCATCCCGCCATTTTCACCGCCAAGGTCCCGGTCCTCGGCATCTGCTACGGCGAGCAGACCATGGCCAAGGAGCTGGGCGGCACGGTCGAGAGCGGCCACCACCGCGAGTTCGGCCGCGCCGAAGTCGAGGTCAAAGGCCAGTCAGCCCTGTTCGACGGCGTCTGGGCGCCGGGCGACCGCAAGCAGGTCTGGATGAGCCACGGCGACCGGGTCACCAAGCTGCCGCCGGGCTTCGGCGTCATCGCCGCCAGCGACAACGCGCCCTTCGCCGCCATCTCCGACGAGAAGCGCGGCTACTACGGCGTGCAGTTCCACCCCGAGGTCATGCACACGCCCGACGGCGCCAAGCTGCTGCGCAACTTCGCGCTGAAGATCGCGGGCGCCACGGGCGACTGGACCATGGCCGCCTTCCGCGAGCGCGCCATCGCCCAGATCCGCGCCCAGGTCGGCAAGGGCAAGGTGATCTGCGGCCTGTCCGGCGGCGTCGATTCCTCTGTCGTGGCCGTGCTGCTGCACGAGGCGATCGGCGACCAGCTCCAGTGCGTGTTCGTCGACCACGGCCTGCTGCGCAAGGACGAGGGCGAGCAGGTCGTCCGCCTGTTCCGCGACAGCTACAACATCCCGCTGATCCACGCCGACGCCTCGGCGCTTTTCCTCAAGGCGCTGGCCGGCGTCACCGACCCGGAGCAGAAGCGCAAGACCATCGGCGCGCTGTTCATCGACGTGTTCGATGCCGAGGCGAAGAAGATCGGCGGCGCCGATTTTCTGGCCCAGGGCACGCTCTATCCCGACGTGATCGAATCGGTCTCCTTCACCGGCGGCCCCTCGGTCACCATCAAGAGCCATCACAATGTCGGCGGGCTGCCCGCGCGCATGAAGATGAAGCTGGTCGAGCCCTTGCGCGAGCTGTTCAAGGACGAGGTGAGGGCGCTCGGCCGCGAGCTCGGCCTGCCGGCCGACCTCGTCAATCGCCATCCGTTCCCCGGCCCCGGCCTCG
>LNFM01009645.1_pt1 | contig 13945 bp, 11 predicted proteins | sample 596031 | NCBI WGS metagenome assembly LNFM01 (sample SAMN04254537, study PRJNA301005) | activated carbon metagenome | isolation source: dual media filters at the Ann Arbor, Michigan drinking water treatment plant | place: USA: Ann Arbor
GTCTGCGAGGCACTATGCGCGGCAGCTCGCTGCCGCGCCGCCGCTCGCTGCCGCGCCGCCGCTCGCTGCCGCGCCCCGGCTGTCGTATGGGAGTCGATGCACCCGTTCTCGATGGGGACCCGAGCATCGACACACGCAACCCTGTTCGCTCCGCAGGCCAGAGGATTTCGTCAGTCATTTGACAGCTTACTCACCGCGGCGTTGCCCCTCGCAGACCCATCTCCCTGGCGTCGATCGTGTCGACATGATCGTTTCGAAAGAGGACCGCGGGTGAGTAACTCGTCTTTTCAACGACGGTCCCGAGTAGCTGCGGGCGCGAGCCCGCTGCGCTACGCGACGAAGTCGCGCTGTTGCCGGGCCCCTTGGCTCCCGGCCCTCGCCGGGGGCGCTTCGCTACTTCATTTCCAGTCGAAATCAAGAAGCGACCCATGCTGAGCCCTTGGCTCCGGGCGGGAGATCCATCGTGTTTCGGTCGCGTTTCTCCGCACAAAGTTGCAACGAGGGACCCGCGCCGCGCTCCGCACGAACCGCGATCACACCCGTTTGGCGTTGCTCCGCGCGCGCCTCGCCCGTCGCTGACCTGTGTGATCCCGCGATTGCACGCCCTTTCTTCGCTACGGCCTGCGGCGCGCTCTGCGATACCATCGCTCGCAGCTATGGAAGGGCTCTCACGTCGCACCCTCACGTGCGCAGCGATATTGCTCGCCACCACCGCGACCCGCGCGGCGCGGGCGCAGAGCGCTCCCTCACAGGACGCTGGCGCCGACGCGCAGCGCGCCCCGGTGGAAAACGAGACTACCACCCAGGCCGAAGCGCTCGTCGCGCAGGGAATCCAGCTGCGCCGCGCCTCGCAGGACCAACAAGCGCTCGCGCTCTTTCGGCAGGCGTACGCGCTCGCGCCGTCGCCGAGGATCCGTGCGCAGATCGCGCTCGCTGAGCAAGCGCTCGGGCAGTGGCCCGCCGCCGAGGCAGACCTGCGCGCCGCGCTCGATCAGCGCGAGGACCCATGGATTCAACGCAACGTCGAGGCGCTCGACGCCGCGCTCGTGGCGATCACCTCGCACCTCGGCTCGCTCGAGGTCACGAGCTCGGTCCCGGGCGCCACGTTGTGGGTCAACGGCCGCGAGATCGGCCCGCTGCCCCTCTCTGCGCCAGCGCGCATCGAGACGGGAACGACGCAGATCGAAGTTCGCCTCACCGGCTACAACACCGGTCGGCGCACGATCGAAATCGAGCCGGGCCGCTCGTATCGCGAGTCCTTCGCCCTGGTCGTCATCAACACAGACCCGACGATTCAACGACTCCCCGGTCAGGTGCGGGTCGTCAACGTGACCGAGGAGTACGTCGCGCCCCGCGCGAGCGTTCCGCTCATGATCGCGGGAGCGGCGCTGGTGCTCGGCGGCGCAGGGGCGCACGTGTTCTGGCAGAACCGAGTCACGGTGTACAACTCGGGCTCTCCCGCCAGCCCGAGCAACGTCGGCAGTTGCTACGACCCGACCGAGCAGCACCCCACGCGCATCGCGCGGTGCGGGGCGGTGCTGGGCGAGTCCTGGGCGGGCTTCGGCCTGATGGTCTCGGGCTACGTGCTCGGCGGAGCGGCGCTCGTCACGGGCGTCGCCCTGCGCTTCGTCGGCGGCGAACGGCGCGTCCGCGAAGTGGCCCCCTCGCGGCGCGCGAGCCTCGTGTCGGCGCAGTGCCTCCCCTTGCTCACGGTCGCGGGCGCGACCTGCGCGGTGCAGTTCTGATGAAAAAGACCGCTATTCATCGAGGCGCCTCGACGCTCGCCATCGCGGCGCTCGCAGCTGTGTTCGGGGCGTGCTCTGCGCCGCTTCGCGACGGTGACTCGTCGGACGCGGGCCCCTGTCCCATGACCACCGCCACCACCACGCGCTGCTCGGGCTCGTGCACGGACACGCAGACGGACCCGCGTCACTGCGGCGGCTGCGGTCGCGCGTGTCGGCCGGGCTTCGCGTGCGCTGCGGGCGCGTGCGCCAACCAGTGCGCGACCGGCTTTCTCTCGTGCGGCGGCGAGTGCATCGACCCGCAGACCGAGGCGCGATTCTGCGGGGCGTCTCTTGATTGTATGGGCGCAAATGCGGGCCGCGTGTGCTCGCGCGTCGAGCAGTGCGTGGGCGGCCTGTGCGCGATCTTCGAGGCGCCGAGGAGCGAGATCTCGCCCTTTCCCGACGCGGTCGAGACGAGCGTGCTCTCGGTGCCCAGGCCCGTGAGGTTCACGATCGGCAGCATTCTTTCGGGGCGCGTTTACTACACGCTCGACGGCACCGAGCCTCGCCCCGATGCGCCTACGACGAGGACCGACCTTGCGCCCGTGATCGTGCCCGTCGGAGGCTCCGAGGGCGTCACCGTCACGCTGCGTTGGTACGTCGAGTACGGCGGCTTCTACGGCCGCGAACCGACCACCCGGCAGCGCCTCGTCCGCGTATCGCAACCGTCGCAGCTCGGGTTCGGCGCGATCTTCGAGGGGCTCACCCTCAACGGCTCTGGGGCGACCGCCCTGGTCGAGCCGGGCTCGACCGTCACCGTGCGGTTCACAGGGCAAGAGTGGCGGCCGAGCCCGGGGCAGCCTTGCGTTACGTGCGCGCTCACGCGCTGGTTCGCCGCGGATCTGACGGACACGACCTCCGGTCAATTCGCGCGCAGCTGCTTCGAGCTGCGCACCGCGGCGTGGCCCGGCGAAGAGAACTCCGAGTACGAATATCGCTTTCCCGCGCCGATGACGCGCGGACGGTACGCGGTGCGCTACGGCACGACGCTCGATTTCGCGACCAACTGCGGCCGATACCGAGGGGGCGCGCCGATCGCGTTCTTCTACGTCCGATGAGCGAGCAAGTGATGAAGACCGCCGCCGCCAAGAGCACCTGGCTCCTCGCGCTCGCGCTCAGCGCGGGCTGCACATTTCCGATCGATCACACAACGGAGCCGGGCTTCTCGGTGGGCGACGGCGGCGTGTGCTCGATGGGCGACGCCGCCACCGCCGGGACGATCATCGTGTGCGGCGGCCGTTGCGTCGACACCCAGAGCAACGCCGCGCACTGCGGCGGCTGCGGAATAACCTGTGCGAGTAATCAATTGTGCGCCCTCGGGCGCTGCTCGGCGGTGTGCTCTCAGACCGCGCCGTGCGCCGCCGGAGAGCTCTGCGTGCGCGGCATCTGCGTGTACGCGCCGCCGCCTGCCACGGTGCTCGCGACGCTGGTCGACGAGGGTGAAATCCGCGTCCGTCACTCGCTCGAGCAGCTTCGGTTGAGCGCCCCGGTGCCGGTGACGTTCTACTACACGCTCGACGGCTCGTTGCCCGAGATGGGGGGGCCCAACACGCGCACGGCCATGGGTCAGTCTGTCGTCCTCCCCACGATCGACGGCCTGGACGACATGCCGATGGGCGCGTGCAGGACCGTTCGATGGCTCGCGGACTACGGTCCTCCCCTCGGACGCGAGGTGATCGTGCACGGCGCGAGCTTCTGCAACAACGCCCCGCAGTCGGACGTCGACCGCAACTACGAGACCATCGATCGCTTCAACCTCTCGGTCGCGGGCGTCGATCAAGGCGCGGTCGCCGTGGTGATGCCGGGCGCTGGCGTTCGTGTGGGGTTCAGGCTGCGCACGATGAACTCTGGCGCCGCGATGATGCCCGCCCGCATCTCGCGCGCAGCGCGCGTGTACCTCGAACAAGAGTCGATGACCGTGCCTCCTCCGTTTTGCCACGAGTACGGAGACGGCGCCCCGCGGCCCACGGGCCCAACGACGGCGACCGGCGATTTCATGGTCACCGCGCCGAGCGCCCCGGGGCGCTATGCGCTGCGCTTGTCGATCGCGACCGACCCTTCCTCGGACGTGTGCCGCACGCTCAACGGTTTGGGAGCCGTTCGAACGCTGGGCGTCATCGTCGTTCGCTGACCGGCGAGCTCGCGCGGGGGTTAGCGGTAGGGGCCCGACGGGCCTCGATCGCGCAGCGCCGGTCCCACCGCGGTGAAGAGCCGAACGATCTCTTGCGCAGCCTCGCCGCTCGCGGGCTGCGGTCCGAAGGCGAACAGCCGCCGCTCGTCGAGCGCGCACTGCATCCCCATCGACCGCGCGCGCATGAGCAGCGACCGCGCTCGCTCGTTGAGCTGCGAGGCGATCACGCGCTGCGCAGCGTCGCCTTCGCCGCGCGCAGAGAGGGTGAACGCCTTGTCGAACTCGGGGTCGCCGACGATGATGTCGCCGAAGCCGAGCATCGTTTGAGCGCGGTCGACGAGGTTCGCCGGGCGAGCAGAGATCGATCCCTCGAGCGGCTCGCGCCACGAGACGTGCACCGCGCACCCCTGCGGTGACGGAGGAGCGATGTCGATCGCGCGAAACGTCGGCGAGTGCGCGGTCATCCGCAGCAAGAATTGATCGCCGTGAGCGGTTGTTCCTGCGAGGGCGAAGGGGTGCTTTCGGACTGCGAATCCGTTGGGTCGCGCCGCGTCGGTGAGCGCGCGGTCGAGGCCAGCGCCGACGATCGCCGCGGGGGGATCGAGCTCGTCCAGGCACTGATCGGCCGCAGAAGCAGCAGCGACGGCGTCGAGCACGAGCCGCTCGATCTCTTCTTTGGAAATCGCGAACAACGAGAGCGAGACCGACGCGTATCCGTCGGTGAGCGTCGGATCTCCAGCGCGCGCCATGGCGTGCAGGTGCTGGCGCGCCGTGCTGTTACAAATCGCGCGGGCCGCTTGCTCGTCTCCGCGGGCGCATCGGCGCGCGAAGATCCCGTCGAAATCTCTGTCGCCTGTGTCGAAGAGCCTCCCATCGCCAAACCCGGTCGAGACGGTGAGGCCTACGTCGCTGCCCCGCGGACGCGTGGCGGTGATCGTCGCCCTCTTGGACCGATCCATCGCCATCCCGATGTGAATCGGGACTCCTTCGATGTTGCCCGCGTACTCAGAGGACAACATCCCGACAGACACGAGGTTGAACCGCGTGCGCACGTGATCGAAGACGTCGTTGAAGAACACGCGTTGATGGTAGAGCGAAACCCAGAGGGAGGAAGACGTCGGGCCGGCAAGCGGGCGCGAGCACGCGGGGGAGCAAACCGGCCCTCGGGCGAACCGGGGCAATCGCCGCAAGCGGGCCCCCTCTCTGCGCTTCGGAAATCGCCACGCCCGCCGCGTACGATGGCGGAGATGACATACTCTGTCATGCGTCACTGGACGCGGTGTACCTTCGAGGCGCAGGATGGCCGCGGCTGGAGAGTGCAACGTGACGGACACCGCAACGACCGCTTCGAAGGGACTCGAGATGACCAACAACAGCGCTGATGGTGCTGACAAGGACGCGCCCGCGAGCGTCGAGGCGCCGGCGACCACGCAAGACCCGCGCTTGTGGAAGCAGAACGGATGGACCGCGCAGGTCATCAAGAACGACAGCGACGACGGCTGGGCGGTCGCCATGTACGTCGACGGCAAAGACGAGCCGGCGTTGGTCGGCCCCTGGACGATGGGTCGCGACAAGAAGAACCCCAAGCCCCTCGATCAGAGCGCGTTCAACACGCTCGTGAAGACCGCGACCGAGGTGCTGCAACGGCACGCCCAACAGCGGCGCGCGATGCTGCACCGCGAGTGTTCGGTGCAAGACGAGACGGGGCGATGGATCACCGTGATGCTCGACATCGCCGAGGACGAGGACGACCCGCACGCGATTCTGTCCGCGACGACCGACGACGCGACGGTCAAGGTGCGCGTCGAGGCGAACTACAAGCTCTCTGCGAAGGCCGCGGAGAAGTGGGTTCGCGGCGGGTTCGCTTCGCCGTAGATGCCGCCGCACGCTATCGGCAGTGGCCCACCATGCACGCGGTCCCTGTGGGGCACGCGCGGTCGCAACGCCCGCAAAACCCGCGGTCTTGCCGGAGATCCACGCAGTTCGCTCCGCATCGAGTGAGGCCTTCGGGGCAGGGGGCTCCGCCGCCGCAGTCCACGTCGTTGTCGCGAACGCCGTCACAATCGTCGTCGAGCCCGTTGCACAGCTCGACCTCGTTGCAGCCCGACCACAGCGGCACACAAAGCGTTCGCGAGCACTGCCTTCCGAGGGGGCACTGGCCGTTCGTGTCGCAGCGCGGAAACTCGGGGATGCTCGTCTCGCGTTGCCGCGCGTCGCTGGCGTCGCTGGCGTCGATCATCGAGCGATCGTCGCTGGCGTCGATCGCCGCGCTGTCTACGCCCGCGTCGACGGTCGCATCTTCGTCGTTCGTGTCCAGGGCGAGCGCTGTGTCCGTGCGCGCGTCGGCCAGGACGATGGGGCGCACCGACCCGATCGTCGCTTCGAGCTCGCATCCGGCGAGCGCTGCGCAGAGCACCAGCGATACGCGGTTCATCGAAGCATCGCCTCGACCGCTGATCGTAGCGGACTCGACGGCCAACGAGAACCGAACCGCGTCGCCGCCGCGCGCGCCTCGTCTTCGCGGCCGGCGGCGAGCAGGGCGCGGACCTCGAGAGCGTCACGCTCCATCGCGAGCTGTCCGCGCGAGAAGCGCTGTTTGTGCCGGACCAGCGCCGAGAGCGCCGCGTCGTGCTCGCCCGAGGCCAGCGCCGCGCGCGCTCGATCGAGCAGCCGCTGCTCCTCGCCGAGCGTGTCCGCGGGGGGCGCGATGCGCGAAGGCGCCGCGGCGTCCGCGAGGGCGACGCTCTGAGCAGAGGCGTCGTCGGTGAGCGCCGCTGCGCTCTGCGCGTCGCTCGCGAGCGCGACCGCGATGGGCGACGAGGGGACGCTCATCGACGCCGGTCGGGCGTCCGGTGCGGCCGCGACCATTTGATTGTGTGTGTTCGACTCGCTGGCGCCGTCGTCCTTCGTCGCGCGAAAGAGGGCGATCGCGATGCCGATTACGCCGACCCCGACCGCGAGCCACAGCCCCTTGGCTCCCAACCAGCCCGCGGCGGCGCCAGGTGCGTTGGCCGTCGCAGGAGCGACCTGCGCGGCCGTGGCGACGCTCGCTGCGGTGGCGGTCGCGCCCACCGTGGCCAACACGCGAGCTCGGACGTCGGCCTTGGCGCTCGCAGGCGCTGCGTCGATCGGTCGGGCGTCGTCGAGGAGCGCTGCGATGTGCGGCGGGTACTCGTTGAGCTGTTCGTCGGTCATGGCTTCTCTCCTCGACGGAGCAACGCGCGCTCGAGCGCCTTGGTCAGGGCTTCTCTCGCGAGCCTGAGCCGCGAATACGCGGTCTTTACTGGGATCTCGAGCTCCGCGGCGATGTCGGCCATCGGTCGCTCTTCGAGGTCGTGCGCGACGAGCACGACGCGCTGCGGCTCGTCGACGCGCAAGAGCGCCTCGTGGACCATCGCTCGGCGCTGCGAGCGGTCGAGCGCTTGTTCGGCGGACGGCGCTTCGCTGGCGACGTCTGGGAGCTCGGCGGGCGCCTCGCGGCGGTTGTACGCGAGCGCGCGTCGGTCTGCGGCGACGCGGTAGGCGATGCCGAAGAGCCACGGTCGAATCGGTCGCGTCGGGTCGAAGTCGCCGAGCCGACGAAACACCACGACGAACACGTCGTGGGCGACGTCGGCGAGCGACGACTCGGGCACTCCCATTCTTCGCAGCGTCGTCCACACGTAGTCGAACTCCCGCTCGTACACGGCGTCGAACGACGGGCGTTCGACCGCTGTTGCGGCTCCACGATCGTTCGGCTTCGCGCTCGCCTCGAGCATCTCGTCTGGGGATTGGGCGGAGGGATCCGGCGTTCTCAAAAAATCCACGTCCGTGCGCCGAGCCAGAACGAGAGCGCGAGCGGAGGGCTCCTGAACAGCGGCGCTCGCTGAGCGTCGCCGGGCCCGTCGACGACGAGCGACGAGCGAAGCAGCACGAGATCTCCGTCGATTCCCAGGCGAAGCGCCGTGTTGTGCCCCAGGTCGAGCTCGGCTCCGACCCGCGCTCCCGCGGCAGCGATCGGGAGCGCGACCGTGAAATCCGTGACATATCCTGTCCCCCAGGCCACCAACGCCCCTGCGGTCGCGCGCGCGCACACAAACGGCGCGACGCCAGCGTCGATGCCGCGGCAGCCGAGGACCGTGGCCGTGGCGGCGAAGCCTGACACGCGCGCGCTGCGATCTGCGTCCAGTTGAGAGCCTGGCAGGTCGAAGGCCAGCTCGAGCGCCGCGGACCATCGATCGCGCACGAGGCCGAGCCCGAGAGCAGACGACGGTCGAACGAGGGTGTCGCCCAGGCCCATCGCGAGCCCGAGCCGAGCGCCGAGCGCCATCGACAGCTCCGTCGCGCGCACGGGAGCGGGCTCGGGTCGCACCCACTCGCGGTCCCAGAGCACGACAGGCGGCGCCTGCTCGGAGTCGTGCACCTGCGTGGGACCTTCGACGCTCTCGCGAAATCCCGGCGGCATCGACGGAGGAAGCGCGAGCGGCTCTGCGCGCGCCGCTCCGCGGGGCGATCGACCGCCGAGCGCGATGGCGGGGTCGAGCGCGATGGCCACGGTGAGCGCCGCCGCGCGCACCGCGTCGTCGCAGCGATGGGCCCGAACGGTTCGCGTCGCGCCGTCGATCGCGAGCTCGAGCGCAAACCAGTCGCCTCGACGTCGCAGGCTCGCGCGAACGCTGTGCGTCGCTCCTTCGCGCGCGAAGGGCTCGCGACCCAGTCGCTCGCGAACGGCCGCCCGAAACGCCGCTTCATCGGGGCACGCCTGCGCCTCGCCGCTGCGCGTGTACGCCTGGATCGACGCGGTGTCCTCCGCGCGCGCCGCCCTCGTCGCGAGCGCCGCGGCGAGCGCGATCGCCGCGAGTCGCCCCGCGCCTGCTCGAAGGCCGCGGGTCGCCATCAGAACACTCCGCGCGCCGTCAGCGTCCCTGCGCCGAGCGACAGCTCGGTGATCCGCGGCGCGCCCGCGCGCACGGTGAACCACCCGCCCACGATGAGCCCGGCGCCCACCGCAGCGGCGATGCTCCCTCCGGCGATCGCGAGCGGCAGCTGCGCCCGGTCTCCGACCAGGAGGTTCACGACCACCACGCCTGGCCCGAGCACCGCGCCCGCGCATCCGACGACGAAGAGCGCGCCGCCGATCGCGCTGAAGCCCACCCGATGCGGTCGAATCGCGTAGCGCGAGCCTGCGGTGGCCAGGGCGAGGTCGGCGCTCCACACGTAGGGCGTGTCCGACTCGGCGACGAGTCTTTGAATTCCTGGGCGCAAAAACAAGTTGCACGGCGCCGAGCAGAGCACTGGGGTCCGCTCGACGCCGAAGCGCACGCCCGGCTCTCTTCGCTCGGGCCTCTCGCTGGCGAGGCCGACGGCGATCGGCGCTCCGGTCTCGCTGGTGATCTCGAGCCGGGCGCGGCCCGCGCGCGGGTGCAACACGTCCTCGACGACCACTTGCTCGCGCGCGGGGCCGTCGTCTTCTTCAGCGCTCTGCGCGCTGGCTGTGCGCTGTTCGAGCACGCCTGCGAGCACGATCGCAAAACAGTGCGCGCTCGCGAGGGGCTTGTTCATCGCCGATGAGCCCGGACGATGCCACGTCATCGCACGGACAGGCAATGCGCCGCGCGAGCCTGGGCCCTCCGCGGGAGTCGCTCAGAACGACGCCTGCAGGTGCACGGCGAACGTGCGTCCCTGCTGCGGCATCGTGCGAGTGACGAACGTCTGTGTGACCGGCACGTTCCACCGCCAATCGAGCACGTTGTACACGCCGAACGAGTAGCGAAGGCCGAGGCGCGTCACTTGCCCAGACACGACGACGTCGCCGAGCAGCGCTGGCGTCGTCCACTCGTCGGTGTCCTGTCGAACGCGCCGCGGGCCCACGAAGGTCCCGCGCACCGCCGCGCTCGCGTACGGCGGCAAGAGCGGCGCCACCATCTTGAGCGACCCCTGGTGGTCCGGCGCGTTGGTGAGCGCCGGCATCGCGAAGGTGGTCCCTAGAAAACGTGTGTGCTGAACGTTGTAGCTCGCGGTGAAGAACCACCCTTGCCGAAACTCGCGCCGCAGCTCGACGTCGCCGCCCACAGAGAGCAGCGGATCTTGCTGGTTTTCGTAGCGGAGCTGGTTCTCCATCGTCCCTTCGCCGACGGTGTCGAGCACGTCGATCAGGTAGCTGGTGTTCGCCGCGACCGTGAAAGACCAATCGTCGTTGATGCGCTGGTTCCACTCGAGCTCACCTGTGTAGATGAGCTCTGGGCGAAGGTTGCACGCGACGCCTGGCGGGCAGCCCGGTCGCTGCGTGAGCCCGTCGGTGTAGCCCTGTTCGTAGATGCTCGGCGCTCGAAACGCGCGGCCGCCCATGACCTTGAGGGTCGTCCTCGAGCCCGGCCGAAACACAAACGCCCCGCGAAACGAAACGCCCGGTGCGACGAGGCTGAATCCGTCGACTCGCGCGCCGCCGGTGAAGCGAAACCATCGGGCCGGCGTGAGATCGATCAGCGCGTACCCCGACGCCACGGTGTACGGTCGCGTGACGTCGAGGTACCGCGTCGGAGCCATGGACGGCATCGTGCGATCGGACTGCTCGCCGCTGAGCGTCGCGATCGCGTGTCCCTGAAACTCTCCGCCTGCGGTGAGCTTGAGCGCGCTGATCGGAGTCCACTCTCCGCGCGCCTCGCCTCCGGCCCAGAAGCCGACGTACGTCTCGCGGCTCAGCGACCCGCCGTCGTACGCGTAGCCGCCGAGAAACCGGTACAGATTGACGTGCGCCCGCGTAAAGAGCTGAAACGTCCGCCCGATGCGAGGCTCGTACTTCACCTCGCCCATCACACGGCCGTCGACCCAGCGCGTCGCAGAGTCGCCCACGGACGTCCCGTACGCCCCGACGGGAATGTCGTGCTCGTGAAACGCCACGTGCCACTGCGCGCTCAGGTCGCGCCACCACGCGCGCCCTGTCAGCGACGCGGTCAGCATTCGATCGACGCCTTGCACGCGCTGCTCGGTAGCAGGCATGCCCGGCATCATCGGTGGGATCTGCACCGTGGCGTCGACGCCCTGCGAAGCGGCGACGCCGATCGCGAGCATCACGCCAGCGTCGCGACCGGTGCGCACCGAACCTGACGCGCGGACGCGGCCGACGTTGTCTCCGTAGCCGCTGATGCCCGCGCTGGCGCTCGTTCGCACGTCGCGGCCGCGCAGGGCGAGGTTGACGACGCCCGAGATCGCGCCCGTTCCGTAGAGCAGCGAGCCGGGGCCGCGGACGAGCTCGATTCGATCGACCAGGTCGAGCGACGCGCGACCATCGTGTCCGACGTACGAGCTGTAGAGCAGGTTGTCGTTGAGCACCGCGCCGTCTTGCTGAACCAGCACGCGGCGGCCGTAGTCGTTGGGCTGCCCGAGCCCGCGGATGCCGATCGAGTTGTAGGCCCGGTCGTTGGAGAGATAGACCCCGCGCGTGCCCTGCAACGCCTCGGCGATGGTCGTGTACTGAAACGCCTCGATCTCTCGCGCAGAGATCACCGAGACGCTCGCCGGAGCGTCTTCGATCTGCTCGATCGCGCGCGAGGCCGCGGCGATCTCGCGCACCGGCGCGAGGCTCACGTCCGTGACTCGCGCCTCCCCGGTGGGGCGCACGACGACCTCGCGTTCGACCGTGCGAAACCCAGAGAGCGACACGCGCACACGCCGGCGGCCGACCGGAACATCCCTGAGTACGAGCGGCGTAAACCCCGCTGTGCGCCCGTCGATTTCCACGAGCGCATCACGCTCGTCCGCCTCGATCACGAGCGTGCCCACCAGCGGTCTCAGCGCCACGGTGACGTTGGTCTGCTGGCGCGCCGTGACGACCACGGTCCGCGTCTCCGGCGCGAATCCTTCACGCGCGATGAAGATCGTGTGGGGTCCTGGCGACACTTCCAGCGCGCACGGCGCGGCGCAGGCCGATCCTCGTTGCTCGTCGTCGACGCGCACCGTAGCCCCTTGCGCGTTGTCGAGCCGAATCGTTCCGACGATTCGACGGAGGCGCAAGTTGACCTCGGTGCTTCGTCCGACGACCGCGGTGATGGTCTCGCTCTGGGCAGGCTCGTACCCCTCGAGCTCGGCGATGACGCGGTACGTTCCGGGCTCGATGGCGAGGGGACGACCCGCGCGCCCGCGCTCGCCGAGGTCGCGGCGATCGAGAAACAGCGCCGCCCCAGGCGGGTCCGTCGTGACCGCGAGCACCGCGACGCGGGGCGCGATGCGCTCGAGCGCCGTCTGCACGTCGCTGATCACGCGCTGGTTGGTCTCGCCCTCGAGCGCCGTGTAGTAGTACCGGTGCGCCTCGGGGAGGCGGCCCATTTGCTCGTACGTCCCGCCGATGTTGAACAGGACGTTGCGGTTGCGTACGAGTCGATTGGACGTGAAGAAATGCTCGAGCGCTCCTTCGAAGTCGCCCGCTTGAAAGCGCCTTCGCGCGATTTGAAAGTGGAGCTCTGCTTCGTCCGCGAGCCCGTCGGCCATCGCCGAGGCCGGGATCATCGAAGCGGCGAGCGCGAGCGCGACTGCGCTCGAAACAGGGCCGCGCGATGCGGCCCGCCATCGTGGGCGTGACATTTCAGCGTTCGTCTCGGAGCTGGATCGTCGGCGCAGCAGTCACCGGCGTAGTGGATCGCGTGGATGCGTCTGGCTGGCGCTGACCGACGCGCGCCCGTCGACGCGGCCTCTCGCTCGATCGATCGCCGAGCGCTGCGGCGGGCCCCGACCGATCATCGCTCGCGACCTGCGCGGCGTTGCCCTGCGTGTCGCTCGGAGCGATGGGCGTGGTGAGCACTGGCGTCGGTGTCGGAGCGCTCGAAGCAGCGATCGTGAGCGAGCCGTTCGCTGGCAAAGGCGCTGCTCCGACGCTCGGCACAGCGCGGTCTCGCGCGGTCGTGGCGTGATCCGGTTGCACCTCTCCGCGCCGTCGTTGGACGAGCAAGAGAGGGACGAGCGCCACCATCGCGAGCGCCACCGCCACGGCGAGCGTGACGTTGTTGGGACCCGCGCTCGGAGGTCGCTTCGTGAGCGATCGGCCCGGGGGCTCCGAGGAGGCAACGCCGTTGACGACCGCGTTGTTGTTCGTCGAAGGCGCGGTGCTCGGCAGGAGCGCCGCAGGCATCACCGCGTCGGCGGTCGTCAGGAGCTCCGCCGGCACAGGGTTGGTGCCGGTCTTTGTGCGCGGTCGAACGCGGAGCGTCCCTGGCGCGATCGTCGACTGCCACTGCACGCGAGAGCTGCTCGTGCCCGCGAGGTCGGCGCGGACCTGCTCGAGCGACGTCAGGAGCGTCTTTGCGTCGGGCATTCGGTCGCTCAGCGAGCGCGCGAGGCAGCGATGGACGATCGCCGCGATCGGCTCGGGCACCTCGGGACGCAGCGAGCGCAGCGGCGGCGGCGACTCGTTGCAGATCGCTTTGAACACCTCGCTCGGCGTCTGCGCAGAGAACGGCAGCGTGCCCGTGATGCACTCGTACAGCACGACGCCCAACGACCAGAGGTCCGAGCGAGCGTCGCGCGCCGTCGAATCGAGGACGAGCTCAGGGGCCATGTACGCGGGCGTGCCGGCGATCACACCGTCGTCGCTCGCCTCTTCTCGAAGCGACTGCGCGATGCCGAAGTCCACTAGCTTCGGGACGATTCCGCCGTTCGCTTCGGTCAGAAAGATGTTCTCGGGCTTGATGTCTCGGTGAAGAATCCCCTGCTTGTGCGCGTGCGAGAGCGCCGCGGCGATCGGGACGATCACGTCGATCGCGTCGATGATGGACAACCTGTGCGAGAGCTCGAGGCGCTTGGCCAGCGCTTCGCCCGGCAGAAACTCTTGGACGATGAACGGGGTCCCGTCATCGACGCCCACGTCGAGGACGTCGACCACGTGAGGGTGGCGCACGGTGTTGCCCGCGCGCGCCTCTGCGAGGAAGCGCTCTCGCGCGTCTGGGCTCGCCGCGAACTCGGGGCGCAAGAGCTTGAGCGCGACGTCACGCTCGAGGAGCACATGAAACGCGCGGTACACGCGCCCCATCCCGCCCTCGCCGAGCAGCGAATCGACGCG
>LNFM01016809.1_pt1 | contig 13945 bp, 14 predicted proteins | sample 596031 | NCBI WGS metagenome assembly LNFM01 (sample SAMN04254537, study PRJNA301005) | activated carbon metagenome | isolation source: dual media filters at the Ann Arbor, Michigan drinking water treatment plant | place: USA: Ann Arbor
GCTTATCGCATTGCTCTATAGTTGTAAGATTAGCTCCCATTCCTGTTAAACCGCCACCTTCAGTTCTTTTGCGCATCCCTTTTACATAGATGGTTGTTTCCGATTTCATTCCCATCATATTGGTTACCTGCCGGAGTTTGTATTGCTGTTGGGCCGAAGCGGAAAAATTACTTGTTACTGCAAGCATCACAGTTACTGTGAGTAGCAATAAGGTTGATGTTGGTTTCATATTAGAGGTTTATAATGCAAAGCTATTACCTTTTAGCTAGGTAATTATGTTTAAACTGTATAAATTGAGCATAACGGCGAATGAACAGGGTTATATCCCTTTTAGGAAGGAAAAACTTAACTTTAAAAATCAATGCCTTCCGGCATGCGAGTTACATTTTTCTTCTTACTGCTATTAAAGGAGCTATACCCCGTCCGCCACATGCACAGGATAGCTTAGAAGAACCTATTATTATTAAAGAAGGAACACTTAACTGTACCATTGGCGATAAAATTGCAACATTGGGCGCAGGCAGTGTGCTTCTTATTCTTCCACATGAAATGCAGACTTTTGAAAACACCGGCGATGGCCCGGTTACTTACTATGTATTAATGCTCCGGTCTAAAAAACCCATGAATATGGAACGAAGCAAACAACAGGGGCACCCGAAAATATTTTGACCGCCCAACTGTCCTGTGTGAGAACTATGAAATGCAAACAACCTATCAAAAATAAAAGGCGCAAGTCATGCACCGCACCAACATGTGGATACAGAAATTATTTTAATGATTGATGGAGAAACAGAAATGATAATTGACGGAAAAACTTATAAGGCAGGGCCAGGTGATTTTTATATTATTGAAAGCGGAAAACTGCATGGAGTTGCTAATGCTACTGATAAACCCTGTAGCTATTTTGCGTTTAAATGGAGATAGTAAAATTTATTTTCCCGTATTAATTATACTGCAAACAATACTCATTCTTTCGTTAACCTGGGTGATGTTTAAATTAATTACATCAGCCTGGCGGCTGTCATTATACAATTTATCAATTTCAATACTGGTTTTATTTAACTGGTTTTGATCAAGATTAGGAATACTGATTTTTAATGAAGCAATCAGTTCTTTCATTTCCCGATAGTTTTCGTTGTAAATTGTTTCAAATTCTTTTTGAATTCTTTTAATTCCGGCTGTAATTAGTTTTACGGATGTTGGAGCATCCGGTGGATACAGGGAACCGTCTTTTTGATTTCGGGCCGTATCAAGCCATGCCTGCAGCTTCTGCGGGTCATAATGTTTCTGCAACAATATTTCCACCTGTGTATCTTTCAGGGATTGTTTAGATACCGATGGATTCATAGTTGTTATACTTTCAACCAGGAAATCTTTCAAATCTTCTTTTATCTCAGCCGATTTTTCCAATAATTTTTCAACCTGTTCACTGAACTGTTCATTAATGGCATTCAGTTTTTCGTACTGATAAAAATACTGTTGCACTTTATCCATGAACTTATTCAGATCTTCTTTGGTAATGCTTTTCTCAACAATTACCAGGTTGCCCACCAGAGATAATACTGTGGTAAATATGCCAATAGAAGGGAGATATTTTTTGACAGATTTTATTCCATTCTCTTCTGGTTTGCTTAGAAAATTTTCAATAATGTCTTTAAATTTTCCACCATCAGTTTTCTTTACTTTGTCAAGTATTGGTTTTAAAGCTGTAAGGATTTCATTTTTCAGACTAAAGCCCAATTCATTATTTACCGGGTTATTCAAGGTAGTGATCTTGTTTCTGTAATTGTCTTTTCGCAATAAACTGGTAAGAGAGTTCACTGAATTATTTGCACTCTCGATAAAATAAGCAATAGATAGAATACCGGGCTTGTAATCCTTTTTTGCCGCAAGCGGCTGCGCCGTTGTTACGAAAGACATCGTGTTGAGTGTGATGAATAATGTTGTAAAGATGGTATGACAGTTGGTTATTCTCATATCCTGCAGTTTAAAGCAGGATGCAGGTGATTTTCTCATTACACAATACTTATAGAAATTGAAGAACGAAATTTTTCTCCTTTTGTGGCAAATAAAGTGTTAAGGTGTGCAGCTATTGAAAAGTATTCTTGTCCGGGAGCTGATTGTTGGTATAATTGAATCTATTGTTTTAATAGATTTGTCTTCTCATTCTACAAAATGCCAGCATACACCTGCGAGGTCAATAACATTTACTTCTTTTCCATAAGGCTGGTTGATGACTTCACTCATCCGAATACCAAATTTTTGTGGAAAATCCTTTTCAAGTAGTGCCATACGAAAGGCGGCGATATCAGGCACATTAACGGTTAGCATAAAGTTTTCTGCAAACTCCTTTTGATCGTATTCTTGAAGAATGAAACGACAATGCCCATTTTCAAATCCCGCATATCCGGCAGCATTCCATGTGAGAGTAAAGCCCAATTCTTGAAAAAACTCTTTGGCCAATTCAAAATTCTTGCCTGATGGTACAAAGGGTTGAAGAGAAAGAAATTGCATAGTCAACTAATTATTTAAAAAATGATGCCGTGCTGGTAAAGCAGCACGGCATCTAAAATTAATACTTCTTTGTTTAATTTTTCCAAATAGCTCCTACTCCTGCCTCCCACAGCAACTTATTAAAATCCGGAATGTTGTTATTCAATATTTCTGTAGCTCTTGTTTTTAATCCGGTCCATTCAGTTGTTAATTCCTGCAAACGATCTAACGAAGATTTATTTACTCTTGGCAAATCACTTTCTGTTTGATTGATCAAAAACATATAATTAGCTGTAAACTTATTCGGAAAATTCTCAACATCATCATAAGCTTTTGATTTGCGTTGCACCATTTCTTCATCCCATGTTTTCATACGTTCTAATAAAATCTTCCCTTCCATTATTACCTTATTGTATTTATCACCTGCTGGCAAATTAGCCAACAAAGCTGCTAATTGTCCCTGTTTTGAATAAATGCTATTAACAAGCTGATGCATGCTGGTTAATTCTTTTTCCATGTTACCCATTAATTTATCGTATTCCTTATACCTATCTGTATCTATATCGTATAAAGGGTTCGCTACAATAACTGCTGTTGTACTGATCGTCTTCGTTCCATTTATTATGCTGATCGAATATCTGCCCGGCATAGATTTATGTCCGCTATAGCTGCTTTCAATATAAACTCCCGGCACACCCGGCATAGATGCATGCCGCATATCCCAAACAAAACGGTTCAATCCTTTTGCAGTTGAAAGTAATGGCTCTGCAGATGGGCCACCATCATATCGTCTATATAAACTATCGGGTTTTGAACTAATGGTACGAACCAGTTTACCCGTTGCATCTTTAATTTCCATGGTCAACACATCACTTGATTTTAATGATGGTAAATGATAATAAATAACAACACCAGATGCAGGGTTCACTCCTCTTGATCCTCCGCTTCCATCAAAGCTTTCATCTGTTTCATCCAAAGGGCTGTAAGAGTTGGTGAGATAAGTATTTTCTGGTTCATATACTGCAAATGAATCGCTAACTACTTTATGTTGTCGAATCAAACCCAGATCATCCAATATCCAAAACGATCGGCCTGAAGTTGACGCAATCAAATCATCTTTATGTACACGAAGATCAGTAATGGGAGTTATTGGCAAATTCAATTGAAACGGTAACCATTCTTTACCGCCATTCCACGACAGGTAAACGCCAGTTTCCGTACCTGCAAATAAAAGATCTTTACGCACCTGGTCTTCTCGTACAACTCTTGTAAATGCACCATGTGGAATTCCATTGTCGATCTTCGTCCATGTTTTACCGTAGTCAGTCGTTTTATATAAAGCAGGTTGATGATCGTTGAACTTGTAACGGGTAGTTGCGATATAAGCAGTTGCTTTATCATGCGGCGATACTTCAATGGCGTTGATCAAACATTCAGGCAAACCTTTTGGCGTTACATTTTGCCAATTAGCTCCTCCATCTTTTGTAAGGTACACATACCCATCATCACTGCCTGTCCATATTACTCCTTTCTCATGTGGCGACTCCATAATATAAGCTAACGTACCATAATTTTCTGCACCCACAGCCTCATTGGTATAAGGTCCACCACCTTTTCCTTGTTTATCTTTTTCATTACGGGTAAGATCAGGTGAAGCTTCCGTCCATGTTTTACCCATGTCGGTTGTTTTCAATAAATATTGGGCACCATGATAATAAGTATTTGGCTCATGCTTGCTCCAGATAATCGGTGCATTCCAGTTATAGCGATACTTCATTTCTTTTGTTTCCCTACCCAGATATTGAATCGGCGCTGCCATAATATTAGTACCAGCTTTTGCTTTGGTATCGATCACTTCAATTGTTCCAAGATAACTTCCGCCTAATACATACCGTGGATCATCAGGATTGAATGCAAGAAATGCACTTTCGCCTCCGGCAGATGCTGTCCAGCTGGAGGGAGATATTCCACCACTTCCTAATTCCCGGTGTGCAATAGAAACAGAAGTATTATCCTGCTGTCCGCCATAAATGCGATACGGAAATTGATTATCTACATTGATCCTGTAAAACTGTGCGGTTGGCATATTACTTTGCGTACTCCATGTTTTACCAAAGTTTACCGATATGGCGGCTCCACCATCATTAGCAATCACCATGTTTTTGGGATTGTTGGGATTGATCCATAAATCATGATAGTCGCCATGTGTACCGTATAAATTTTCCCATGTCTTTCCACCATCTTTAGAACGAAGTGCCGGTGCACTCAATACATAAATTGTATTTTCATTCTGCGGATCAATAAACAATTCAATATAATACCAGGCTCTTTGTATTAAGCGGTGATCTTTGGTAACTAATGACCAATTAGCACCTCCGTTATTAGAAACAAATAAACCACCTTGTTCTTTGTCGGAATCGCTTTCAATTAAGGCATATACTTTTTCTGAATTAGAACGACTTACAGCAATTGACATTTTACCCAACTCTTTGGGCAATCCATCCTGTATTTTATTCCAGCTCTCACCCGAGTCAGTTGATTTATATAAGCCACTGCCCGGCCCACCACTGATAACCTTCCATGGCAGGCGGCCATGCTCCCACATAGCGGCATACATGATACGGGTATTGTTCATATCCAAGGATAACTCCACACACCCTGTTTTATCATCTACATATAAAACATTTTTCCATGTTTCTCCTCCATTGGTTGATTTATAAATACCCCGTTGTGTTGATTTACTATACAATGCACCCTGCGCTGCTACATACACAACATTCGGATCTTTGGGATGAATGATTATTCTTGAAATATGCTGTGTAAATTCCAACCCGATCTTCTTCCATGTTTTCCCAGCATCGGTTGATTTATAAACACCATCCCCATGATGTGTCATCACACCACGAACAGCATGTTCACCCATTCCTACATAAACAACATTAGGGTCGCTTTCTGAAACAGCAACAGCACCGACGGAACCTGTTTTAAAAAATCCATCGGAAATATTTCTCCAGCTAAGTCCCATATCTTCTGTTTTCCAAAGACCACCGCCAGTAGTGCCCATATAATATGTAGTTATATCACCTACAACACCTGTTGCGGTATTGGAACGTCCGCCACGAAAGGGCCCAATACTTCGCCACTTAACGGGTTTATAAAAACTATGAAGCTGTGTATTAACTTCAGAATCTTGTTTTGTTTGCGCATTCAAATTAGATACTAAAGAAATAAGAAAGCAGTAGAGCAATAATTGTTTTGGCATGGGAGAAATATTTAGTGGGGAAGATAAATCTTATTTTGAAAACTGTATAGCATCAGTTTTTGATATTAATAAAAAAAGCCATCCCTATTAAAGGATAGCTTATAAAAGTCTTATGAGTATTTAATTATGCCTTAGGATTATCAGCCCACACCGTGGTTTCTTCCCACGTATCTATATCGTTTTGCAGTTCGGCAATTTTATTACGAATACCTTTTAAAGCCCCAACACCCAACATCAACCGTAATGGTGGTGTAGCAGATTCAACTACTTTAATAATTGCTTGTGCTGCTCTTACCGGATCTCCGGGTTGATTGCCACTGGCTTTACGAATCGTATTCAAGTTGGCATGTGCTGTTGCTTCATAATCAGCAATTACAACTTTTGTATCGTTAGCAGAACGTCCAGCCCAATCCGTACGGAAACCACTAGGTGCAATCACTGTTACTTTAATACCCAATGCACCCACTTCTTTCGCTAATGCTTCTGAATAACCGGTAACGGCAAATTTGCTGGCATTATAAAAACCAATACCAGGAAAAGCTACCATTCCACCAACAGATGAAATATTGATAATATGTCCGCTGCGTTGTGCCCTCATCGATGGTAATACTGCATTTGTAACAGCGGCTAATCCAAAGAAATTAATTTCAAACATACGGCGTACTTCTGCTTCTTCACTTTCCTCCAATGCACCGAAATAACCAATGCCGGCATTATTCACCAGCACATTAATTCGACCAAATTTATCCAATGCTTGTTGTACCGCATTTTTAACTTGTTCCGGGTTTGTAACATCCAGTTGAATAGCAAAGGCTGTTTCCGGAAATTGATTTACCAACTCTTGTATATCATCCGTATTGCGAGCCGTTACTGCTACCCGTTCTCCGTTTTGTAAAACTTCCTGTGCCAGGCTGCGACCAAAACCCGTTGAACAACCTGTTATGAACCATACTTTACTCATTATAATCTTGTTTAGGATGAAAAGAAAACAAAACTATTAATAGATGGCTTAAAAATATTACGCTAAGGGGAATAAAAATACTCAAATCTGCCTGGTGAAAGAGCCTATATCCACAGCAGCTAGTACTATCATCAACTATTCTTTCCTATTTTAGTGTTTACCAATGGAGAAATTATTAAATCACATAAAGAATTATTCACCCCTAAGCAATGAAGCACAAGATGCCTTGCAAAATTGTTTTGAAAAGGTAATTCTTTCTAAAAACGAATACCTGCTAACAGAAGGGAATATCTGCCGGCATTTATATTTTTTGCAACAAGGAGCATTAAGAGGGTTCTACAATCTAGATGGCAAAGAGATCACTCATTGGTTTGGATTTGAAAATGATTTCGTTACCTCTTTTCATAGTTTTATTACACAGGAAGCCGCTGTAGAAAATATACAATTGCTGGAAGGAAGTATTCTATGGAGTATATCGAAGGATACTTTAACGGGCTTGTATAATCAATATCATGAAATAGAACGACTGGTACGAATTGCCTATGAGAAATATTATATCCGGTTGGAAGAACGATTTGTGAATGCCCAATTCAAATCAGCTGCAGAACGATATGAAAGTTTATTGATTCAAACGCCACATATTATAGAAAGAGTTTCGCTTGGTCATATTGCCTCCTACCTTGGCATAAGTCAGGAAACATTAAGCCGTATAAGAAGCAAGCTTTAACATTTGCATTATACGTTTTTGATATAGGTCAAAAATGATCTGCCACATGGTAGATAGATTTGGTTCTTAAAATATATAAACATGGAACCTAGACCACAAAAACCTTCAGCAGCATTTATTGGTGCCTCCTGGGTAGCTTTACTTATTGGTGTAATTGCATTTCTGATTGGCTTATGGAATGCCGAAATGGAACTCAATGAAAAGGGATATTATTTTACAGTATTAATGTTTGGATTGTTCTCGGCCATTTCTGTACAAAAAACTGTGCGGGATCAGATGGAAGGCATACCTGTTACAAATATTTATTATGGCCTTGCCTGGTTTACTACACTTTTATCAATTGTATTATTGACAGTTGGTTTATGGAATGCCGACTTATTAAAAAGCGAAAAAGGGTTTTATGCAATGGCATTTACCCTCAGTTTGTTTGCTGCTATTGCGGTACAAAAAAACACCAGAGATTTTAAAGCCGCAGAAACAAAAGAGGAGAATGACTAATTTATAAATTCAAAAGTGCTGTTGCTGTCTAAATAAGATGGCAACAGCACTTAAGATTACAGGATATCGCATAAAAACGAGGCGATGCACCCACACAGTATAATTTTAGAATTAGTTTTTCTTAATCACCACTTCCACTTTCTTTCCTTCAACCTTTACTCCATTTTTATCTAATGTAACAGTCGTAGATTTTTTAGCTGGTTCCTTTTCTTCTATTATTACACGTTGTGTGGAAGCAGGAACAATAATAACCTCTTTTTTATCTTCACCAGACCCGCAAGAAGATATTACTACAGCCGATGCAAAAGACAGAAACGATAACGTAATGATTTTTTTCATAAAAAAATTTAAGTGAAATGCTGCATTTTGTTATGGCATACGCAAGGCGCTATACAGCGATATATAAGTGTCAAATACCATACCCCGAAAGTAAAATGCCTGACAATTGCTCCTTTTAAGCCATATAGGCGCAAATAAACTTCCCTTGGGGAAATAATTGCCGTTGATTTCAGCAATTAGCAGCGATTGTAAATTACCTTATATCAGGCTTTTGCCCTGCAAAGTCTGTTATATTCTGTAAGGTGATCTGTGCTATTTGGGTCAATGCTTCTTCCGTTAAAAACCCCTGGTGAGAAGTAATTAGTACATTGGGGAAACCTAATAATCTTACCAGCATATCATCTGTAATTACACTTTCACTTAAATCATGAAAAAATAATTTTTCCTCTAGTTCATACACATCAATACCCAGGTAACCCAGCTTACCATTTTTCAATGAGTTGATAACCGCTTTTGTATCTATCAATGCACCGCGGCTGGTATTGATAAGCATTGCACCATCTTTCATGCTGCGCAATGTATCTTCATTTATAAGATGCTTTGTTTGTTCGGTAAGCGGACAGTGCAGCGATATAATGTCACTTTGTTGTAATAATTCCAGCAATGGTAAATATTGCACTCCTAAACTCTCCATTTCTTTATTTGCAATGATATCAAATGCCAATACGTTGCAACCTAGTCCCTGCATGATGCGGGCAAAACATTGTCCTATCTTTCCTGTACCGACTATCCCTACAGTTTTACCATATAAATCAAACCCCGTTAACCGGTCCAATGAAAAATTGCCTTCCCGTACTCTGTTGTAAGCTTTATGTGTTTTGCGATTGAGTGTCATTAACAATGCCAATGCATGTTCGGCCACCGCATGAGGTGAATAAGCAGGCACTCTAACCACCGTAATACCATTCTCATGAGCAGCAGCAATATCTACATTATTAAATCCTGCACATCGCTGTGCAATGATTTTAATTCCTATATCTTTTAGGGCTGTAATTATACCTGCATCCAACCTGTCGTTTACAAATGCACAGATCGCTTCGCAACCGGTTGCTAATTTTACGGTTTGTTCATTTAACCGGGCTTCAAAAAAGATGATTTCGTGTTGGTCATTGTACCGTTCAAAATACTCTCTGTCGTAAGGTTGCGTGGAGAAAAAAGCAATTTTCATACTATAAAGCTACAGCTTGCTACAAATTAGAAGGAAGTATTATTTATAGTGGTCAGATATTCACAAAAAGAGTCCTTGAAAATAACGATATAGTAGTTTTATAAATAGTCAGATATAGAGATGCAAGTGCTATTTTTACACCTATAAAATTATAATTCATGCAAGTAAGAACTTTCATCTGTTTATCAGCCATACTAATTGCGGCCTCTTCTACAAGGTGCAACGACAGCAACGCATCGGTTGATAAAACTACTGGGGCAGATACGACTGCACCGGTAGAAACAAAAAAGCCAAACAGCAATTATAAATCCGCTTTCAAAGGACAAACAAGAATTGCGGGTGTAAAAACTATTACCGCTTATAAAGCAGATAAAATTGCCGATAAGATTGGCAGACCCTGGGCTGTTATTCCATTTGCAGATGGGCGGTTATTGGTAACAGACAAAACCGGCTTCATGCAAATTTTTGATGCCAATGGAAACCTGGTAAAAAAGATAACGGGTTTGCCTGCGGTAGATGCTGGCGGACAAGGTGGATTACTAGACGTAGCTTTAGATCCTGCATTTGCACAAAACAAAATGATTTATTGGTCCTTCTCCGAAAAGAATGGTGTTGGCAATCTAATGGCTGTAGCCAAAGGAAAACTGAATGAAGTTGCCGGAACGGTTGAAAGCCTTGTCGTAATCTTCAGGGCTACTCCTGCATTGAAAAGTGGTTTGCATTTTGGTTCAAGATTACGCTTTGATAAAGATGGTCATCTTTTTGTAAGCACCGGTGAAAGATCAATAATGGAAGGAAGAGTGCAGGCGCAACAACTTAATTCGGGACTTGGAAAGATCTTTAAAATAACGAAAGAAGGAAAACCTGCTCCCGGTAATCCATTCATAAATAATAAGAATGCGATGCCAGAAATATATGCCTATGGCATTCGTAATGCACAAAGTTTAGATATACATCCTGTGACGGGTGAATTGTGGGAAGCAGAATTTGGTCCCCGTGGTGGCGATGAACTTAATATCATAAAGCCTGGTAAAAATTACGGCTGGCCAGTAATTACCTATGGTATAGAATATGGCGGCAACGAAATTGGCGAAGCCATTCAGCAAAAGGCAGGTATGGAACAACCTGTATATTATTGGGATCCGGTCCTTTCTCCCAGTGGTATGGTTTTCTATACCGGCAATGCAATTCCTGAGTGGAAAAATAATCTATTCATCGGCGGATTAAGCAGCCAGCATATTGCAAGGTTGGTTATCGTAAATAATAAAGTGGTGGGAGAAGAAAGAATATTAGCGGATAAAAACGAACGATTCCGTGATGTAGCATATTATAATGGTATGCTGTATGCGGTTACAGATAACGGAAGTTTGTATAAGGTTAGTAAAAAATAAAATCAGCCATAAAAAAATGAATAAAAAATCCGTAGTTGAATCCTACGGATTTTTTATTTAATCGAATACTTTACACTCCTCTCTGCTTTTTATATACGCTCCAAAAAAACTTTACTGCCTCCAATACTTCCTCTTCTGATTTATTTTGGGTATTCGTAAGCGGTATTTTTTTTCGAATACCTTGCTTCGTACCATCTTTCAGATACTCGACTACCAATTGAAAATTATCCTGTATCGTTATTACTTTTTCCTTCTGGGAAATATAAGCATTGTGAAAATTATCCCACCCGGTTACTAATCGTTCATCCTGGTAAATGCCTTTATTGTTAATGCGGATATATACCCGTTTGCTATTACCTTTTATAAAAAATAAAATAGCAGCAACCAATGCTATGAGGAAAACAAAAGTTGATGCACTAAGATTTGTAAAATTGTGTCGTATTGCATCTATTAACCCATAGCTAAATAATGCCAGGCATAAAAAAGCCAGCACATAATCAAGTCCCTTATTCTCACCTACTATAAACTGACTGTCTTGCGTTAATTGATTTTTTGCCATGGGATGCTTTACAATATCGGTTGGAGGTATTTTAATTAAACTCTTTTCAATGCTTCTCTTACTTTGGGTGCTATTTTAGTTCCGAAAATCTCAATAGATTTCATCAGCGATTTATGCGATGGCCCACCAACATCCATATGGGCAGAAAAACGGGTGAGCCCAAATAATTCCTGTAGCTGCAAAATTTTATCAATTGCTTCATTGGCATCGCCAATTAATAAATGCCCCTTATCACTTCTACCCACATCGTATTGCTGTCGTTGGTAAGGAGGCCAACCACGACTGCCACCTACTCTATCCATTTGTGAAGAATAGATAGGATAGTATTCATCTGCAATTTGCTGACTGTTGTCCCCAAACAATGCATGCATATGTACTCCCTCCCACCTGCAATTTTTCTTTATCATGACCATAATGGTCATATACTTTTCTGTAATAATCAAATAGCTGCTTAAACTGCACCGGGTTTCCACCAATGATCGCAAAGATCACCGGTAGTCCATGCCGGCCTGCTCTCAATACCGACTCAGGTGTGCCACCTACAGCCACCCAAATATTGAGATGATCATTTACTGCACGGGGCCATACTTCCTGGTCTTTTAATGCAGGCCTGAATTTTCCTTTCCAGTTGATGGGATTCTCATTATTTATTTTAAGTAACAATTCTAATTTTTCTTCAAAGAGATCATCATAGTCTTGCAGGTTGTAGCCAAACAAGGGGAATGATTCAATAAAACTACCTCGACCTGCAACTAGTTCTGCCCTGCCATTCGTAAGCAAATCAATTGTGGCAAAATTTTGATACAACTTAACCGGATCAGAAGAACTTAATACAGAAACCGCACTGCCGAGTTTGATATTTTTTGTAACGTTGGCTGCTGCAGCTAAAATAATTTCAGGTGCAGAAACTGCATAATCAGGACGATGATGCTCCCCAATACCAAAAAAATCCAGTCCTACTTCATCCATCAATTTTATTTCTTCAATAAGTTCCTGTAGACGCAGGCCGGGAGCTTGTGGCTTACCATCTTTATCGTAATGATTATCTCCAAACATGCCAATTCCTAATTCCATAACGGATTATTTAGGTGCAAAGATAAGTTGGATATGGGTGCAAGCGAAAATTGCCGATGAAAGTACGGCAAGAGCAAACAACTAAATCCCTGAAATGTTTCAAGAAAGAAATTGCTGAAAAATTGTATCGTTCAGGATAAATAGTGGGACGGCAATGCTGCGTCAATAATTAACCTGGATGTATTTGCAGTTTTTCAATTAGCTCATCTGTTTCTACATCAGCAGAAATACCATACCCGTTTACAAGCACACCTTTCACATTAAACTTTAGCGATGAGATAGCATACAGGATTGACTGATCATCCGGGTTAGAAGCTCCTTCAAACCGGTAGACTTTATCAATCTTAAATTCTTCAGGGGATAATTGTTCGTTGATCTCATTACAGACAAGACATTTTTGACTGACATTAAAATCCAGCGTATACCCCTCTTTTTTTAAGCCATTGATAGTTTCTGACAAAGTTCCATAGCTCTCTTTCATATTGTAACTATTAAATTATTCTATAATAAATATTCAATAAGCTATAATTCTTTAATGACTACGCAAACGACCAAGTATTTTGGTAAGAGAAGATTTTAGTTTATCGATAGCACTAATAACAGCATTTTCATGTGTATCGGAAAAACTAGTTACCGCAATAGGCTGCATGCCTTCCAATCTTGCTTCAAGTAAACATCGCTTATCATCCAACCCTTTTTTGGAGCCATTTTCATCCGAGAGATGTACTTCAATTCTTGTAATATGCTCACTAAACCTGCTTAACTCGTCTGTCAATAAATCTTTTAACTTGGTTCCGAATGCCTGGTGTATGCTTAAGTTCTTATCTGCGTTTAATTGTATAGTCATGTTTTTAGATTAAATTATTTAGGGATGCTTATTATTCTGATACTAGTTAATTTTTAACCCTTATAAATTGAATTGCTGACAAATATGATATATGTTTTGACAGTTATAAAGATACTTAACTTAATTGGCCTGCCGAATGTTTATCGCAAGTTATATTGGCAGTTTTTAATAAAGAGATTATGAAGATGCTAACAGTTTTGCTCCTTAACTTGCAGGGTGAATTAGTTGAATGAAACCTCGCTTAAAAGGACTCCATATGAAAAAAGCAATTCTATTATTATTAGTTGCCGCCACTTTTACTGCGGCCAACGCACAATCACTTAAAGATGCACTGTATGGCGGAAAGCTTAAAACAGACAGCGGCTCTGTACTTCGTAAAGGTGATGACTTAAGTTCAAAAATTGATAGCAACCGGAAAAAACCAGTGGTGGAAGAAAAGAAACCAGCAGGGGCCATAACCATGGATTCTATAAAGAAATGGACAACCAAAGCAGACACTACTAATAAAACCCCGATCGATAAAACAGATGCTCTTGCTGTAAAAAAAGATAACAATAAGCTTTGGAAAGAATTTATGGACACGGTGATAAGCACTTTAAAATCTGAAGTGATGGCTTCCAAAAAAT
>LNFM01009646.1_pt1 | contig 13944 bp, 13 predicted proteins | sample 596031 | NCBI WGS metagenome assembly LNFM01 (sample SAMN04254537, study PRJNA301005) | activated carbon metagenome | isolation source: dual media filters at the Ann Arbor, Michigan drinking water treatment plant | place: USA: Ann Arbor
AGTCGTCGAGCCTGCTCGCGCCCCTCGGGCTGTCGGTGGTCGCCGCCCTCGCCGTGCAGATCGGCTACATGCTCTTCCAGCTCCTGCTCGGCAACCGCATGCCGGCGTCCGAGTTCGTCGCCCAGGTCCTGTTCCCGACCCTCGCCCTCACCGCCCTGCTCAGCCCGCCGGTGCTGCTCGTCGCGCGGCGCCTGCTCGGCCGGCCGCGGGTCGTCGAGTTCTACGGGACGACGACGTGACGACCATGCGCCCACGCCGCGGGAGCGGCGTCGGTGGTGGCTGGGCGCCGGCGCTCACCCCCCGCACCGCCGTCCGCATCGCCATCCTCGGCGGCATCGCCATGGCCCTGCTCGGCCTGCTGCTCGTGCGCCTCTGGTTCCTGCAGGTCATCAGCGGCGAGCAGTACGCCGAGCGCGCCGACGGCAACCGCCTGCGCACCGTCATCACCGAGCCGCCCCGCGGCAACATCCTCGACCGCAACGGCACCGCCCTCGTCACCAACCGGACCGGCGAGAACGTCACCGCACGCCCCCGTGAGCTGACCGGCGCCCGCCGCCGTCAGGTGATGACCCGGCTGTCGCCCCTGCTCGGCACGCCCGTGCCGGAGCTGATGGAGCGCATGGAACTCGGCGACCAGCGACCCCTGGAACCCGTGATCCTGGCGCGCAACATCGAGGCCCCGCTGTACCGCTACCTGGCCGAGTACCGCCGCGACTTCCCCGGCATCTCCCTCGCCGAGACGTACCTGCGCGCCTACCCGGAGGGCAGCGTCGCCGCCCACGTGCTCGGCTCCACGGGCCGGATCACGCCCGAGCAGATCGCCGACTACCGGGCACGCGGCTACTCGGGCAACGAAACCATCGGCACCGACGGCATCGAGCAACGGTACGAGCGCTTCCTCTCGGGTCAGCCGGGGCGGGCGGTCGTCGAGGTCGACGCCAGCGGCGAGCCGCGCGGCCGCGAGTACGTCTCCCTCGACAGCCCCGTCCCGGGGCGCGACATCCAGCTCTCCATCGACCTGCCGACCCAACGCGCCCTCGAGGCGGCGATCGCGGAGGCCGCCGACAAGCAGGGCGCGCCGGGCGCGTCGGGGGTGGCGCTCGACCCGAACACGGGCGAGGTGCTCGCCATCGCCTCGTACCCCACCTACACGCCCGAGGTCTTCGTCAAGCGCAACGAGAGGACCCTCGACCGGCTCCTCAACGACGAGCGCCGGCCACTCCTCAACCGCGCGATCGGCGGCACCTATCCCGCCGCGTCGACGTTCAAGCCGATCACGGCGGCGGCGGCCCTGCAGTCCGGTCTGCTGAGCGTCGGCGAGCCGATCGACTCCCCCTCGACCCTCACGCTCTACGAGCAGGAGTTCGACAACTTCCGCGGCAACTCACACGGCCTCGTGACGCTCCCGCGGGCGTTGGAGGTCTCGAGCGACACCTACTTCTACGAGGTGGCGGACCGCCTCTACCGGGAGCAGAGCGAACGCGACAAGAACTACCCGCTGATGGCCGAGGCGCGGGCCTTCGGCATGGACGAGGCCACGGGCATCGACCTGCCCGGGGAGAGCACCGGGCTCGTCCCCGACCCCGACTGGCGCCGGCAGGCCCTCGCGCCGCCCGCCAAGGACCCGGTGACGGGCGAGCCCTACACCGACTTCGACCGGTCGTGGCTCGCCGGCTTCACCATCCAGCTCGGCATCGGCCAGGGCGACCTCCTCGTGACGCCGCTGCAGATGGCCGTCGCCTACGCGGCGATCGCCAACGGCGGCACGGTGGTGACGCCGAGCGTCGCCCGGCGGGTCCAGGACCCCAACGGCCGCGTGCTGCAGGAGCTCGCGGCGGGCCGCCCGACCCGGCAGGTCGACCTGCGCCCCGAGAACCTCAGTGCCATCCGCGACGGCCTCTTCCTCGCGGCGAACGGGGTCGACGGCACGGGTACGGCGGTCTTCGGCAACCTCCCCGAGGGCAAGCAGGTGGCCGGCAAGACCGGGACCGCCGAGCAGAAGACCGGGCCGGACACCCGTGACCACTCGTGGTTCGTGGGGTACGCGCCCTTCGACGACCCGGAGATCGTGGTCGCGGTCGTGATCGAGCGGGGAGGCACCGGCGCGAACGCCGCGGCCCCCGCCGTCTGCGCCACCATCGGGGCCTTCATCGACTATTCGCCGGACCTGTGCGGGGTCCCCGTCGAGGAGACCAATTGACCACCATCGCCCGTCCGCACAGCACCCGCTCGGGGATCGTCGACCGGCTGCGCTCCGCCGTCGTCGGCATGGACTGGGTCCTGCTCGGCGCCGTCGCGGTGATCACCGCGTTCTCGCTCTTCGTGATCGCCAACGCCACCGAGAACGACATCCCCGGCGACCCGCGCTACTTCGTCGACCGGCAGATCCTGTTCGTCGCGCTCGGGACGATCTCGATGGTGGTGGCGATGCGCCTCAACCTGGAGTGGCTGTCGCGATGGGCATGGGGCCTGTGGGGCGGCCTGCTCGGCCTGCTCGCCGTGGTGTTCGTGGTCGGCGACGCCGTCAACGGCTCCAACCGGTGGATCACCCTCGGACCGCTCAACGTGCAGCCGTCCGAGCTCGGCAAGGTGGGGCTCGCCGTGATCCTCGCCGGCATCGCCCTCGAGCGGGTCGACGCGATCGGCACCACCCGCTACACGCTGCTGCTGACGGCCGTGGCCTTCGTGCCCGCCGTGGTGGTGTTCCTGCAGCCCGACCTCGGCACCGCACTCGTCTACTTCGCGATGCTCGCCGCGGTGCTGTTCCTCGTCGGCGTCCCCTGGTCGCACTTCGCGGTGGCGGGGTCGCTGCTCGCGATGTTCGTCCTGGCGGTGCTGTGGGTGCTGCCGACCGCCGGTGTGAACGTGCTCCAGGACTACCAGGTGGAGCGGCTGACGGCGTTCATCGGCGCCGAACGCGACACGAGCGACGCCGGCTACCAGCTCGACCAGAGCAAGACGGCGATCGGATCGGGCGGCGCGATCGGCAAGGGGCCCGACGGCGCGACGCAGGCGACCGGCGACTTCATCCCCGAGCACCACACCGACTTCATCTTCGCCGCCACGTCCGAGATGTTCGGGTTCGTCGGCGGCGCGCTGCTGATCCTGGCCTTCGCGCTGGTGCTCTGGCGGGGGTTGCGGACCATGGCGCGCGCCTCCAGCCAGGTCGACATGCTCGTCGCCGGCGCCGTCGTCGCCATGATCGGCTTCCAGGTGTTCGTTAACATCGGCATGACCGTGGGAATCATGCCGATCACGGGAATCCCCCTACCGCTCATGAGTTACGGCGGGAGCCACACCATCTCCACACTGATCGCCATGGGCCTGCTCCTCGGGATCCACCAGCGCCGCTCGGCCGTCCCGGGATAGCGGGCGGCGTGGGAGCAATCGGACTCGCCTCGCGCGGAGCGAAGGTCGTACGGCCGCTGTCGGAGGCGATCCGCGCGGCCGACGACCTGTCGCAGGACGGCGGCGAGATCGCCGTGCTCCCGGCCGATCCCGCGGCGACGCGGCGGCTGACGGAGATCCTCGGCACCCCCGCGCCCTCGCCCAGCGAGGACGCCCTCGCCGTCGCGGCGTTCGCCCCCGGGGGGGACGTGGGGTCCGCCGCGGCCGCGCTCGCACGCCGGCGCCGGTCGGGCGGCGGCGCCCTGGCCGTCGTGACCGGCGACGGCGTGGAGCGCGCCGAGCTCGAGCGGCGCCTGCTCGACGGCCACCGCCTCGAGCCCTCCAACATCGCGCACGTCGCCTCCCTCGACGGGGACGACGGCGCCGAGAGGGTCGTCGAGGCGGTCCTCCGCGCGCTGGGCGACGACCTGATCGCCGCGGGCCGCCGCAACCCCGGGCTGCGACCGGCGATCAGCCGGATGCTCGTCACGCGGGCGTCGAACCGCTCGGCCGCCATCGGCGCGCTGCCGCTGCCGGGCGTCGACATGCCCGTCCTGGTGCTGATCCAGATCCGCCTCGTCGCGGATCTCGCGGCGCTGCACGACCATCCCTTCGGCGCCGAGCGCGCCGTCGAGGCGCTCGCCGTGGTGGGCGCCGGCTTCGGCTGGCGCGCGCTCGGCCGGAGCGCCACCGGATTCGTCCCCGTCGCGGGGTGGGCCGTGCGCGGCACGATCGCCTACACCGCGACACGCGCCATCGGCGAGGCCGCGCTCGCGCGCCTCTCCGCCGGCCACGACCTCATCGAGGGCCCGGCGATCGACAAGGCCCGCCCTCTGATCGATCGCGTCACCGCGAAGCTGCGCCGGTGACGCCCCATTCCGAGGGGAGCCTCTCCTGAAGAAGCAGATCCTGGTGTCGGTGGACCGTGCCGAGACGCGAGTCGCGATACTCGAGGACGGCCGCGCGGCCGAGTGCTACATCGAACGACGTGGCCACCGCTCCGTGGTGGGCCACGTGTGGAAGGGCCGGGTCGAGAACGTCCTCGCCGGCATGGAGGCCGCGTTCATCGAGATCGGCCTCGAGAAGAACGGCTTCCTGCACGTCGACGAGGTCGTCGCGATGGGGGTGCCGAAGCGCAAGCGCCAGATCGCCGAGCTGCTGAAGCGCGGTGACGAGGTGCTGGTGCAGGCGACGAAGGACCCCATGGGGACGAAGGGCGTGCGCCTGACGATGCAGCTCTCGCTCGCCGGGCGGTTCGTCGTGTACGTCCCGTTCGGCGACGGCGTCGGCGTGAGCAAGCGCCTGCCCGACGACGAGCGGGTGCGCCTCCGCGCGATCTGCGCGGCCCTGCCGATCGAGACGGGCGGGCTCATCGTCCGCACCGCCGCCGCCGGCGCGTCGGCCCGCGAGATCGCCCGCGACCTCGCCTTCCTGAAGCGCCTCTGGCAGACCCTGCAGGAGCGCGGTGGGCTGGCGAAGGCGCCGACGCTGCTCTACTCCGAGGCCGACATCTCACTACGGGTCATCCGCGACCTCCTGAACACGGACGTCGAGGAGGTCCTCGTCGACGACGAGGCCCAGCACCAGCGCATCACGGGCTTCCTGCGCCGCACCTCGCCGGAGATGGCCGACCGCGTCCGCCACTGGACGGGCGACGGGACGCTGTTCGAGGCGATGGGCGTCGAGGCCGCCGTGCGGTCCACGATGGAGCGGCGCGTGCCGCTGTCGTCGGGCGGCTACCTCGTGATCGACGACACCGAGGCCATGACGGTCATCGACGTCAACAGCGGCCGCAACGTCGGCCGCGGCGGGTCGCGCCTCGAGGACACCATCACGAAGACCAACCTCGAGGCGGCCACCGAGGTCGTGCGCCAGCTCCGCCTGCGCGACATCGGCGGCATCATCATCATCGACTTCATCGACATGGACGACGAGCGCAACCGCAAGGCGGTGAAGGCCGCGCTCGACACGGCGCTGGCGGGTGACCGCACGCGCACGTTCGTCGTCGACATCTCACCGCTCGGCCTGGTCGAGATGACCCGTCAGAACATCTCCGACGGGCCGCGCGAGATCATGACCGAGGTCTGCCCGACGTGCCTCGGCGTCGGCGTCGTGCCGAGCGACGAGACGCACGCGATCACCATCGAGCGCGAGCTGCGCCGCACCCTCTCCGGGCGGGCGTCGGACCGTGTGGCGGTCGTGGTGCACCCCCGCATCGCCGAGGTCCTGACCGGTGAGGACGGCGCGCGCCTCGCCGACCTCGAGACCGAGACGGGCCTGAAGATCGACCTGGAGCGCGACGGCTCCATGAAGCTCGACGCCGTCCGTGTCCGGGCGCTCGAGGAGCCCGCCGCCGCGGGGTCCGCGCCGGCGGCGACGCCGCCGGCCGGGCGGGGCGCCTCGGCGCGCCGCCGGGTGTCCTCCCGCTCCAGCTCGTAGCCCCATCCGGGCCGGCCCCCGCGGCCGGCCCGGTTCAGGGCACCCGCGCCCTCATCCAGAGGAACCCGTAGAGCTGGTGCGGCACGTAGCCCGTGACGCGGCGCGAGACGATGTCGCGCCGGACGGTGTTCGCGAACGGCGCCCACGCCGCCCGCCGCGCGACGGCCGCCTCCACGCCGCGCCAGCGGCGCGCCCGCGTCGCGTCGTCCCAGGTGCCCGCGGCCTCGGCGATGCGGCGGTCGAGGGCGGGGTCGTCGAGGAGCGCGTAGTTCAACGTCGCGCCGGGCCGGATGCCGTCGCCGGACAGCAGCAGGGGGAACCAGTCCGCCGCGTCCGGGTAGTCCTGGCGCCAGCGGGCGTACCCGATCTGGGAGGCGGCCGACGGATCGGCGAGGGTGGCGAGGAGCGTCGTGCGCTCCCACAACCGCGACGTGGCCCGCAGCCCGATGGCCTCGAGGGTGCGCGCCAGCCGCGCGGTGACGTCGGGGGAGGGGGTGTTCGTCTGACCCCACACCGTCACGTAGGCGCCGGTGGCGCCGGCGCGGGCCACCAGCCGGCGGGCCGCCGCGAGGTCGGGCTCCGGCGCGGCGGCCGTCGCGCGGCGCCCGGGGACGCCCGGCGGCAGCACCTGCGCGGTCGGGACCGCCTGCCCGTCGAACGCGCGCGCCAGGGCGGCCCGGTCGATGGCGAGCCCCACGGCGCGGCGCACCCGCACGTCGTCGAACGGCGCGCGGCGGGTGTTCATGAAGAAGTAATGGGTCGTCCCCTCCACGTGGCGGCGCACCCGCGCCGTGGGCGACGCCGCCGCGGCGGCGACGTCATCCCCCGACGGGCGCGGCTGCACGTAGTCGGCGCGTCCCGCGCGCACCCGCGCCGCGCCGTCGGCGGCGGACAGGCCGAGGCGCACGCTGATGGCGTCGGGTCCCGTCGCCCCGCGGCTCGCGGCACCGGGGGCGTAGCCGGGGTTGCGGGTCAGCTCGATGCCGGCGCCGGGCGTGTACGCCGCGACGCGGTACGGGCCGGCCGACGCGAGCCCCGGGCCGGGCTGCGGCGTCGCGGGCGTGCCGGCGGGGAGCGCGAACGCGAACGGCAGCGCCAGCACCCGCAGGATCGCCGGGTCGGACCGCACGAGCCGCACCTCCAGCGTCCGCGTGCCGTCCCGGGCGACGAGGCCCGCGATACCGCCGGTGCGGGTCGCCTCGAACCGCGACACGCCCGCGATGCTGCGGAACAGGCCACGCCCCGGCGACCCCACGAGGACGAGGCGCTCGATGCTCGCCTTCACGTCCGACGGCCGCACCGACCGATTCGCCGGTGGGCCGAAGCGCGCGTCGCGCCGGATGCGGAACACCAGGCGGCGCCCGTCGGGGGAGACCTCCGGCATGGCCTGCGCCAGGGCGGGCACGACCTCGGCGCCGGCGGCCCCCGCGGCGTGCCGGTACGCCAGCAACCCCTCGCCGGCGTTGACGAGCACCTGCCAGCTCTCGGTGTCGTAGGCGAGGGCGGGGTCGAGGCTGTCGGGGTCCTCGGCGGCCGCGACGACCAGCGTCCCTCCCGCCGCCGCGGCCGGGAGGGCGCAGACGAGGGCCGCCACGAGGGCGGCGGCGCGGGGGATGTGCCTCACGGCGCGGTTCTACAGGGCGTGGCCCGGGGGTCAAAGGGGCCCGGTGCGTGGCGGTCGGCCGCGCCGATCGCTAATATCCGCCGTCGCTCGTCAAACGGTCAGGACAGGAACGTGCCGAACTACGCCGTCATCGCCCTCGGGGGCAAGCAATACCGCGTCCGTGAGGGGGAGACCCTCCTCGTGGACCGCCTCGCCGAGGAGGAGGGCGCCAGCTTCGCGCCGCGCGTCCTCGCCACCGGCGACTCCGACGGGATCGCCGACGGCGGGACCGTCAGCGCGACCGTCGAGGAGCACGTGCTCGGCACCAAGATCCGCGTCTTCACCTACAAGCCGAAGCGCAACTCGCGGAAGACCCGCGGGCACCGCTCGCGTCTCTCGCGGGTGCGCATCGAGTCGATCACCGCCGGCTGAGGGCAGGGGAGCTCCGATATGGCACACAAGAAGGGTGGCGGCTCCAGCCGCAACGGTCGTGACTCCAAGCCGAAGATGCTCGGCGTGAAGGCGTTCGGCGGCCAGGTCGTCCCCGCCGGGTCGATCATCGTCCGCCAGCGCGGCACCCGGTTCAACCCGGGTCCCGGCACGGGCATCGGCCGCGACCACACGATCTTCGCGACCGTCACCGGCCGCATCGAGTTCACGACGGGTCACAAGGGGCGCCGCATCTCGGTCCACCCCGAGGAGCCCGCCGCCGTCTGAGCCGGGATCCGGCGGAGATCGTGGATGCGGGGCGTGAAAGCGCCGCGTCAGGCGGGATTCGGCGTCGCACCGAGAGGGTGATCCCTGCGGTCGCGCCGAATCCCGTATGGCGCGAGCGATTTCGCGCATCCGCGCCGCGAGATACGACGGTTCCAGGCTGAGCGGGGGGCGCGGCGCGGCGGTGCCCTTCACGGACAGAGCTCAGATCAACGTGGAGGGCGGCCACGGCGGTAACGGCTGCATGTCGTTCCGCCGCGAGCCGAAGATCCCGAAGGGCGGCCCCGACGGCGGCAACGGCGGGCGCGGCGGCAAGGTCGTGCTCGTCGCCGACGAGCAGGTCACCGACCTCTCCCGCTTCCGTCACGCCGTCCACCACCGGGCCCCGAACGGCGGGCACGGCGAGGGCAAGAACCGCCACGGGCCCGCCGGCTCCGAGCTGATCGTGCCGGTCCCGCCGGGCACGCGCGTCATCCGCGACGGCCACACCATCGCCCAGCTCGACGCCGTCGGCGACCGGGTGCCGGTCGCGCGCGGCGGCGACGGCGGCGTCGGCAACCGGGCCTTCCGGAGCTCCACCCACCGCGCCCCCCGCACCACGGTCCCCGGGGGACCGGGCGAGGAGGCGTGGATCACCCTCGAGCTGCGGCTCCCCATCGACGGGGTGCTGGTCGGCCTGCCGAACTCCGGCAAGAGCGCCGTGCTGGAGGCCCTGACCGGCGCCGCCGCGGTGGTCGCCGCCTACCCGCAGTCCACGCGTGAGCCGGCGTTCGGCCCCCTCGAGGACGAGGACGGGGTGCTCCACACCCTCGCCGACCTGCCGGGCCTCGACGCCGAGGGCGTCCACCGCCGCGACGGCCACCTGGAGCAACTCGAGCGCGCCCGCCTCGTGATCCACTGCGTCGACGCCGCCGACCCCGAGCCCGCCGCCGACCGCATCGCCCGCGCCGAGGCCGGCCTCACCACCTTCATCCCGCCCGGCGCGGTCCGCCTGCTGGTCGCGACCCGCGCCGACGAGGAGGACGCGGACACGTCCTTCGCCGACGTCGCCGTCGACACCGTCACGGGGACGGGCGTCGCGGAGCTGCGCGCACGCATCCTGTCGGCCCTCTCCTAGGAGGGCGGCGTGGCCGTCATCGTCGTGAAGCTCGGCTCGTCGACCCTCGTCGACGCCGCCGGGGAGCTCCGCCACGAGGTGCTCGAGGCGCGTGTGCGCGACCTGGTGCGGGTGCGCCGCCAGGGACACCACCCGGTGCTGGTGACGAGCGGGGCGATCGCCTGCGGCCTGGGGCGCCTCGGGATGCGGGAGCGCCCGACGGCCCTGCCCGACCTGCAGGCCGCGTCCGCCGTCGGCCAGGGGGTGCTGTTCCAGCGCTACGCCGAGGCGTTCGCCCCCCACGGGGTCGTGCCGGCGCAGGTGCTGCTCACCTCCGGCGACCTCGCGGCCCGCTCCTCCTACCTGAACGCCCGCACGACGCTGCGGCGCCTCACCGAGCTCGGGGCGATCCCGATCATCAACGAGAACGACACGACGGCGACCGACGAGCTGACGTTCGGCGACAACGACGTCCTCGCCGCGCAGGTGGCCCTCCTGATCGGCGCGACGTGGCTCCTGCTGCTGACCGACCGCGACGGGCTCTACGTCGCCGGCCCGGACGGCCCCGAACTGCTCGGGGACGTGCCCGCGGGCACGCCCCCCGACACGGTCCCGCTGGCGGCGATGCCGGGATCGGGGCGCGGACGCGGGGGGATCGCCAGCAAGGTCGCCGCGGCGAGCATGGCGACGGGGGGAGGGGTGACGTGCGTCATCGCCTCCGGCAGCGCCGACGGCGTGATCCCGTCGGTGTCGTCGGGGCACCACGTCGGCACCCGCTTCGGCCCGGCGTCGCGCCCCGAGGCGGCGTTCAAGCTGTGGCTCCGGCACGCGAAGCCGACGCTCGGGCGGATCGTGGTCGACGACGGCGCCGCGCGCGCCCTGCGCGAGCGCGGCACGTCCCTGCTGGCGGTCGGCGTCGTCTCCAGCCAGGGCGCCTTCCAGGCGGGTGACGCGGTCGAGGTCGTCGCCTCCGACGGGGGCGGGGTCGTCGGCAAGGGCATCTCGGCGATGTCGGCGGACGAGGTCCGGCTCGTCGCCGGGCTGAAGACCGAGGACGTGCGCCAGCGGGTCCCCGAGGCCGCGCCCCAGGTGATCCACCGCGACGAGTTCGTGCTCGCCGCCGAGCCCCCCGCCGCCGGGGGCCCCGGCCGGGACGGCGTGGTTTGATGGTCCGACCGTGAACGGCCTCCCACGAGTCGTCGCCGACGTGCGCGCCGCGAGCCGGGTCCTCGCGCGGATGCCCGGCAGCCAGCGCGACGCGGTGCTCCTCGGGATGGCGGAGGCGCTGGAGCGGCGCTCCGCCGAGATCCTGCGCGACAACCGGCTCGACGTGGAGGCGGCGAAGCGCGCGCGCACCGCGAACGCGCTCATCGACCGGCTCCTGCTCGACGAGGACCGCGTGGCGGACATGGCCGCGGGCCTGCGGGCCGTCGCCGCGCTCCCCGATCCCGTCGGCGTGGTCGACGGCGGCCGGCGGCTGCCGAACGGCCTCGAGATCGTCCGCCGCCGCGTCCCGCTCGGCGTCGTCGCCGTCATCTACGAGGGGCGGCCGAACGTGACCGCCGACGCCGTGGGCCTGTGCCTGAAGAGCGGCAACGCCGTCATCCTGCGCGGCAGCCGCCTCGCGATGCGCTCCAACCTGATCATCGCCGAGGTCCTGACGGGGGCCCTGATCGAGGCCGACGCCCCCCGGTGGTCGGTCGCGCTGCTCGGGGCCGACCGCGAGGAGATGCGCGAGCTCGTGCGGATGGAGGGTCAGGTCGACCTCGTCATCCCCCGCGGTGGCGAGGAGCTGAAGGCGTTCCTGCGCGAGCACACGCGGGTCCCTGTCATCTACGCGGCGTCGGGCAACAACCACGTCTACGTCCACGCCGACGCCGACCCCGAGATGGCGGTGAGGATCGCCGTCAACGCGAAGGTCCAGCGGCCGGGGGTGTGCAACGCCGCGGAGACGCTCCTCGTGCATCGCGACGCGGCGGCGGCGGTGCTGCCCCCGGCGGTGGAGCGGCTCCGGGCGGCCGGGGTGGAGCTGCGGGTCGACCGGGCGGGGCTCGACCTGCTCGGCGACGCGGCGGAGGGGCTCGCCGAGGCGACCGACGCGGACTACGCCACCGAGTTCCTCGACCTCGTGCTGGCGGTGAGGGTGGTGGCCTCGCTGGAGGAGGCGGTGGAGCACATCGCGCGCTTCGGGTCCGGGCACTCGGAGGCGATCGTGACCGACTCCGTGGCCGCCGCCGGGGAGTTCCAGGACGCGGTCGACGCCGCCGTCGTCTACGTGAACGCGTCGACGCGCTTCACCGACGGGGGGGAGTTCGGGATGGGCGCCGAGATCGGGATCTCCACCCAGAAGCTCCACGCGCGCGGCCCGATCGGGTTGTCGGAGCTGACCAGCTACACGTACCTCGTCACCGGTCACGGCCACCTCCGCTGAACCGCGCGCGGTCGGGGTGCTGGGGGGCACCTTCGACCCACCCCACATCGGGCACGTCGTCGTGGCCTGCGAGGCCCTCTGGCAGCTCCGGCTCGACGAGGTGCGGCTCGTCCCCGCCCACCGCCCGCCCCACAAGCCGGGCGTCGCGATCGCACCCCCGGAGCGGCGGGCGGCGTGGCTGGAGGAGGCCGTCGCCGGCCGGCCGGGGCTGGTGGTGTCGCGTGTCGAGCTGGAGCGTAACGGGCCGAGCTACACGGCGGACACCCTCGAGGCGATGGCGGCGGCCGAGCCGGGTGTGCGTCTGTGGTTCGTGCTCGGTGCCGACCAGCTCGAGGGGTTCCCGGGGTGGCACGACCCGGAGCGGATCCTGCGCCTCGCCCGTCTCGCCGTGGTCGGGCGCGGCGGTGTCGACGCCGCCGCCCTCTCCGCGCTCGCCGACCGCGTCGCCCCCGGCCGGGCCGACCTGCTCGACGTCCCCCCGATCGGCGTCTCGGCGAGCATGATCCGCGCCCGGATGGCCGCGGGCGTCCCGGTGGGGCACCTGTTGCCCGGTCCGGTGGAGAGGGCTCTCGTCCGGGACGGTCTGGTACCCTCGCCGTCCGTAGAGCCGCGAAAGGAACCCCCGCGACCCCGCTCGAGCTGACCCTCGCCGCCGCCGCCCTGGCCGAGTCCAAGAACGCCAGGGACATCGTGATCCTCGACATGTCGGGGCTCGTGTCGTACACGGACTACATCGTCGTGTGCACCGGTCAGACACCGCGTCAGACCAAGGCGATCGCCGAGGAGCTGCGGATCCGGATGAAGGCCGACCACGGCGTCGTCCCCCGCACGGTCGAGGGCGCCCGCGAGGGCGAGTGGATCCTCGTTGACCTGCTCGACTGCGTCGTGCACGTCTTCACGCCCGAGTCGCGCGAGTTCTACCGCCTCGACCGCCTCTGGAAGGAGGCCCCCCGCCAGGAGTACGTGGCCGCGGCCTCGTAGTCCGCGCGGCGCCGGGCGTTTTGCGAGCGGGCGGGAGGCTCCTTATACTCCGCTCGTCCCGGGGGATTAGCTCAGCTGGGAGAGCGCTACGCTGGCAGCGTAGAGGTCACCGGTTCGATCCCGGTATCCTCCACTTCACGAAGGCCCCGCCGCTGCGGGGCCTTCGTCGTTCCGCCCCGTTGCGGCCTGCGCCGCGGCCGAGACGGAGGTGACGTCGCCCGTGACCGACGCGATGCAACTCGAACCGGTCCGCCTGGTCGTCGTGATGCCGGTCGGGCCCGGCGAGGACCCCTCCGACACGCTCGAGAGCATCCGGGCCTACACCGACCCCTCGCGCGCCGTCGTGCTCGTCGATGACACCGGCTCGGGGGCGCTGGCGGCGTCGGTCGCCGGCGACGCCGACGTCCACGTCGTCCCCGCCCCCGCCGGGGCGGCCGGCGGATGGGGCGGGCTCTGGGTCAAGATCGCCGCCGGGCACGCGTACGCGTGCGCCCACTGGCGGTTCGACCTGCTGCTGCGCATGGACACCGACGCCCTGCTGATCGGGCCGGGCCTCGAGGAGGCCGCACTCCGCCGCTTCGCGGAGGAGCCGTCGCTGGGTCTGCTCGGCGCGTACCGCACCGGGCCCGACGGGGAGCCGCGCGACTTCTCGGCGGCCGCGGCCACGCTGCGCGCCGAGACGGGCTGGCGCGGCTGGCGCAACCCCCGGCTGCGGGCCCGGCTGCGCGGCCTGGTCGACCGGGCGACCACGAACGGCTACCGGCACGGGGAGCACGCACTCGGCGGCGCCTACCTGCAGACGGGCGCCGCGGTGCGGTCCCTCGCGTCGCGGGGCCTGCTCGACATGCCGGAGATCGCGGCCTCGCACCTCGGAGAGGACCAGGTTTTCGCGTTGCTCACCGTCGCGGCGGGCTACGGGATCGGGGACTTCAGCCGCCCCGGCGACCCGATGGCGCTGCGGTGGCGGGGGCTGCCGGCGTCGCCGGAGGACCTCCTCGCCGGCCCCGCCCTCATCACGCACTCCGTGCGCTTCCACGGTGACCGCGACGAAGCCGACATCCGGGCGGTCTTCGCGGCCGCGCGGCGCGCCGGGACGACCGCCGGAGGTTGAGGGGGACCCCTCCCGCTCACCCGGGGCGGGGGAGGGTCGATAGACCTGGTGGGGCGGGGCGGACGGCCGCGCCCGCCACCCGACACGGAGGTCCCCCACCGGTGCCGCTCGCCCCCACGGCAACGCTCCGCCGCGCATCCACGTGGATCGCGCTCGCGACGGCCTGCCTCGCGGCGACGACC
>LNFM01022428.1_pt1 | contig 13943 bp, 14 predicted proteins | sample 596031 | NCBI WGS metagenome assembly LNFM01 (sample SAMN04254537, study PRJNA301005) | activated carbon metagenome | isolation source: dual media filters at the Ann Arbor, Michigan drinking water treatment plant | place: USA: Ann Arbor
TTCTTGCTGTACATGTCCGCGACCTTGATCTTGTAGAAATCGGCCACGGTCTTCTGGATGTTCTCCACGCTGATCTGCCGGTTCTGGATCGACAACAGGTCTTTCAGCGCCTCGCGCGCCAGCGCGATCGAAATCTCTTTCTGGTTGAAGCGCGAATACGCCAGGATCTTGCGCAGCGCGCCTTCGAGCTCGCGCACGTTGGAGCGCACGTTCTTCGCCACGAAAAACGCCACCTCTTCGGGCATCACCGCGTTCTCCACCGCCGCCTTGTTGATCAGGATGGCCACGCGCATTTCCAGCTCGGGCGGTTCGATGGCCACCGTCAAGCCCGAGCCAAAGCGCGAGACCAGCCGGTCCGAAATGTCGGCCAGCCCCTTGGGGTAGGTGTCGCTGGTCAGCACGATGTGGCTTTTCTTGGCCAGCAAGGCTTCGAAGGCGTTGAAGAATTCTTCCTGCGTCTTCTCCTTGCCCGCGAAGAACTGCACATCGTCGATCAGCAGCAGGTCCAGCGAGTGGTATCGCTCCTTGAACTCGTCGAAGGTCTTGCGCTGGTAAGCCTTCACCACATCCGACACAAACTGCTCGGCGTGGATGTACAACACCTTGGCCTGTGGACGGTCGGCCAGCAGGTGGTTGCCGATGGCGTGCACCAGGTAGCGGGTTGTACAGCTGGCCCAGGCTGCCGGCGATGTGCATCGCGGCGGCGCGCGCCATGCGGTTGGCCGAGCCCTCGACCAGCGTGGAGAACGCCAGCGCCGGGTTGAGCCGGGTCTTGGGGCCGCTGGGCGCGGCCACCTCGACCGGCGCGAGGTCGGGCAGCTCGGCCAGCACCTGCTCTTGCGCCGTGCGGGGTGCGGGCGACGTGCGGCTGGGGCCTTCTCGCGGAGCGAGCACCAACTCCAGCACCACAGGCGCGCCGTGGACGGCCTCCAGCAGGGCGGTGATGCGGGCGGCGTACTGGGTGCGGATCCAGTCCAGTTTGAATCGGTTGGCCACCGACACGGTGACCCGGGAGGCGTCGGGCGCCACGGTGGCCGAGAGGGGGCGGATCCAGGTGTTGAACTGCTGTTCCGGGATCTCCTGGGAGAGCCGGTCCATGCAGGCCGACCACAGGGACAGGGTGTCGGCGCCGTCGGAAGACCGTGACGCGCTGGGGGGAAGGCCCTCGATCATGCTGGGATGCGGTGTTGTTGTGGTTGTGGACAAATGATGCGGGGCGCGTCGGGCATTGTAGGGGTGCAGACGACTTATCCACAAGACGACCGGTGTGGCCTCTAGACCCGCTGTGGGGGGTGCTTGGCTGAGGTGTTTCGTTGCCACGTGAGGCCAAGTGCTTGCCGCCGTAGGGATTTCTTTGCGATAATCGCGGGTTTCCCCGATTTGTAAGAGACCACCATGAAACGCACCTACCAGCCTTCCAAGATCCGCCGCGCCCGCACCGTGCCGTGATCAACGCCCGCCGCGCCAAAGGCCGCAAGCGCCTGGCTGTCTGAGTCGGCGTGTTGAATCGGCGGATGTCGTGCCGGCGTTTCTGTGCCCGGCCCGTCTGCCTTCCAATGCCGGCGGTTGTTCAGTGACCCAGCGCCTGCGGTCCCGCCCGCAGTTTCAGGCCGTGATGGCCGGAGCGCCCGTGGCCAAGACTCCCCACTTCGCCTTGCACCGCGCTGCCCTGGACGTCCCCGTCGAGGGCAAGGCGCTGTTCCCCGTGGCCGATGCCTGGCTGGGCGTGTTGCTGCCCAAGCGCTGGGCACGCCGTGCTGTCACGCGCAACGCCATCCGCCGCCAGATCTACGAAGTGGCGCGGCACCGCGCTGCCCCGCTGCCCCAGGCCGCCTGGGTGGTGCGCCTGCGCAGCGAGTTCAGCCGCAAACAGTTCGTGAGCGCCACGTCCGATGCGCTCAAGCAGGCTGTTCGCGCCGAGCTGGAACAGCTGCTGTCGCGAGCCCAGTTGCCCAGGCCGGTCCTGCCCGCGGAGGCCCGTGATGCTGTCTGACTGGCCGCGCCGGGCGTTGGTGGGGCTCGTCAAGGGTTACCGGCTGCTGCTGAGCCCATCGCTGGGCAGCGGTTGCCGGTTTGAGCCCACGTGTTCCCTGTACGCCATCGGCGCACTGGAGCAACACGGTGCGGCGGCCGGCACTTATCTCACGGCTGCGCGTCTGATGCGCTGCCATCCCTGGTGCGAAGGTGGTTTCGACCCGGTGCCCGAGTCCCGGCCCGCCCTCTTTTCCCGTCTGCTTTCACCCTCCTCAGCAAAGAAGAACGCGTCATGAATGACATCCGTCGGTCCATGGGACAAATGGCAGATCCACAACGGGCACAAGCCCACTTTCTTCCCGGGCTCGACGCAGGTGAGCGCACCGCCGGCCGCGACGACGCCTGCGGCCGACGCCAGCGTGCCCACGGCCGTGCCGTCCCCGTCGACCACCGCCGCCGCACCGGGCGAAGCGCCTGCCGGCGCACCCAGCCCGGTGGCCGCGCGCCACGAGGTGACCACCGATGTGTTCAAGCTGGTCTTCAACACCGAAGGCGGATCGTTGATCGGTGCCGTGCTCCTCAAGCACGCCGAAGCCACCCAGCAAAGCAAGGACCAGAGCGAGCAACCGTTCACCTTGCTCACGCAGGGCACCGACCGCATTTATGTGGCCCAGACCGGCCTGATCGGTGGTGCGTTCCCCACCCACAAGACACCGATGAGCCTGGTGACGTCCGAGACCTCGCTGGCCGATGGTCAGAACGAGTTGCAGGTGCGCTTCGAGTCGGCCGATGTGGGCGGCGTGAAGCTGGTCAAGACGTACACCCTCACGCGCGGCCGCTACGACATCGCTGTGAAGCACGAGGTGCAGAACCTCGGCACACAGGCTGTGAGCCCACAGTTGTACCTGCAGCTGGTTCGCGACGGCAGCAAGCTCAGCAGTGAGACGCCTTTCTATTCCACCTTCACCGGCCCCGCCGTCTACACCAACGAGAAGAAGTACCAGAAGGTCGAGTTCGCCGACATCGAAAAGAAGAAGGAAGATCTGTACGTCAAATCCAGCACCGACGGTTACGTGGCCATGGTGCAGCACTACTTCGCCTCGGCGTGGCTGCTGGGTGATGGCGTGGCGCGCGACAACTTCGCCCGCAAGGTGGACGACAACCTGTACGCGGTGGGCAGCATCACCAACCTGCCGGCCATTGAGCCGGGCAAAGCGCAGAACGTGCAGGCGCGCTTGTTCATCGGTCCGCAAGAAGAGAAAGTGCTGGAGACCATCGCCCCCGGACTGGAACTGGTCAAGGACTACGGGTGGCTGACCATCCTGGCCAAGCCGCTGTACTGGCTGCTGGAGAAGATTCACAGCTTCGTGGCGAACTGGGGCTGGTCCATCGTGCTGCTGGTGGTGCTGATCAAGGCGGCCTTCTACTGGCTCAACGCCAGCGCCTACCGCAGCATGGCCAAGATGAAGAAGATCAACCCCCGCATCATGGAAATGCGCGAGCGCCTCAAGGGCACGGGAAGAAAAGGTCAACCCCCTGGGTGGCTGCTTCCCCATCCTGATCCAGATCCCGGTGTTCATCGCGTTGTACTGGGTGTTGCTGTCCAGCGTCGAGATGCGCAACGCACCGTGGATGGCCTGGATCACCGACCTGTCTTCGCCCGATCCGTTCTACATCCTGCCGCTGGTGATGGCCGTGACCACCATGATCCAGACCGCGCTCAACCCGCTGCCGCCGGATCCGCTGCAGGCCAAGCTGATGTGGTTGATGCCGCTGATGTTCTCGGTGATGTTCTTCTTCTTCCCGTCCGGCCTGGTGCTGTACTGGATCACGAACAACGTGCTGACCATCTTCCAGCAGGCGTACATCAACAAGGGCATGGGCGTGCCGTTGAAGTTCAGCATGCCGAACTTCAAGAGTTGACCCCCCTGCGCCGCTGACGCGGCTTCCCCCCTGGAGGGGGGACGGCGTCTTGGGCCGGCGGAGCCGGACCCTTGACGCCCCTGGGTTGGGGCACTTTGTTCCTCGCCGGGCCTGCAATGCAGGCCCTTCTTCTTTAAGCTCGCTTTCTATGCTCGCCGCCTCGCGTGATCCCATCGTTGCCATTGCCACCGCGCCCGGACGGGGTGGGGTGGGCATCGTCCGGGTGTCGGGGCGGGGGCTCGCGCCGTTCGTTCAGGCTTTGCTGGGGCGGGCGTTGACGCCGCGCGAGGCGACCTACCTGCCGTTCGCCGATGCGGCCGGGCAGCCGATCGACCATGGTCTGGCTGTGTGGTTTGCGGGCCCGCACTCCTACACCGGTGAAGACGTGCTGGAGTTGCAGGGCCATGGCGGACCGGTGGTGTTGCAGCTGTTGGTGGCGCGCTGCCTGGAAGTGGGCAGCGCCGTGTTGCCCGCGTTGCGCGTGGCGCGGGCCGGCGAATTCACCGAACGCGCGTTCCTCAACGACAAGCTCGACCTGGCGCAAGCCGAGGCGGTGGCGGATCTGATCGATGCGAGCACCGAGGCGGCAGCGCGCAGCGCGACGCGCTCGCTCGCGGGGGTGTTCTCCGGCCGAATCCACGAGTTGCGCGATGCCTTGGTGAACCTGCGCATGCTGGTGGAGGCCACGCTGGACTTCCCCGAGGAAGACATCGACTTTTTGCAGAAGGCCGATGCCACCGGACAACTGCAGCGCTTGCGCCAGGCGTTGGCCGGTGTGCAGGCGCAGGCCCGGCAGGGCGCGCTGTTGCGCGACGGTCTGCAGGTGGTGATCGCCGGCCAGCCGAACGCGGGCAAGAGCTCGCTGCTCAATGCCCTGGCTGGCGCTGAGCTGGCCATCGTCACGCCGGTGGCGGGCACGACACGCGATGTGGTGCAGCAGACGATCCAGATCGAAGGTGTGCCCTTGCACGTTGTTGACACCGCTGGACTGCGGGACAGCCCGGATGTGGACGAGGTCGAGAAGATCGGCATTGAGCGCGCCTGGGGGCGCATCCGGGAGGCCGATGTGGTGCTGTTCCTGCACGACCTGACCCGCACCGACACGGCCGCTTACCAGAGCGCCGACGCGGCCATTGCGTCCAGCCTGGCGCAGACGGTGCCGGGCGGTGTGCCGGTGCTGCATGTGTGGAACAAGCTCGACCAATGTCCGTCACCACGTGCCGACCTGCAGGACGGTGTGGCGATTTCGGCCAAGCAAGGCGAGGGTCTGGCGGTGCTGCGGCAGCGTCTGTTGGCCCTGGCGGGCTGGCAGCAGCCCGGCGACGGTCTGTTCATGGCGCGGGCCCGTCACCTGCTGGCGCTGCAACGGGTGGACGAGCACCTGCTGCAAGCCGATGGTTTGCTCGCTGCTCAGGCCGAGCACCTGGACCTGCTGGCCGAAGAGCTGCGGCTGGCGCAGCGGGCCTTGGGCGACATCACCGGTGAATTCACCGCCGACGATTTGCTGGGCGAGATTTTTTCGCGTTTCTGCATCGGAAAGTAGGCCGGCGGTGCCGCCCGGAACGCTTCGAATGCCGCTGGGCGGTGCAGTTGTAAACACTGGTAATTACAGCTTGCGTGGGCGGGTGGGGCGCGGGTATCTTGACGTGATGCATGTCACACCTCCGACATCCTTGCGCTTCGACATCAAAGGCCTGGCCCAGTCCATGCGGCACAGCAGTGCCCTGGACGCGGTCCCTTTGAACCTCACCGACAACCAGTGGCCGTTGCTCGCCAACTACCTGCAACCTGTGGCGTTGCAGCAAGGGCAGGTCCTGATCGAGCAAGGGGTGAAGGATCGCACGGTGTATTTCGTGGAGAGCGGCACCCTCACCGTGCACTACGAAGACGACAAGGAGCGCGTGCGCATCGCGGTGGTGGGTTCGGGCTCGTTGCTCGGTGAAGGTGCCTTTTTCAGCCACCTGCCCCGCAGCGCCACGGTGCACGCCGGCAGCGACTGCCGACTCTGGTGCATGACACCGCTTCGCTTTCGCGAGCTCTCTGTGCGCCACCCCGACATCGCCCTGGAATTGACGGTGGCCATGTCGGCGGTGCTGGCCCGGCGCATGTACAACAAACCCAAGCGGGTGGCGGTCACCTGATGACCGCAGGACGCCTGGTGACAGGTTCCGCGCCAGCGCGGGGTTCTGTTCGCACCGCCATTCAGACCACTTCAGCAGAACGCCTTGTGCGCACTTTGACCATGTCATTCATGAGCTGGCTGCAAGCCAAGAAAACCAACCCATCGGGCAAAGGTCGCATGGCGCGCGCACGCAAGTCGTTCAGCCAGACCACCTTGCCGCTCATTTCGCCGCGCAAGGGTCGGCGCATCTTGCGCCGCGAACAGCTGTTCGGTGTGGTGCGCGAGTCGCTCATCCGCGCCGGCGTGCTGTCCACCAGCTACGAGTTCAAGGTGCTCACGCTGGACGCCAACGGCGATTGTTTTCTGGTGCTGGTCGATCTGGCCTTGCCCGCCGAAGGCATGCCCGACGAATACCTGTTGGAGATTGAAAGCTGGATCCAGCAAAGCGCCAAGGCACGGCACGGCATGCAGGTGCGCTCGGTGTATTGGCGCCGCCGCGCGGCGCACGACCAGGTGGGCGTTGCGTTGCGGGCAGCGGTGTCAGCGCAGACCCGGCGGGACACCGAGCTGTTCAATCCCACGGCCATTCCCAAACCGAACATCCGCTCCTCCAATGCACCCATGCAGGCCCTGGGCAAAGACGAGGTGAACGCTTTCCGTGCGGTGCTTCAGAGCGCAGCCCAGCCGCCGTTTGCTTCCACCGAAGAGGCGGCCTTGCCCGTTCCGGAATCCCACAGCGATTTCGCAGCGCTCAGCGAAACGCAACACGGCAAACTCTGAAACGACGCGCCCTGGCGTTCAGTGACCGGCGAAGTCGACCAGCGTGAAGAGCTTCAGGCCGGAGTCCCTGAGCTTCTGTGAACCGCCCAGCTCGGGCAGATCGACGATGGCTGCGCCCTCCATCACCTCTGCACCCAGTTTCTCCAGCAGGCGCCGCCCGGCCATCATGGTGCCGCCGGTGGCGATCAGGTCGTCGATGAGCACGACCTTGTCACCGGCCTTGACAGCGTCGGTGTGCAGTTCCACCGTGGCGCTGCCGTATTCCAGCTCGTAGGTTTCCTCCACGGTGGTGAAGGGCAGCTTGCCCTTCTTGCGGATGGGCACAAAGCCCACGCCCAGTTCGTAGGCGAGCACCGAGCCGATGATGAACCCGCGCGCATCCAGGCCGGCCACGACGGTGGGCTTGAGGGCCGGGGCCATGTACCGGTGCACGAAGGCGTCGATCAGCACTCGAAACACATGCGGGTCCTGCAGCAGGGGCGTGATGTCGCGGAACTGCACGCCGGGCGCGGGCCAGTCGGGCACCGTGCGGATGTGGGCTTTGAGGAAAGCAGAGGTGTCCATGGGCGTTTGTTCGAGAAGGATGGCCCATTATCGACCGACGAAAAAAAGCCCCGGCACAAAGGCCGGGGCAGGCGTCCATGGCGACCCTGTCAGGCCATGGGTTTGAACTGGTAACCGTTGCCGGCCGCTTCCAGCGTGCCGAGGGCGGGGAACGGGAAGTGGAAACCGCCCATGGCCATCTTGTCCTTCACCAGCGTGTCGAAAATGCGGCGACGCGTCTGGCGGGCCATCTCGGCGTCCATGTCGAAGGGTCACGTCGGCCGTGTACATGAACGACTGTCCTTCAGAACGCACGGTGAACACCGCCATGCCCGGCGTGTGGCCGAAGGCGGCCGACGACTGGATGCCCGGGGCGAGCTCGGCGCCGGGCTCGAAGCGCACCAGGCGGTCGGCCGGGATGGCACCCAGGACCTTGCGGGCGTTCTGGAAACCACCCTGCGCAGCAGGCGGTGCCGCGGCCATCTTGGCGTCGTCCATCCAGTGGGCCATTTCCGGGGCGGGCACATGCACCTTGGCTTTGGGGAAGGTCAGCGAGCCGTCCTTCTTGATCAGGCCGTTGATGTGATCGCCGTGGAAGTGGCTGATGATGACGTGGTCGATGTCTTCGGGCTTGTACCCTGCAGCCGCCATGTTGGTGGCCAGGCGGCCCGTGGTGGGTGGGCCGTTGTCGGCGAAACCGGTGTCGATGAGGAATTTGGTGTTGCCGCTCACGATGAGGTAGGGCGTGAACGGGATGTCCACGTAGTCGGTGGGCAGGTTCTGCGACGCGAGCATGGCCTTGACCTGCTCGAGCGGCGCGTTGCGCACGAACTCTTCACCCAGCGGGCGGCGCAGCGCGCCGTCGTTGATCGCGATGATCTCCATGGCGCCGAGCTTCATCTTGCGGAAACCCGGTTGAGGCAGGGTGGGCATGCCCAGGTTGGGGGTGTTTTGCGAGAACACCGACGAGAAGGTCAGCGCGGAAGCGCCGGCCACACCAGCACCCAGGAACAAGCGGCGGTCCATCATGGAGAGTCTCCAAAATTAAAATCGGAAGCATACATACCGTTCAGTCACTCGTCAGACCTGAAGGTTGGAATGCCCACTCGGCGTTCGGGGGTTTGCGGCAGCTCGGGTCCCCAGGGACGCTCAGCCCGACAGCAGCTTGTCTTCGGCCAGCGCGAGTGCCGGCGCCTTGCCGCTGAGCACCAGCGTGTCGCCGCCCTGCAGCACGGTGTTGTCGGTCAGGGCCGCGGGCATGCCGCTGGCATGGCGCAGGCTGACCACCCGCACGCCCACCGCGTGCAACGCCAGGCTCTCCAGTGTCTTGCCCACGTTGCGGCCGGCCGGCGGGAGGGTCACGGTGTTCAGGCGTTCGTGGTCGATTTCGTCCGCGCCGCTGTCGTCGGCGCCGTGGAAGTAGCCGCGCAGCAGGTTGTAGCGCGCATCGCGCTGGTCCTGCACCACGCGGATCACGCGGCGCATGGGCACACCCACCAGCGCCAGCGCGTGGCTGGCCAGCATGAGGCTGGCTTCGATCGCCTCGGGCACGACCTCGGTCGCGCCGGCGGTGCGCAGTTTTTCCAGATCGGTGTCGTCGACCGTGCGCACCACCACCGGCACGTTGACCGCCTGCTCGTGCGTGTGACGCAAGACCTTGAGCGCGCTGGGCGTGTCCAGGTACGTGATCACCACGGCGCTGGCGCGGTGCAGACCGGCGGCCATGAGCGCTTGCAGCCGCGCAGCGTCGCCGAACACCACCGAGTGGCCGGCGGCCGCGGCCTGGCGCACGCGGTCGGGGTCGAGGTCGAGCGCCATGTAGGGAATGCTCTCGGCTTCGAGCAGGCGCGCCAGGTTTTGCCCGCAGCGGCCGTAGCCGCAAATGATCACGTGCTTGTCGGCGTTGATGGCCTTGCGCGCGATGCTGGTCATCTGCACCGACTGCATCAGCCAGTCGCTGCCCACCAGGCGTGTGACTGTTGCGTTGGCGTACAGGATGACGAAGGGCGTGGCCAGCATCGACAGCACCATCGACGCCAGGATGGGGTTGAACAGCGCCGGCGGAATCAGGTTGTTGTTGCCGGCCAGGGTGAGCAGCACCAGGCCGAACTCACCGGCCTGCGCAAGGTACAGGCCGGTGCGCAGCGCCACGCCCATGGGCGCACCGAGCATGCGCGTGAGCCCGGTGATGAGCGCCAGCTTGAAGCCCACCGACAGCGACAGCAACAGCAGCACCAGTGGCCAGCGGTCGAACACCAGGCGCCAGTCCAGCATCATGCCGATGGTGATGAAGAACAGACCCAGCAGCACGTCGTGAAAAGGCCGGATGTCGGTTTCCACCTGGTGCTTGAATTCGGTCTCCGAGATCAACATGCCGGCGACGAAGGCACCCAGCGCCAGCGAGAGGCCGGCGTGTTCGGTCAGCCAGGCCAGGCCCAGCGTGATCAGCAGCAGGTTGAGCATGAACAGCTCGTCGCTCTTGCGCCGCGCCACCAGCGTCAACCACCAGCGCATCACCTTTTGCCCGCCGGTGAGCAGCAGCCCCAGCAGCACGATGGCCTTGAGCGTGGCCCAGCCCAATGCGGGCAGCAGGTCTTCGGGCGCGGCGGCCAGTGCGGGAATGAGCACCAGCAAGGGCACCACGGCCAGATCCTGGAACAGCAGGATGCCCAGCACGCGCTTGCCGTGTTCCGACTCCAGCTCCAGCCGCTCGGCCACCAGTTTGATGACGATGGCCGTGCTGCTCATGGCCATCACGCCGCCCAGCGCCAGTGCGGTCTGCCAGCTGATGTCCCACCAGGTCGGCAGCAGCACGGTCAGCGCCAGCGACGCCAGGGTCGTGATCAGCACGGTGAGCACCACCTGCGACAGGCCCAGCCCGAACACCAGCCGCTTCATCGCGCGCAGTTTGGGCAGGCTGAACTCCAGACCGATCACGAACATGAGGAAGACCACGCCGAATTCGGCCAGGTAGCGGATGCCGCTGGAATCCTGCGCCAGCGCCAGCGCGTTGGGCCCGATCAACACCCCCACCACCAGATAACCCAGCATGGGCGGCAGGCGCAAGAACCGGCAAGCCACCACGCCCAGCACCGAGGCCAGCAAATACAGGAGCGCGATGTCGAGCGAGGTCATGCAGCCATGTTAACGGCCGGTGCTCTTGCCGCGAGGGCCGCACTGCCGGCAGCCCCACGGCGATAATCCGGCCATGACCTTGCCCGCCACCTTTGACGCTGCCCGTGCCCTGGCCATGGCCCACGAGACGCTGAGCATCGAGGCGCAGGCCGTCACGGCCATGGCCCTGCGCATGGACGACAGCTTTGCCACCGCGGTGGCCACCATGCTGTCGTGCAGCGGCCGGGTGGTCGTCATGGGCATGGGCAAGAGCGGTCACATCGGCCGCAAGATCGCCGCCACCCTGGCTTCCACCGGCACGCCCGCGCAGTTCGTGCACCCGGCCGAAGCCAGCCACGGTGACCTGGGCATGGTCACGCCCGCCGACGTGGTGCTGGGCATCAGCAACAGCGGCGAGAGCGAAGAGCTCAACGCCATCCTCCCCCTCATCAAGCGCATGGGCGTGCCCCTGATCGCCCTCACCGGGCGGCCCGGGTCCACGCTCGCGCGCCACGCGATCGCGGTGCTCGACAGCTCGGTCGACAAGGAGGCCTGTCCGCACAACCTGGCCCCCACCGCCAGCACCACCGCACAACTCGCCATGGGCGATGCGCTCGCCGTGGCGCTGCTCGATGCGCGCGGTTTCAAGGCCGACGACTTTGCCCGCTCGCACCCCGGTGGCGCGCTCGGGCGCAAGCTGCTCACCCATGTGAGCGACGTGATGCGCAGCGGCGCCGACGTTCCGCGCGTGAGCCCGCAGGCCAGCCTGATGGAACTCATGGGCGTGATCAGCGCCAAGGGTCTGGGCATGAGCGCGGTGGTCGACAGCGACGACCGCGTGCTCGGCATCTTCACCGACGGCGACCTGCGCCGCTTGATTGAAAAAACCGGCAGCAGTGCCGACCTGCGCACCTTGCGTGCGGTCGATGTGATGCACGTTCAGCCGCGCACCGTGTTGGCCGATGCGTTGGCGGTGGAGGCGGCCGGCGTGATGGAAGCCAGCCGCATCACCAGCGTGCTGGTGGTGGACGCGCAGGGCCGCCTCATCGGCGCGCTCAACACCAACGACCTGATGCGTTCGAAAGTGATCTGAATGAACGTCTTGCCCGCCTTGCGCCCGGCGCTCAACTTTGCGTCCGAACTGCTGCTGCTGGCGCAGGGCATCCGCGTGGTGTTTTTCGATGTGGACGGTGTGCTCACCGACGGCGGCCTGTACTTCAGCGAGTCGGGCGAAACCCTCAAGCGCTTTCACACCCTGGACGGCCACGGCATCAAGCTGCTGCAGCGCGCCGGCATCACGCCGGCGGTGGTGACCGGGCGCGACTCGGCGGCCCTGCGCGCGCGCTTGAAGGCCCTGGGCGTGGCGCACGTGCGTTTCGGCACCGAGGACAAACGCCCCGCGGCCGAAGAGATCCTGGCCGAGCTGGGCCTGGACTGGTCGGCGGCCGCCGCCATGGGCGACGACTGGCCCGACCTGCCCATGCTGCGCCGCGCTGCGCTGGCGTGCGCGCCCTCCACCGCCCACGCCGAGGTGCTGGCCGTGGCGCACCACGTCACCACCCGCCTGCCGGGCGCCGGTGCCGTGCGCGACCTGTGCGACCTGCTGCTCGTGGCCAGCGGTGTTTACGCCCGCGAGCTGGAAGCGGCCGCCCGATGAGCACGTCCGATCCGCTGGACTTCCTGGACACGGTCGACCTGACCGAGCCCGCGGCCCGGCCGCCCAAACGCAAGCCCAAGCTGCTCGACCGCATCTCCATTTACCTGCCGGTGCTGCTCATGGGCCTGCTGGCGCTGGCGTCTTACTGGCTGCTGCGCGCCACCCCCGCGCCCGAGGCGCCCCAGGCCGCGCGGCCGGTGAGCAGCGAGCCCGACTACTTCATGCGCGGTTTTTCCGTCAAGGCCTTCGACGCCGACGGCTCGCTCAAGTCCGAGGTGCTGGGCGACGAGGCCCGCCACCACCCCGATGACGACCGCATCGAGATCGACAACGCCCGCATCCGCAACATCGGCCCCGAGGGCCGGCCCACCGTGGCCACGGCGAAGCTCGTCACCACCAACGCCGACAACAGCGAGTTCGTCCTGCAAGGCGATGCCGTGGTGGTGCGTGAAGCCGCCACCGGGCCCAACGGCCAGCCACTGCCCCGGCTGGAAATCCGGGGCGAATACCTCAAGGTGTTCGTGGACCCCGAGCGGGTCGTGTCCGACCAGCCCGTCACCTTGTTGCGCGGCACCGACCGCCTGGTGGCCGACTCGCTCGACTACCGGGGCGACACCGGCATGGCCGATTTCAAGGGCCGGGTGAAAGCGCAACTGATCCCCCGCTGAACAACATGACCACCCCAGACGCCACATCGCCACTGGCCTTCATCACCGGCGCCTCCAGCGGCATCGGCCAGGCCCTGGCGGCCCGCTTCGCCCGCAGCGGTTACCGGCTTGCCTTGGTGGCCCGACGCACCGCCGAGATGCAGGCCTTTGCCGACGCCCACGGCTGGGATGCCGGGCGCTGCCGCGTGTATGGCGCCGACGTGGCCGACATCCACAGCATCGTGGCCGCCGGGCAGGCGTGTTTGCAGGCACAGGGTGTGCCCGACGTGGTGGTGGCCAACGCCGGCGTGAGCATCGGCATGGACACCCGCGAACGCGACGACCTGGACGTGATGGCGCGCACCTTCGCGCTCAACAACACCGGCGTGGCCGCCACCTTCCACCCGTTCGTGGCGGCCATGGCGGCGCGTGGCAGCGGCGCGCTGGTGGGCATCGCCAGCGTGGCGGCCATCCGCGGCCTGCCCGGGCACGGCGCCTACTGCGCGAGCAAAGCCGCCGTGGTGGCGTATTGCGAGAGCCTGCGCGGTGAACTGCGTGGCAGCGGCGTGTCGGTCGTGACCTTGTTGCCGGGCTATGTGGACACGCCGCTGACGCGCGAGAACCGCTACGCCATGCCGTTCCTGCTGAGCCCCGAGACCTTTGCCGACCGCGCGTTTGATGCCATCGTGGGTGGCGTGAGCTACCGCGTGATTCCCTGGCAAATGGGCGTGGTGGCCAAGCTGCTGCGCCTGTTGCCCAACGCGGTGTTCGATCGGGCCTTGTCGGGCCGCGCGCGCAAGCACCGGCAAGGCGGAGCCCAGAGCGGCCCTTGATCGGGGGCCATGGGAGCGCCCATGAAAAAACCCCTGGGGCCCAAAGCCGCAGGGGTTTTTTCCTGGCTGATCGGCGGATCCGGAGATCCGCTGATTCAAGCTGATCGGGGGAGTCGATCAGTAGCCGCCACGGCCACCGCCGCCACCGCCACCTTCACGACGGCCGCCGCCACCGCCGCCACCGCCGTAGGGGCTGCGGAAACCGCCGTCGCTGCCGCCACCACCGCCACCACCGCCGTAGCCGCCGCCACCGGAACGGCCACCGCCGAAGCCGCCGCCACCGGAGCGGGGAGGACGGGCTTCCATCGGACGGGCTTCGTTCACCACCAGGCTGCGACCGCCCAGGGACT
>LNFM01009647.1_pt1 | contig 13942 bp, 11 predicted proteins | sample 596031 | NCBI WGS metagenome assembly LNFM01 (sample SAMN04254537, study PRJNA301005) | activated carbon metagenome | isolation source: dual media filters at the Ann Arbor, Michigan drinking water treatment plant | place: USA: Ann Arbor
GCATGCAGACGCTGCAGGTCGAGCTCGACGGCAACGAGCGCATGCTGCTCGACGCACTGAACAAGCTCAAGGCCGTGGACCCGACGCTCAGCTTCCGCCGCAGCTGCCGCGAAGGCGTGTGCGGCTCGGACGCGATGAACATCAACGGCAAGAACGGCCTGGCCTGCCTGACCAACATGCGCACGCTGCCGGGCACCATCGTGCTGAAGCCGCTGCCGGGCCTGCCCGTCATCCGCGACCTCATCGTCGACATGACGCTGTTCTTCAAGCAGTACCACAGCATCAAGCCCTACCTCGTCAACGACACGCAGCCCCCTGAGAAGGAGCGGCTGCAGTCGCCCGAGGAACGCGACGAGCTCAACGGCCTGTACGAGTGCATCCTGTGCGCCAGCTGCAGCACCAGCTGCCCCAGCTTCTGGTGGAACCCCGACAAGTTCGTGGGCCCGGCCGGCCTGCTGCAGGCCTACCGCTTCATCGCCGACAGCCGTGATCAAGACACCGCGGGCCGCCTGGACAACCTGGAAGACCCGTACCGGCTCTTCCGCTGCCACACCATCATGAACTGCGTCGATGTCTGCCCCAAGGGCCTGAACCCGACCAAGGCCATCGGCAAGATCAAGGAGCTGATGGTCCGTCGCGCCATCTGATGCCATGGACGCGCTGCTGGACGAACGCTCACTCTCCAAGCTGAAGTGGCGCTGCCGCCGCGGCCTGCTGGAGAACGACCTCTTCGTCGAGCGGTTTTTCCGCAGCCACGAGGCCACGCTCACGGTGCGCCAGGCCGCGGGCCTGCAGACGCTGATGGCGCTGGCCGACAACGACCTGCTGGACCTGCTGCTGCAGCGCAAGGAACCCGGCGACCTGCGCGACGAAGCCTGCGACACGCCCGAAGCCCGCGAGGTGCTGGCGCTGATGCGCGTGCCGCAACACTGAACACCCCACGTCCCTGCCGACAGACCCCGAAGAAAGGCCCTGCCCATGACCCCCTCCGACGTGAAAGCCACGCTTTCTTTCTCCGACGGCAGCCCCAGCATGGAGCTGCCCCTGTACACGGGCAGCGTCGGTCCGGATGTCATCGACATCCGCAAGCTCTACGCGCAGACCGGCAAGTTCACCTACGACCCGGGCTTCCTCAGCACGGCGGCCTGCAACAGCAGCATCACCTACATCGACGGTGACAAGGGCGAGCTGCTGTACCGCGGCTACCCCATCGAGCAGCTGGCCACGCAGTGCGACTTCCTGGAGACCTGCTACCTGCTGCTGAAGGGCGAGCTGCCCAATCCGCAGCAGAAGAAGGACTTCGACCGCCTCGTGAGCACGCACACGATGGTCAACGAGCAGATGCAGTTTTTCCTGCGTGGTTTCCGGCGTGACGCCCACCCGATGGCGGTGATGACCGGGCTGGTGGGCGGCCTGTCGGCCTTCTATCACGACAGCACCGACATCACGAACCCGGTGCATCGCGAAATCAGTGCCATCCGCTTGATCGCCAAGATGCCCACGCTGGTGGCCATGGCCTACAAGTACGGCATCGGCCAGCCCTACATCTACCCGAAGAACGAGCTGAGCTACAGCGCGAACTTCATGCGCATGATGTTCGCCACGCCCTGCGAGGAGTACGAGCCCGACGACGTGCTGGTGCGCGCCATCGACCGCATCTTCATCCTGCACGCCGACCACGAGCAGAACGCCAGCACCTCCACCGTGCGCCTGTGCGGCAGCAGCGGCACCAACCCGTTCGCGGCCATCGCTGCCGGTGTGGCCTGCCTCTGGGGCCCGGCCCACGGCGGCGCCAACGAAGCGGCACTGACGATGTTGAAGGACATCCAGCGCAACGGCGGCGTCGAGAAGATCGGCGAGTTCATCAAGAACGTGAAGGACAAGAACAGCAACGTCAAGTTGATGGGCTTCGGCCACCGCGTCTACAAGAACTACGACCCGCGTGCCAAGCTGATGCGCGAGACCTGCCACGAGGTGCTGGCGGCCACCGGCCTGCAGGACGACCCGCTGTTCAAGCTGGCCATGGCGCTGGAGAAGATTGCGCTGGAAGACGACTACTTCGTCAGCCGCAAGCTCTACCCCAATGTCGACTTCTACTCGGGCATCGTGCAAAGCGCCTTGGGCATCCCCGTGAGCCTCTTCACCGCCATCTTCGCGCTGGCCCGCACCGTGGGCTGGATCGCGCAGCTCAACGAAATGATCGGCGACCCGGAATACAAGATCGGCCGCCCGCGCCAGCTCTTCGTCGGCTCGCCGGCGCGTTCGGTCAAGCCCATCGCCGCGCGCTGAAGTCCTCGAGGACACCGCGGCCCGGCTGCCGGGCGCGGTGCATGAAAAAGGCCACCCTCGGGTGGCCTCTTTGTCGGCACTGCGGCGCCAGCCGCGCCCGTGCTGCCTAGCGCAGTTCCTGCGCCAGGCGCGCGATGATGGCCTTGGCGTTGTCGCCGACCTCGGGGTTGCCCGCCGAGCTCTGCACCGAGACGGTGGACTGCCCTGCCGTGCTCTTCACCACCACGCGGTAGCGCAGCGCGGCCAGCGGATTCTTGTCATTGCCGAACAGGCGTGACCAGAAGCCCGGCTCTTCCTTGCCGGCACTCTTGGGGTCGACGTAGCGCACGTAGTAGATGCCGGCTGAACGGTCGCGGTCTTCCACCGTGAAGGCGCTGCGGTCCAGCGCCACGCCCAGGCGGCGCCAGGCACGGTCGAAGGGCTCGGCGATGTTCAGCGTGGTCGCCTGCGCGGCCACCACGGCCGGCGGTGCTGCCGCAGCCAAGGCTCCCGACGCTGGCGCGGCCGCAGCCACCGCCGCGCGTGCGGGTTCCGAGGCCGCACCCAAGGTCACCATCAAGCGGCTCAGCAGTTCGGCTTCCAGCTCGGGTTCGGAGGCCCGGGCGCGCCAGGTCGTGCCGCTGTCGCGGGCCTCGCTGGTCTTCACCTCTTCAATGCCGCGGTGGCTGATGTAGATCTCGGTGCCGCCGGCCGTGCGCTCCAGGCGCGTGCGGTAGCTGTCGCGCTCGCCGGTGTCGTAGAGGTTGCCCAGCAGCCGGCCTATGGTGTTGCGCACCACGTCGTTGGGCAGGCGTGCGCGGTTCTCGGAGAAGTTGGTCTCCATCACGCCCGTGGCGGCGTTTTCTGTCGTCAGCGTGAAGCCACGTTCCTGCCAGAAGGTCTTCAGGCGCGGCCACAGCTGTTCGGGCGTCTGCGGCACCACCAGCCAGCGGCGTGCGCCATCGCGCAGCACGCGCATGTCGCCCAGGCTGTTCAGCGCCACCACCGGCGCCGAGGCTGCATTGGCTGCCGGCGCGGCGCCTGCCGCTGCGGCGCTGATCACGCCGCCCTGCGGCTGGTAGCGCGATTCGCGTGCCAGCTGGGTCAGGTCGGGGGGCACTTCCAGCGGCTGGGTCTTGATGGCGGTGGAGCGGTAGTTCACCTTCTCGCCAGAGAACAGGCCGTCGCCGGTGGTGGTGCAAGCACCCAGCAGCGCCGTCAGGCCCACCAGGGCCAGCGCAGGGGTGAAGGAAGCAGCTTTCACGTTTCGGGTTCTCCGCAGCGGCCGGTGTCCGGCCCTGCCAGCAGGTCAAGAGGGGAAGGCGGGAAGGAAAACAGGTGAAGCAGGGCGGGCGGCGTCAGGCCAGCAGGCCGGCGTCGCGCAGGGCCTGGCCCACCGCGGCCTGGCCCGCGGCCGTCAGCGGCACGATGGGCAGGCGCACATGCGGCGCACAGCGGCCGAGCTGGGCCAGCGCCCACTTGGCCGGCGCCGGGCTGGGTTCGCAGAAAAGCTGCTTGTGCAGCGGCAGCAGCCGCATGTGCAGGGCCGTGGCCTGTTGCGTGTGGCCCGCCAGCGCGGCCACGCACAACTCGTGCATCAGTCGCGGTGCGACGTTCGCGGTGACGCTGACATTGCCGTCGCCGCCCAGCAGCATCAGGGCCACGGCCGTGCCGTCGTCGCCGGAATAGACGGCAAAACCCGGCGGCCGGTGCTTGATCAGCTGGCAGGCGCGTTCGATGTTGCCGGTGGCTTCCTTGATGCCCACGATGCGCGGCAGCTGGGCCAGGCGCAGCGTGGTCTCGGGCAGCATGTCGGCCACGGTGCGACCGGGCACGTTGTAAAGCACCAGCGGCAGGTCCACCGCTTCGGCGATGGCCTTGAAGTGCTGGTAGATGCCTTCCTGCGAAGGCCGGTTGTAGTAGGGCACCACCGAGAGGTGGCAATCGGCGCCCACCTGCTTGGCAAAACGCGCCAGCTCGATGGCCTCGGCGGTGGCGTTCGCGCCCGTGCCGGCCATGATGGGCACACGCCCGGCGGCGTGCTGCACCGCCACGCGGATGACTTCGCAGTTTTCTTCCATCGACACCGTGGGCGATTCGCCCGTGGTGCCGACCACGCCGATGCAGTCGGTGCCTTCGGCGACGTGCCAGTCGATCAGGCGGCGCAGCGCGTCGAAGTCGATGCGGCCGTCCTCGTGCATCGGGGTCACGAGCGCGACGATGCTGCCTTGGATGGGTTTCATGCGGTGCGTGCGTTGCGCATGGGGGCGCGCAGAGGTTGCGTAAGGGTAATCGGCGGATTTTAGCTGGCGGGGGCCGCCCCGCCCGGGGCGGCCCCTCAGGGCATGCCCAGGGGCCAGCGCGCTTGGATGCCGGCGGCCGCGCTTTCGTTCACTGCCGGCTTCACCGCCGCGATGCGTTGCACGCAGCGGCCGCCGTCGTCGCCACCGGCCGGCCCCGGTTCGTGGCCGTCTTCATAGGCGACGACACGCAGGCCCGCGCAGACGCGCAGCAGCTCGCCGCGCTGCAGCAGGAAGTCGGGCCGGGTGGGGCGGCCGATGTGCTGGTGGCCGTCGGCGAAGGTTTCGTGGAGGTAGACGCCGCCCTCGGCCAGCGCGCCCAGCAGCACCGGGAAGAGCGGCCGCCAGAGGTAGTTGGTCACGACGATGGCGTCGAACTGCCGGCCGGCCAGCGGCCAGGGGCCGCCTTCCACATCGGCCAGCAGCACCTCGACCGTGGGCACGGCCGCTTGAATGCGGTCCAGCGCGGCAGCGTCGCGGTCCAGCCCCAGCACCTGGTGGCCTTGCGAGGCCAGCCACAGCACGTGGCGGCCGCCGCCGCAGGCCAGGTCCAGCACACGCGCGCCGGGCTTGAGCAGCGGCGTGAAGCGCTGCACCCAGGCCGAGGGCGCGCCCAGGCCGTGCATCAGCGTGGTCCTCGCAACGCGGGCACGAGCGGCAAGGACTGCAAGACCGGCCTCATCAGAAACAGGACCACACGCGGGTGGCCAGGTCGACCACCGTGTGCGGGTTCAGGTAGGCGGCGAACACGGCCGCCAGCAGCGCGGCGGCGGCAGCGCCCCAGGCCATGCGCGCCAAACGCCCGCTTTTCATGCCGGCCTGGCCGCCGGGGCGGTGCGTACCAGCGCCGTCTCGCGCACCGGCAGGTTGGCCAGCGCGGCAAACACGCCCAGCGCGACGGCGATCCACCACACCAGGTCGTAGCTGCCGGTGCTGTCGTAGAGCTTGCCGCCCAGCCAGACGCCGAGGAAGCTGCCGACTTGGTGGCTGAGGAAGACGAAGCCGCCCAGCATGCTCATGTACTGCACGCCGAAGATCTGCGCCACGATGGCGTTGGTCGGCGGCACCGTGCTCAGCCACAGGAAGCCCATCACCGCCGCGAAGATGTAGACGCTGGTGGGTGTCAGCGGCGCCAGGATGAAGACGGTGATGCTCACCGCGCGCAGGGCGTAGATGGCCGAGAGGATGTAGCGCTTGGGCAGGCGCTGGCCCAGGCTGCCCGCGGTGTAGGTGCCGAAGACATTGAACAGGCCGATGAGCGCCAGCGCCACCGTGGCCACCTGCGGGCTCAGGCCGTGGTCCTTCAGGTAGCTGGGCATGTGCACGCCGATGAAGACGACCTGGAAGCCGCAGACGAAGTAGCCCGCCATCAGCCAGCCGAAGCTGGGCGTGGTGAAGGCCTCGCGCAGCGCCGCGCCCACGCCCTGCCTGGGGCCGGTGGCTGCGGCCTGGGGCGGCTCGCGCAGGCCCAGGGCCAGCGGCGCGATCACCAGCGCCAGACAGCCCAGCACGAAGAGCGCGTTCTGCCAGCCGACACCGCCGATGAGGCCGTTTTCCACCGGCACCATCAGGAACTGGCCGAAGCTGCCGGCGGCCGCCGTGATGCCCATCGCCCACGAGCGCTTTTCCGGCGCCACCTGGCGTGCGATGACGCCATAGACCACCGCATAGGTGGTGCCGCTCTGCGCCAGGCCCAGCACGATGCCGGCGCCGCCCATGAAGGCCAGGCCGCTGGTGGCCAGGCCCATCCACACCAGGCCCAGCGCATAGAGCAAGGCACCGACGACGAGCACGCGAAAGGCGCCGTAACGGTCGGCCAGGCCGCCGGCCACCGGCCCGGCCAGGCCCCAGGCCAGGTTCTGGACCGCGAGGGCGAAGGCAAAGGTCTCGCGCGACCAGCCGCGGTCCATCGTCACCGGCTGCAGCCAGAGGCCGAAACCGTGGCGTATGCCCATGCTGAGCGTGACGATCAGGGCCCCGCAGATCAGCACCTGCCGCATGGACAGGCCCGGCGACAGCGTTTGTGTCGCCAGGCTTGGCGCGGAAGCTGCATTCATTCGGCGATTGTCTTGGAAAACGCTGCAAGTCATCGGCGGGCGGCTGGCTAGAGTTTCGCCACGTCAAGGGGGACACATGAAGGTGCTGGTGCTGGGGGGTGGGGTGATCGGGGTGGCGACGGCCTACTACCTGGCCAAGGCCGGGCACGAGGTGGAGGTGGTCGACCGCCAAAGCGGCCCGGCGCTGGAAACCAGCTTCGGCAATGCCGGCGAGGTGAGCCCGGGCTACAGCGCGCCCTGGGCCGGGCCGGGCGTGCCGATCAAGGCCATCAAGTGGATGCTGATGCAGCACAGCCCCCTGGTCATCTGGCCGCTGCTCGACCCCGCGATGTGGCGCTGGGGCGCGATGCTGCTGGCCAACTGCACCACAAAGGCCTATGCGCTGAACAAGAGCCGCATGGTGCCGATCGCCGAATACAGCCGCGATTGCCTCAAGGCGCTGCGCGCCGAGACCGGCATCGCCTACGACGACCGCGCCCAGGGCACGCTGCAGCTTTTCCGCACGCAGAAGCAGCTGGACGGCATTGGCGGCGACGTGGCCGTGCTGAAGCAGTACGGCGTGCCTTTCGAGGTGCTGGACCGCGCCGGTTTCTGCGCCGTCGAGCCGGCACTGAAGCTGACGCAGGAGAAATTCGTCGGCGCGCTGCGCCTGCCCGGTGATGAAACCGGTGATTGCCACCTCTTCAGCAACCGCCTGGCCGAGATGGCCGCCGCCCTGGGCGTGAAGTTCCGCTGGAGCACGCGCATCCAGGCGCTGCAAGTGGCAGGGGCGGGGACCGGCCGCGCCATCACCGGCGTGCACACCGATGCCGGCCTGCTGAGCGCCGACAAGGTGGTGCTGGCCCTGGGCAGCCACAGCCCGCTGCTGCTGGCGCCGGTGGGCATCCGCATCCCGGTCTACCCGGTCAAGGGCTACAGCATCACCGTGCCCATCACCGACCCGCAGCACGCGCCTGAGAGCACCATCATGGACGAGACCCACAAGGTGGCCGTCACGCGACTGGGCGACCGCATCCGCGTCGGCGGCACGGCCGAACTGGCGGGCTACAGCCTGAAGCTGCGCGAGGCCAGGCGCGCGACGTTGAACCATGTCGTCACCGACCTGTTCCCGAAGGGGGGTGACGTGTCGAAAGCCAGCTTCTGGTGCGGCCTGCGCCCGATGACGCCCGACGGCACGCCCATCGTCGGCGCCACGCCGGTGCAGAACCTGCTGCTGGCCACCGGCCACGGCACGCTGGGCTGGACCATGGCGGCCGGCACCGGCCGCGTGATCGCCGACCTCATCAGCGGCCGGCAGCCCGAGATCGACGTCAGCGGCTTGGCGATGGCCCGTTACGGTTAGTGCATCTGCCACGGCGGCGCGCCCGCCGTGGCGGCATGGCCGGCTGCCTAGAATCTGGCGCATGCCATCGATCAAGCAATACAGCAGCTACGGCGAAGCCTCCATCCGCGTGCTGAAGGGCCTGGAGCCCGTGAAGCAGCGCCCGGGCATGTACACCCGCACCGACAACCCCCTGCACATCATTCAGGAGGTCATCGACAACGCCGCCGACGAGGCGCTGGCCGGGGTCTGCACCCGCATCGGCGTCACGCTGCACGGCGACGGCAGCGTCAGCATCGACGACGACGGGCGCGGCATTCCCTTCGGCCTGCACCCTGAAGAGCAAGTGCCGGTGGTGGAGATCGTCTTCACGCGCCTGCACGCCGGCGGCAAGTTCGACAAGGGCGCCGGCGGCGCCTACAGCTTCAGCGGCGGCCTGCACGGCGTGGGCGTGAGCGTCACCAACGCACTGGCACGGCGACTGCAGGTGACGGTGTGGCGCGAAGGGCAGGTGGCCACGCTGGCCTTCGGCGGCGGTGACGTGATCGAGCCGCTGGTGGTGCGCAAGGCCACGGCCAGCGAGAAAAAGCGCGGCACCACGGTGCGCGTGTGGCCTGACGCGAAGTACTTCGAGAGCGCCGAGTTGCCGCGCGCCGAGCTGCTGCACCTGCTGCGCAGCAAGGCCGTGCTGATGCCGGGCGTGACGGTGACGCTGACGGTGGAGAAGACCGGCCGGCACGAGGAAGAGCGTCAGGAATGGAAGTACGCCAGCGGCCTGCGCGACTACCTCACGCTCAACCTGCAGGCCGAGCCGCTGATCCCGCTGTTCGAAGGCGCGCAGTACGCCACCGCCAGCGAGAGCGAGAACTTCGCCGAAGGCGAGGGCGCCGCCTGGTGCGTGGCCTTCACCGACGAAGGCAGCCTGCTGCGCGAGAGCTACGTCAACCTCATTCCCACGGTGGCCGGCGGCACCCATGAAAGCGGCCTGAAGGACGGCCTCTTCGGCGCCATCAAGGGCTTCATCGATCTGCACAGCCTGCTGCCCAAGGGCGTGAAGCTGATGCCCGAAGACGTGTTCAGCCGCGCGAGCTTCGTGCTCAGTGCCAAGGTGCTGGACCCGCAGTTCCAGGGCCAGATCAAGGAGCGACTGAACAGCCGCGACGCGCTGCGCCTGGTCTCGGCCTACGTGAAGCCGGCGCTGGAGCTGTGGCTGAACCAGCATGTCGATTTGGGTCGCAAGCTGGCCGAACTCGTCATCCGCCAGGCGCAGACGCGGCAGCGCGCGTCGCAGAAGGTGGAAAAGCGCAAGGGCAGCGGCGTGGCGGTCTTGCCGGGCAAGCTGACCGACTGCGAAAGCCGCGACCTGCTCTTCAACGAGGTCTTCCTGGTCGAAGGCGACAGCGCCGGCGGCAGCGCCAAGATGGGCCGCAACAAGGAAACCCAGGCCGTTCTGCCCTTGCGCGGCAAGGTGCTGAACACCTGGGAAGTCGACCGCGACCGGCTCTTCGGCAACACCGAGATCCACGACATCTCGGTGGCCATAGGCGTGGACCCGCACGGCCCGAACGACAGCCCCGACATGAGCGGCCTGCGCTACGGCAAGGTCTGCATCCTGAGCGACGCCGACGTCGACGGCTCGCACATCCAGGTGCTGCTGCTGACGCTGTTCTTCCGCCACTTCCCGAAGCTGGTGGAGCAAGGCCATGTCTACATCGCGCGGCCGCCGCTCTACCGCATCGACGCACCGGCACGCGGCAAACGCCCCGCCGCCAAGCTGTATGCGCTGGACGAAGGCGAACTGGAGGCCGCACTCGACAAGCTGCGCAAGGAAGGCGCGAAGGAAGGCAGCTGGAACATCAGCCGCTTCAAGGGCCTGGGCGAGATGAACGCCGAACAGCTGTGGGAAACCACGCTGAACCCCGAGACGCGGCGGCTGCTGCCCGTCAGCTGGCAGCTGCGCGGCTTCGACGCCACCGGCACGCTGCTGTCCAAGCTGATGGGCAAGGGCGAGGCGCAGGCGCGCCGCGATCTCATGGAGTTGCGCGGCGACGAGGTGGAAGTCGACGTGTGAGCGCCGCCGGCACCGACCCTGGGCGCTGATTGCGCGCGTTGGTCGCGCCAGGCAGCACCTGGTCGCACCGGGTGGGTGCCGAAGCCGACACGCGGCTTATGCTGCGCTGTTGCCGCTCTCTGCCAGCCCTGCCATGAAGTCTGTTGCCCTGTTCTTCGCAGCCCCAGCCCTTTGGATGGCCACAGCCACGATGGCCCAGCCGCCGGCGCGAACGCTCATTCCGCTGCTGGACGCGGCCGCCATCAACAAGCGCTGCGACGCCGAGCTGGCCAGCGCGCGAGCGGCCATCGCGGCGCTGGAAAAAGACCGCCGGCCGGCGCGCCTGCTGCCCGACCTGAACCGCCTGCAGCAGCGTGTGGGGGCCTTCAGCAACCCGGTCTACCTGCTGGCCAACGTGGCGGTGGACAAGGCCACGCGGGACGCCGCGCAGCAATGCGTGGAAAAGCTCAGCCCGCTGAGCACCGAGCTCTACCAGAGCGTGCCGCTCTTCCAGCGCGTGCGGGCGCTGAAGCCGGCCGACGGCATCGACCGCCGTTACCGCGAAGAGCTGCTGGAGAACTTCGAGGACAGCGGCGCTTCGCTGCCGGCCGACAAGCGGGCGCGCGCCAAGGCCATCAGCGACGAACTGGACGTGCTGGGCCTGGCCTTCCAGAAGGCCGTCAACGAAGACCCGACCACGGTGACGCTGAACGTGGCCGAAGCCGCCGGCCTGCCCGAGGCCTGGCTGGCGGCGCGCAAGCGCGACGCCGAAGGCCGCCTGGTGCTGGGCATGAACTACCCGACGGTGGTGCCCTTCATGAACAACGCCACTTCCGAAGAAGCGCGCCGCAAGGTGTGGATGGCCTTCCAGAACCAGGGCGGCCCGGCCAACCTGGAGCGCCTGGACAAGGGCCTGAAGCTGCGCTTCGAACTGGCGCAACTGCATGGCGCGCCCGACTACGCCACCTACGCGTTGAAGCGCCGCATGGCCGAAACGCCCAAGGCGGTGCAAGACTTCCTTGCCGGCGTGCGCGAGGCCGTGGCCCAGGGTGAACAGCGTGAACTGGGCGAGCTGCGCGCCGAGAAGGCCACGCTGCTGGGCCAGCCCGTGGACCAGGTGCAGGTGCAGCGCTGGGACACCGCCTACCTGCAGGAAAAGCTCAAGCGCTCGCGCTACGCCATCGACCAGGAAAAGCTGCGCGCCTACTTCCCCACCGACAAGGCCGTGGCCTTCTCCATCCTGGTGGCCGAGCGGCTGTACGGCATACGCTTCGTCGCCGCCAAGGTGCCGGTGTGGCACCCGGACGTGCAGTACTACGACGTCTACGAAGCCGACAGCAAGGCCGGCAAGGCCGCAAAGTCGGGCAGCGGCGCCTTCATCGGCAGCGTCTATCTCGACCTCTCGCCGCGCGAGGGCAAGTACAACCACGCGGCGGCTTTCCCGGTGGTGCCCGGCTCGCGCCTGTCGGGCCAGAAGCCGGCCTCGGTGCTGGTGACCAACTTCAACCCCCAGGGCCTGGACCACGACGAGCTGCAGACCATGCTGCACGAGTTCGGCCACGTGCTGCACGGGGTGCTGTCCACCACGCGCTACATCGACCAGTCCGGCACCTCGGTGAAACGCGACTTCGTCGAAGCGCCTTCGCAGATGTTCGAGGAGTGGGCGCGCCGCCCCGAGACCCTGGCCGTGTTTGCCGAGGTCTGCAAGGAATGCCCGCGCCTGAGCGCCGAACAGCTGCAGCAGCTCGAGCGCGCGCGCAAGTTCGGCCGCGCCATGCGCTACAGCCGCCAGTGGCAGTACGCCAGCTACGACATGCGCCTGCACACCGGCACGCCCCAGCCCGCGCTGGACACCTGGGTGGCGCTGGAAAAGAGCATGCCGCTGGGCTATGTGGAAGGCACCCTCTTCCCCGCCGCCTTCGGCCACCTGATGGGCGGTTATGCGGCGGGCTACTACGGCTACCTGTGGTCGGAGGTGATGGCGCTGGACATGCTGTCGGCCTTCCAGGGCCAGTTGATGGACCCGGCCACCGGCAAGCGCTACCGCGAATTGATCCTCTCGCGCGGCGGCGAGGTGGCGCCGCAGGCCATGGTCGAGGCCTTCCTCGGCCGCAAGCCCGACACCGACGCGTTTTTTGCCGAGATCACCGGCAAGCGCTGACCCGGCGGTGCCCGCGGGCCGGGCTGCAATCTCGGGGAACCCTGGTGCGCCTGGCGCGCACCAACAGCCTCGAGAAGCAGCTTCAAGGAGGGGTACCGCATGAACGACAAGGCACAACACTTCACCGAGGTGCTGACCGGCCTGCTCGCCAGCTATGGCATGAACGTGCTGGGGGCCGTGGCCACGCTGGTCGTCGGCTTCCTGTTCGCCGGCTGGATGGCGAAGGCCACGCACCGGGCCATGCAGAAGGTGGACAAGGTCGACGCCGCCTTCAGGCCCCTGCCGGGCAAGGTGGTGCGTGTGGTGATCATCGTCTTCACCTTGATCGCGGTGCTGAACCGCTTCGGGGTCGAGACCACCAGCATCATCGCCGTGCTGGGTGCCGCGGGCCTGGCCATCGGCCTGGCGCTGCAGGGCACGCTGAGCAACGTGGCCGCGGGGGTGATGCTGCTGCTCTTCCGCCCCTTCAAGATCGGTGACGCCGTGAAGCTGGATGGCGAGGTCTTTGTCATCGATGCCCTGGGCTTCTTCGTCTGCAAGGCCCACCTGCCCGACGGCCCCTCGGCCTTCCTGCCGAATTCCAGGATCTGGGGCCAGACCATCATCAACCTGTCGGTCACCGACCAGGACATCCGCCGCATCGACCAGACCTATGGCATCGGCTACGGCGACGACATCGGCCGGGCGCTGGCCATCCTGGAGCGCATCGCGGCCGAAGAGGCGCGCGTGCTGGCCGACCCCGCGCCGCTCATCAAGGTGGAAAGCCTGGGCGACAGTTCGGTGAACCTGATGTTCCGCGTGTGGACGGCGCGCACCGACTGGCTGGCGACCAAGCTCGACCTCCTGCAGCGCTGCAAGGAGGGCCTGGAGGCCGGCGGCATCACCATTCCTTTCCCGCAGCGCGAACTGCGCCTCATCGCGCAGCCCGAAGGCGGCGCCGCGCCGCCGCTGCTGCCGGCGGCCCCAACGGTGGCGAAGGCGGCGGCCTGAAACACCGGGCCGGCAGGCCGCGCGCCTGCCAGCCGGTGTCCGTGGGTGCCGGGCAGGCGAAAATGCGCGTTTTCGCCTGACCTGCCCTGGCGCGCTGCGGCGCCCCGGGCCCGCCATTCGCTGCCCCGCCTGCCCCCGCCTGCCGATGCCTGACGACCTGTTCTCCCTGCCCGCCCCAGCCACGCCCGAACCCGAACCCGGCGACACCCTGGCGCTGGCCGACTACGCCGAACGTGCCTACCTGGAGTACGCGCTGTCGGTGGTGAAGGGCCGCGCGCTGCCCGACGTGTGCGACGGCAACAAGCCGGTGCAGCGGCGCATCCTCTACTCGATGTTCCGCATGGGCCTGGCCTACACCGGCACGGGTGCCGGTGCGGCCCCGCGCCCGGTGAAGAGTGCGCGCGTGGTGGGCGACGTGCTGGGCCGCTACCACCCGCACGGCGACACCGCGGCCTACGACGCGCTGGTGCGCATGGCGCAGAACTTCAGCCAGCGCTACCCGCTGATCGACGGCCAGGGCAACTTCGGCAGCCGCGACGGTGACGGGGCCGCCGCGATGCGCTACACCGAGGCGCGCCTGGCGCCCATCGCGCGGCTGCTGCTGGACGAAATCGACGAAGGCACGATCAACTTCCAGCCCAACTACGACGGCAGCACCGAAGAACCCAGGCAGTTGCCGGCGCGGCTGCCGTTCGTGCTGCTGAACGGCGCCAGCGGCATTGCCGTGGGCCTGGCCACCGAGGTGCCCAGCCACAACCTGCGTGAAGTGGCCGCGGCCAGCATCGCGCTGCTGAA
>LNFM01012912.1_pt1 | contig 13942 bp, 14 predicted proteins | sample 596031 | NCBI WGS metagenome assembly LNFM01 (sample SAMN04254537, study PRJNA301005) | activated carbon metagenome | isolation source: dual media filters at the Ann Arbor, Michigan drinking water treatment plant | place: USA: Ann Arbor
CCAGTACGGCGAATGGATCTTCTGCCTGGTGCGCACCAGCAGCGAAGGCAAGCCGCAGACCGGCATCAGCTTCCTGCTCATCGACATGAAGAGCAAGGGCGTCAGCGTGCGGCCCATCGTGCTGCTGGACGGCGAGCCCGAGGTCAACGAGGTCTGGTTCGACAACGTCGAGGTGCCGGCCGAGAACCTCATCGGCGAGGAGAACAAGGGCTGGACCTACGCCAAGCACCTGCTGGCGCACGAGCGCACCAACATCGCCGACGTCAACCGCGCCAAGCGCGAGCTCGAACGGCTCAAGCGCATCGCCAAGGCCGAGGGCGTGCTCGACGAGCCGCGCTTCCGCGACCAGGTCGCGCTGCTCGAGGTCGACATCGTGGCGCTCGAGATGATGGTGCTGCGCGTGCTGTCGGCCGAGAAAAGCGGCAAGCAGAGCCTGGACGTGGCCGGGCTGCTGAAGATCCGCGGCAGCGAGATCCAGCAGCGCTACACCGAGCTGATGATGCTGGCCGCCGGGCCCTTCGCCGCGCCCTTCGTCTTCGAGGCGATGGAAGCCGGCTGGCAGGGCGACCACGTCGGCGGGGCGCACGTCGCGCCGCTGGCCGGCAACTACTTCAACTACCGCAAGACGTCCATCTACGGCGGCAGCAACGAGGTTCAGAAGAACATCGTCGCGGCCACGGTGCTGGGGAGCTGAGCCATGGATTTCGAGTTCACCGACGACCAGGTTTCCCTGCGCGACGCCGTCGCGCGCTGGGTGGAGAAGGGCTTCGGCTTCGACCGTCGCCACGGCATCGCCAAGGCCGGCGGTGCCACGCGCGAGGTCTATGGCGAGCTGGCCGAACTGGGCCTGACCGGCCTGGCCATTCCCGAGGCGCACGGCGGCATGGGCTTCGGCGCCGTCGAGGCCATGGTGGTGTGCGAAGAGCTGGGCCGTGGTCTGGTCAATGCCCCCTACGTGCACGGCGCGCTGGTGGCGCCCACGCTGCTGTCGGCCGCGCCCGAGGCCGTGCAGGCGGCGTGGCTGCCGAAGATCGCCGGCGCCGAGGCGCTGGTGGTGCTGGCGCAGCAGGAGCGCCACTCGCGCTACAAGCTGCACCACGTCACCACGAAGGCCGTGGAAGCCGGCGGTGCCTTCAAGCTGACCGGGGCCAAGAGCGTGGTGCCGGCGGGTGACGAGGTCGACGCCTTCCTCGTTCCGGCCCGCCTGTCGGGCAGCGACGAGGACATCCAGGGCATCGGCCTGTTCCTCGTCGAGAAGTCGGCGGTGGCGGTGCGCGGCTACCCGACGCAGGACGGTTCGCGCGCGGCCGAGATCACGCTGAACGACAGCGCCGCCACGCTGGTCACGCGCGACGCCTTCGAGCTGCTGCACAAGGCGGTGGACGCCGGCATCGCCGCGCAGTGCGCCGAGGCCGTGGGCCTGATGGACCGGCTGGTGGCCATCACCGTCGAGTACATGAACACGCGCAAGCAGTTCGGCGTCGCCATCGCGAGCTTCCAGGCGCTGCGCCACCGCGTCGCCGACGTGAAGATGCAGCTCGAACTGGGCCGCTCGATGAGCTACTACGCGAGCCTCAAGCTCGGCGAGCCGACGGCACAGCGCCGCCGCGCGGTGTCGCAGGCGCGCGTGCAGCTCGGCCAGAGCATGCGATACGTCGGCCAGCAGTGCATCCAGCTGCACGGCGGCATCGGCGTCACCGACGAGTACGTGGCCAGCCACTACTTCAAGCGCCTGACGATGCTCGAGATGAGCTTCGGCGACACGATGCACCATCTGGGCGAGGTGAGCTGCCGCATGCAGGACACCGCCGGCGTCTTCTCTTGAACTTTTGCCTTCTGCATGGTTGACCGCCTGGCCCCCGGCCACCTGACCGACGTGGCCGGCCTTGCGGTCGGCCACTTCACCGATGCGCGCAGGCCCACCGGCTGCACCGTGGTGCTGTGCCCGCAGGGCGCGGTGTGCGGAGTGGACGTGCGGGGTGGTGCGCCTGGCACTCGCGAGACCGACCTGCTGAAGAGCGAGAACACCGTCGACCGCGTGCATGCCGTGCTGCTCACCGGCGGCAGCGCCTTCGGCCTGGATGCGGCCGGCGGCGTGATGCGCTGGCTGGAAGAGCAGGGCCATGGGCTGGAGGTGGGCCCGGCGCGCGTGCCCATCGTGCCCGCGGCCGTGCTGTTCGACCTGTGGGTGGGCGACTGGCGCATCCGGCCCGATGCCGCCGCGGGCCACGCGGCCTGCGTCGCGGCGTCGACCGCGCCGGCCGCCCAGGGCAGCGTCGGTGCCGGCACCGGGGCCAGCGTCGGCAAGCTGTTCGGCATCGAACGCGCGATGAAGGGCGGCATCGGCAGTGCGTCGCTGCGCGTGGGCTCGGTCACCGTGGCCGCCTTGGTGGCCGTCAACGCCATCGGCGACGTCATCGACGGCGACGGCAGCGTGATCGCTGGGGCGCGCGGCGAGGACGGCCGGGGTCTGGTGCGCGCCACGCCGGCGCTGCTGGCCGGTGCCGGGCCGCAGCGTGTGATGGCCGGCATGGCCACCACCATCGGCATCGTCGCCACCGACGCGGCCTTGACCAAGACGCAGGCCAACAAGCTCGCCTCTCTGGCGCACCACGGCCTGTCCCGAGCGGTCGACCCGCTGACCATGAACGACGGCGACAGCCTGTTCGCACTGGCCACCGGCTCCGCCGGCCGGCCTGGCGACCTCACGGTGCTGGGCGCGATGGCGGCCGAGGCCGTGGCGCGCGCCATCCGCAACGCGGTGTGGTCGGCAAGGGGTTGCGAGTCGCCACTGCTGCCGGCTGCAGCTGACCTGCGACCCTGAAACGCTGAAGCGGATCGGCCCCCCGCGCGAGGTTTCACATCCCCGCGTTCATGGGGGCGGGATGTCGCGATGCACCCCCGAATGACGGGGTGCCGACCTGTAACGAATCCCTACGATGCGGTCCGGTCGATCAGAGCCGGAGCCCGTCGCATGAACCCCACTTCCAACGTTTTTCTCATCGATCTGGTCGTGCGGATGGTGGTGCCCATGCGCCGCGAGTTCGGACGTTCGCTGGACGTACAGCAGTTCATGCGTGACGCGGCCTATGCCACCGAGGTGCTGGCGCAGGCTCTGAACAGCCATGTGCCGAGGTTGCGCGACTACGCCGACCAGGTGCGGCGCGAACTCACGGGACTGGCAGCCGAGGAGCGCAAGACCGGCACCACCGCCTACGAACAGTACGTTCGTGCGCGCAAGCTGGGGGCCCGGTCTTCGGCAGAGTTGCCCGCGGACCTGCCCGCCGCCCCGACCGCTGCGCCGAAGCCGGCGTCCGCCTTCCTGTCGCAGCGTCGCGAGGCGGTGCGCGGCCTCACCGACCTGGCCGGCCCGATGGCGGATCGACTGGCCCTGCGCATGGAGCGTTGCCCCGACGCCGCTGCGCTGCGCCCGCTGGTCGTCGAGGCCGGGCAGCTGGTGGCCCATCTTCACGGGCGGGAGGCTGCGGCGGGCTACCTCGGGCGCTGCGCGCTGACGCCGCGCGTCTGAGCCCGCCGACACAGGCTGCTGCGCCCATGAAAACGGCCGCCCTCGGGCGGCCGTTGCGCTGGGTCGGGACCGACACGAAACGCGTCGATCCCGGGCCCGCGTCAGGGCGTGAAGCTGTCGCCCAGCACGATGCCTTCGCGGCGCGGGTCCGCGCCGCCTTCCAGGTACTTCCAGCCGGCCGGCGCGGTGCGCACGACGATGGTGCCGACGCCGCTGGACTGCTGCGCCGTGTTCACCGTGTGCCCGAGCGCGCGCAGGCCGGCGATCAGCGGGTCGTCGTTGCCGCCGTTGGCCAGGTTGACGTTCGGGTGCTCGCTGCCGACGTTGGTGTTGACGCTGTTGGCGGCGCCGAAGTTGATCATCGACGTGGCCTGCTGCGCGTCCATGCCCCAGTCGAGCACTCCCACCACCGTCTTGCCGACAAACTGGATGATGGTGGCACCGCCGGGCGAGCCGGTGGCCATCACGAAGTCACCGCGCTGGCCGCCGGACTGGCTGAACACCAGCGTCGGCGCCATCGAACTGCGCGGGCGCTTGCCGGCGGCCACGCGGTTGGCGATGGGGTTGCCTGCGGCGTCGGTCGGCGCGAAGGAGAAGTCGGTGAGCTGGTTGTTCAGCAGGTAGCCGCCGCGCGTCATGTGGAAGGCGCCGAAGCCCGACTCCACCGTGGTCGTCAGCGTGGCGACGTTGCCCTTGCCGTCGACGACGGACACGTGCGTGGTGCCGTTCTCGGCCGTGGCGGCACTGGTGCCCAAGCTGGTCGGCCCCAAGTTGCCCGGCTGGGCCGTGCCCATGCTGCGTGTCGTGCTGATGAGACCGGCGCGCTGCCTCAGATAGGCCTTGTCGAGCATCGCGGCCGGGCTGCCGCCGGGCAGTGGCACGAAATCGGTGTCGGCCACGTACTTGTCGCGGTCGGCGTAGGCCAGGCGCATGGCTTCCGAGAACAGGTGCACGCCCTGCACCGTGGGCTTGCCGCCGTTGACGTCCATCGCAGTGGGTCGCAAGGGGCCCATCTGGAAGTTCTCGAGGATGCCCAGCGCCTGCGCCACGGCCAGACCGCCCGATGACGGCGGCGGCATGCCGCAGACCTGCCAGCTGCGGTAGTCGATGCACACCGCCTCGCGCTTCTTCGAGCGGTAGGCCGCCAGGTCGGCCAGCGTCGTGGCCCCGGGCGTGATGCCGCCGGTGGTGTCGGCAATCTCGTCGACGATGTCCTGCGCCAGCGCCCCCGTGTACAGCGCACCAGCACCGTTGTTGGCCAGCGTGGTGAAGGTGGCGGCCAGCGCCGGGCTTCTGAGCAGCGTTCCTGCGGCCTTGGCCGTGCCGTCGGCGTTGAGGAAGTAGGCGCGCGACTCGGGGTCCCGCGCCAGCGCGGTGGCCGAACCGGCGATCGAGGCCGACATGCGCGGGCTGATGCGGAAGCCGTCGTTGGCGATGGCGATGGCCGGATCGAACAGTTCCTTCCAGCTCAGCTTGCCGCCGTCCTTGTGCGCCTCGCCGAGCATGTGCACGACACCCGGCGTGCCGATCGAGCGGCCGCTGGAGCGGGCGTTGGGCAGCGGCGTGGTGCGCTGGTCGTTGCTGATCCAGCGCAGGTAGTTCTCGGTCGCGGCGGCCGGTGCCGTCTCGCGGCCGTCGTAGGCCACCACGGCCTTGGTCGAGGCGTCGTAGGTCAGCATGAAGGCGCCGCCGCCGATGCCCGAGGACTGCGGCTCGACGATGTTCAGCACCATCTGCACGGCCACTGCCGCGTCGACGGCGCTGCCGCCCTTCTTCAGCACGTCGCAACCGGCCTTGGTGGCCAGCGGATTGGCCGCCACCACCATGATGCTGCGCGCCGACACCACCGACTTGCTGGCGAAGCCGGTGGGAATCTCGGGCGCGCCGTTGGCACCCGGCGTGCCCGGGTCGAAGACCTGCCCCGTGGGCGAGACCTGCAGGCAGGCGTTGGACGAGACGTCGTCGTCGCCGCCGCAGCCGGCGAGCACGAGCGCGCCGAGCAGCAGCGGAGACAGTCGAAGAAGGGGTCGGACGTTGTTCATCGGGGTCCTTTCTGGGGGGGCGACTTGCGCGCGGCCCGCAAAGGCACCGACGCTGGGGAGGGTCTTCGACGATAGTCCATCTTCGCGCCGTCCCCGGGCTCATCACAACGCGGGCAATCCCGAGCCCGTGGCGCGACGGCGCGCAGCCATCATGCAACGTCGATCCACCACCTGCTGCCCATGACGATGTCGATTCCGCTTTCACGCCGGCGCCTGGCCGTCGCAGCCCTGGCCCTGGGCCTGCTGTCTGCTTGCGCTTCGCCGCCGGGCCCGTCGCGCGCGGCCGAGCTGCCGCCGCTGGTCTTCGTGCACGGCAACGGCGACAGCGCGGCGCTTTGGATCACCACGCTGTGGCGCTTCGAGTCCAACGGCTGGCCGCGCGATCGCCTGCACGCCATCGACCTGCCGCTGCCCGCGGCGCGCGACGACGACACCGTGCCGCAGGCCGGCCGCAGCAGCACCGCCGACCATGCACGCCACCTGGCCGCCGAGGTCGACGCGGTGCTGCAGCGCACCGGTGCGCAGAAGGTCGTGCTGGTGGGCAACTCGCGCGGCGGCTACGCCATCCGCAACTACGTGCAGAACCTGGGCGGTGCGGCCAAGGTGTCGCATGCCGTGCTGGGCGGCACACCCAACCACGGCGTCTATGCCGACGCCGGCTCGCGGCTGAACAACGAGTTCAACGGCGCAGGGCCCTTTCTCACCAGCCTGAATGCACCCAAGGGGCCCAACGGCGACGAGGTCACGCCGGGCCCGCGCTGGATGACGCTGCGCTCCGACAACAACGACAAGTTCGCCCAGCCCGACGGGGTGTGGATCGGCCGCCGCGGCCAGCCGACGAACGTCGGCTTCGACGGGCCGGCGCTGAAGGGTGCGCTCGACGTCGTGCTGCCCGGACGCGATCATCGCGAGGTGAGCTTCCACCCCGAAGCCTTCGCCCGCACCTACCAGTTCATCACCGGGCGCGCGCCGGCCACCACCGCGGTGCTGCCCGAGACGCGCGTGGTGCTGGACGGCCGCCTCAGCGGCATCGGCGCCGGCGGACCGAACAACGAGCCGGTGCCGGGCGCGCGGCTGACGGTCTACGCCGTAGATCCTGCCACCGGCCTGCGCCGCGGCGAGCCCCTGCACACGAAGACGGTGGGCGCCGACGGCCGCTGGGGCCCGTTCGCGGCCGACGGCAAGGCCTTCCACGAGTTCGTCGTCGAGGTGCCGGGGCATGCCATCTCGCACGTCTACCGCAGCCCCTTCCCGCGTTCGAGCAGCGTCGTGCACTTTCGTGGCGAGCGGCTGTCCGCGGCCGACAAGGATGCCGTGGCCGTGGTGAACTTCGTGCGCCCGCGCGCCTACTTCGGCGTGCCGCGCGACCGCATCGCGCTCGACGGCCTGTCGCCGCCGCCCGGTGTGCCGCAAGGCGTGGCCGGTGTTGCCGTCGCCACCGTGCGGCCGAAGGAGATCGGCCGCGCCGTGGTGGGCGAGTTCGAGTCCGGCGTGATCCGCGAGCGCCTGGTCGGCCGCACCTGGCCGACGGCGGAGAACCGCCGCACGGTGCTGGAGCTGCACGATTGACCGGCGACCGCGCCGCCCTGATCGAAGCCCTGCTGCCGCTGGTGCGGCAGGCCGGTGACGCCGTGATGCGCGTCTACGCTGCCGACTTCGGCGTGCAGGGCAAGCCAGATGCTTCGCCGGTCACCGAAGCCGATCTGGCCGCCGAAGCACTCATCGTCGCCGGCCTGCAGGCCCTGACTCCCGATGTGCCCATCGTCGCCGAGGAGGCCGTGGCCGGCGGTGCAGCGCCGCGTGTGGGCGAGCGCTTCTGGCTCGTCGACCCGCTCGACGGCACGCGCGAGTTCGTCGACCGCAACGGCGAGTTCACCGTCAACGTGGCGCTGGTCGAACACGGCGCAGCGGTCTGCGGCGTGGTGCTGGCGCCGGCGCAGGGCCGGCTGTGGGCGGGTGCGGCCGGGCAGGGCGCCTTCGTCGAGGCCGGCGGCCAGCGGCAAGCCATGCGCTGCCGTCTGCCGCCCGCCGAAGGACTCACGGTGCTGGCCAGCCGGTCGCACGGCAGCCGCAGCGAACTGCAGGCCTTCCTGGCGGGTCGGCCGGTGGCGCACACGGTCTATGCCGGCTCGTCGCTCAAGCTGTGCCTGCTGGCGCAGGGGCAGGGCGACCTGTACCCCCGGCTGTCGCGCACGATGGAGTGGGACATCGCCGCCGGCCATGCCGTGCTGGCCGCCGCCGGCGGCGCCGTGGAAACGCTGGACGGCAGCGCGCTGCGCTATGGCAAGCCGGGCTTCGAGAACCCCTCTTTCGTGGCGCGCGGCGCCGCGGGGAAACCCCGCAGCGGGGGGCCCGGGCCCGGGTCCTAGAATGAATCGAACATCCCAGCCCGGGAGGGACTCCACGCATGCCTTCTACCCGCCGCTCCCCGGCCTCTGCGACCAAGCCGTCGTCCACCCCTTCCAAGGCGTCCGGCCTGGCTGCCGAAAGTGACGCACCTGCCACGCGGGTGCTGAAGAAGTACCCCAACCGCCGGCTCTACGACACCCAGACCAGCAGCTACATCACGCTGGCCGACGTCAAGAAGATGGTGCTGGGCGGCGAGGACTTCGAGGTGCGCGACGCCAAGACGGCCGAAGACCTCACGCGCAGCATCCTGCTGCAGATCATCCTGGAAGAAGAGTCGGGCGGCGTGCCGATGTTCACCACGCAGGTGCTGTCGCAGATCATCCGCTTCTACGGCCACGCCATGCAGGGCTTCATGGGAACCTATCTCGAGAAGAACATGCAGATGTTCACCGACGTGCAGGCGCGCCTGATGGAGCAGAGCAAGGGCCTGTACGACCCCAAGGCCTTCACCCCCGAGATGTGGACGCAGCTCATGAGCGGCCAGGCGCCGGGTCTGCAGCACCTGATGGGTGGCTACCTCGAACAGAGCAAGGCGATGTTCGACAAGATGCAGGAACAGATGAAGCAGGCCGGGTCGCTGTTTCCCGGCGTGCCGGGCTTCCCGCCGCCGCGGAAATGAGGCCCGGATGAGGCCCGCATGAGGGATTCGCCGCGATCGCTCAAAATCGCGGCATGAGCTCCCCCATCACCGTGCCCGCCCGCGCCCCCACCGTCGGCTTCGTCTCGCTCGGCTGCCCCAAGGCGCTGACCGACTCCGAACTCATCCTCACCCAGCTGCGCGCCGAGGGCTACGAGACCAGCAAGTCCTTTGCCGGTGCCGATCTCGTCATCGTCAACACCTGCGGCTTCATCGACGACGCGGTGAAGGAAAGCCTGGACACCATCGGCGAGGCACTGGCCGAAAATGGCAAGGTCATCGTCACCGGCTGCCTGGGCGCGAAGACCGGGGACAGCGGCGGCAACCTGGTGCGCCAGATGCACCCCAGCGTGCTGGCCGTCACCGGCCCGCACGCCACGCAGGAGGTGATGGACGCCGTGCACCAACACGTGCCCAAGCCGCACGACCCCTTCGTCGACCTGGTGCCCGAGGCGCGCGCCGACTTCCGTGGCACCGCCGGCATCAAGCTCACGCCGCGCCACTACGCCTACCTGAAGATCAGCGAGGGCTGCAACCACCGCTGCACCTTCTGCATCATCCCCAGCATGCGCGGCGACCTGGTGTCGCGGCCCATCGGCGACGTGCTGGGCGAGGCCCGCGCGCTGTTCGAGTCGGGCGTGAAGGAGCTGCTGGTCATCAGCCAGGACACCAGCGCCTACGGCGTGGACGTCAAGTACCGCACCGGCTTCTTCGACGGCAAGCCGGTGAAGACGCGCATGCTGGAACTGTGCGAGCAGCTCGCCACCCTGGCCGAGCCCTTCGGTGCCTGGGTGCGCCTGCACTACGTCTATCCCTACCCCAGCGTCGACGAGGTGCTGCCGCTGATGGCTGCCGGTCGCGTGCTGCCTTACCTGGACGTGCCGTTCCAGCATGCCCACCCGGCGGTGCTCAAGCGCATGAAGCGCCCGGCATACGGTGAAGGGGGCGAGCGCAACCTCGAGCGGTTGACGCGCTGGCGCGAGATCTGCCCGCAGATCGTGGTGCGCTCGACCTTCATCGCCGGCTTTCCCGGCGAGACCGAAGAAGAGTTCCAGACCCTGCTGGACTTCATGCGCGAAGCGCAGATCGACCGCGCCGGCTGCTTCGCCTATTCGGCGGTGAAGGGCGCGGCAGCGAACGACATTCCCGGCATGCTGCCGATGGAATTGCGCGAAGAACGCCGCGCACGCTTCATGGCTGTGGCCGAGGAGGTCTCGATCGCCAAGCTGCAGCGCCGCGTGGGCGCCACCATGCAGGTGCTGGTCGACAGCGCCCCGGCGCTCGGCCGCAAGGGCGGCGTGGGCCGCAGCTATGCCGATGCGCCCGAGATCGACGGCACCGTGCGGCTGCTGCCGCCGGAGAAGGCCTCGCGCACGTTGAAGGCGGGTGAATTCACGCGCGTGCGCATCGTCGGCACGCAAGGACACGACCTGATCGGCCAGCCGGTCTGAAAGCACCTCTCCCATGAGCGAATCCTCACGAGACTCCATCACCGGCCTCATCCACCACCCGTACCAGCCCCCGGCCGGGTTCGACGCGCCGCAGGTCGGCGTCTTCAAGGCCTCGACCGTCATCTTCAAGGACACGAAGGCGCTGCGGGCGCGCGACTGGCGCCACCGCGACGGCTACACCTACGGCCTGCACGGCACGCCCACCACCTTCACGCTGGAAGAGCGCATCGCCACGCTGGAAGGCGGCCTTCAGTGCGTGCTGGTGCCCAGCGGCCTGGCGGCGGTGGCCATCGTCGACTTCGCGCTGCTGCGCCCGGGCGACGAGGTGCTGCTGCCGAACAACGTCTACGGTCCCAGCCGCGAACTGGCGCGCAATGAGCTGAAGGAGTTCGGCGTCTCTTTCCGCCTCTACGACCCGATGGATGCTGCCGCGCTGGCGGCCATGATCGGCCCGCAGACCAAGCTGGTGTGGCTGGAAGCCGCCGGCTCGGTGACGATGGAGTTCCCCGATCTGGCCGGTCTGGCGGCTGCGGCCAAGGCGCGCGGCGTGCTCACCGCGCTGGACAACACCTGGGGCGCCGGCATCGCCTTCAAACCCTTCGAACTGGGCATCGACATCGTGATGCAGGCGCTGACCAAGTTCCCCTCGGGCGGCGGCGACGTGCTGATGGGCTCGGTGACCACGCGCGACAACGCGCTGCACGAGCGCATCAAGCTCACGCACATGCGCATGGGCTGGGGCGTGGCCGACTGGTGCTGCGCTCGCTGCCGTCCATCGCCGTGCGCTACCACGCCCACGACGCCACGGCGCGCACGCTGGCGGCCTGGCTGGCGACGCGGCCGGAGATCGCGCGCGTGCTGCACCCGGCGCTGGAAGGCTCGCCGGGCCATGCACACTGGAAGGCCACCTGCACATCGGCCGCCGGCCTGTTCTCGGTGATCTTCGACCCGAAGCACAGCGCCGCGCAGGTCGACCGTTTCGTCGACGCGCTGCGCCTGTTCAAGATCGGCTACTCCTGGGCCGGCCCGCTGAGCCTGGTCGTGCCCTACGACCTGCAGGCCATGCGCCAGCCGGCGCCGTACGACGGCACGCTGGTGCGCTTCTCCATCGGGCTGGAAGCAGCGGCCGACCTGCGGGCGGACATCGAAAAGGCGCTGGCGGCGCTGTGACCGGGCAGCCTCGGGTTCAGTCTTTCGAAGGACCCGAGACCTTGTGGCGCATCAGGCGGCCACGTTCCCTGTCCCAGTCGCGCTGCTTCTCCGTGTTGCGCTTGTCGTGTTCGGCCTTGCCCTTGGCCAGGGCGATCTGCGCCTTCACGCGGCCGTCCTTGTAGTGCAGGTTCAGCGGCACCAGGGTGAAGCCCTTCTGCTCGACCTTGCCGATCAGCCGGCGGATCTCGGCCTTGTGCATCAGCAGCTTCTTGGTGCGGTCGGCTTCCGGCGAGACGTGCGTCGACGCGGTGCGCAGCGCATTGATGCGGCAGCCGATCATGTAGAGCTCGCCGTCACGGATGTGCACGTAGCCGTCGGTCAGCTGCACCTGGCCAGCGCGGATGGCCTTGACTTCCCAGCCGGCCAGCACCATGCCCGCCTCGAACTGTTCTTCGATGGCGTACTCGAAACGGGCACGACGGTTTTCGGCGATGTTGGACATGGACAGGGCGGCGCTGCGGCCGGCAAGGGCTCCGGAGTATGAGGGCGCGGAGGCAGGCACGTGCCCTGCCACCGGCGGTTCGGCTGTCGACCAAGGCGGGCAAGGGCACAACCCATGTGGACAGATGGGTGCGAAAGCGCCACCTACAATCCCCGCATTCTATGAAGCGAGTGAAGAAGTCGGTCCTGCTGTGGTACTCGCCGCGCGAGATGTACGAGCTGGTGACCGCGATCGAGACCTATCCCGAGTTCCTGCCCTGGTGCGACCGCGCCGAGGTGCTGGAGCGCCATGGCGACGGCGTCACCGCCCGCCTGGGCCTGGCCTACATGGGCGTGCGCCACGCCTTCACCACGCGCAACCAGCACGTCGCCGGGCAATCGGTGACGGTGCAGCTCGTCGACGGCCCGTTCTCGCTTCTGGAAGGCACGTGGCTGTTCCACGAACTGGGCAAGCCCGGCAACGAAGGGAAGGCCTGCAAGATCGAGTTCGACCTCGGCTACGCCTTTGCCAGCACGGCGCTCGAGACCGTGGTCAGCCCGGTGTTCGACCGCGTGGCCAACACCTTCGTCGATTCCTTCGTCAAGCGCGCCGAGCAGGTCTATGGGGTCCGCTGACGTCCACCCGGCAGCGGCCGGCACGGTGCCGGAGTCGGTGGCCGTCGAGGTCGCCTATTGCCCCCGGCCCGGCGAATGCGATCGCGTGGCCCTCACGCTGCCGGCGGGCTCGACGCTGTCCGACGCTCTGGCGGCCAGCGGCGTGCTGCAGCGCCACGCCCTGCCAGCCGAGGGCCTGCGCGTGGGCATCTGGTGCAGGCTCAAGGAGCCGGACACGCTGCTGCGCGATCGTGACCGCATCGAGATCTACCGGCCGCTGACGGTCGACCCCAAGGAGGCGCGCAGGCTGCGCTACAAGCGTCACAAGGACAAGCTGGCCGAGAAGGCGGCGGCGTCGCTGGCGAAGAAGCAGCCGGGGCAGGCCACTGCGGCTTGAGGTTTGAGCTGCGCCCGTCGGCGCACGACACCTGCGGTCGGTGCGCTAGCGGCACTCGGTGGACATCACCTCGCGCACGGTGCGCATCTCTTCGGCGCGCACCTTGTCGTCGATGATCTCGCGCTCGCCCTTTTCATTGATGCGAGCCATGCGCTGGCCGCTTTCCAGCGTGGCCAGGTGGCTGCGCGCCCGACGGCAGTTGTCGGCGCGCTGCGCCGCAAGCTTGTTCTCTTCGGCCTTGGCCTTGGCCGCCTTTTCCTGTTCGGCGGCGCGCTTGCGGGCTTCGAGGTCGCGGTCGACCGAGGGCGGCGCCGGTCTGGCGGCGGGGGCGGCCGAGGCGGCTGACGCGGCCGGTGCAGCGGCTTCCGGGGTGTCGCGCCTCTGCGCCTGGAACGGGCGCTGGAGGATGTCCTTGTCGGCCACCTCGCGCGGGGGCGGGCGATCGCTGACGGTGATGCGTCCGGTGGCGTCGCGCCACTTCCACTGCGCGTGGGCTGGCGCCACGGTCGCCAGCGCCAGCAGCAGGCCCATCAGGGCCAGCAGCGGCCGGGGAGCCGTTGCCGGATGCAGGCGGGAGGCGGCCGCACGGAGCAGACGGCCGCGATGCAGGGGGTCGGTCGAGCGCATCGAACCAGTGTAGTGCTGTCGGTTACCGTTGTGGCGTCAGCTTGTGACTCGCGGTTGCCGGGGCAGCGGGCGCCTGCGCTCACCCGTGCAACTCCGCACGAAATGCGGCTTCTCCACGGCCCTTCCGTATAATTTGATTTTGCGTCTGGAGCTATTTCATGCGCCTTCTAGGCAAAGCGCTCACCTTCGACGATGTGTTGTTGGTGCCGGCGTACTCCCAGGTGTTGCCACGCGACACCAGTCTCTCGACCCGCTTCTCCCGCAACATCTCGCTGAACCTGCCGCTGGTGTCCGCCGCGATGGACACGGTGACCGAAGCGCGGCTGGCCATCGCCATCGCCCAGGAGGGCGGCATCGGCGTGGTGCACAAGAACCTCACGCCGCGCCAGCAGGCGGCCGAGGTCGCGCGCGTCAAGCGCTATGAATCCGGCCTGCTGCGCGACCCCATCACCGTGGCCCCCGACACCCCCGTGCGGCAGGTGATGGAGCTGTCGAAGCAGCACGGCGTATCGGGCTTCCCGGTGCTGCAGGGCAAGACCGTGGTCGGCATCGTCACCAACCGCGACCTGCGCTTCGAGACCCGGCTGGACGCGCCCGTCAGCG
>LNFM01009648.1_pt1 | contig 13941 bp, 14 predicted proteins | sample 596031 | NCBI WGS metagenome assembly LNFM01 (sample SAMN04254537, study PRJNA301005) | activated carbon metagenome | isolation source: dual media filters at the Ann Arbor, Michigan drinking water treatment plant | place: USA: Ann Arbor
CTGATCCAGTGGTTCTTCAAGATCAGCGACTATTCGGAAGAGCTGCTGAACGCCCTCGACAAGCTTGAGCGCTGGCCGGACAAGGTCCGGCTGATGCAGAAGAACTGGATCGGCAAGTCCGAAGGCCTGCTGGTGCGCTTCATGCTGGATCAGGCGACGGCGCCGAACAGCGAGACCGAGCTTGAGATTTTCACGACCCGGCCGGACACGCTGTTCGGCGCGAAGTTCATGGCGCTGGCGCCGGATCACCCGCTGGCGCAGGCCGCCGCGGCGAAGAATCCGAAGCTCGCGGCCTTCATCGAGCAGTGCCGCCACATGGGCACCTCGCAGCAGGAGATCGACACCGCCGAGAAGCTCGGCTTCGACACCGGCATCAGGGCGGTGCATCCGTTCGATCCGAACTGGACGCTGCCCGTCTATGTCGCCAACTTCATTTTGATGGATTACGGCACCGGCGCCATCTTCGGCTGTCCGGCGCACGACCAGCGCGACCTCGATTTCGTCAACAAATACGGTCTCGGTAACACGCCGGTGGTGTGCCCGCCGAACCAGGACCCGGCGACGTTTATCATCACCGACGTGGCCTATGACGGCGATGGCCGCATGATCAATTCGCGCTTCCTTGACGGCATGACCATCGACGAGGCCAAGGAGGAGGTAGCGAAGCGGCTGGAGAAATCCACCGCCGGCAATCGCGCGGTGGCGCAACGGCAGATCAATTATCGCCTGCGCGACTGGGGTATTTCACGCCAGCGCTACTGGGGCTGCCCGATCCCGATCATTCACTGTGATGCCTGCGGCGTGGTGCCCGTGCCGGCGAAGGATCTGCCGGTGACGCTGCCGGAGGATGTGACCTTCGACAAGCCGGGCAATCCGCTTGACCGGCATCCGACCTGGAAAAACGTCACGTGTCCGCAATGCGCCGGACCGGCGCGTCGCGAAACCGATACCATGGATACCTTCGTCGATTCGTCCTGGTACTTCACGCGCTTCACCGATCCCTGGAATACCGAGGCGCCGACGACGCCGTCGGCCGCCAACGAGTGGCTGCCGGTCGATCAATATATCGGCGGCATCGAGCACGCGATCTTGCATCTGCTCTACTCGCGCTTCTTCACGCGCGCGATGCGCAAGACCGGACACGTCGGCCTCGACGAGCCTTTTGCCGGCCTGTTCACGCAGGGCATGGTGGTGCACGAGACCTACCGCAGCAAAAGCGGTGAATGGGTCGAGCCGGCCAGCGTCAGAATCGAGACGGCGGGCGAGACGCGCAGCGCCACGCTGATCGCCAGTGGTGAGCCGGTCGAGATCGGCTCGATCGAGAAGATGTCGAAGTCGAAAAAGAACACCATCGACCCCGACGACATCATCGCCGATTACGGCGCCGATACCGCGCGCTGGTTCATGCTGTCGGATAGTCCGCCCGAGCGCGACGTGATCTGGAGCGAGGAAGGCGTCAAGGGCGCCTCGCGTTTCGTGCAGCGGCTGTGGCGCCTGGTCGGCGAGATCGCCCAGGTCGCGGCACCGGCCGAGCGGCCCGCCGAGTTCGGTCCCGCCGCCCTCGCCGTGCGCAAGGCGGCGCACCGGGCGCTCAACAACGTCTCCGAAGACATCGACAAGCTCCGTTTCAACCGCTGCATCGCCCATATTTACGACTTCGCCAATGCGCTGTCGGATGCCATCGGCGAGGTCGAGTCGGCCACCACCCCGGACATGGCGTGGGCGTTGCGCGAGGCCGGCGATATCCTGGTGCGGCTGTTCCATCCGATGATGCCGCATCTGGCGGAGGAGTGCTGGGCGACGCTGGGGCACAAGACGATGGTTGCCACCGAGGCCTGGCCGGCGCTGGAACACGCTCTGCTGGTCGAAAACACCCTGACTCTGCCGGTGCAGATCAACGGCAAGAAGCGCGCCGATGTCACGGTCGCCCGGGATGCTGGAAAAGAAGAGATTGAGGCTGCCGTTCTGGCCCTCGATGCGGTAATAAAGGCGCTGGATGGCAAAAGCCCGAAAAAGGTCATTGTCGTCCCGCAGAGGATCGTCAATGTCGTGGCCTGAATTCCCGCGTTCGCTCAGATTGCTGGCCGCCCTCGGGCTGGCCGCGCTCGTGGCCGGCTGCTTCCAGCCGATGTATGGCGACCGTGCCATGGTCGGCGGCGGCGCCTCCGGTGCCGGGCTTGGCAACAAGCTCGCTTCGGTGGAAGTGGCGGAGATCAATGCGCCGCAGGGTACAAGGCTCGCGCGGCTTGGCGTCAGCGTCCGCGACGAACTGATCTTTGCTCTGACCGGCGGCGGCGCCAGGGCGGCGACCAATTACGTGCTCAAGGTCCAGATGTCGTCCACTAATCTCCAGGTGATCGTGGATATCAACTCGGCGCGACCCGAGATCCAGAACTACGGCATCGATGCCAGCTACACGCTGACCGATGTGACCACCGGCCGGGCTGTCGTCTCCGGCACCACGTTTTCCCGCGTGTCCTACAACATTCCCGGCCAGCAGCAGCGCTTCGCCGGCGACCGCGGCCTGCGCGACGCCGAGAACCGCGCCGCCAGCGTGATCGTCGAGAACATCCGCAATCGCCTGGCGTCGTATTTCGTCGCGGGGACATGAGGCTCTTGCCCCAGCGCACCACGAAGCTGCGCTGCGCCCGCGACACGTAGCACATGACCGCCATCAAGGCCGCCGACGTCGACCGCTTCATCGCCAGGCCCGACCCGGCCATGCCGATCGTGCTCGTCTACGGGCCTGACGCCGGGCTGGTGCGCGAGCGTGCCGACGCGCTGGTCAAAGCCTCGGTCGACGATCCGAACGACCCGTTCAGCTTCGTGCGCATCGAGGGCGAAGATCTCACCGGCAATCCGTCGCGGCTGGTCGAGGAAGCGCACACGGTGCCGCTGTTCGGCGGACGCCGCGCCGTGCTGGTGAAGGCCGGCGGCCGCAACATCGTCGCCGCGGTCGAGCCGGTGATCGCGGCGCCATCGCGTGAATGCCGCGTCATCATCGAGGCCGGCGATCTGAAGAAGACCGCGCCGCTGCGCACGCTGTGCGAGAAGTCCAAGGCCGCCGCCGCGCTGCCCTGTTACGTCGATAACGAGCGCGATCTGGCGCGCCTGATCGACGACGAAATGCGCGTCGCCAATTTGCAGATCGCCCCGGACGCCCGCGCCACGCTGCTGGGTCTGCTCGGCGGCGACCGGCTGGCCTCGCGCAACGAGGTCCGCAAGCTGGCGCTTTATGCGCAGGGCGCCGGCCGCGTCGAGCTGACCGACGTGATGGCGGTGGTGGCCGACGCCTCGGCGCTGGCGCTCGACGGCGTCATCGATTCCGCCTTTGCCGGCAAGACGTCCGATGTCGAGACCGAATTCGGCAAGGCGCGCGCCGGCGGCTCGTCGCCGGCCGCGATCGTGTCGGCGGCGATCCGCCAGGTCGCCAATCTGCACAAGATGAAGCTGGCGGTGGAGAGCGGCGACTCGGTCGAATTCGCGATGAAGCGCGGCGCGCCGCCGGTCCACTTCAGCCGCGAACGCGACGTCGGCGCCGCGTTGCGCGCCTGGTCGCCGCCGCGGCTGCTGCGCACCATGGAGCAACTCGCCGAAGCCTCGCTCGAGATGCGCCGCAACGCCGTGCTGGCCGAGGCGATCGCCCAGCGTACGCTGCTGTCGATCGCCGTCGGTGCACGGCGGCGCGAGTCTTAAACCGGGTCCTGAGGACTACAGGTTCAGCTGATAGCTGTGCGCGACCCAGCGATAGCCGCCCTGTGCCTTCTCGATATAGCCGAGGCCGGGGAACGGCATGTGGAAGCTGGAGAACAGCATCCGGTCGGCCGCCAGCATGTCGAGCATGCGTTTGCGGGTGACCACCGCCTTGTCCTTGTCGTCGTCCATGTCGAAGAACCATTCCGGCCGCTGCACCGCCATGACGAACTGCGTCAGGGTATCGGCGGTGATCATGAACTGCTTGCCGTCGCTTTCGATGTGGAACGCCATCAGTCCCGGCGAGTGGCCGGCGGCATCGACCGAGCGGATGCCCGGCGCGACGTCGGCGCCCGGCTTGATGAAGGTCGACTTATCGGCCAGCGGCTCGCAGATGGTCATGAAAAGCTTCTGGTTGAATTTGCGCGCCTCGCGCACGTTCTCGTTCTTCTTCCAGAAATCGTACTCGGCGGCGGCGAACACGTATTTGGCGTTCGGATAGACCGGCTTGCCGCCCTCGACCAGGCCGCCGATGTGATCGGGATGGCCGTGCGTGGTGACGATGACGTCGATGTCTTCCGGCTTGTGGCCGAGCTGGCCGAGGCGGGTCGCGAGGTTGCCGGCCGGCATCCGCGTCTTGAGCGCTTCGTATTCGCGGGGCAGCGCGCCGTTGCCGGTATCGAACAAAATGAGCTGCTTGCCGGTGTTGACCAGTGTCGGGATGTTGTTGTGTTCGAAGCGTTCGGTATCGATGTTATTTGCGCGCGCGAGCGCCTTGACCTCGTCAGCCGTGGCATTGGCGCCGTAGTTCGGGTGCAGCCCGTCGCGGATCGCCTTGCTGTCGAGAATGGTCGAGATTTCAAAACCGCCGAGCTTGAAACGGTAGACGGTCGGCTGCAGTTCACCTTGCAGAGAAGCGGGCACTGGTATTCCTCCCTCGCCTTTATTGGCCGGTATGCCCGCATGACTAGCAGCTAAACAGGGCCCCGATCCAGACGCCTCTGGTCGAAACCGAGCCACTGGCGGCGGCCATGGCGCGCGCCTATGCTGCAGCCGGCGATTCGCACAATCGCGCTGGGGGATTCCAATGGCTAAGAAGCGCAAGAAGGCAGCAGCCCGTAAAACGGCCAAGTCAGCCAAAAAGACCGCCAGGCGGCCGGCCAAGAAGCCTGCCCGGAAGGCGGCCAAAAAGGCCGTAAAGAAGTCCGCGGCGAAGAAGTCCCGGCCCGCGCCGAAAGCCGCCAGGAAGGCATCCGCTCGCCGCAAGCCGAAGACCATCGGCGACCGCATTTCCAGTGCGTTCAGCACGGTGGTTGAAACCGTGACCGGCACCGAGAAGATGCGCAACAAGATGGAACAGCGCGGCTCCTCGCAGACGGAATAGCTCCCGCAGCCGCCTTGTTGGGCGGCTCCCGGTCAACGTCACGTTGACTTTCGTCCGGCGCCGGGCGGGGCTGGCGATGGGAACGTATGTTCCCGCGGCGTGTTGTCCCGCACCCGCGCGCGCCCGGCCGAGGAGTACCCCTCTTGAGCACCTTCCTGAAGAACTGGTTTGAAGCCGCCCGCTTCGCCACCGACATGCAGCAGGTGGTGACCTTGCGGATGATGCGGCTGGCCGCCGGTGGACCGCTGGCGAAAACGGAATGTCAGCGCATGGTATCGGAGAAGGTTTCCGCGTTCGGCGAAGCGCAAGGTGTGATGATGGCGGCGCTGATCACCGGCACCGGCCTGGAGGCCGCTGCGGTCAAGGCCTATGCGCCGTACCGGCGCACAGTCCGCGCCAACAGCCGCCGGCTGCGCGGCTAACGCTTTCTTGTCCTGGAATTACAATCCGTTTTTTTCGTCAGTCGGCATTAAGCTTCGAGCTGAAGCGATCGCGAAAGCCGCCTTGCGTACAGCCTTTAGACGCGTTTGGTGTTCGCCTGCAGCGGCACGATCAACGTGAAGTTTGTCCCGACCGCCGTTGCCGGCTGCGTCAGTTCGGCGTCGAGCTGGCGCGCCAGCGCGTTGACCAGACGGGTGCCGAGCCGCTTGCTCGCGGACGGGTCGAAGCCGGCCGGCATGCCGATGCCTTCGTCGCGCACCGACACCTGCACTGACGTCGAATCGAGTTGAACCAGGCGTACAAAGATCGATCCGCTGCCGCCGTCCGGATAAGCGTATTTGCCCGCGTTCAGGACCAGTTCGTTGATGATCAGGGCCACCAGGATGGCGCGGTCGGCGGCGAACTGGATTTCGTCCGGCGCGACAAAGTCGATCTTGAATGGCGCCGCGGATTTCTCCAGATCTTCGATCACTTCGCGGAGATAGGCGACCAGATCGATGTTTTCATAATCGGCGTTGTAGGCAAGCCGTTCATAAGCGTGGCCAATCGCCGCGATGCGGTTGGAGGCTTCGGTGAGCCGGTCGCTCAGGTCCGGATCGCCGACCGCAGCCGATTGCAGATGCAGCATGCTTGACACGACCTGCAGGCTGTTCTTGACGCGGTGGTTCACTTCCTTGAGCAGCACCTGATGGCGGTCGAGTGCCAGTTGCAGCTTGCGCTGGTACCGCTGCTGCTCGATGGCCATGCCGAGAATGTTGGCGGCGCCTTGCAGGAAGGCGACGTCATGTTCGCTGAACTCACCTTCGGAGCGGCTGTCGACTTCGAGCACGCCGAAGGGCGAGCCGTCGCCTTGCAGGATCACGTTCATGGCGCGGCGGATACCGTGTTCGACCAGCAGTTCGGGGGTCCGGAAGCGCTGCTCGTTCCCGAGATGGTTCGAGATGACGGGCTTTCCAGTGTGCAGGGCGTAACCGGCCGGCGATGCGAGGTCGGCGCCGACCGTAGCGTGGCCGACCACGCCGGGACCCCAGCCGACGCCTGCTTTCACCAGCAACCGGTTCTCGGCGGGCAGGTATTCCAGAACCTTGCAGTAGTCAGCGCCCAGGCCTTCGGCGGTTATCCGCGCGGTGTGTTCGAGCATGCCGGTAAAGCTTGTGCCCTGCAGCGCCAGGACGCCGAGTTCGGCCAGCAACTCCTGCTGACGGATGCGCAGCCGCAGCGCGCGTCCCGTCGTGTCGTCGGGAATCGAGTCTGCCGGGACCGGCTCTACGATCGGCTGTTGCTGGGTAGGGGTCATGGTGCGTGCGCTAGCACGCTTTTCGCGTCTGCGAAATAAAAGCTGACACCATGACAGTTAGCGGTATCTGGTTAAGGGTACGCCGATATAGCTATGTCCGTCACTAGGGCTTGTGTTTCGAGCCCGCGATGACGTCACCAATGCGAGTCTGGACCTGATCATCGAAGAATGGGTCATCAAGGTCATGAGCCCTTTGTGCGGCCGGGTCATGAATGATGACGGGCGGCAAATCCGGCTTGGCAGGTTCGGAGCGGAACAGCCGCTGCATCGCGCGGGTGATCGACTGGAACGGGCCGGACATAGTCTCTCCTGCCTGCGGTTACGTGCCTTCGCCATCAACTGTAGCAGGCTGTTTGCGTTCCCGCGACAAAGTGCGCAGCTTTTTGCCTAACGGGCCGGCCGGTTGGAGGGTGTCTTGACGCCGCTGCCGCCGCAGCGCTGGCATTTCATCTTTTTGTCGCCCTGTTTGACCAGGCCCTTGCCTTCGCAATTCGCGCACTTGACCTTTTTGCCGCCGGCGCCGTTCTGCATGGGTCTCTCCTTTTCGACGGCCGATGTTTACGCCGGTGAGGCGCGGAAGGCCAATTTGTCGAGCCCCGCCTTCTTTAGCGAGCGTAGCGTGAACCGGTGGTGCGTGCCCGGCGCGGTAGTCTTGGCTGGATGCCGCGCACTGCGATATACTGCACAAATGACCAAGGAACAGGTGAAGAAAGTCCTCGACCGGGTACGGGCGTGGTCCCCTGAGCGCCAGGCCGACCTCGCGCAAATTGCCGAGATGATGGAGGCTCAAGACAACAGCCCCCTGTGTCTGACGGATGAGCAGGCCGACGAAGTTCGCCGCCGAATGGAAGATCCTGCTCCAAAGACGGTTTCGCTCGCCGAATTCAATGCGCGACTGAAAACGCGCTACGGCCTGTGAGAGTCCTCGTCCACGCGAAAGCGGAGGATGACCTCGACGATATTTATCAATGGATCGTGAAGGACAATCCGCGGGCGGCGGTCGCGATGGTGGCGCGCATTCGAGACCGCATTAACGCGCTTGAACTCGACTCGTTATCCCACATGGGGCGGCCCGGCTTTGTGGCGGGCACGCTTGAACTTGTCGAGCCACCTTATCTCATTGTCTATCGAGTCAATGAAGAGGAACGGGAGGTTGCCGTAGTGTCGATCATTCACAGTGCACGTGATCGTGAGCAGGATTTGGATTAAACAGGGAGCAATGGTGGCCGGGCGATAGTTACCGGTCCAGCTTGCGCAACACGCCGTCGAGCTGGTCGAGGTCGCTGTACTTGACGTGCAGGGTGCCGCCGCCATCGGCGCGGTGGTCGACCGTGACCTCGAGGCCGAGGGCGTCGGACACCCGACGCTCCAGCGCCTTGGTGTCGGCATCCTTGACGCGCGACGTGCCGAGGACTTCGCGGGCCTGCGCGGCGCCGTCCTTGCGCATCGCGGTCTCGATCTGGCGCACGGTGAGGCCGCGCTTGATGATCTCCTGCGCGATCTGCAGCGCATTTGGCTGGCCGAGCAGTTGCCGCGCATGGCCGGCCGACAGACCACCGGACTGCACCAGCGCCTTGACTGGCTCCGACAGCTTGTTCAGCCGCACCATGTTGGCGACATGCGAGCGGCTCTTGCCGACGATCTGCGCGACGTCTTCCTGGGTGTGGTCGAACTCATCCATCAAAGCCAGATAGCCGGCAGCTTCCTCGATCGGATTGAGGTCGGCGCGCTGCACGTTCTCGATGATGGCGAATTCGAGTGCTTGCGCATCGGTTGCCTCGACCACCGTGATCGGCACCTCGTGCAGGCCGGCGCGCTGCGCCGAACGCCAGCGCCGTTCGCCGGCGATGATCTCGTAGTGATCGTCCTTGCCGCGGGCCGGCCGCACCACGATCGGTTGAATGATGCCGCGCTCCTTGATCGAGGCGGTCAATTCGGCCAGCTCGGTCTCGGTGAAATTGCGGCGCGGGTTGCGCGGATTGGCGGCGATGTTTTCGATCGGCGCCTTGCGCGGCCGTCGCGATGATGCATCGCCGCTGACTTGTGCCTCTTCTCCGACGTCGCCCATCAGCGCCGCCAGGCCGCGTCCCAATCGCGAATGATCCGCCATCGCCGCTGCTCCTGAACTCTTGCTCACGCTTGCCTCTTACTTTCTAAGTTTTTCTGCTTTTATTTTTTTGTCATGGCCGGGCTTGTCCCGGCCATCCCGTTTATGAACGCAATGCGTCCATAAGCGGGGTCACCGGGACAAGCCCGGTGACGACAGGAAGATCACCCCGCCTTCAATTCCTTCTCGCGCTGGATGATCTCGGTCGCCAGCCGCAGGTAGGCTTCGCTGCCGACGCATTTAAGATCGTAGACCAGCACCGGCTTGCCGTAAGACGGCGCTTCGGAGATTCGGACGTTGCGCGGGATCACCGTGTCGTAGACCTTGCGGCCCATGAACTGGCGCACGTCGGCGACAACCTGGTTGGAGAGGTTGTTGCGCGAGTCGTACATGGTCAGCACGACGCCGTGGATCGACAGCGTCGGATTGAGCGTCTTCTTCACTTCATCGACGGTCTTCAACAGTTGCGACAATCCTTCGAGCGCGAAGAACTCGCATTGCAGTGGCACGAGGATCGAATCTGCGGCGGCCATGGCGTTGACCGTCAGCAGGTTTAGCGACGGCGGGCAGTCGACAAGAACATACGTGAAGTTGAACGACGGCGTGCCGGCATTGATGTTGTGAAGCGCGGTGCGCAGGCGGAAGGCGCGGTCGCGCGCCTGGCCGATCTCCAGTTCGAGACCGGACAGATCCATGGTCGACGGCGCGATGTAGAGCTGCGGCACCGCGGTGGCGAGAATCGCGTCACGCATCGGCATGGTGCCGGCGAGCACATCATAGGTCGAGGTGCGGCGGGCGCGGCGGTCGATGCCGAGTCCGGTCGAGGCGTTGCCTTGCGGGTCGAGGTCGACGATCAGAACGTGTTCGCCGATGGCAGCCAGGGCGGTGCCGAGATTGATCGCGGTGGTGGTCTTGCCGACCCCGCCCTTCTGGTTGGCGATCGACAGTACCCGCGGCCGTACCGGCTCTGTCGTTGACGACGGCCTTGCGAATGGCACCACTTGCGGTTCCTGAACCGTCGTGTCCTGGGGCTTGGCGTCGATAACGCCGGTGTCAGTCGGGGGCCGGTCGGTCATGACGCTATTTCCATCGGTGTTGGCATCGGCGGTCGCGGATTGCATCCGGGCGGCCATCGCCCGGTAGGAAAAAAATCAGAGAATCGCCGCGCCTGCCGTTCAGTCTAGCCGACCGGGTGGAGATGGCGGACGATCACAATGCATCCGGTCGCACTGGTCTTGCTCGGGACCACCTCGGCCTCAATAGTCCAATATTTAGTGGCTTCGGTCAATTCCGCATCTATATCTTGGCCCTTGGGGAACAAGGCCACAGCGCCTTTCTCGATCCAAGGAAACGCCTGATCGCATAGCAGTTTCAACGGCGACAGCGCGCGCGCGGTGACGACGTCCACGCTCTCCACAGGGCCCAGACGAAATTTTTCGGCGCGCTCCAAGTGCACCTGGGCGCGCACGCCGGTCACCCGCACGGCTTCGCGCAAGAAAGCGGCTTTCTTGCCGTTGCTCTCGACCAAATGAACCATGGTGCCCGGCCGCTCGGCCAAGGCGCAGGCGATCGGGATCGCCGGAAAGCCGCCGCCCGATCCGAAATCGAGCCAGATCTTCGCCGCCGGCGCGTGGTCGAGCAGCTGCAGCGAGTCGGCGACGTGTCGCGTCCAGATAAAGGGAATCGTCGATGGCGCGATCAGATTCGTCTTCTGCTGCCACAGCAGCAGCAGATCGACGAACTGCTCGAGGCGTTGCAGTGTTTCACGTGAAACATTTTGCAGTTTCAGCGCGGCCGCTTTGTCCGCGCTGAGATCGACCACACCCTGCCCGCGCTTGCTCACGCGCTCTTCTTTGCGCCGTGGCCGCGCTTCACATGAGCCACCACCAGCGTCAGCGCCGCCGGCGTCATGCCGTCGATCTTGCCGGCATGACCGATGGTGCGCGGCCGGTGGCTCAGCAGTTTCTGCTTCATCTCGTTGGAAAGCCCAGGCAGCGCTGCGTAATCGAGGTCTTCCGGCAGCGCGAAGGCGTCATCGCGCCGATACGCAGCGACATCGGCATTTTGCCGCGACAGATACACGTCGTATTTGGCGTCGATCTCGATCTGCTCGGAGATTCTCGGGCTCAAAGCCGCGAACTCGGGCCAGATTTTCGCCAGATCGGTCATGCCGATGTGCGGATAGGACAGCAGCTCAAAGGCCGACCGGCGCTGACCGTCCTTGTTGAGTATGAGGCCGTGCGGCTCCGCCTGCTTCGGCGTCAGGGTGACCGACTTGGCGAAGGCGCGCGCGTCATCGAGCGCCTTGCTCTTGTCGACATGCAGCGCGGCGCGCCGCGGGCCGACGCAGCCGATCGCGATGCCGAAACCGGTCAGACGCTGGTCGGCATTATCGGCGCGCAGCTGCAATCGATATTCGGCGCGCGATGTGAACATGCGATAGGGCTCGGTGACGCCACGCGTCACCAGGTCGTCGATCATGACGCCGATATAGGCCTGGGCGCGGTCGAGCACGATGTCTTGGCCGCCACCGCCGGCCTGGCTGGCGGCATTAAGACCCGCCAGAAGTCCCTGTGCCGCAGCCTCTTCGTAGCCCGTGGTGCCGTTGATCTGGCCGGCCAAATAGAGCCCGCGAAGCCTTTTGGTCTGCAGCGTCGGATCGAGTTCGCGCGGATCGACATAGTCGTACTCGATGGCATAGCCGGGCCGCACGAACCTGGCGTTTTCCAGCCCCGGAATGGTCGCGACCAGCGCGTGTTGCACCTCTTCCGGCAGCGATGTCGAGATGCCGTTCGGATAGACCGTGGAATCGTCGAGGCCTTCCGGCTCCAGGAAGATCTGGTGGCCGTCGCGTTCGCCGAACTTGACGATCTTGTCCTCGATCGACGGGCAATAACGTGGACCGCGGCTGGCGATCTGGCCGGAATACATCGGCGAGCGATGCACATTGTCGCGAATGATCGCATGCGTCGCCGCGACGGTGCGGGTAATGCCGCACTGGATCTGCCGATTGGTGATGCGGTCGGTCAGCAGCGAGAACGGCTCAGCCGGATCGTCGCCGTCCTGCATCTCCAGCGACGACCAGTCGATGGTGCGGCCATCCAGGCGCGGCGGCGTGCCGGTTTTCAGGCGCCCCAGCGTGAAGCCGGCGTTTTCGAGGGTACGCGAGAGGCCCAAAGCCGGGGCTTCGCCGGCCCGGCCGGCCGGCGTTTGCGTCTCACCGATATGGATGAGGCCGCGCAGGAACGTGCCGCTGGTCAGAACGACGGCGCCGGTCAGGAATTCGCGGCCGTCGATCAGCCGGACGCCGCAAACGCGGGCATCCTTGATGATCAGGTCGTCGACCTCGGCTTCAATGACAACAAGGTTCGGCGTTTGCCGGATCGCCGTCTGCATGGCGGCGGCGTAGAGCTTGCGATCGGCCTGGGCGCGCGGACCGCGCACGGCCGGGCCCTTGCGCCGATTGAGAACCCGGAACTGAATGCCGCCCTGGTCGGCAACGCGGCCCATCAGACCGTCGAGCGCATCGATCTCGCGCACCAGATGGCCTTTGCCAAGACCGCCAATGGCGGGATTGCAGGACATGGCGCCGACGGTGGCGAACTTATGGGTGATCAGGGCCGTTTGCGCGCCCATGCGGGCCGCCGCGGCCGCAGCTTCACAGCCGGCGTGGCCGCCGCCAATGACAATGACGTCGAACTGGGCTTGGGTGGTGCGCATCGGAGCCGGCCTTGTAGCCGACCCGCTGACAGGGGTCAAAACAACCGTCCGCCGAAAAATGTTTCACGTGAAACATCGCGGGCCGGTGCGGGGCAAATGTTTCACGTGAAACATTGCGTCGCGCGTCGATCCAGGCGCCACAGCAGCGCGCGGTCACTTGCCAATGCAGAAGTCGCGAAAAATGATGTCGAGAACATCCTCAACATCGACGCGGCCGGTCAACCTTCCGAGGGCGCGGGCGGCAATTCGGAACTCCTCGGCGACAAGATCCTCATGGCTCACGATCTGCGCACTGAGGCCACGACGGAGGGCCGCGGCGCTATCCTCCAAAGCTCGCCGTTGACGCGCCCTGCTGATGAGAACGGACTCCGCTCCGGCGAGAAACGTGGCCGCATGGCGCTCGAGGGCGGCCAGCAATGTTTCGAAGCCATCGCCCGACACCGCTGAAATATTGAATAACGATTCTCTTTCTACAAAAAGAGATTCACTCTTATCCATTAACCTTTCGTTAACCATATCTGCTAAAGGGTTGTTAACTCGATCTTTCGATTCACTATTTGGCTGAGGTCCCTTTAAATCCCTTGGATCAATGCCGCTTTCTCCCAGTTCATTCTTATCGCTAAAGTGGATTATACGTTCATTATTACTAACATTTTGATCAATAAGGTCAATTTTGTTCCGAACCAGCCAGATCGGAGGGCGGCCCACCGAGGAATCCGTCAGATGCCCCGCCGCAGCATCCACCACGTCGTCTGACGTCACAGTGCTTGGGGCCCACGCGGCATTCACCGGCGCCAGGGCAACAGTCGCGGTGTCCCGTGTCCCACCCGGGCAGGCCGCGCCCAAGTCGGTCATTGGCCTAGACATATTGCTGGCGTCTTCCACCCACAGCACCAGGTCGGCGCCGGCTGCCCGGTCGCGGGCCCGCTGAACACCCTCACGCTCGACCGGATCGTCCGTATCCCGGATGCCGGCGGTGTCGAGCAGGGTGACCGGCACGCCGCCGAGGTCGAGATGAACCTCGATGACATCGCGCGTGGTACCCGCGTAGGGTGACACGATGGCGGCCTCGCGCCGGGCGATCCGGTTGAGCAAGGTTGATTTGCCGGCGTTCGGCGGTCCGGCGATCGCCACGACCAACCCCTCGCGCAAACGCTCGCCGCGGCCGCCGTCGGCCAGCGCCGCTTCGATCTCGTCCGCCAGCTCGCGAGCGATGGCCAGCGCCGGCGATACCAGATCCTCCGGGACATCGGCCTCGTCGGAAAAATCAATCCGCGCCTCGACCAGCGCCAGCGCCCG
>LNFM01009650.1_pt1 | contig 13939 bp, 8 predicted proteins | sample 596031 | NCBI WGS metagenome assembly LNFM01 (sample SAMN04254537, study PRJNA301005) | activated carbon metagenome | isolation source: dual media filters at the Ann Arbor, Michigan drinking water treatment plant | place: USA: Ann Arbor
AGGCGCCGACCATCGCCGCGACGGTCGTCATCAGGATCGGACGGAAGCGCAGCAGGCAGGCCTGGTGGATGGCCTCGCGCGGCGTCTTGCCCTGATGGCGCTCGGCGTCGAGGGCAAAGTCGATCATCATGATGGCGTTCTTCTTGACGATGCCGATCAGCAGCACGATGCCGATGATGGCAACGACGCTGAGGTCCGAGCCCGCCAGCATCAGCGCCAGCAGGGCGCCGATCCCGGCCGACGGCAGGGTCGACAGGATCGTGATGGGGTGGATGTAGCTCTCATAGAGCACGCCCAGCACGATGTAGACCGTGACGATGGCGGCCAGGATCAGCAGGAGCTGGCTGTTGAGCGACTTCTGGAAGGCGAGCGCCGCGCCCTGGAAGTGGCTGGTGATCGAGCGCGGCATGCCGATCTCGGCCTGCGCGGCGACGATCGCGTCGACCGCGTGACCGAGGGAAGCGCCCGGCGCCAGGTTGAACGAGATCGTCGTGGCGGGGAATTGCCCGTAGCGGTCGAGCCGGAGCGGCGCGATGCGCTCCTCGAAGGTGGCGATCGCCGACAACGGCACCTGCTTGCCGCCCACCGAGCCCGGCAGGTAGAGGTTGGCGAGCGAGTCGAGCGAGCCCGCCATCGACGGATCGACTTCATAGATCACCCGGTACTGGTTCGACTGGGTGTAGACCGTCGACACGATGCGCTGCCCGAACGCGTCGTAGAGGACATTGTCGACCGTGGCGGTGGTGACGCCGAAGCGCGCCGCCGCGTCGCGGTCGATCCTGATGAACATCGACAGGCCCTTGCTCTGCAGGTCGCTGGTGACATCGACGATCTCGGGCAGCTTCTGCAGCCGCTCCATGAGCCGCGGCACCCAGACGTCGAAGTCTTCCGGCCGTGCGCTTTCGAGCACGAACTGGTACTGGGTTCGGCTCACGGTCGAATCGATCGTCAGATCCTGCGCCGGTTGCATGTAGAGCGAGATACCCGGCACGATAGCGGTGTCGCGCTGCAGGCGCCGGATGATGTCGGTTGCCGTCGCGCTGCGCCCACTGCGCGGCTTGAGGTTGATCAGCATCCGCCCCGAATTCAGCGTCGGGTTGGTGCCGTCGACGCCGACGAACGATGTCAGGCTCTCGACGTCGGGATCGGCCAGGATCGCCTCCGCGAGCGCGCGCTGACGCTGGCTCATCGCGGCGAAGGACACGCTTTGCGGTGCCTCCGTGACGGCCTGGATCAGGCCGTTGTCCTGCACCGGGAAGAAGCCCTTGGGCACCGCGACATACAGCGCGACGGTCAGCACGACCGTGCCGACCGCGACCAGGAGCGTGAGCGGCTGGTGGCGGAACACCACGATCAGCCAGCGGTCGTAGAGATCGATCAGGCGCGCGAACCAGCGCGCGCCCAGGGCCTGCGCCTCGGCATGGACTTCCTCAGCCGGCGCGGCGGTCACGGAAGCCGGGCGCTGCTTCAGGAGATGGGCGCACATCATCGGCACCAGGGTGAGCGACACCAGGGCCGAGATCAGGATGGTGACGGAGAGCGTGACCGCGAACTCGCTGAACAGGCGGCCGACCACGTCGGCCATGAAGAGCAGCGGAATGAGCACGGCGATCAGCGACACCGTGAGCGAGACCACGGTGAAGGCGATCTGGCGCGACCCTTTCAGCGCCGCCGCCTTGGGATCCTCGCCGCGCTCGATATAGCGGGCGATGTTCTCGATCATGACAATGGCATCGTCGACGACGAAGCCGGTCGCGATGGTGAGCGCCATGATCGACAGGTTGTTGAGGCTGAAGCCCGCCAGGTACATGACGGCGAGCGTGCCGACCAGCGACAGCGGCACCGAGAGGCTGGGGATCAGCGTGGCGCGCGCGTCGCCGAGGAAGGCAAAGATCACCATCACGACCAGGACCACCGCGAAGGCGAGTTCGATCTGCACGTCGCGCACCGAGGCCCGGATGGTGAGCGTGCGATCGGTGACGATGGCCACGTCGAGCGCGACCGGTAGGGAGTCGCGCAACTGCGGCAGCAGCGTCTTGATGCGATCGACCACTTCGATGACGTTGGCGCCGGGCTGGCGCTGGACGTTCACGATCACCGCCTGCGTTCCGTTCACCCAGGCGGCGATGCGGTTGTTTTCCTGGCCCTCCTCGACGGTGGCGACGTCCTTCAGCCGGACCGGGGCGCCGTTGCGGTAGGCGACGACGACCTCGCGGAAGACGTTCGGATCGGTGATCTGGTCGTTGGCGTTGATCGTGTAGGCCCGCGCCGGGCCGTCGAAGTTGCCCTTGGGCGTATTGACGTTGGCGTTGGTGATGGTGGTGCGCAGGTCGTCGATGTTGAGTCCGTAGGCGGCGAGCGCGGTGGGGTTGGCGCGGATCCGCACGCCGGGCTTCTGGCCGCCTTCGAGGCTGACCAGGCCGACGCCTGCGACCTGGGAGATCTTCTGGGCAAGGCGCGTGTCGACGAGATCGTGGACCTTGGTGAGGGCCTCGGTCTTGGACGTGACGGCGAGCGTCAGCACCGGCGCATCGGCCGGATTGACCTTGGCGTAGATCGGCGGCGCCGGCAGGTCGCCCGGCAGGAGATTGCCGGCGGCATTGATGGCCGCCTGCACCTGCTGCTCGGCGATGTCGAGGCCGAGCGCCAGGTCGAACTGCAGCGTGATCGACGATGCGCCGGCCGAACTGGTCGACGTCATCTGGTTGAGGCCGGGCATCTGGCCGAACTGCCGCTCGAGCGGCGCGGTGACCGACGAGGTCATGACTTCGGGGCTGGCGCCGGGATAGAGCGTCAGCACGCGGATCGTCGGATAGTCGACCTGCGGCAGCGCCGACAAGGGCAGGAATTTGTAGGCGATCATGCCGACCAGCATGATCGCCACCATCAGAAGAGAGGTGCCAACCGGCCGTTCGATGAAAAGCCGCGACGGATTCATGTCGCGGCTGACTACTGGTTGGACCGCGCCGGCCGTCCTGCACCACCGCCCGGAGGCGCCGCCGCGACGGGCGAGCCGGACGTGCCTCTTGGACCGGCCGCGGGCTTGCGGATCTTGGCGCCCTCGCGCAGCCGGTCGGTGCCGTCGATGACGACCTGGTCGCCAACCTGCAGGCCTTTCGTCACCACGACCCTCTCGCCATCGGTGACGCCGAGTTCGACGACACGGATCTCGACGGTGTCGTCGGCCTTGACCAGATAGACGAAGATGCCGGGCTGGCCACGCTGAATGGCGGCGACGGGAACGATGGTCGCGTCTTTCACGGTGTCGACCAGCAGGCGAACATTCACGAACTGGTTGGGGAACAGGCTCTCGTCCTTGTTCTCGAAGATGCCGCGCAGTTTCACCGTGCCGGTGGTCACGTCGATCAGGTTGTCGGTGGTGTCGAGCCTGCCGACGCCCAGTTCGACCTTCTGCGCGCGGTCGAGCGCCCGCACCTCGAGCGACGCACCGGCTTTCAGGCGCTGGCGCACCGCCGGCAGGGAATCCTCGGGAATGGTGAAGATCACCGAAATCGGCTGGACCTGGATGATGACGGCGATTCCCGTGGTATCGCCCATCGTCACGTAGTTGCCCTTGTCGACCATGCGCAGGCCGATGCGGCCGGTCAGCGGCGCGACGATCTTGGTGTAGGCGACATTCAGCCTGGCGGCGTCGACCAGCGCCTGGTTGATGACCAGGGCCGCCTCGTACTGGCGCACCAGGGCCTGCTGGGTGTCGAGCTGCTGGCGCGCAAGCGAATCCTGGGCGACCAGCTTCCTGTAGCGCTCGAGGTCGGTCTGGGCGTTCTTGAGCAGCGCCTCGTCGCGCTGCATCGTGCCGATGGCCTGCTGCAGGGCGACGTCGTAGGGACGCGGATCCACCACGGCGAGTAGATCGCCCTGCTTCACGAGCTCGCCTTCCTTGAGGTGGACCTCGGTGAGCTGGCCGGTGATCTGCGTCTTGACGTTGACGGTGGCGAGGGGCGTAACGGTGCCAAGTGCCCGGAGAACCACCGGAATGTCGCCCTTGACGGCCGCGGCTACGCCCACCGGCACGCCGGCGCCAGGCGGGGAGCGGCCGGCGGGCGGCACGACCTTGGATGTTCCGCCCTGCGAAATATACCAGCCAGCAACCGCCACCACGGCGAGCCCCAAGCCGATCCCCAGAAGGGTCCGCAGCCGTTTCATGGTCGCCATACGCCTCAAGTGAATGAAGTTCGTCTCTAGTACGAGCGCAACAGCCCGAGTCTCCCCCGACGGTCGGCGCGACGCAAGGCGCGGAGAATTGCCCCCAGTCCCCTCAGGACAATGCATGGAAGGGCAGGAAGTTCCACGGGAGGAACCAAGTCTCCCTGCCGGCGTTCTGGATATTGGGCGGTGATGGCCGAAAACGATCGCCTAAGGCGCGACCCATCATCGAAACGAGGCAAACGTCATGGCAAAATGCTTTCTATTCGTCGCGGCGGTCGCAGCGGTCGCCCTGGGCAATGTCGCGTCCGCGCAGACACAGGCCTATCCGCCGGCCGGCTACGCGCCGCTCCTGTTCGATCCGACCGACACCAAGTACGTCTTCCGCCTGAACGGCGCGCCGTGGATTTGCCGCGGTGACACTTTCTGCAAGCCGGTAAAGATCGAGGGCGCTGCCGACAAGGATCTGCCGCAAGCCGCGATGGAATCGCTGGGATCCGCCGGGCCCCGTTACTTCCTGTCCTACAAGCAGACCAACTTCGAGAAGGGCAAGCCGGTCGTCCTGTCCTGCGTCGAAGAGCGCTGCGGCAAGCTCGATACGACCGTTGGCGAGGCGCACGCGCTCGGCACGTTTCAGGTCAAGCAGGGCGATCGCGTGGTGACGCGCGCCGCGCTGCTGCGCCAGGTCGAAGCGCGCAACGGCCGCGCCCAACTCCTTTGGTGCGCCGACAGCGGCTGCTCGGAACTGCCGCTGACGCGTGATGCCGAACTCTACTTGTCCCATATGGACAACGGACGCAGCGACGGCCGCAACGCGGCCTGGTTGCGCGAGAAGTCGGGCGCCGTGTTCACATGCGCCCAACCCGAGGAGGGTGTCAGCGACCAGTTGACCTGCGAGAAGAGCAAGTTCGTCCTGTCCGATTTCCCGGCTGCGGCCGCGCCACTGGCGGCTCCGGTTGCCGCGGCCCCTGCCGGGTCGGAGGCCGACCGGGTTGCCCTCGCCGCGTCCATCGACCGCGCCATCGTCGCCGGCGATTTTGCCAATGCCGACCGCCTGCTGGCCGACGCGACCCGGCGCTATGCCGGCAACGCAGCGTGGGCGCCGCTGCAACAGAAGCTTGCTAAAGCCCGCGCCGATCGCGATGCGCAGTTGCATCTGGCCGAAGCACGGCGGCTGATTGCCGAGGCGCGACGCTTCGCCCAGGTCGGCGATTTCCCGCATGCCGAAGCGATGCTGCAGGATGCTGACAAGCAGGTTCCGGGCTTCGCCGAGACCGCCAAGGCACGCAGCGAAATCGCTGCAATGCGCACCGCCCGCGACCAGCGCTATCGCGAGCGCTATCAATACTATGCCGCCATCGACCAGGCCTTTGCGGCCGAGCGGCTCTGGGATGTCGAGCGCCTGCTGGCCGAGTATGCCCAGCGCTTCAATCAGGATGACGAATACCGCAGCCGTGCCGGCCGCTTGGCGCAGTCACGGGCGGACGCGACTTGGCAGGCACGTATCAATCAGGCGCGCGCCTTCATCGCAACGGCGCGACAGGCGACGGATCGCGGCGATTTTGCGGAGGCTGAACGACAGCTCGTGTTGGCCGATCGTGCCGCGCCGGGCTTTCCCGAGATCAACCAGGCGCGGGTCGATCTCAGCCGTCGCCGCATCGCCGCCGAACAACAGCAGGACGGCATCCGCCTGATCCTGGGGGTGATCGACGCGGCGTTCCAACGCAAACAATATGACGAGGCAGAGCGCGCCATCGAGGATGGACGCCGCCGCTATGGTTCCTACGACGGCTGGACCGATCTGCAGCGCCGGAGTGCCAGTGCCCGACAGGGCAACGACCGGCAGGCCAATGAACTGCGCACCCAGAACGCTCGCACGCTCGAACTGGTGACGGCCGCCCGACGCGCTACGACGCAAGGCGATTTCGCTGCGGCTGATCGTTCGCTGACCCAGGCCCAGGCGATCTCTGCCACCATGCCCGAGATTGCCATCGTCCGCGCGGAACTGGAGCGCGCCAAGGCCGATCGCGGCCGCCAGGACGCCGAGATCCGCGCAATGGCGGCGTCCGCCGACGCAGCACTGGCCCGCAAACAATATGCCGACGCCGAACGGCTGATCGCCGATGGCAAGAAGGCCTACCCTTCCTACGCCGGGTGGGCCGACCTTTCTCGCCGCCTGGCCGAGGCCCGCCAGGTAACGCCGGCTCTGAAGGGCAATGCGCCGATGCCGGCCCAACCGGCCGCTGCTCAGGCGCCGCCGGCAGCAGCCGCGCCGGCCCCAGCGGCTGCGCCGCCGGTCGCTTCGCAACTGGCGCAGCTCATCGTGGTTGCCCGCGACGCCATCAAGCGCTCGGACTTCGCCATGGCCGAAAAGGCCGTGGCCGAAGCGGAGAAGCTCGACGCCAACGCCGCGTCGGTCATCGAAGTCCGCGCTGAACTGAAGGGTGCCCAGGACAAATCAAAGGCGCCGCCCGCTGCTCCTGCTCAGCCCGCCCCAGCGGCGGCGCCGGTTCAGCCGCCCGCCAGCCGCAACTAGACGATCTCGGCTTCGCGCATTTCCGCGACTTCGGCAGGGGAATAGCCGGCCTCGCGCAGCACCTCGTCGGTGTGTTCGCCCAGCGTCGCGGGCGGGCGCTCGACCGAGCCGCCGCCGTGCTCCAGACGAAAGCCCGAGCCCACCACCCTGATCGGGCCGTGCGGCGTGTCGACGGATTGAAGCACGGTGCGGTGCTGGAAAAGGTCGAGCTGGACGGTCTCGGGAATGGTCAGCACCTGGCCAGCCGGGATGTCCGACTTGGCAAAGCGCGCCACCCAGGTCGTTGAAGTTTCCTGCTTGAGCGATTCCTCGATGATCTCGTGCAACGCCGTGTTGTTTTCGATGCGCGTCGGCCAGTCGACGAACCTGGAATCGGTCAGCGCGTCGGCGCGCCCCACTTCCTTCATCAGCCGCTGGAACTGCGGATCGGTCATGACGGCGAGCACGATCCAGCCGTCTTTGGTCTTGAAGAGATTGCCCGTGGGCTTGCGCGTCACCGACAGGTTGGCGCTCTGGCCGTGCACGCGGCCGGTCACCAGATGCTCGGTGAACTGCTGGGCGAGATAGCCCATCACCGCGTCGATCATGGCGACGTCGACGAGCTGGCCCTTGCCGGTGTGCGTGCGCTGGAACAGCGCCGACGCGACGCCCAGCGCCGCCGTGGCACCCGACATCACGTCGGCGCCGGCGAAGCCCACGCGCGTCGGCCCGTTATTCTCGAAGCCGGTGATCGACATCAGCCCGGACATCGCCTGGATCATGCCGTCGAAGGCCGCCGTCTTGGCCTGCGGGCCGACCTGGCCAAAGCCCGAGACCGCGCAGTAGATCAGCTTCGGATTGAGGACGCGCAGCGTCTCGTAGCCGATGCCGAGATTGGTCATGACGCCCGGCCGGAAATTCTCGATCACCACGTCGGCCTTGGCGGCCAGGCGCTTGATGGCCTCGATCGCCTTGGGCTTTTTCAGGTCGAGCGTGATCGAGCGCTTGCCGGCGTTGACGGCGATCCAGGGGGCGGCGAGGCCACGCTTCTCCCAGTCGTTGGCGCGGTTGCCGAAGCGCATGTCGTCGCCGTCGCGCGACTCGACCTTGATGACGTCAGCGCCCAGCAGCGCCAGCTGGTACGAGGCATAGGGCCCTGCCAGCACGCGCGTGAAATCGAGGACTTTTACGCCCGCGAACGGCTTGCTCACATGGACCGCGAGCTTCCAGCTCGCTCATGAGCGCGCAGGATGCGCGCGGTCCGGAAGATCATGCGACGCCCGCCTGCTTGCGTTGGCTGAGCGCCACCTGCTTCACTTTGTCGAATTCGGCACGCCGCTTGGCGACCTCTTCCGGCGGCATGCGGGCGATATTGTTGTAGTCGTTCTTCCAGTCGCCATCCTCGGTCCAGCGCAGCGGCGACTGAACCGTGGTGCGTGGTCCGATGGCGCTCTCGAAGAGCTGCAGCGCCAGGTCGAGCGTAAAGGCCTGAGTATCGGGCTCGTGCGGCTTGCCGCAGGAATTGCCGAGCGGGAAGTCGCTGAACAGGAACCGCGGCACGCCGGCGTATTCGACGATGTCCTTCGCCGCTCCCATCACGACCGTCGGGATGCCGTTCCTTTCGAGATGTCGGGCGACCAGACTCACGGTCTGGTGGCAGACGGGTCAAGTAGGCACCAGCAGCGCGGCATCGACCTGATCCTGCCGGCAGCGCGCCAGGATTTCCGGCGCATCGGTCTCTAGAGTGACCCGCTGGCTGCGGTTGGTCGGGGCGCCGTGAAAGCGCGTTGCGAGCCTGAAGCGACCCTGCTTGGCAAACGCGCGCATCAGCGGCAGCGGGAACCAGGTGTTGCTGTCCTTGGCCGTGGTATGCTTGCGGTCGTAGCCGATATGGGAGATGCGCGTGTCGTGATCGACCGCGGTGTCACCCGAAAAGACCGTGTAGAATTTGGCACCCGCATTGTAGAGGGCGCCAGGGCCCTGATCGCCCTTGTCAGGCTGATAAGGTGCCGCCGTGGTGATCAGCGCCAGGGTACTGTCTTTCAGCGGCTTCTTCAGCGGCTGGAAGGGCGCATCCACATAATGCGCCCAGCGGTAGGGATTGTCGTATCCGAGGGCCAGGTAGTACTCGCGCGTGCGGCGCATGTAATCGAGCGGCACGTCGTACTCGGGCGCGAAATTCATGGTGTCGGTCATGAGGGAAGCGTGGAACTCCGGGGCTGCGAAGTCAAACCCGCATGCCGGATGACAAGGAGATGAGTGCATCCTAATTTCGCACTCAAGAAATCGGGAGGAATCACAATGCGTCATCCGACACGCCGCGCCGCACTGGGCGTCGTGGCCGCCTTTGCCGTCGCTCCCAAGGCGTCGGCGCAGGCCTTCCCCACGAAGCCGATGCGCTTCCTGGTGCCCTATCCGGTCGGCGGCATCGTCGACATCGTGAGCCGCGCGCTGGCCGACCCGATGCAGGTCGACCTCGGCCAGCCGGTCGTGGTCGACCCCAAGCCCGGGGGCAATTCCACACTGGCGACCGCGATGATTCCGCAGGCTCCGGCCGACGGCTACACCTGGGTGATGTCGACCATTGCCCACGTCGTGGTGCCGCATCTCCAGCAGGTGCCCTACGACGCGCTGGCCGACTTCCAGCCGGTGGCGCTGGTCGCGATCGCGACGTCGGTGGCCACGGTCAATCCCGAGGTGCCGGTCAAGACCCTGAAGGAACTGGTCGAGTATGGCCGGGCCAACCCCGGCAAGCTCAACTACCTCAATCCGGGCAACGGCTCGTCGATCCATCTGTCGGCCGAGCTGCTGAAGCATCAGTACAAATTCGACATGACCTCGGTGCCCTATCGCGGCATTCCGCCGGGATTGCCCGACCTCCTGGAAGGCCGGCTGCAGGTGGGCCTGCTGCCGGGACCGCTCGCCCTCCAGCATGTGCAGTCGGGCAAGCTGCGGGCGCTGGCGGTGCTGGCCAACCAGCGCCTGCCGACCCTGCCCGATGTGCCGACCTTCGCCGAGGCCGGGTTTGCCGATGCCCAGGTGATGAGCTGGTACACGATCGCCGTTCGCGCCGGCACGCCTGGCGCCATCGTCGAGCGCCTGCACGGCTCGGCAATGAAGGCCCTCCAGGGCGCCGAAACCCACGACCGGCTGACGAGGGCGGGCTGCGAAATCCCGTCGCCGCGATCGCCCGCCGACGTGCTCGCGATGTGGAAGGCGGACTACGCGCGCTACGGCAAGCTGGTGAAGGATGCCGGCATCAAGGGCGAAAGCTGACAGGGCTGTAACCCTGCAGCCATAGTGCGGCCCAACTCCTGCACGCTATATTGGGTGCAGGAACAGGCTGGCTTGGGGAGCGCATCGGATGGCGATCGGACGGCGCAGCATATTGGCGGGCGGCGCGGCCCTTGGGACTGGATGGGGGATTGGCGGATTTGGGCTCGGTGGACCTGCGATCCTGCGGGCACAGACCACTCCCAAAGTGAACGTAAGCCATGGCTTTGCCATGCACGGTACGCCGAAATACGCCGCCGACGCCGGTCCACCCGATTATCTCAATGCCAACGCGCCGAAGGGTGGCAGCGTCCGACTGGGTGCACGCGGCACTTTCGATTCCCTTCACCCCTTCATCGTCAAGAGCGTCCCGGCGGCCGGCATCACCCAGATCTGGGACACGCTCTGCTGGAATTCACGCGACGAGGCTTCGACCGAGTACGGGCTGATCGCCGCGACGATCGAATGGCCGGAGGATCGCGGCTGGGTGGCCTTCACGCTCCGGCCGCAGGCGCGCTGGCATGATGGCAGCCCGATCACGGTCGAGGACGTGATCTTCTCCTTCGATATCCTGAAGACCAAGGGCACGCCGCTCTACGGACTCTACTATCACGACGTGGTCAAGGCCGAGAAGGTCGGCGACCGCAAGGTGCTGTTCAGCTTCCGCGACAATACCAATAAGGAACTGCCGCTGATCCTGGGTCAGCTCCCGATCCTGCCTTCGAAATGGTGGGCGAGCCGCGACTTCGAGAAAGTCTCGCTGGAAGTGCCTCTGGGCAGCGGCGCCTACAAGGTCGACACGTTCGACGTCGGGCGTTCCATTGCCTACCGCCGGGCCGACGACTGGTGGGCCAAGGACCTCTGGATGAACAAGGGCCGCAACAACTTCGACGTCATCCGCTATGAATATTATCGCGACGTCACGGTGCAGTTCGAAGCCTTCAAGGGCGGCGACCTCGATATCCGCCAGGAGAACATCGCGCGCAACTGGGCAACGGCCTACGACATTCCCGCGGTGCGCGACGGCCGCATCCAGCGCGCCGAGATTCCGCACGAACTGCCGACGGGCATGCAGTGCTTCGCCTTCAACACCCGCCGCGACCAGTTCAAGGACAAGCGCGTGCGCGAAGCGATCGCCACGATGTTCGACTTCGCCTGGTCCAACAAGAATCTGTTCTACGGGATGTACAAGCGCAACATCTCGTTCTTCGGCAACTCCGAGCTCGCCTCGTCGGGCCTGCCGACGCCGGCCGAGCTGAAATATCTGGAACCGCTGCGCGGCAAGATTCCCGAAGAAGTCTTCACCAAGGAATTCAAGCTCCCCGAATCGGACGGCACGGGCAACGTGCGCGACCTGGCACGGCGTGCCCTCGCCCTTCTCAAGGAGGCCGGCTGGGACGTCAAGGACGGCAAGATGACGGAGACGAAGACGGGCAAGAAGCTCGCCTTCGAGATGCTGCTGAACGATGCCAGCTTCGAGCGCGTCGTGCTGCCCTACAAGCAGAACCTCGAGCGTCTCGGCATCGATATGAACGTGCGCACCGTCGACACCGCGCAATTCAAGCGCCGCGAAGACGAGTTCGACTACGACATGATGGTCGAGGGTTTCGGCCAGTCGCTGTCGCCCGGCAACGAGCAGCGCGACTTCTGGGGATCGAAGGCGGCGGACACCAACGGCGGCCGCAACACGATCGGCATCAAGGACGCCGCGATCGACGCACTGGTCGAGACCCTGATCGCGGCGCCGGACCGCGAAAGTCTGATCAACGTCACGCGCGCGCTCGACCGCGTCCTGCTGTGGAGCCATTTCGTGGTGCCGAACTGGCACAGCAACACCGCTTTCGTCGCCTACTGGAACCGTTTCGGCCGCCCGGCCAAGTCCGCCCGCTACGCGCCCGTTGCCTTCGATACCTGGTGGATCGACGAGGCCAAGGATCGCGCCCTGCAACGCGAGAGGAAGTAGGCGCCCGCCGCCCCATGCTGGCCTACATCCTGCGCCGTCTGATGCTGGTGATACCGACCCTGTTCGGCATCATGGTGATTAACTTCTTCATCGTTCAGGCGGCTCCCGGCGGGCCGGTCGAGCAGATGATCTCGCAGATCCAGGGCACCGCCATCGGCGCCACGGAGCGATTCTCCGGCTCGGCCTCGGGCGGCGAGATTGCGCAGCGCAGCCAGGCCAGTTCCGGCAGCGGCGATGCCGGCGCCTATCGCGGTGCACGCGGCCTGCCGCGCGAACTGATCGAGCGCATCGAGAAGATGTACGGCTTCGACAAGCCGGCCTACGAGCGCTTCGCGCTGATGCTGAAAAGCTACATCACGTTCGACTTCGGCGAGAGCTTCTTTCGCAACAGGCGCGTCGTCGACCTCATCATCGAGAAGATGCCGGTCTCCATATCGCTCGGCCTGTGGACGACGCTGCTGGTCTACTTCGTCTCGATCCCGCTCGGCATCGCCAAGGCGGTGCGGGACGGCTCGCGGTTCGACCTGTCGAGCTCGACCATGCTCATCGTGCTGCACGCGATCCCGGGGTTCCTGTTCGCACTGCTCCTCGTCGTGCTGTTCGCCGGTGGCAGCTACTTCAAATGGTTCCCGCTGCGCGGGCTCGTATCCGACGACTGGAGCACGCTCGGCCTGATCGACAAGGGGCTCGACTATGCCTGGCACATGGCGCTGCCGATCGGTGCCATGGTGATCGGCGGCTTCACCACCCTCACGTTCCTCACCAAGAACTCCTTCCTCGAGGAGATCCACAAACAGTACGTGCTGACCGCACGCGCCAAGGGCCTGACCGAGCGGCGCGTGCTGTACGGCCATGTCTTCCGCAACGCCATGCTGATCGTGGTCGCGGGCTTTCCGGCGGCCTTCATCGGCGTGCTGTTCACGGGATCGCTGCTGATCGAGGTGATCTTCACGCTGGACGGGCTCGGGCTGCTCGGCTTCGAGGCGGCGCTGAACCGCGATTACCCGATCATGTTCGGCACGCTCTACTTCTTCGGCCTGATCGGCCTCATCATGGGCATCCTGGGCGACGTCATGTACACCGTGGTCGATCCTCGGATCGATTTCGAGTCACGCGCCTGATGACCCCGCTCAACAGGCGCCGCCTCGCCATCTTCCGGTCGAGCCGGCGCGGCATGATCTCGCTGGTCGTGTTCGGCCTCCTGTTCTTCGTGTCGCTGTTCGCCGAGTTGCTGGCCAATAACCGGCCGATCCTGATCCGCTACGACGGCTCCTTCTATTCGCCGATGCTGCGCGACTATCCCGAGACGACCTTCGGCGGCGACTTCCCGACCAACGCGGTCTACACCGACCGCGAGCTGCAGACGCTGATCCGCGAGAAGGGCGGCTGGATTCTGTGGCCGCCCATTCCCTACAGCTACGACACCGTCCTCAAGGGCGACGGCCGCAAGGCATTGTTGCCGCCATCCTGGGAGCATCTCCTCGGCACCGACGACCAGGCGCGGGACGTGATGGCCCGCCTGATCTACGGATTCCGGATTTCCGTCCTGTTCGGCTTCGCGCTGACCCTTCTAAGCGCCGTGATCGGCATCATCGCGGGCGCCGTGCAGGGCTATTTCGGCGGCATGGTCGACCTGTTGATGCAGCGTTTCCTGGAAATATGGTCGAGCATGCCGACCCTCTACCTCCTGATCATCCTGGCGAGCTTCATCCAGCCGGGCTTCTGGGTTCTGCTCGGGATCATGCTGCTGTTCAGCTGGATGTCGCTGGTCGGCCTCGTGCGGGCCGAGTTCCTGCGCGGGCGCAACTTCGACTATGTCCGCGCCGCCCGGGCGCTGGGCATGCTGGACGTGCGCATCATGTTTCGGCACATCCTGCCCAACGCCATGACCGCGAGCCTGACCTTCCTGCCCTTCATCCTGGCCGGGTCCGTCACCACCCTGACGTCGCTCGACTTCCTGGGCTTCGGCCTGCCGGTCGGCTCGCCGTCGCTGGGCGAACTGCTGCTGCAGGGCAAGAACA
>LNFM01009651.1_pt1 | contig 13939 bp, 11 predicted proteins | sample 596031 | NCBI WGS metagenome assembly LNFM01 (sample SAMN04254537, study PRJNA301005) | activated carbon metagenome | isolation source: dual media filters at the Ann Arbor, Michigan drinking water treatment plant | place: USA: Ann Arbor
CCGATACGCCCGGGTAGCCGCTAAAGCGGCCAAGCTGCACGTTCGGGTTTTCGTCGAGCAGCAACACCAGATCGCGCGACAGATTGTTGATGTTCTTCTCTTCCGGAAACAGCGACGTGAGATCACGCGGAATCTGGAAAGAATCGTGGCGATGAATCCAATCGATGAACGCTTCGGGATTTTGCGCCGACGGCGAGGGCGGAGGGTCTGCGACGAGCCCGAGGAGTGAATCGAACACCGATCCGAACGCGCAGATGAAGTCGCGGATGTAGGCGCGGAAATCGCCGTCGAACACCGAGTACATGCAAAGGTTGCCGCCGATCAGATCGAAGCGCGCGAAATGCACGGTGCCGACATTGCTAAGGCCGGTGAAGAGTTCATCGATATTGGCGGCGATCGCCGCCGCCGCCCTGGCGCGCCCGACCGGCGTCTGGTCCGCCAGCGGCATCACCAGGTTCATGTGCATTTGCAGATTGTCTGCGAGCGCCGTTGAATAGCCGGGCTGCGGCGTCTTCACCGGTGCGACGCGGCGCCAAAACGCAATCAAGATGCGCTCGAAGAGGTGGCGCAGCATCATCCAGAGCTTCGAGAAGACCTTCACCATGTGTCACCTCCCACCGGACAACCGCTGCCGCCGCGAAGGCGGCACGAATATTCGTAGGCGCCGCGGCGCGCCGCGAGCACTGGATCGTCTGAACATTCGATGCCGGGCGCCAACCGCGTCGGATTGAAGCTGAGGCGCTCGCATCCGGCGCCATTGTCGGCGGCGAGCCCCGTGATCCACAACTCGCCAAGCACCACGCGCACGCGCGTCGTGTCCCAAACTTTAGTGGGATCAGCGAGATCATCGCCTTGGCCGGCGATGTTCATGCGCAACACGAAGCGGACCGGCCCACGCTTGATGCGGTCGCGAAGCTCTTGGTGCAGGAATTGATTGTGCACGCCCTTCTTGAGGAAGGGCTCGACGCCGGCTACCGGCTCCCAGTCGAAACGGCCGAACGTCACCGCGCCATCATCGGCAATAAGCTTGAACGTGTGCAGTGCGTGATAAGCGGCGCGAGCGTAACTGGCTGGCGTCACCAACATCGTCGCCGCCACTGTGCCCGGCCGCGCGGCCATGTGCGTGTTGGCATAGCGAATGACGCCGGCCGTCCCGTCCTCTGGCAGGTCCGGCGGACGCGCGGGCGTGCGGAGTTGCAGCATATCCCAGAAACGCTGCAGCCAATTCTCTGGTTTGTCGGGAACGGGCACGCCCGCTGCTGCGAACTGGAGAAACTCCTCCGGGTTCTGGGCAAAGAAGATCGGCAGCGTGATTGCGATGAGGTCGGATTCGCCGCCATCCTTGAGATGAAATTTGACCGCCATGCCGCGGACATCAAGGGCGCTGTCATGCTCCGTTGGCGATCCTGAGCCATTGGAGAAGCGCAGCGTCACCGGGACTTGCCCGCCCTGAAACTGTTCGGCGTGGGTGAAGTTATGCGCCGCGTTTGAAGCCACGAAATAGCCGGTCGCGCCGATGCCGACCGCGTGTACCGGGCGCATGCCGGGGCGGTGGTCCGGATAATCGCTTTCCAGCGCCCGATAGAGACGCTCGCTCATGCTCTCTTTTTGCATCGCGCCACCTGAGAGAGAAGGGATGTCGTCCCGTGCGCGCGCGCTGAGGACATTGTCGAAGCGCGGCGCGTTGGCGACGCGGGCGCCGAGACGCCAATGACGCTCGTCTACGCCCATCAGGTGCAGCACCGTCGCGAGGACTGAGGTGTGATCGAACGGCGTGTCGGTGTCGGAGCGGAAGACTGTGCTTTCGCGCACGAACGGGGAGACAAGAATGAGCGGCACGCGCACGCCGAAACGGTCAAAGCCAAAGTTCTGTTCGCAAAGTGCGGGTTTCGGCGTATCCGTGTTTTCGCGCCATGGCGGCTTGGCGCCACTGGGCGGCGCAACGTGATCATACGTGCCGCCGTGCTCATCGAAATTGATGATGAAGAGCAGCGAGTTCCAGATTTCGGGATCGCTCGAAAGGGCGTCGTACAGCTGTCGGAGAAAGCGCTCGCCCTTACGAATGTCGCCCGGCGGGTGATAGTCCGTCCCATTGGGACCGAGGCCAGGGCCGAAGGGCAGCGTCCACGATGGCTCGATGAAACTAAAACGCGGCAGCGTTCCGTTCGCGATTCTGTCGAACAGTGCAGCGACTGGCGCAAAGTTTTCGTCGAAGCGGCGGTCCTGCAGCTTTTCCATGATGCGCCGCGTGTAGGGATAGCCTTCGGCGCCGAGAGCGTTCTCCAGCCAATTGCCTTTGCTGTGAAAGATCATCCAATCGCTCGGTGAGCCTTGGCCTTGCTCGTCGAGCACGTTCCACATCGTGCGCTCGCTGAACTGAACGCCGCCTGGGCGCGCCAGCCAACTCGAATGGCGGTTGTTGACCCAACCCTTTAGATCGCCCTTCTTATCGAGGCCGAGAGAATTGCCGGCGGCTGCGAAAGCGCGGTTACAGTTGGTCTGCGTCGGGACGGACGAGAAATATTGGTCAGAAACTGCGAAGCGGCGGGCGAGCGTGTTCAACACCGGAAGCTCTTCCGGTGTGTAGCTCATCATGATCTCGTCGTTGTTTCGATACCACTTGGCGTAGTCGCGATAGAACCCGTCCATCTTAGGGGGCGTGTCGCCGGGCGGCGTGCCCTCGGCGCCGAAGAGCTGAAAGTTGACGTGTTCGTAGGTTTCATACGGGTCATAGCGAGGGACGGCGTGGCGGCCGCCCGTGCCGCGAATGACATGGTGGGCCTTGCCTTTAGCGTCTCGTTGAAAGAGGTCCGGGTTTAGGCCGTCAAAATCTGGCGAAGAGCCGGGTGGTAGAACTTGGGCGGGCTTGTCGTGCTCGTACAGCCAGCCGAGCACGTTATCGAGCGACCTGTTTTCGAGCATGAGGTAGACAATGTGCCGTATGCCGGCGTGCGCACCCCGTCTCATCTTGCAGCCCTACACTCGCATCAATCAGCTGCACTTGCGTACAGGAAGGTTGTCCGGCTGTCGAACGACATGGGTCCAGTGCTGGGACGGCGAAGTCATGGTCTGCTTCAGCACGGACGAGGCGCGTAGGGCCTAAGTCCGATGTTGGAGCGCATGAGAGGAAGGCAAGAGCGGCCAGCTGAGTAACGCCCCCATGTCGCGCCAAAGTCCGCTTTGCGACGACAAAGCTGGAAGGGCGATTGTTGGGATCAAACAGACACAAGCATCGCTCCCGTGTCAGCGATCGAAGCCCGAAGGGTCGAGACGCGCGCAATGCGCAGGCTCGATGCGCAGCACGAGGGCGCGGCCGCCCAAGGCGGCGACGCCCAAACGCATCAGAGGAATCTCGAGAAATCTGGACCTCTGGTCGCGATCTGCCACCCAAGCATGATTAGAGATTTTCCTTATCAGCAGCGCGCGGTCCGGACATGGATGCGGCGATGGTCAGTGCCTGCGCTCAATGGGCAAGCCGCCGCCTTGCCTTGGCTCGGTGCTAAACACGAAGTACGCGAGCATCAGCGACAGGGTGATCAAGCCGGGCAGACTGGCTTCTAAGCCAAACGCGCCGCCAGTAAGCCAAGGCGCATCTATGGTGAGCTGCACAGAGAGCAAACTTGCTGTGTCATTGCCGCTGACGCCGAAGCCGAACACGACGCCCTGCGTGACGTTCGCCATGAAGTGCAAGCCGATGGGGAGCGCTAATCCCTTTGAGCGCACGAATGCTTTTCCAAAAAGAAGGGATGCAAGAAAGATGTTTACGCCTGCCCACACCGTGGCGGCGCCATCCATTCCCGGATTGCCAAGGTGGGTTAGCACAAAGAGTAGCCCGATAGCGATTTGCGCCGGCCATTCACCAACAGCAGCGACCAACCTTTGGAATATCACGCCGCGAAAGAGCAGTTCTTCGGCGATCGCAACGCCAGCCATCAGCACTACGGCAGCAACTAGGCCTTCCGCCTGAAACGGCGCGGGTGAGAATTGGATCATGCTCGCACACCACAGCAGTGCGGCGGGTGCAGCCATCAGCACGAAGCCAAATGCGATCCCGACGCCCAGATCTCTCAGCACAAGTGCGTTCAGCAGGCCGGTGACTTCGGTGACCGGCTTCTTGCGCATGAATTGAACGATCAGCGTGGCAGTGAAGATGATGCCTAACTGTTCCCACACTGAAAGCTCATGCTGCGTTCGAATTGATAGCAGCAGCGCCGGCAGTAGAATCGCGGCTAGCAGAGCAAAGAAAATTCCGATCCACCACCCATTGTGGAGCCGCTTTTTGCTGTTGAGGAATAGTCCCGTCAAAGTCGGCATGGCCTGCTTTCCTGAGAAGTATGTATTGAGAGTGGGCGTTCATCGCGTGTTGGGTCGAAACACGCTGACGAGGCTCGCCGACAAGGCGAACACGGCTGCCACGCCGATCGCGAGATTGGGCGCTGCATCCATCGGAACGAAGACGAAGAGCTGTGCGACAAGGGCGCCGGCGCCTGCTTGTCCGAGCAAGCGAGCGGTCCCCTGCAGTCCGCCGGCGGCGCCGCTGCGGGCCAGCGGCGCTGCGAGAAACATGTTGCGGTTGTTGGCGATCTGAAAAAGGCCGAAGCCGATCCCCGACGTCATCGTGAAAGGTACGAGAAGGTTGGGATCGTTCGATGGCCAATACGCCACGCCGAACATCCCAAGAGCAAGCAGTCCTCCACCCAATACGCAAAGGGCGCTGGTGCTGGCCCAACGTGAGAAGCGTCCAGCAAAGAGGGCTGTGCCTGCGACGCTGAGCGGCCACACGGTCATGTAGAAGCCGGCAACAAGAGGCGACAGATTAAGGCTCTCTTGGAGATAAAAGGGCAGAGCGATCAATCCAGAAGTCTGGCCAATAAAGCATAAGACCGACGCCAGGATTGAGTTGCGAAACGAGGCGCTGCGCAGAAGATCTAACGGCAGTAGCGGCCGGGCGCGCCGAGCTTCACGAGCAATAAGGGCGGCGAAGACGAACCCGCTGGCCACGATCAGGCCAGCCGCCGCCAGCGGCCGGTGCGCCGCAGAGTTGATCCCGAGAATCAAAACGCCGAAGGCTGCGACGTTCAGAGCGATGCTCACATAGTCCACGTTTTGGCTGCTGGGCGCGACGCGGGGCAAGGCGCCGGTCGCGATAAGAACCACTAGCCCCAGCGGCAGTTCAAATGCGAAAAGCCAGTTCCAACTGAAGTTCGACAGGACGAGAGCTGCGAGGGCCGGACCAGCGGCAGCGGCCATCGCGACAGTCATCGCATTCCAGCCGATGGCTTCGCCAAGCAAGCGGTCTTTAACTGTCGCCCTGAGCAAGGCGACACCCAGCGCCAGGATCGCGCTCGCGCCCAGCCCTTGAGTGAAGCGAGCGAGAAGAAGCCAAGGCAACGAGGCCGACGCCGCCGCCATCACGGCTGCAGCGGTGAACGTGATGACGCCAGCTGCGAAAACCCGCCGCAGTCCATATCGCTCGCCCAGCGCAGCGCTGGGCAAGAGCGCTATGACCACCGCGAGCTGATAGGTGGTTGCGACAAGGATGGCCGTTGAAGCATCTATGTTGAGGGACGAAGCGATGGATGGCAGGCTCAGGTTTGTAGCGCCAGCATCGACGACAACGAGCGCCATCGCCGACAAAACGGCGCCAATCGAGGCAGCGCGCCGCGGATTAAAAGAAGTCGTTGCGGGGGCGCTGGCGCCGCTGCGGGCGCTGTGCTCGCTCATGGCGTGATTGGAACCCAAATGCCGTCGCGCTGCACATATCGGGTCACTTTCTTATCGACAGCGTCTTCTTTTTTGAGGTCACGCTCGGTGAAGCGAAAGAGGAGGGCCGGGCCCGACACACAAAGCGTGTCGTGAATGTCGCCGGGCAAGTAGACCTGAGCTTGGCCCGGTTTCACCAATGTCGCATTGCGCTTTACGAGGCGCGTCTTGCCATCTTCGTCATCGACGCGCCCGTACGTCCCCATCTCGCTTTCGCCTTGCTGAACCGCGTAGATCACCCAGCTGCGGCCGTGATCATGCGGCGGGCGATAAAGTGCTTGGCTTTCGAAGTGCGCGAGCAGCACGAAACCGTTTTCAGAGTCGCGATAGAGTTCACGGCTCGCCGGTTGGTCTCGGTGCAGCTCAGCTAGCCATGGCTCTTCGGGGGAGGCTTGCGCCAATGCTTCGATTTGAGCGCGAGCGGCGGCGACGAGTTCGGATGTCAGCGGCCCCCAGATGGCGCTCATGCGCGCCATGGTCGTTTGCAGCGTATTTTGGCCCATGGGTCGGGTCTCCTCAGTGCTGAGGAGAGGATGGGCGCGGTTGGGATAAGGCGAAAGACGCATCTATTGCAGCTTATTCGTGCATATAACGCCATGTCATGCTAGGTTGGCCCATGTCCGTTCCTGACCTGAACTTGCTCGTTGCGCTGGACGTGCTCCTCCAAGAGGGCAGCGTGGCGGGTGCGGCGGAGCGTTTGCGGCTGAGCCCTTCGGCCATGAGCCGCACCCTGTCGCGCTTGCGCGAAGCCACGGGAGATCCGCTCCTCGTGCGAGCGGGGCGCGGCCTTGTCCCCACGCCGCGCGCTCTTGAGCTTCAAGAACGCGTCGGCGCGTTGGTGGATGAAGGCCATACGCTGTTGCGGCCTTCAAAGGCGCTCGACCTCGCCGCCGTCGAGCGCACGTTCACGATGCGCACGAGCGATGGGTTTGTGGAAAATTTCGGTCCAAGTTTGCTGGCGCGTGTAGGTGCGGAGGCGCCGGGAATTCGCCTCAACTTCCTTCAAAAGCCTGACAAAGATAGCGCACCCCTGCGCGAGGGACGCATCGATCTTGAAACCGCCGTCGTTGAGCCGGCGATGGGGCCTGAGTTGCGCACGCAAGCGCTCTTTCGGGACCGTCTTATCGGGGCGATCGGTTCATCTCATCCGCTGGCGCGCAAGAAGATAAGCGTCAAACACTATACCGAGGCGCGCCACGTCATCGTCTCGCGTAGCGGCTTCGACGAAGATTCGATGGAAGCAAAGTTGCTTCCGCAACATCTCACGCGGCATGTCGCAAGTTCAGTCGGCGGGTTTGCGACGGCGCTTGCTGTGGCGAGATATTCGAACCTGATCGCGACGGTGCCGGAACGACACACCGCGTCATTGCGAGAGGGCATGTTTAGTTTTCCGCTGCCCGTTCGCGCGACCGGCTTTTCGGTGTCGCTTGTATGGCATCCGCGGCTAGATGCTGACCCTGTTCATCGGTGGCTTCGAGCCTGCATTCGCGCTGTCTGCGCGCCTCGATAAATGGGCTCAGAATGGCGCGGTTGCAGTAACGATTAGGCCACCGCCGCTTTCACCCGCCGCCTGCGCCAGTCGTCGAAGCGGACCTTGCACAGCCAAAACAGCATGATCGGCAGCGGCGCCAGGGCGACGACGTAAAGCAGAACCGAGTCCTGTAGAGCCTCGGGAAACACCTGCTGCTGCCCGAGGAAGAATGACCCCGAGGCGATGAACAGCGAAAAGCACATCCGCCAGAGGTGCCGGGCGATCCGCGAGACGTTGGACACTTGCCTGCGCACGAGCACATGCACTTCACCGGCGGCCGCGAAGACCCCAGCGATCGTAAAGAGCAGGAAGGCCTGCGGCGGCGAGCCGTCGACCGTCCCGCTGGGGCTGGCTGCGCCCATCCGCATGAAGATCACGCCGGCGGCGGTGATGGAGAGGGCGATGATTAGGCCGATGATCTCCGGCGCGCCGGCCTTTGAGTCCCGCCGACGCGCCGCCATGGCCCCGCTGACCAAAAGGTAAAGCGCCATGATGCCGGCGACAAAGTTGGGCCGCTGCCCGGTGTCGAGGAACGGCGCCACGCCCGCGCCAATGGCGTAGGCCGCGAACATCGCCAAAAAGAACACCGATCCCGCAGTGCGGTGGATCGGCTGGCCTTTGCGCGAGGCCAAGGCGACGAGGCCGGTGACCATCCCGATCGCCCCGCCGGCGATGTGCGTCCACAGCAGGGCGTTGGCGCCCAGATGCATCCAGGCCGGATCGCCGGGGCCGGCCTCCAGATTGTTCGCCAGCGCGATCGACGGCAGCAACGCGGCGGCGACGGCGGCGACGGCGGCGACGGTGAACAGGACGGGTGAGACGGCGATCCGGGTTGTCATGGGCCGCCTCATTATCGATAGGCCCGGCTGGGCGCCATGACCCTGCGTACCGCGCGCAAAATCATTCGGAGCACCAAAAGTTCGAGGCAAAACGTCGAGCCGCCCGGTCGTCCGCGTCGGTCTCGGGTCGCGGACGCATCCCGCGTCAGCGATCGAAGCCCGAAGGGTCGAGACGCGCGGCAAGCGCGGGCTCGATGCGCAGCACCAAGAGCGCGGCCGCCTTGAGGCGGCGACGCCCAAACCGAAATCCAAGCTCAGTCCCCGACACCCGCCACATGAAGAGGTGTTTGGAGACGCTCAAATATCCGCCATCGGGTAAGCCCGCACTAGCCTACGAGCGTCCGGAGTAGCCCGGTATTCGCGCCGTTGGTAAGGTGTTGTCCCGACGACCGAGATTGGCCCATTGCGGGCGTCGGACTCGCACCGCAATGCATTCGCTGTATTCTCGGCTACGGGTGCGCAAGCCTGTCGCTTAAGGCTCGACATCCGAGAGCTTCGAAGTCTGAGCGCGTCATCACGCGGCTTGTTGGCAAATAAGGGCCCATCACATCCGCTGAAGGTCCGAAACGCACGCCGCGTTGCGGCGTGAAGGCGAAGTCGGAAGCCGGCGCGACGTGACGTAAAAAAAGCGCACCGGCTCCTTGGGCCGGCGCTTCTAGCCAGGCCGCCCCGCACGCCATCCGCGCGTTGCGCGGCCTTGCGCCGGAAAGGCCAACGACGACCAGATAACGGTCCTCGCCACGTCGGGTGATCTCTTCGTCCGCCAAGCAATTGGCGCTTCGGTCGGATGGGTGACGATAGGCGCACAGTGACCAATAGCGGACCGCTCCTGCGCCCATGCGGCGCGCGCCATTGCGCGTGCGCGGGTAAGTTGGGGATCGCCCTGTCAAAACAAGCACGGCGTCGGCTCGTAGGTCGGTCAGCGCATAGGCGTAAGAATTGTCACGGTTGACGAACACGTCGCCCGTAGGATCGCCGCTGACGGAGACCACATTGCGCCAGTCGAGCGGAATTGCGAGCGCGCCGGGGCCGGGGGGAATGGCAGTGACCCCAATGGGCTGCGTGGGATCGACATCACTAGCGCGAGGGCAATCTTCGCCGCCGGCCACCAGCGTGCGCGCGCCAGTACTATCGGCCAAGAACACATGTGGCAGCGCAACGCCGCCGCCAGATCTTGTCCGATCGGGCAGATAAATTCGATAAAGGATACGCAGCGGCAGCGGATTGTTCGCTTCAGCGGCAATGACCGCGTCCGCTTTTATGGGACTTGCATCGCTCCGCGCGATGACGGCGCGATATGCGCGCGAGCGATCCAGACGCGGTGCGCCAGCGCGGAACGGGTTGGCGGCGCCATGGATAGGGCGCAAGGTCTCATCAACGAGCGAGGCGAGTACGCCGGTGTCGCCAGCGCGGTGTATGTTGAAACCGATCTGGCGTGCATAAGGGAAGGTTCCTTCGATCTCCAGACGGCCACGCGGCGGGACCGTCACGGCGAGACGCCAGTAACGCACATTGGTTTCAGGCAGAGGCAGATCGCGAGGATAGATCCAGCCGCACTGCGCTGCGGCATCGGGCGCATGTGTGAGCGCGATGACCGCGACAAGTGCTGGAAAGACGAGGCCGCGCCAGAAGCGTGCACGCAACAAGAGAGTCGAGAAAGAAACCATGCCGTCTGTCCATCGCCCGAATGTTGCCTGATCAAGGCAAACTTAACTCTACAAGAAGTCAACTGTCGACAATCTTGTAGAGGGCGCTCGGCGCCGAAAAGACAAAGCCAAAGGGCTGACCAGACTGGCCGTGAGGCTTGTTTCAAGGCAAGCGTGGGCCTTACGATTACTCAGGTCGAACGACACGTCTCGGCGATCGTGAGCCGGTGAGCGGGGTAGGGCGTCGCCGGCGGCTTTCGAGCGAGTAGGTCAGTCGCGGAAATCGACGCTACGGCCTACGCTGGCCCATTTGAGACCTTGGAGAGCGCGCGCTAACGGTGGCGGATGGCAGAAACGTTCAACTTGGTCATGGGCGCCATCATTGCGGTGTACCTGTTCGCCGTCGCTAATTTGATGAGTCATTTGGAACGAAAGCATCCCAAAGAGTGGACGGATATCGGCGGGCCGTTGATGCGTTTCTATCCAGGGCTCGGAAATTGGTTTCCGCTAATGGGCGCGATCTTCCTTGGCCTGCCGATCGGCCTTCCTTCTGATCCAGCCGTGAAACTACGAGTGTGGGGCGTACGGCTGCTGTTCGCTCTATGCGTTGCACTCATCGCGTTCGGATTCTCGACGGGGGTCTTACCTCGGTAATGACCGCCTTCGGCGAAACCGAGCCGTTGCTGCGCGCGCTTAGCGACTGACCGCAATCGAGAGAGTAGGCCGGTCGCGGAATTTGTCGTTATGTCGTGGGCTGGCCCAATCCTGCCTTTCAGAAGCGGGCTCGAAGCCGCCTCTCCCGAACCTCCATGGGAAGAGAGGCTGTTTCGAAGGTACCTTGTAAAAGAAAGGTATATAGGCTAACCAAGGAACACTTCCGATGAGCGCTTCCCAGGGGTGATTCATGAGAGTTCGAGCCTTGGTGGCGGCCGTATTGGCGAGCTCCGGTCTTCTTGCGGCGAATGATTGCTGGGCCCAAGAGCCACCGACGTCACTCGAAGCCCTCGATGTGGCCGTTGAGGAGGTTCTCGACGCTGCGCGCATTCCAGGCGCCGCTCTGATCGTCATCGAAGATCAGAGGATTGTGCTCAGCAGAAATTACGGCGTTGCGGATTTGTCTACACGGGCGCCTGTCGTCAACGAGACTGTGTTTCGCGCCGGCTCGATCAGCAAGAGCTTCACCGCGATCGGGGCGATGATGCTGGTGGAGGAAGGACGCCTCAGTCTTGATGCCGAGGTCGCCACGCTGCTGCCCGACCTCGCAATTCACAACGACTGGCGGGCAAGTGATCCCGTGCGGCTCGTCCATCTGCTGGAGCACACAGCGGGCTTCAACGACATTGCGTTTCGTCACTACTTGATTGAGGGGCGAGACGTCCCGCTCTCTGATGCGATCAATCTCTATGGGCCCTATCAAAGTCGATGGCGTCCGGGAACGCGGACCTCTTACAGCAATGCTGGCCCGATCTTGGCGGGTCGAGTCATCGAAACTGTAAGCGGTGAGCGCTTTCAGGACTTCATGGCGCGGCGTCTCACCACCCCGTTGGGTATGACTAGTGCTTTCTGGACTCTTGAACCCGAGATCGCGGGCAGGGTGTCCAGAAGTTATCGGCCCGGCGACCTTGCTGAAGAGCGCTTCATGGACATCCCAGGTCGCCCGAGCGGTTCGTTGAATCTCACCGCCAGCGATCTGGCGCGCCTACCTTTGCTTATGCTGGGACGTGGCACGCTTGACGGTGTAACTTACTTCACTCCGGCAACAGCAGAGCGCATCGAAACTCCGGTTGGCAATGACGCGGCGCGTGCCGGCCTTCGCTACGGTTACTCGCTCGGCAACGTTGCGGACACTCAGGGCCGCGTTGTGTTTTTCGGTCACGACGGCAGTATTGATGGCTTCGTTGCGACTTATGCGTACGCCCCGCAGATCGGCGCTGCCTATGTGCTGATGGCCAACAGTGCCGCCGATGAAGTGCTCGATGCGGCGCGATTGGTGCGACGCTATCTTGAGCGCAGTGTCGTCGCGCCAACTATCGTTGCACAGCCTATTTCAGAGCGCGACCAGCGCGCATGGGCCGGGCAATATCAAATCATGACGCCACGTCGGCATTTTCTCGCGGCCTTGGTCGGGCTCACCCAATGGGAGGGCGCTTCGTTCGAGGCTGACGCACTGCTGTTTAAAGGCCAGCGCTGGCTGCACGTTGGCAGCGGGCGTTTCCAAGCAGTCGGCGACGCCGCGCCGAGCTTGGCCATCATCGAGACGAATGAAGGTGTTCGGATCCAGTCCGGTGTCGGCGCACACCGTCGCGTTCCAGACCTTGAGATGTCGGCGAAGATTGTGTCTCTCGTGTTGTTTATGGTGTGCATGGTTGGTGCATTTGCGTACGCGGTCCTGTGGGTGCCGAGTGCGTTCATGGGGCGTCTGCAAAGTCGAGGCGGTGTGGCGCTCCGCTTCTGGCCATTTGCTGCGATCATCTTGGGCGCTGCCTCAGCACTTGGGCCGCTCGCCCTCCTGCAAACGGACGATCTGGAGATCTTGGGTCGCCCTTCATTTGTCGGATGGGGTGTTTTTGCGGTCTCCGTTGCTGCGCCGCTTTGCGCGCTCATCGCGTTGGTGTTGGCGTTTGCGTCGCCACGCGGCGCTAACAGGCTGTCCCGCCTTTTTGCTTATTGCTGTGCACTGCTGGCAAGCATTGCCTGCCTCTATCTTGGAGCGCACGGCTGGATCGGCCTGAGAATATGGGATTCTTAACGACGGTAAATTCCGGTCGGGCAAAAAATGAAACCTTACAAGTGACCGTCTTCGGCGACATCAGGCCGGTCGGCCGTCGCTGACGTGAGCGTCACGAATTGAGGGCGGTCTCAAATGGTGAGCGCAACACGTACCTTAATTTGGCTCACTGGATCGACCGCATAAATATCTACCTGGGACACGCCGGAAACGTCGCTCACGAACGTAGGCTGAGCAATGGCGGAATGACCGAGATCGGCGAGATCGCGTCGTAGCGTGTCGAGTGTGATCGACGGCACGAATTGAGCGCGGCGGTCATTCGAGAAAAATGTCGGGTAGGCGGGCGGTGGCCCATTTGCTTCACTGGCCACCCATGGACTTGCCTTTGAGGAGAGCGGTGTTTAGCGAGGTATTGGGTTATGGTGTGGGGGCCTGATGTCGATCTGTCGCGTTTCAATTTCTGCGGTGCTGATAGCTGGTTGCCTCACCGTCGCGGGTTGCAACCCTTCCACCACGACCGCCCCGGCGAGCGTCGAGGCGCCAGCGCGTTTTGTTGAAGGTGATGGCGAGCCCCAAACATGGAGCCCGCTCGCTCAAGACGATCCAGCAATCGCAGCGTTTGCAGTGGTCAAGTTTAACGATCTTCCGGACATGTCGAACATCGCCGCGGTGCGCATGTTCGGAATGGCGAGTGGCGATCCCGCCATGAACGGCCTTCGTGTCTATCTGGCCTTCGTCTCACCGCATGATCAGAGAGCTTTTCTTCTCGGCGACTTTCGCGATTATCGCGTGATCGCCGCATCGCCCGGACGCATTGATTTGGAATATGATGAAGATGTTATGGTCGCGGACGAGCCGCAGACCCGTACGCTTCGCACCATCGTCACCTGGACCGAGACTGCGCAAGAACCGTCTCCAAATCCAGAATTCCCATCAACGGTGACGATGACCCCGGCGCAGTAGAGTGGCCAGGACTCGGCTAATGTTCGCACCCTCTGTGCGCTCTCGTGCGCGTGGTGGTTTGCTGTGCCGACCTCCCATTGGCTATCCGACATCGAGGCTCTCGCGAATGTCGCATCTTGCGTTTCGAGACTATCTGGTCCTGAAGCCTGAAGTGGCGGTGCAGTATGCCGCTCTCAAGATCGAGTTGAGTCTTGAGGACGGAACGCTGAAGCCCGCCTACCAGCACGTGAAGCAGCCATTTGTTGACGCCGTCGCGCTTGAGGCACTGCGTTATTTTGAGAGCGCCTGAGGGCGCCGTCAGTTGGCGTCGGCGAATGTCGCCTTTCGGCGAGCTCGAGCCGTTACTCCGTGCGCTACGCCACTGACTGCAATGGTTCGACTAGGCCAGTCGCGAAATTCCGGCTTCGACGCGGTCTGCCATAGGAGACGTTCGAAGTGGGCGCTGGGCGCTGAAGCCCGAAAGCGTTGC
>LNFM01009653.1_pt1 | contig 13939 bp, 13 predicted proteins | sample 596031 | NCBI WGS metagenome assembly LNFM01 (sample SAMN04254537, study PRJNA301005) | activated carbon metagenome | isolation source: dual media filters at the Ann Arbor, Michigan drinking water treatment plant | place: USA: Ann Arbor
CTCGTCCGTGAAGCTCCTTCGGGTTCTTGTCATGCCTATCTCCTGAACACATCATGTCATTGGATGTGTCCGGGAAACTGGGGGAAGCCCAAGCAGCCTCAGGTGCCTGCCAGCGATTTGCCTCTATTGCCTGGTCGATGGCCAGCGCAGAAAGGCAATAGGCTTCACGACTGCGCAGCCTAAGCGCGCTAACCTGATCTGCGTTCGCGGTCACCTTTTGACTATCCACGTAGCTGGTGACTTGTATCGTCAAGGCTGGCGTGATGCCTGTTTCGGACTTGAGCCTCACGACGGCTTGCCGGTCTGGCAGCGATGACAGATCGTTGGCACTAAAAAGTGGCTCCGTCAGGCTCTGGAGTTCTTTGGCGTCGTGCGGACCCAAACGGAACAACACCTTGGATGCAGCGTTGGTCCACAAACTGGTCTTGAGGGTCTGAGACACCTGCATGCTGTCTTGGTGGGCGAGCGTCAACGCCAGTCCATACTTTCTGCCCTCAGCCAATGCAGTTCCCAGTGCCTCGGAAGTGAGATTCTGAAACTCGTCCAAGTAGACAAAACACGGAATGCGTTCTTGCAAAGGAACTGCACAGCGTCTCGACGCGTCCCTGAAGAGCTTGCCCGTGAGCAGCATGCCCAGAAAGCTGGAGTCCAGGTCGTTCAGCATCCCTTTGGCCAAGTTGACGAGAACCACCTTTCGCTCGTTCATCATGGAACCGAAGTCAAACGTGCTCTGCGCCTGGCCAACGACCCGCCTCACGATCGCGTTCTGCGTGAATTCAGTGAACTTGCTGACAATGTAGGGAGCTAGCTCCTTCAGACCATGATCTCCACTTGCCTGCAGGGCAATGCCCTTCCAGAACTCGACCACTTGCTTGTCTTGACTCTGAGCGATCAGAAAATTCCTGAACGCTCGATCTGCGAGCACACGGGGGACATCGAGAAGCGTACATGTGCCACCGGGAGCGGCAAGCAGCAATGCCAGGACGTTGCGCATGTACAGGAAGAAAATAGGACCCATCGACTCAGGAATTCCACGGTACAACTGCAGAAGAATGGCGCTCAGGTCCCGGATGATGGAGTTGGACTCGATATCTTTGTGCGCCGACGTCATCTGGAGGATGTTCATCCCCGGAACAAGGTCTGGGTTTGTGAAGTCCAAAAGAACCACATCCTTCGCTCTCCGCTGCGGGATATGGTCCAGAATCTGCTGGTACAGGTCGCCATGAGGATCGAAAAGCACAACACCATGTCCTCGCTCAATGTCCTGAGCAATCATGCTGTGAAGCAGCGTTGACTTTCCGGTGCCTGTGGCGCCCACCACATAGCAGTGCTGGAGGCGATCCAAGTCCCGCAAGCAAACTTTCTGGTCGCCCAACGCACTGGGCGCCAAGCCCAGTTGCACAGAGGGAAGCTCTGGCACGGCGAGCCGAAAACTGGTCCCCTTTGCTAACCCAATGTCGTGCAGCAAAAGTGCACGCGGGAACACTGGCGGCAGTTGACAGTTGGCCGGTACCCAATAAGACAAGTTGCTGGACAGGTCCTTCGCAGATTGCAGTTCGTCGTCTTGCTCACATTCAATGATGGTGTACGGCCGTCCCTGCAAGATGTCTCGACCCGCCAGATGGATCAGCACTGAAGAGGGCTCGCCTTCGGATTCAATGATCACCCGCATGTCGGCGCCAACGGGCTCCAACAGCCACTGCGCCCACACCAAGGAATCCGCACGCAGGGTGTCCAAACCCGAAGCGGAAGGGGCACTCAACTGCATCTTCGTACCGCCATCTTGAACCAGCACCGCCTCTCCTAAGCGAGCGAGCATGGCGCGTATGTCACGCAGGACATCTGCAGTGATCGCGCGCCCAGAGAACTCGATTCTCAGTTCCGTCGGTTTGGCGCTGGCCATCAACGCGGACATGGCACCAAGCAGACACGCCGGCCCAGACTGCTTGAGAACAGGTAGGCGCACCCGACTCACGCCACGCAACTCGCTGGAAAATCCAATTTGCTGAGAGTTCAGTTGAAGATGGGCAGGTTTGAGAACACGTCGCTCAGACTGCACGTCTTTAGACCTCCTGGGCTCAGAGCGCCAAGATTCTTCTTTCAGACTGAATCCGTACTCGGGGTAGCCCGTGCGAAGGAAACTGGTGATCTCACGCTGCAGCGCCGCCGACAGTTCGGCTCGTGCTGAGCTATGTTGGTGGCATACCAGCCCTTCAAGAGCCATATGGTATTTCGGCCCGACTGGGGCGTTCGGATTGAAGCGATGAACGAACGTGATGCGCTGGCTCGGCCTGAGCGAGGCCAACAAGGCGGCGAATGCCTGTCGCTTCAAGGGCTCAGAGTCCACGGCGGAATTGTCATCGTGCCCTCGTGACCGATCATTGACGACAGCGTCGGATGTCACCGAAGAAAGCTCCCACCGCAATAGAGTGCATTCTTTGCCAGCACGCGATGTGAAGCAGTCTGCCTGCTCATGGGGCGCATCCCAACCATTGGTCTGTTGACAAGCTTCTTTCACCAAATGGGCTGCTTTGTTGTAGTCTCCTTCAGTCGGAGGCGAGAACATTTGCGACCCCTCACCCCTGAAAAGCGCCTCTGTATCGATCTGCATGGTTTCTCCTGGATATTTGACGGCCAGCACTACCTCGATGACCGGGTCCGGGATGCCTGCTGAACCTGCCAGCTGAGGAAGCAGGTTTGCTGCCTCTATGGTCAGGTATCAGAGTCATCTTGGCCGCCCGGCCAAGCTAGAAGCGGCAAGTCCACTGAGTGATACTGCCCGCCCCGTACATCTGTATGACGAGGAGGACAGCAAACCGTCAGACGGGAGAGACGTAGCCAGAAAAATTTGCGCGCACTTGGAGATTGCCGCCAAAGGCATCTGGATCACTGCAAGGCGGCAAAGGCGCGTTGTCTATGAGCAATCACCAACGGCACCTTCTGGGACGTGCTGAATACAGCACTGCGAGACGCTAGAGAATGTACAGCGGCGGCTGAAGCTCGTGCATGAGAGGTCGGCGCACTGCTCAACGCCTCGCCAAGAAAGCACCGCTGGTCGGAACGATCACCCGCGCCGAAACTTTCGTGCCTATAGTTGGTATCAGCATGATTCATATAGTATGTGCAGCAATAAGGTGAGCAAAATGCAACTGAATTCCAACTATGTCGACCTCGGCAAGAACGGCGGGCTGGTAGACCTGCGTACCGAGCAGGGCACTAGGGCACTACTAGACTCCGCGTACATGGAGTACGCCTCTGTGGCATGCACCACCGCAAATGTCGCGCTTGTGGTCGCCGCTGCGGAGGCAGTGCCTGGGGTAATCGTGGCTCGCACCGAGCAGGAGATGGCAGCCCTTACCATGGAAATTTGCGCGCACAGCCTGCCCATGGGTATCGACGGCTTGGTGGAGCTGGTGGTACTCGGCACGCGGGCGGACAGCGGTCTTGTTGAGCGAGTGATCCGCGAGCACCAAAATCAATATCCCGGCAGCTGGCAAAACTGCTCGGGTCTGCGCATGGTGGCTTACTTCGAACGGATAATGCACGAGGCCGAGTACGGTGGCGAGTCCTATGCAGCCCGCATCATTAACGCCTACGCATAAAGGGCCAGCATGATCAAAGCTGGCTCCACGATGGGCCAAGCCATCGCTAGCCCCCACCCTCCACGCTCGTCGTATTCGGACCCCGCGGATGCGGCAAGACCACAAACGCAGTGCATATCGTCGCCCGACTTTGGCTGATGCACATTGAGGACGACTGGAACGCGGACGCCCTGGATCCGGAGTTGGACCTGCTGCCCCACTTGCAAAAAGCCATTTGGCGAAGGTCGCGACTGACATGTGAATTTTGCGGGGCGCAGCACCCCGAATGCACCTGCGTCTAGAAATGGTTTTTTATCATGTCTAGTCGGTTACTAGAGATGATAGCGCCAGATACACGGTGACGATATGAAACGACAGCGATATGGATTCTGGCACGAAGACGTGTACTCCCAAAGCGGCGCCGCGATACCAATGCGACTTCGCAAAAAAGCGACTTCGAAATGGTCCATTCACGCGATCGTCGGGGAATTGTTGCGCGAACCTGGGCACTGCAGTCACGTAGCCGAGCCACTCCCACCGGTGCACGTTTGGGGTCTTCCACCGTCTGCGCTGCACGATCGTGTGCGGGATATCTACGAAGGCGCATCAAAAATCAGGGAGTCGTATGTGCGGCGCGGTCGTAAGCACGAACGCGTTCAAAAGAAAAACACGCCAACGTTGTTGATGGCGGTTGCGTCCTGGCCAGAGCCCACTATGGAATGGTCAGCTGAGCGCGATCGTTGGGTTGGTCTCGTTATCGAGGCTGCACGGACGCGATTCGGGGAGTGCTTTAAGGGGGCATATGCCCATGTCGACGAGGCTCGCTGGCACCTCCATCTCTGGATTGACGATGGCGGAAGGGAGGTCAAGACCCTCCACGGCGGCTTCAACTGGGCCTACTACGCGGCGCTCGAGGGAAAAACCAGGGCCGAGCAAGCTGTGGATTTCAGGGCGGGCCTTTCTCGCGTGGGGGATTGGTATCACGAAACCGTTGGTGAGCCCATTGGCTGGGCCAGGAAGTCACCCTCTCCACAACCCAGGGCTCCGCGTCCTGAAGCGCTGCGCAAGCGCCAGGCGGATGTCGAGCGGCAGGAGGATCTGGCCGCGGACATGACCAGGCGTGCGAAGGCCGCAGAAAAAATGGTTGTTGAGCAAGCGGGGTTGCTGGCAGCCGCGCGCCTCAAGCTGTTGGCCAGGGAAGCCAAGGTGGCACGGAAGGTCGAGCAGGTCCGGGAGTACACCGCTTTGCTGGCACGGATGCGGGAAGACATCCAGGACCAAGCAGCCCTTGAGGAGCGATTTCGCGCGAATCGGTACGACGACCCCAGCGTTTTTTAGCGGGTGCCGGTGCTCCAAGATTCGCCTACGATGTTGCCGAGGTCTGGGAACTCGAGGGCTATGTCAGCACGGGGGTTCGGGGCTTCGTCGGCGAAAAAGCTGCGGCTCAGGGAGGCGAGTTTTTTGAGCATCATGGGTGTGGGACGCTTATTCACACTTGGAGTTCCGCTATATCGTCGATAGCAGCACGCGCCTGGGCGGCCATGAGCTCGGCATCGAACTGCTCCGCCATATTGACCATCGAGATCTCCGACGAATACCGCATTGCAAAGGCGTGGCCCCTGTGAAAAGCGCGCCAAACCCCTGTGGTCATTGGCTCGATTTTGTACTTGTGGCGGCGGAACATAAGCCAAAAGGCGGTCGCCACGTCCTCACGGCTGCCAGTTTTGCATGTGCACCAGGTCAGCAAGTGCGCCTCGATGGTCAGATGGGGCAGCATGTTGCGGCCAGGACGCAGGCCGTGAAGGATAGCGGCCTCGACATTGTTCCTAGCGGGTCCGTGCCTTGGGCTTAGCGGTGGCGTCGTCACGGCTTAGACATCGCGGCATCGATGGCGGCGCGCGCCGCGGCTGCGTCGTCCGCTGCCTTGAACCTGGCTGCGAGTTCGCGAACGTCTGTGATGCCGTTGTGCATAGCCATGGGGGCGATGTCGTACAGCTGGCGCCAGTGCTCAGTCTCAAAGGACCCGAAGAACACCCTATCCGACAGGCCCTCGTTCGAGGAGAAGCTGACATAAGCATGCTGGTCGCTGGCCACCCTGCGCATCAGGCCAAAAAGGCCGGAGGCGCCGAAGCAGCGCAGATAGTAGCGGACGCCTCCAACCCAACCCTCCGGGGTGGGCACGGTTTCGCAGAGGTCAAATTGGTTCATGTCGCTCCCATCATGTTGTCGATTGCGGCGCGCGCCGCGGCGGCGTCGTTTTCTGCCTTGAATTGCGCGGCCAGAGAGCAGATCGCGGGGTTGTCCGAGGCCAGCATCACATCGGGATGGCGAATGAAGAAGGCCCGCCACTCGCCTGGCTTGCACCGTGCTGGCCCAATAGCGTTTCTGCCACGCCGCTCCATCCAGGCAAGCGTTGCACGGGCCTGGGGCTCGGTGTGGGTGTGACCAATGCACATGTGAGCCATGAGCCCCTCCGCCGTAAGGTGGCGCCGCAGATGCCCACCGCTCCGCCGGCCGAGTTCCTGGATAAGGCCAGCGGCGCGCGCCGCCAGGTACCAGCGCCCCAGGCTGCTGACCTCGCCGGCGCGCGCCTGTTGCTCCAAGAACAGCAGCACGGCCACGTCGTTCGGCTGCCCGGTCATACCAGCAATGCCTCGATGGCGGCAGCTGCGGCTGCGGACTGGATCTCGGCTTCGAACTGGCGGTGCATGTCGACAACCTGGCTGATCATCGACGCGGCCATGGCGTCAGGATGCCGGCGGTGAAAGGCCCTCCACACACCCAGGCGCACGCCGCCGACCAGCTGCGTTCGCCACTTGTGCCACAGCCAGCAACGCGTCTCGCCAAACTCCGGGCCGCTGTGGCGGCCTTGGCACCAGGCCAAAAGATAGCTTTCTAGCGTTAGATGCACCATGAAGTGGTGGCCATACCTGTATCGGCGCCTACTGGCTTTTCCAACGTGCATTTACAGGACCCTTTTTTGTTGCTGGTATCAGTATATTTTCTTTGTTACCAGCCATGTTTTTTGTTTTCCCCGGCGTGGTAAAAATTCAGCATCTACCAGCTGCTATCACCTCCACCAAAGACCGGCAGGATTTCTGTCTAAAAAGACCCGGCAAGGCCCGTCGTTCCTAGGCAACAATCGGTAAAAGTATTAGACAGCCGAAGGAAAAAACCCAGCATAATCAAAGCTCTAAGTCGCCTAAAGCTACGGACTGTTAATCCGCAGGTCCCTGGTTCGAGTCCAGGTCGGGGAGCCACCCAACACCCACACAAAGGCCTTCTTGCGAAGGCCTTTGTTGTTTCTGCCGCTCTTGTTTCTGCGTGTTCCATGCGCCCCACGAACATTCAACTGATCCGCATCACCTTCTGGTGCAGCGCCATCGGCCTGACCATCGCCTCCCTGGTCCCTGTCGAACTGTTGCCACAGCAGGCAGCAACGATCTGGGACAAGGGCCAACATGCCTTCGGCTTTGCCTGGCTGGCCTTGATTGGCATGCTGGCCTACAGCCGAAAACCCCGGACCTTGCTCGCATCCTTGTTGGTGTTTGGCGGGGTCATCGAACTGCTGCAGGCCGCCACCGGCTGGCGCTACGGCGAATGGCTGGATTTTCTGGCAGACGGCATTGGCGTCGTCATCGGCACCACCATCTGGCTCGTTGCTCGGCACCTGACGACACCGCAACGATGAGGCCAGCCGCACAATAGCGGGATGTCACACGCTCCACCGAACCGCGCCCTGCCCTGGCTGGAGCCAGGCCAGCCATTTCCGCCGGTGGAGACGGCATGGGGCTTGGGTGATCCCGCGCCCGGTTTGTTGGCCGCAGGCGGCGTGCTCGATGTGCCTTCGCTCATTGCCGCCTACTCGCGCGGCATCTTTCCCTGGTTCAGCGCCGGGCAACCCATTCTGTGGTGGAGCACCGACCCGCGCATGGTGCTTCAGCCACAGGCATTTCGACTGCATCGGTCGCTGCGCAAGGCGATCCAGAAGCTGCGCCTGGAAGGCCGCCTGGACCTCCGATTCGATCACGATTTTGAACGCGTGATCCGGGCCTGCGCAAACACACCTCGCGACGGCCAGGACGGCACCTGGATCTTGCCGGCCATGGTGCAAGCCTATACCCGCCTGCACCACGCCGGCGTGGCGCACAGCGTGGAAACCTGGATCGATGGCGAGCTCGCTGGCGGCCTGTACTGCATCAACCTTGGCGGTATGGTTTATGGCGAATCCATGTTCAGCCGCCAGAGCGACGCCTCCAAGATTGCCTTGGCGGCGCTGGTGGCGTTCTGCCGGGTCAAGAATCTACCGCTGATCGATTGCCAGCAGAGCACACCACACCTCGCCAGTCTGGGAGGCCAATTGATGCCACGCGCAGCCTTCTGCCGACACGTTCGCGAGGCCATGTCGCACCCTGCTCCGCGGTGGGAATTCATGCCCATATACTGGCAAGACGTCATTCCTGAACACCGTCGGCCAGCGTGACACACCTCAAAGAACTCCCGCTCCAAGCACTGCAGTTTTACGCGACGGCGCCCTATCCCTGCAGCTACTTGCCGGGACATCAAGCCCGTTCGCAAGTGGCTACGCCCAGCCACCTGATCCACAACGACGCCTACTCGGACCTGGTCACGCACGGCTTCCGCCGCAGCGGCATGTTCACCTACCGGCCCTATTGCGACGGTTGCCAGGCCTGTGTGCCCCTGCGTGTGCCGGTCGCCACCTTCAAACCCAGCCGCAGCCAGCGCAGGTCCAGGGCGCAGCATGTGAACCTGCAGACACGCGTGCTCAAGCTGTGTTTCGTGCCTGAGCACTACCAGCTGTATCTTCGCTACCAGAACAGCCGCCACGCCGGTGGCGGCATGGACCACGACAGCATTGATCAGTACACACAGTTTTTGCTGCAGAGTCGGGTCAACTCTCGCCTGATCGAGTTCCACGAGCCCGGGCTTGATGGCCAGCCTTCGCGCCTGAAGATGGTGTCCATCGTTGACGTGCTCAACGACGGTCTCTCGGCGGTCTACACCTTCTACGAACCCGACGACAAAGCCAGCTACGGCACCTACAGCGTGTTGTGGCAGATTGAACAGGCCAAGGCACTGGACCTGCCGTACATCTATCTGGGCTACTGGATCGCCCGGAGCAGCAAGATGAGCTACAAGGCCGGCTTTCAGCCGCACGAATTGCTGCTGGACGGTCGCTGGCTTGCCGGCGCTTGACACGCACCAGCCGTGCACGCGTGACGCGTGCACCACCCGGCTCATCATTTCATCTCGTAAAATTTCGGTCACACTTGCCCCATGACCAAACGCTCCGACTCCCTCCCCGCCACGCCAACGGTCCAGGTTATTGAACGCATGTTCAACCTGCTGGAGGTGCTTGCTGCCAAAGAAGAACCGGTGTCGCTGAAGGAGATCAGTGAGAAGACCGGGCTCCATCCGTCCACGGCGCACCGCATCCTGAACGACCTGACCATCGGCCGCTTTGTGGACCGCCCAGAGGCTGGCAGTTACCGTCTGGGCATGCGGCTGCTGGAACTTGGCAACCTCGTCAAGGCTCGTCTGAGTGTGCGCGATGCTGCCTTGCTGCCCATGCGCGAGCTGCACAAGCAGATCCAGCAACCGGTCAACCTGAGCGTGCGCCAAGGCGACGAAATCGTCTATGTCGAGCGGGCGTACAGCGAACGTTCCGGGATGCAGGTGGTGCGAGCCATCGGCGGCCGTGCACCTTTGCACCTCACCTCGGTGGGCAAGCTTTTTCTGGCCGATGACGAACCACAGCGGGTGCGGGCCTACGCCACGCGCACCGGGCTGGCTGGCAACACACGCAACAGCCTCACGCAATTGCCGAGCCTGGAGCGAGAGCTCGCTCAATGCCGCCAGGCGGGTCTGGCTCGGGACAACGAAGAACTCGAACTCGGCGTGCGCTGCATGGCAGCGGGCATCTACGACGACCAGAACAAGCTGGTGGCCGGCTTGTCCATCTCTGCACCGGCAGACCGCATCGATGAAAGCTGGGTGCCGAAACTCCGCAGTACCGCCGCGGAGATTTCATCGGCTCTGGGGTGTTCGCACCCCTCGGGTCCACTGGGTCACTGAGCGGCAGTCGCCCAAAGTAAAAACGGTCCGCAAAGGACCGTTTTTCATCAAGAGAACCAGCGTTTGGTCAGCCTTGTGGGCGAACCACCGTGCGCGCCAGCTCGGTTTGAACTTCCACCCACCGGCGCACCCGCTCGGCATCTTGAATGCGGCTCAGCTTGCCGGTCGAATCGAGGAACACCATGATCAACTGGCGACCCGCCACCTTGGCCTGCATCACCAGGCAACGACCGGCTTCGGAGATGTAGCCAGTTTTCTGCAGGCCAATTTCCCACTCCGGGTTCTTGATCAAGCGGTTGGAGTTGTTGTAGTGCAGCGTACGACGGCCCAGCTCGACTTCATGACCGGGCGATGTGGACAAGCTGCGCAGAATCGGGCGATCGTGCGCAACCGACACCAGCGTGGCGAGATCGCGCGCGCTGGACTGGTTCAGGCTCGACAAGCCCGTGGGTTCAACATAGCGGGTGTCGGTCATGCCGAGCTGTCTGGCCTTGCTGTTCATCAAGCGCACAAACTCGCTGAGGCCACCTGGATACGTGCGTCCGAGCGCATTTGCAGCCCTGTTTTCGCTGGACATCAAAGCCAGGTGCATCATTTCGCCTCGAGACAAGGTGCTGCCCACAGCCAGACGGGAGCTGCTGCCCTTGTAGGTGTCCACATCGTCCTGGGTGATGGTGATGGGCTCGTTCATGTCCAGATTTGCATCGGCAATCACCAAGCCGGTCATCAGCTTGGTCAGCGAGGCAATCGGCAGCACTGCTGCGTCGTTCTTGCTGAACAGCACTTCGTTGGTTTCCTGGTCGATCACCAGAGCCACGCTGGAGTTCAGATCCAGGCGGTCGCTGCTGGTGCGCAGGCCCAGTTGCTCGCCCATTGAAAGGCGCGCTGGGGCAACCACCCGCACCACGGCTACCTTCTCATTGATTCGCCTCTGGTTCTGCTCAGCCATCTGGCGCGCAGTTGGTTTCTTGCCCGCGGCGATCTGCACCTTGACGCGCGAGGAGCTCTTCTTTGCCAACACGACCTTCTTGGCTGTGGCCTTGGCCGGGGTCACCTTGCGGGTGGCAGTCTTGGAAGACGCAGATGTGATCTTGGTGGAGGCTTTCGCCGACACCGATTTGTGCACCTTGTGGGTTTTGACCGCCTTGGCTGCCCCGGTTGCTGCACTCGCCACAATGGGCAACGAGCTCGCACCCACCCAGGCTGCCACAGCAACCGCCAAGACAAGTTTTCGAATGCGAACACCACCTTGGATCATCACTTCACTCCAGCAACAACAATTGCGCTGGAGTGAAGTGTATTCACAAAGAAAAAAACTAGCAATATCAATTGCTTGGGAAATTCTCTTAAATGATCGGTCGAACAAGTGCTACTTTTGGTGTCATTTCTGAGGATCAGGGAAAATATTGTTCCAAGTTATTGATTTAAAACAACTTTATCCTTGAGCTGCAACACGGTCAAACTTGCTGTGCAACTTGTTGAGTGCACTCAGATAAGCCTTTGCCGAGGCGACAACGATGTCGGGGTCCGCACCTACACCGTTGACCACACGCCCGCCGTGCTGCAAACGAACCGTGACCTCCCCCTGACTTTCGGTCGAGCCACTCGTGATCGCATTGACCGAATACAAAACCAGCTCGGCTCCGCTCTTGACATGGTTCTCGATCGCCTTCAACGAGGCATCCACCGGTCCGTTGCCATCGCTCTCGACCTGAATTTCCTGCCCATCAGCCGTGAACACCACACTGGCGTGCGGGCGCTCACCAGTCTCGCTGCGCTGCTTGAGTGAAACCAGACCGTACTGCTCCTTTTCAGCCGTCACGCTTTCGTCGCTGCACAAGGCCAGAATGTCCTCGTCGAAGATCTCGCTCTTGCGATCGGCCAGTTCCTTGAAGGCGGCAAACGCGGTGTTGATCTCGCCTTCGGACTCCATCTGGATACCCAGATCCTGCAGGCGCTGTTTGAACGCATTGCGACCGCTCAGCTTGCCCAGCACGATCTTGTTGGCCGCCCAGCCCACGTCTTCGGCCCGCATGATTTCGTAGGTGTCGCGCGCCTTGAGCACGCCGTCCTGGTGGATGCCGCTGGCGTGGGCAAACGCGTTGGCGCCCACCACCGCCTTGTTCGGCTGCACCACGAAGCCGGTGGTCTGGCTGACCATCCGACTGGCTGGCACGATCTGCGTGGCGTCCACACCGACGTCAAGACGGAAGTAGTCGCGTCGCGTCCGCACAGCCATGACGATCTCTTCAAGCGAGCAGTTGCCGGCGCGCTCACCCAGTCCGTTGATGGTGCATTCCACCTGCCGCGCACCGCCGATCTTCACGCCCGCCAGGGAATTGGCCACCGCCATGCCAAGGTCGTTGTGGCAATGCACCGACCAGATCGCCTTGTCGGAGTTGGGCACTCGCTCACGCAAGGTCCGGATGAACTCTCCGTACAGCTCGGGTACCGCGTAACCCACGGTGTCGGGGATGTTGAGCGTGGTTGCGCCCTCCTTGATCACCGCTTCCAACACTCGGCACAAGTAATCCATATCGCTGCGGTAGCCGTCCTCGGGACTGAACTCGATGTCGTCCACCAGATTGCGCGCAAAACGCACCGACTGTTTCGCCTGCTCCAGCACCTGCTCGGGTGTCATGCGCAGTTTCTTCTCCATATGCAGCGCGCTGGTGGCAATGAAGGTGTGGATGCGTGCGCGGTGCGCGCCCTTGAGCGCTTCGGCGGCGCGGGAGATGTCTCGGTCGTTGGCGCGGGCCAGCGAACACACGGTGGAGTCCTTGATGGCATCCGCAATGGCCTTGACCGACTCGAAGTCCCCGTTGGAGCTGGCGGCAAATCCGGCTTCGATCACATCTACCTTCAGACGCTCCAGCTGGCGTGCAATACGCAGCTTCTCGTCCTTCGTCATGGACGCGCCCGGCGACTGCTCGCCGTCACGCAAGGTGGTGTCAAAAATGATCAGTTTGTCGCTCATCTCTATGCTCCAGTGGGATGCCTCATGGGCAGCGCTTCAAAAAAACCCGCAGTCCAAAACAAAACGGCCCGCTGCGGGTGCAAACGGGCCGTTGTAAGGGAATCGCTCTTGCGTTACCGAACCTGCCCGTTAAGGACACCCAGTAGTAGCGGGAACAAGAATTTGGACATGCGATGCAATGTAGCACAAAGCCCTCTGAGCGGGCCATTGGCAAAGGTGATCGGATCGATGAGCAATTCAGTCATCGTGCAAGCCGCGCTCGTCGGGTTCGTCGGTGGACGTGCTGATCACGCTGGTGGGGCGGCCTTTGGCCTTGCGCCAGAAATACACCGCGTAGCCTGACAGGCCATACACAACAAACAACGCAAACAAGACGGTTGGCGGATGGATGTTGATCACCGCGATGGCCAGCGCCACCAGCACGATCGCCGCAAACGGCACGCTCTTGCGCAGGTTCAATTCCTTGAAGCTGTAGAACGGTACGTTCGTCACCATGGTCAGGCCGGTGTAGAGCGTGAGGGCGAACATGAACCACGTCACATCCTGTGGTGGGATCTCAAGCTCCGTCATCAACCAGATGAATCCGGCGACGAGGGCCGCGGCCGCAGGCGATGGCAGCCCTTGAAAGTAACGTTTGTCCACCACGCCGGTGTTGACGTTGAAGCGCGCCAGGCGGAGGGCGGCGCATGCGCAGTAAACGAAGGCAGCGATCCATCCCCAGCGGCCCAGGTCTCGCAGGGTCCACTCATAGGCGATCAGCGCGGGCGCCGCGCCAAAGGACACCATGTCGGAGAGCGAATCCATCTGCTCGCCAAAAGCACTCTGCGTGTTGGTCATGCGTGCGACGCGGCCATCGAGGCTGTCGAGCACCATGGCCACGAAGATGCCGACGGTGGCCAGGTCGTAACGCCCGTTCATGGCCATGACCACCGAATAGAAGCCTCCGAACAAGGCGGCCAGCGTGATCATGTTGGGCACCATGTAGATGCCCTTGGAGCGCTTGGGGCGGTCTTGGTGGTGGGAGTGCTGGGGATCGGTGCCGTCGTGCATGGGTTGTGTGTGAAAGGATGCCGGAGGACACCCTAGCTTGGGTCAAAGGCGCAGTGTACGGCAGTGGCACGGCATGCAGAAACGACAAAGGCCACCGAAGTGGCCTTTGTCAAGGTCACTCGCCGAGGCGAGCAGGCTTGGATCAGTTGCGCGTCTGGTCCACCAGCTTGTTCTTGGCGATCCAGGGCATCATGGCGCGCAGCTGGGCGCCGACCACTTCGATCTGGTGATCGGC
>LNFM01009654.1_pt1 | contig 13939 bp, 13 predicted proteins | sample 596031 | NCBI WGS metagenome assembly LNFM01 (sample SAMN04254537, study PRJNA301005) | activated carbon metagenome | isolation source: dual media filters at the Ann Arbor, Michigan drinking water treatment plant | place: USA: Ann Arbor
CCGGCGCTCGTCTTCATGACCGATGGCCGCGCCAATATCGACCGCGCCGGGCGCCAGGGGCGAGCTCAGGCGCAGACCGACGCACTGGCTGCTGCCCGGGGCCTGCGCGGCGAGGGCTTCAACGCGATCCTGATCGACACCTCGCCGCAGCCCCAGCCGCAGGCGGCCGACATCGCCGCGGCGATGGGCGGGCTCTACCTGCCGCTGCCGCAGGCCGATGCGGCGGGCGTCGGCCGGGCGGTCGGCCTCGCCCTGGCGGCGGGCCGATGACCGGCGCCCTCTCCTGGGCGCGGGATGGGCGCGACTGGCCGCATCGCGCGGCGAGCCGCTTCGTCCAGGCGGGCGGCCTGTCCTGGCATGTGCAGGAGATGGGGCAGGGGCCGACGCTGCTGCTCCTGCACGGCACGGGCGCCTCGACCCATTCCTGGCGGGATCTGCTGCCTCTGCTGGCGCGCGATTTCCATGTCGTCGCCCCGGATCTGCCGGGGCATGGCTTTACCGAAGCGCCCGAGCGCGACCGGCTCTCGCTGCCGGCGATGGCGCGCGGCCTCACCGCGCTGCTCGGCAAGCTCGGGGTCGAACCGGAGGGGATCGTCGGCCATTCCGCGGGCGCCGCCATCGCGATGCAGATGGTGCTGACCGGGGCGGTCGCGCCCTCCTGCCTGATCAGCCTGAACGGGGCGCTTCTGCCCTTCAAGGGCGTGGCCTCGCAGCTCTTTCCCTCGGTGGCCCGGCTGCTGGTGCTCAACCCGCTGGTGCCGCGCCTCTTCGCCTGGCGGGCGGGCAGCACCGAAGCGGTGACTCAGCTCCTGGAAGGCATGGGCTCGCGGCTCGATGCGCGCGGGCAGGATCTCTACCAGCGGCTGTTCTCGAACCGGGTCCACGTCGCCTCGACGCTCGGGATGATGGCGAACTGGGATCTCGAGGCCCTGGGCCGGAGCTTCGGCAGGCTCGATCTGCCCGTGCTGCTGGTGGTCGGGGCGGGCGATCGGGCGGTGCCGCCCGGCGATGCGCGCGAGGTCGCGCGGCGGCTGCCGGACGCGCGGATCGAGACGCTGCCGGGAGCGGGGCACCTGATCCATGAGGAGAAGCCGGGCGACATCGCGACGCTGATCGGCGCCGAGATGCTGCGCCACAGGGAGGTGATCGCATGCTGACCGAACTGCACCCGCCGAGCCTGGGTTCGGGGACGCGCGCGCCGGCCCCCGACCGCCGGCCGCATGCGGTGGTGATCGGCTCGGGCTTCGGCGGGCTCGCCGCCGCGATCCGGCTGGGCGCGCGGGGCTATCGCGTCACGGTGCTGGAGGCGCTCGATCAGCCCGGCGGGCGGGCGCGCGTCTTCCGGCAGGACGGCTTCACCTTCGATGCCGGGCCGACGATCGTCACCGCGCCGTTCCTGTTCGAGGAGCTCTGGGCGCTGTGCGGGCGGCGGATGGAGGACGATGTCAGGCTGACCTCGCTCGACCCGTTCTACCGCCTGGTCTTCGACGATGGCTCCACCCTCGATTGCTGTGGCGACGAGGAGGCGATGCAGGCCCGGATCGCGGCGTTCGCGCCGGACGATCTGAGTGGCTACCGCGCCATCCTGAAGGACGCCGAGGCGATCTACCGGGTCGCGTTCGAAAAGCTCGCCCATGTGCCCTTCAGCACGCTTTCCGCCATGCTCAAGGCCATGCCGGCGATGGCCTGGCTGCGGGCCGACCGCAGTGTCCATGGCTTCGCGTCCCGCCATGTCCGCGACGAGCGGCTGCGGACGGCGCTGAGCTTCCACCCGCTGTTCATCGGCGGCAATCCGTTTTCAGCCACGGCCATGTACGCCCTCGTGCTCCATCTGGAGCGCAAGTTCGGCGTGCATTTCGTCCATGGCGGCACGGGCGCGCTGGTGCAGGGTCTCGTGCGCCTGCTCGAAGGGCAGGGCGCGACGCTGCGCTACGGCGCGAAGGTCGCGGAGATCACCGTGGCAAAGGGAGCGGCCACCGGCGTGAGGCTCTCGGACGGCGAGGTCATCGCCGCCGATATCGTCGTTTCCAATGCCGACGCCACCTACACCTACGGCACCTTGCTGAAGGCGCAGCCGCGCCGGCGCTGGAGCGACGCCAAGCTCCAGCGGGCGCGCTATTCGATGAGTGTCGTGGTCTGGTATTTCGGCACGCGCCGTCGCTATGACGACATCGAGCACCACACGATCCTGTTCGGGCCGCGCTACCGCGGGCTCATCGACGACATCTTCGAACGCAAGGTTCTGGCGGAGGATTTCAGCCTCTACCTGCACCGCCCGACGGCGACCGATCCCGGGCTCGCACCGGAGGGCTGCGATGCGTTCTACGCGCTCGTGCCGGTGCCCAACCTCCAGGGCGACACCGATTGGGCGACGCAGGCCGAGCCGTTCCGGGCACGCATCCAGGAGCGGCTCGAGGCGACGTTGCTGCCGGGCCTGAGCGAGACGCTCGTCACCTCCCGGCTGATGACGCCGCTCGATTTCCGCGATGATCTGCTCTCCGCCCATGGTGCGGCCTTCGGGATGGAGCCGCGGCTGCTGCAAAGCGCCTGGTTCCGGCCGCACAATCTCAGCGAAGAGCTCGACCGGCTCTATCTCGTCGGCGCCGGCACGCATCCCGGCGCCGGCCTGCCCGGCGTCCTGTCTTCGGCCAAAATTCTCGATATGGTGGTGCCTCATGCGACAGAACGGGTCTGATCTGCGTTCCCCTCCGCCGATGTCGGCGGATCTGGCGGCCTGCGATGCGATCCTGCGCGTCGGCTCCAAGTCCTTTCGGGCCGCGGCGCTGCTGCTGCCGCGCGAGACGCGCCGGGCGGCCACTGCGCTCTACGCCTTCTGCCGGCTCGCCGACGATGCGATCGACGAGGGGCCGGGCGATGCCGCGACGATCGCGCTGCTGGAACAGCGCGTCATCGCCGCCCATGCCGGCCGGCCGCATGAGCACCCGGTCGATCGCGCCTTTTCCGAGACCGTGCTCGGCTTCGGCCTGCCTCCGGAGGTGACGCTGGCGCTGATCGAGGGGCTGGCCTGGGATGCCCAGGGGCGGCGCTACGAAACGTTCGACGACCTTTGCGGCTATGGCGCGCGCGTGGCGGGGTCCGTCGGCGTGATGATGGCGACGCTGATGGAGAGGCGCGCGCCGGAGGTGCTGGCGCGGGCGGCCGATCTCGGCGTGGCCATGCAGCTCAGCAACATCGCCCGCGATGTCGGGGCGGATGCGGCGATGGGGCGGGTCTATCTGCCGCTGTCCTGGCTGCGCGAGGCCGGCATCGACCCCGACGCGTTTCTCGCCAACCCGCGCTTCTCTCCGGCCCTGGGCGGCGTCGTTGCGCGGCTGCTGGCCGAGGCCGACAGGCTCTACGCCCGGGCCGATGCCGGGATCGAGGCCCTCCCCGCCTCGTGCCGGTCGGGGATCCGCGCGGCGCGCTCGATCTATGCCGAGATCGGCCGGGAGGTCGCGCGGCGCGGGCATGACGGCGTGTCGCAGCGGGCCGTGGTGCCGGCCTGGCGCAAGCTCGGGCTCCTCGCCCGCGCGCTGGCGGGGGGCAGCAGCGATGACGGACATCTCGGCCTGCCGGCCCTGCCGGCCACGGCCTATCTGGTCACGGCCGTGACCAGGATGTCGCAGGGACCCCGCACGCCCTTGCGGGCGGCGCCCGTGCCATGGTGGGATCCGATCGGACGCACCACGGCGGTGATCGAGATGTTCGAGCGGCTCGGCCGGGTCGAGCGTTCCGCCGTCAGGGGTCCGTGAGGGACGGGAGGCCGCGATGTCGTCCAGTACGCTGATCGTCGTCGAGATGGTGTTGATGTTCGGGCTTTGCTTCGGCTTCTGCTTCCACCAGCTCTGGGACCTGCGCCGCGAGAAGGCCAAGGATGCGGCCAAGGCCGCAGCCGAGAGCGCCGCGGGCCCGCCGCGCGACCCTAGCTCCGCCGCGGCATCCTGAAAGGCAGCATCGCCTGGACGACCGGGCTGGCGAAGCGGTCGAGCGACAGGCTCTCATGCATGGCCGTGACGCTCTCGCCGCCGAGCGAGGTCCGCACCACGGAGCGCGCATAGAAGGGCGTGTCCTCCAGCGTCTCGACCAGCGCGGCCGGCCGGCCGCGATCGCTGCGGGTCTCGCGCGCGATGCGCCAGCCGCTTTTCGGCAGGGGGGCGGTCGGGCCCGGCTGGATGGCGCTGGCCTGGCCGTCGGCGTCGAAGCGCCAGCCGAGATCGAAGGTCGAGCCGTCGCGGCGCGTGCCGCCATAGAGCACGGCCGCGCCGTCGGGCGTCGGCGCGCGCGACCAGTGCCAGGAGCGAAAGCCGTCGGCGAGCGGCGCATCGCCCTGGTTCATGTCGAGATAGCCCGGGCCGCTCCAGCACAGATCGGGCTCGCTCAGCGCGACCTCGACGCTGGCCAGCGGCGCGATCGGCCACCAGCGATGATGGCCCTCGGGGTTCAATGTCACGACATGGTCGGTGATCGCCTGCGGCGTGACGCGAACCGTCCCGCGCACCCGGCGCGGCAGGGGCGTGCCGACCTCGTCGATCGCGATCGTCAGGGTTCGTCCGTCCCATTGCAGCGCGCTGGGGCCGATCGCGAAATGATCCGTCGCGGCTGAGACATGCCGCCGCCCGCGCTCGGTCATCGTCCAGCGCCGTACACCGGGGCCGTAGAGGCCGACGTTCAAGGCGCAATGGTCGAGCGGGTCGGCGATGCCGCGCCGCCGTGCCCAGGCGTAATAGGGTGAGAACACGCTGCCGATGAAGGCGATGATGCTCAGCCCGTAGCGGCCGTCAGCGCTCAGCGCGTCGACATACCACCAGACATAGCCGCCGGGCGCGACCGTGACGTCGAAGCGAGGTCCGCGACCACGCTCTGCGCCGCCAAAAGCCCCGAGAGCGCCACCATCGGCACGCCCGGGCCCGGATGGACGCTGCCCCCCGTCCCGTAGAGCCCCGGCAGCCGGCTGCGCGAGCCCGGCCGGTTGAAGCTCGCCATCGCGCCATGGGTCGAGCGGCCGTAGAGGCCGCCGCCCGTCGCCGGAAACAGGGCCTCCCAGTCGCTGGCCTGCGTCGTCAGCATCGCCTCGCGCTGCAGCGCGATCTCCAATCCGCAATGCGCCATCCGGGCGAGGCTCCTGCGCAGGCATGTCTCGATCTCCTCGGGCGGAAAGGCGGGGCGGTCGCCGCAGGGCGGGGCGTTGACCAGGATGAGCAGGCGCTCGGGCCCGGCCGGGGCGGCGCCCGCTTCGTCACGGTCCTGCGCGCAGACATAGATCGTCGGCTCCTCGGGGAGGCGGCCCTGCCGGCAGATCGCCTCGAACTCGGCGGCGTAGTCGCGCGAGAAGAAGACGTTGTGCCGGTGCAGCGGAAAGCCGTTCGTCTGCGCGACCGCGGCAAAGGTGAGCGCCGACAGCGAGCGCTCGGCGGGCTTGGTCGGTCTCGTGAAGCGGGAGGCGGCCTGGCCGAAACGGCCCGTGGCGATGGCGTTGACATCGGCATTGCTGACGACCGCGTCGGCGCGCAGCGTCTCGCCGCCGGCCAGGCGCACGCCGGCCGCGCGACCGCCCTCGATGAGGATCTCGCTGACGGCCTCACCGTAACGCAGCTTTGCGCCCTTCGCCGTGGCGAGGTCGGCCAGGGTTCGGGCGAGCCGGTGCATGCCGCCCTCGACCAGCCAGACCCCCTCCTGCTCGACATGGGCGACCAGCATCAGCGTCGCGGGCGCGGCGAAGGGCGACGAGCCGCAATAGGTGGCGTAGCGGCCGAAGAGCTGGCGCAGGCGCTGATCCTGGAAGGCATGGCCCAACGCATCCCACAGCGTTCCGAACGGGCTCGCGCCCCAAAGCTGGCGCAGGCCGCCCAGCCCCATGTGCTGCACCAGCCCGAGCATGCTCGGCCGCTCGCGGGCCATGAAGCTGTCCTTCAGCGCGTCGTGAATGCCGCGCGCCTGATCGCAGAAGGCGAGGTAGTTGCGGCCCTCGGCGGGCCCGGCGAAGGCGGCGACGGCCTGCGCCGAGGCGCTCCGGTCGGCGAAGAGATCGAGCCGCTCCGTCTCGCTCCAGGCGTGTCGGGCCAGCACCGTGGCCGGCGTCAAGGTGACATGGCGGTCGAGCGCTTCGCCGACCTCGTCAAAGATGCGGTCGAAGACCCAGCGCATCGTCATGACGGTCGGGCCGGCATCCAGCCTGCGGCCGCCGACCGCGACCTCGCGCATCTTGCCGCCGGGGGCGGCCGCCTTCTCGACCAGGGTGACGTCGCAGCCGCGCGCGGCCAGCAAGAGGGCGGAGACCAGGCCGCCGATGCCGGCGCCGATGACGAGGATGCGGGGGGTGCCCAAGCGGCGGCCTCGTGCGGGTTGACTTCACAGTCACAACTGTCCAGTCTTATTGACACATAGACTGTCAATTTGGAAGAACGTTCATTCACAGGGGGATCGTGATGGATACCGGGACACGGATCGAACAGACCCTCGACGCCGCCATCGCCGCCGCCCATCTGCAGAACTGTCCGCCGCTGCTCGCCCAGGCGATGCGCCATGCGGTTTTCCCCGGCGGTGCGCGGATCAGGCCGCGCCTGACGCTGGCCGTCGCGAGGGCCTGCGGTGATCCGGACCCCGGCATCGCGAATGCGGCGGCGGCCGCCATCGAGTTCCTGCATTGCGCCTCGCTCGTGCATGACGATCTGCCCTGCTTCGACGACGCCGCGATGCGACGCGGCAAGGCCTCGGTCCACAAAGCCTATGGCGAGCCGCTGGCGGTGCTGGCCGGCGATGCGCTGATCGTGCTCGCCTTCGAGACGCTGGCCGAAGCCGCGGCCCGCCAGCCGCAGAGCCTGGCGACCCTGGTGCGGGTCGTCAGCGCCGCCGTCGGCAGTCGCGGCGGCATCGTCGCCGGTCAGGCCTGGGAATCGGAAGCGACGATCGACTGCGCGCTCTACCACCAGGCCAAGACGGGCGCGCTGTTTGCCGGCGCGACCATGGCGGGCGCCGCGGCGGCCGGCGTCGCGCATCAGGACTGGCGCTGGCTCGGGGAAAAGCTCGGCGAGGCCTTCCAGGTCGCCGACGACATCCGCGACGTCGCCGCGACGCCCCAGGAGCTCGGCAAGCCCTGCGGCCAGGATGCGGCGCATCTGCGCCCCAACTACGCCTCGGCCTATGGGCTCGGCCCGGCGATCGCGCATCTCGACGCGCTCGTGCTGGAGGCGATCGCCGCGATCCCGGCCTGCCCCGGCCGCCAGGATCTGGGAACGCTGATCGGCCTCACAGCCAAGAGCTTCCTGCCCGAGAGCCTGCAGCGCCGCGCGGCCTGACCGTGCGCCCGGCTTCGGTCCCAGCCGCCGGCCCCGTGGTGGAACCGGCCCGGCCGGTCTCGCTGGCCGACCGGCTGGCGGGATGGCGCAACCGGCTGGTGGCGAGCCCGCGCTTCCAGCGCTTCGCCGCCTCCTTTCCGCTCACCAAGCCGATCGCGCAGCGCCAGTCGCAGGCGCTGTTCGATCTCTGCGCCGGCTTCGTCTATGCGCAGGTGCTGCAGGCCTGCATCCAGCTCGACCTGTTCCGCATTCTCGAAGCGGGGCCGCGCAGCGTGGCCGAACTGGCGCCGCGCCTCGCGATGACCGAGAGCGCGACCGAGCGTCTGCTCGGGGCCGCGGCTGCGCTCGACCTGGTCGAGCGTCGCAGCGGCGGACGCTACGGGCTGGCCATGCTGGGCGCGGCGCTGCTCGGCAATCCCGGCGTCGGCGCCATGATCGCCCATCACCGGCTGCTCTATGACGATCTCGCCGATCCGCTCGCTCTGCTGCGGGGCGAGAGCCGCCCCACCGCGCTGTCGGGCTACTGGGGCTATGCGACCGCCGACCAGCCTGCAGCGGCGCCGCCGGCCGAGGTCGCGGCCTATAGCGCCCTGATGGCGCAGTCCCAGCATTTCGTCGCCGATGACATCCTGGCGGCCTACGACTTCGCGCAGCATCGCCGCATCCTCGATGTCGGCGGCGGGGAGGGTGCTTTCCTGATCCGCGTGGCCGCCCAGGCGAAAGCGCCGGCGCTGACGCTGTTCGACCTGCCGGCCGTGGCGGAGCGGGCGCAGGTCCGTTTCGAGGCGGAAGGGCTCGGCCCGCGCGCCGCCACGTTCGGCGGCGACATGCATCGCGATGCCCTGCCCGGGGGCGCCGATCTGGTGACGCTGGTGCGGGTCCTGCACGATCACGACGACGCGGCGGTGCGCGCGTTGCTGGCGCGGATTCGCGCCTGCCTGCCACCGGGCGGAACGCTCCTGATCGCCGAGCCGATGGCGGGTTCGGCCGAGACCCGGCGGATGGCCGAGGCCTACTTCGCCTTCTACCTGCTCGCCATGGGCAGCGGCCGGGCGCGCAGCCCCGAGGAGTTGACCGCTTTCCTTCGCGAGGCCGGCTTCACCGAGATCCGGACGCTGCGGACCCGGCGGCCGCTGCTGACCGGCGGCATGACCGCCCGCGTCGCCTGACAGGCGATGTGTAATTTAAGATTGACACATATCTTTGTTCCGATAGCTTGACACTCAGGCGATGGACCCTGGCCAGTGCGGCCGGCTCCCGACCTCGAAAGTGCTCCGATGCATGCGCTGGCAGTCCTCGTCGAAAGGCCCGAGCATCTGGTCCTGAGCCAGCTCGAGCTTGTCGCCGCCGGGCCTGAGGACGTGGTCGTCGCCACCCAGTGGAGCGGGATTTCGACCGGTACCGAGCGCCTGCTCTGGTCGGGCCGGATGCCGCCCTTTCCGGGCATGGGCTATCCGCTGGTGCCGGGCTACGAATCGGTCGGCCGGGTGATCCAGGCCGGCGATGGCTCGGGGCGCAGCGTCGGCGATCTCGTCTTCGTGCCCGGCTCCCGCGGTTTCAAGGCGGCGCGCGGCCTGTTCGGCGGCGCCTCCTCGCATCTCGTCGTGCCCGGGGCGAAGGCCGTCCCGATCCCCGAGGCGCTCGGCCCCTCCGGCGTGCTGTTGGCGCTCGCGGCCACGGCCCAGCATGCGCTGGCCGGTGGCGCGCTTCCCGAGCTGATCATCGGCCATGGCGTGCTCGGGCGGCTGCTCGCCCGGCTCGTTCTCGCCCATGGCGGCCAGCCGGTGGTGTGGGAGAGCAACCCGCTGCGGGCGACGCCGGCACAAGGCTACGCGGTCGTCTCCGCCGAGGCCGATCCGCGCAGGGACTACCGCGTCATCTGCGACGTCAGCGGCGACGCCTCGCTCCTCGACACGCTGATCGCGAGGCTCGCCCCGCAGGGCGAGGTCGTGCTGGCGGGCTTCTACGACCAGCCGATCGCCTTTTCCTTCCCGCCGGCCTTCATGCGCGAGGCGCGGCTGCGCGTCGCCGCCGAATGGCGCCAGGCCGACCTCGACATCGTCATGGCGCTGATCGCCGAGGGACGGCTCTCGCTGGATGGGCTCATCACCCACAGCGCGCCCGCCAATGACGCGCCGGCCGCCTATCGCACCGCTTTCAGCGATCCGTCCTGCCTCAAGATGATCCTGGACTGGAGTGCCTGCTCGTGAACATCCAGATTCGCAATCCCGTCCCTTCGCCCGCCGCCGCCATGGCCGCACGCCTGCGCGACGAGGCCGCCCAGCCGCAGCACGCGGTCGTCACGACCGCCCCGACCAAGGAGACGCAGATCATCGCGATCTACGGCAAGGGCGGCATCGGCAAATCGTTCACGCTCGCCAATCTCAGCTACATGATGGCCCAGCAGGGCAAGAAGGTGCTGCTGATCGGCTGCGATCCGAAATCCGACACCACCTCGCTGCTCTTCGGCGGCAAGGCCTGCCCGACCATCATCGAGACCTCCTCGCGCAAGAAGGCGGCGGGCGAGGAGGTGAAGATCGGCGATGTCTGCTTCAAGCGTGACGGCGTCTACGCGATGGAGCTCGGTGGGCCGGAGGTCGGCCGCGGCTGCGGCGGGCGCGGCATCATCCACGGCTTCGAGCTGCTTGAGAAACTCGGCTTCCACGACTGGGGCTTCGATTTCGTCCTGCTCGACTTCCTCGGCGACGTGGTCTGCGGCGGCTTCGGCCTGCCGATCGCGCGCGACATGTGCCAGAAGGTCATCGTCGTCGGCTCCAACGATCTGCAGAGCCTCTACGTCGCCAACAATGTCTGCTCGGCGGTGGAGTATTTCCGCAAGCTCGGCGGCAATGTCGGCGTGGCCGGCATGGTCATCAACAAGGATGACGGCACCGGGGAGGCTCAGGCCTTCTGCGATAGGGTCGGGATCCCGGTTCTCGCCGCCATCCCCGCCAATGACGACATCCGCAAGAAGAGCGCCAATTACGAGATCATCGGGCGGCCGGGCGACGTCTGGGCGCCGCTGTTCGAGGAACTGGGGCTGAACGTCTCGGAGGCGCCGCCGGTGCGGCCGACGCCGCTGACGCAGGACGCGCTGCTCTCCCTGTTCTCGAGCGAAAGCACCGGCCGCGATGTCGTGCTGGTGCCCGCCACGCTGGAAGACATGTGCGGCCCCTCCGCCCTCAAGAAGGCGACCCTCGAAGTCGTCTACGACGCGGTCTGAGGCGCATCATGACCGTGCACCAGCCCCTGCCCGACGCGGCCTCCGCCCCTGCGATCAACGCGGCGGCGACGAAAGGTGACGGGCTCGGCTGCCATTCCGGCCAGGAGGCGATGCGCAGCGCGGCCACCGCGGCCGGCAATGCCGAGATGCTGGAGCGCTTCGCCAAGGACTACCCCGTCGGGCCCCACGACAAGCCGCAGAGCATGTGCCCGGCCTTCGGCAGCTTGCGCGTCGGGTTGCGGATGCGGCGCACTGCGACGGTGCTGTCGGGCTCGGCCTGCTGCGTCTACGGGCTGACCTTCACTTCCCATTTCTACGGCGCGCGGCGCTCGGTCGGCTATGTGCCGTTCAATTCCGAGACGCTGGTCACGGGCAAGCTGTTCGAGGACATCCGCGAGGCGGTGTTCAAGCTGGCCGACCCCGCGCTCTACGACACCATCGTCGTCACCAATCTCTGCGTCCCCTCGGCCTCGGGCGTGCCGCTGCGGCTCCTGCCCAAGGAGATCAACGGCGTCCGCATCATCGGGATCGACGTGCCGGGCTTCGGCGTGCCGACCCATGCCGAGGCGAAGGACGTGCTGGCGGGCGCCATGCTGTCCTACGCCCGCAAGGAGGCCGAGGCCGGCCCGGTCCAGGCGCCGCGCGCCGGCAAGGCGGAACGCCCGACGGTCACCCTGCTCGGCGAGATGTTCCCGGCCGACCCCGTCGGCATCGGCATGATGCTGGAGCCGCTGGGCCTGGCGGCCGGCCCGGTCGTGCCGACGCGGGAATGGCGCGAGCTCTATGCGGCGCTCGACTGCGCGGTCGTCGCGGCGATCCACCCCTTCTACACGGCCTCCATCCGCGAGTTCGAAGCGGCGGGGCGCAGCGTCGTCGGCTCCGGCCCGGTCGGCGTCGAGGGCACGGTCGCCTGGCTGTCGGCGATCGGCGAGGCCTGCGGCGTGGCCAAGCCCCTGGTCGAGGCGGCGCAGAACCGGCTGGTCCCGGCGATCCGCGGCGCGCTCTCGGCGATGCCGATCACCGGCCGGATCACGCTCTCGGGCTATGAGGGTTCGGAGCTTCTGGTCGCGCGGCTGCTCGTCGAGAGCGGCGCCGATCTGCGCTATGTCGGCACCGCCTGCCCGCGCACGCCCTGGTCGGAACCCGACCGCGAGTGGCTGGCGGCACGCGGCGTGATGGTCAATTTCCGCGCGACGCTCGAGCAGGATCTGGCGGCGATGGCCGAGTTCCAGCCCGATCTCGCGATCGGCACCACGCCGGTGGTGCAGAAGGCCAAGCAGCTCGGCATCCCCGCGCTCTACTTCACCAACCTGATCTCGGCGCGGCCGCTCTTCGGGCCCGCCGGCGCGGGCTCGCTTGCCCAGGTCGTCAACGCCGCCATCGGCAACAAGGGCCGCATGGACGCGATGAAGGCCTTCTTCGCCGGCGTCGGCGAGGGCGACACCGCCGGCACCTGGCAGGACACGCCGCAACTGCATCCCGATTTCCGCGAGAAGTTCGCCCGCCGCGCCGCCAAGGCGAAGGCGGCGGCCGAGGAGATTCCGTGATGCTGATCCAGGATCACGACAGGGCCGGGGGCTATTGGGGGGCGGTCTACGTCTTCTGCGCCATCAAGGGCCTGCAGGTCGTCATCGACGGCCCGGTCGGCTGCGAGAACCTGCCGGTGACCTCGGTGCTGCATTACACCGACGCGCTGCCGCCGCATGAGCTGCCGATCGTCGTGACCGGCCTCGCCGAGGAGGAACTCGGCCAGCACGGGACGGAAGGTGCGATGAAGCGTGCCAATGCCGTGCTCGACCCGCATCTGCCGAGCGTGGTCGTCACCGGCTCGATCGCCGAGATGATCGGTGGCGGCGTGACGCCTGAAGGCACCAACATCCAGCGCTTCCTGCCGCGCACGATCGACGAGGACCAGTGGCAATGCGCCGACCGCGCGCTGTTCTGGCTCTGGGGCGAATACGGCGCCAAGCGCGGCATCGTGCCCAAGGCCAAGCCCCGCAAGGAGGGCGCGAAGCCCAAGGTCAACATCATCGGCCCGGCCTATGGCATGTTCAACATGCCCTCCGATCTCGCCGAGGTGCGCCGCCTGATCGAGGGCATCGGCGCCGAGGTCCACATGACCTTCCCGCTCGGCTCGCATCTCGCGCAGGTGCAGCGCCTGGCCGATGCCGAGGTCAATGTCTGCCTCTACCGCGAATATGGCCGGCTGCTCTGCGAGGCGCTCGAGCGGCCCTATCTGCAGGCGCCGATCGGGCTGCATTCGACCACCGCCTTCCTGCGCTCGCTGGGCGAGCTGCTCGGGCTCGACCCCGAGCCCTTCATCGAGCGCGAGAAGCACACGACGATCAAGCCGCTTTGGGATCTCTGGCGCTCGGTGACGCAGGACTTCTTCGGCACGGCTTCCTTCGCCATCGTCGCCAACGAGACCTATGCGCGCGGAATCCGCCACTTCCTCGAGACCGAGATGGGGCTGCCCTGCACCTTCTCGGCCTCGCGCTGCGCGGGCCAGAAATCCGACAACGACGCGGTGCGCGCCTCGCTCAAGGAAAAGCCGCCGCTCGTGCTGTTCGGCTCGTTCAACGAGCGCATGTACATGGCCGAGGCCGGCGGGCGCGGGATCTACATCCCCGCCTCCTTCCCAGGCGCGGTGATCCGCCGGCATACCGGCACGCCTTTCATGGGCTATGCGGGCGCGACCTACCTGGTTCAGGAGGTCTGCAACGCGCTGTTCGACGCGCTCTTCCACATCCTGCCGCTGGGCACGCAGATGGACGCCGTCGAGGCGACGCCCGCGCGCCTGCATCGCGAGCTGCCCTGGTCGGAAGAGGCCAAGGCCCTGCTCGAGGACTGCCTGGAGCGCCAGCCGGTGCTGGTGCGGATCTCCGCCGCCAAGCGCCTGCGCGATGCCGCCGAGGCCCGCGCCCGGCAGGCCGGCGCCGCCCGGGTCCAGGCCGACCATGTCGATCGTGTCGCCAGCCGCGAAGGAGCCTTCGCATGAGCGCACCGAGCCAGCACCGGCGGCAAGACGGCCGCACCAGAACCGTTTCCGAGGGGAGGAGAGACGCATGACCATGCAGTTCACGGCGCGCCATTCCGAGCAGGACCATGTCCGGCGGGTGAAGTCGCTGGCCTCCGACCGGCGCATGTGCCGGCGGCTGACCGCCCTGTCGATGCCCTTCTTCCTCGTCGTCACACTGGTTCAGAGGGTCGTTCGTCCGGCCGGCCGTGGGCCGCGCCTGTCGATCGTCGCCGAGGCGCGCGCCCAGGCCAACGCCACCATTCCCTTCATGTTCATGGGCTGAGCCCGGAACGCGAAGGTCACGCGCTTTCGCCCGGTTCGGGCGGGAGGAACTGCCGGGGGTCATAGCCCGACAGCCAGCCGCACGGCTTCGTGCGGTAACGGCCGCAAGGCCAAAGGAGA
>LNFM01011475.1_pt1 | contig 13938 bp, 12 predicted proteins | sample 596031 | NCBI WGS metagenome assembly LNFM01 (sample SAMN04254537, study PRJNA301005) | activated carbon metagenome | isolation source: dual media filters at the Ann Arbor, Michigan drinking water treatment plant | place: USA: Ann Arbor
GCTGGCCCAGCATGTCGCGGCCGCGCTCGGGCAGGCCCAGCATGGCGGCACCGCGCGTGACCTCGTCGAGCAGGTCGGCCGGGATGTAGACGCCACCGCTGAGCACGAACTTGATGGCCGAGACCAGCGTGTCGCTGGCCATCGACTTCGGCACGAAGCCCGCGGCGCCAAGCTGCAGCACGCGCATCACGCTGCGCTGGTCCTGCACGCCTGACAACACGAGGATCTTGAGATCGGGTGCGCGCGCCACCAGCGCTTCGAGCACGCTGGTGCCCGAGGCGCCCGGGATGCCGAGATCGAGCAGCATCAGGTCGGCATCGGGATGCTGGTCGAGCAGGCGCTCGGCGCCATCGGCGTCGCCGGCGGTGAAGACATTCGCGTTCGGATCGATGTCGAGCAGCAGGACACGCAGTGCGTCCGTAATCAGCGAATGGTCATCGACGAGCAGGATTTTCATTGCGGGCTTTCTTCACAGGGCAGTGCCACGCAGGCGGCAGCCATTGCCATCCGGCGCTTGGTGGCGCGCATTCTAGTCGCGGCGGCGAAGGTGACAGGTGCGAGGCGTTGCCGCCTTGCGCCCGCGCAACGCGTTCGCCGCGAATACCACGAACCGGTCAGGCAACTGGGACGCAGCACGTGAACACCGCGTCAAGCGGCGCGTGGCTTGATGCAGGCCGAGGCAGCCTTCGCCTGCCGGCGAGCGGCGTCGACATCATCGGCGCGCGCCAGGGTCACGCCCATGCGGCGCTTGCTGAACGACTCCGGCTTGCCGAACAGACGCAGGTCGGTGCCGGGCAGCGCCAGCGCCTCGGCCACGCCGTCGAAGACCACCGCGCCGGCCTCGACGCCGCCATAGATGACGCTGCTGGCGGCCGGCGAGCGCAGCGTGGTGTCCACCGGCAGGCCGAGCAGGGCGCGCGCATGCAGTTCGAACTCGCTTTGCCACTCCGGTGTCGTGCGGCCGCGGGCTGACCTCGGAGAACCAGACATCGTCGCCCTTGACGAACAGCTCCACCCCGAACACCCCGAGCCCGCCGAGGTCGGCGGTGACCTGCTGCGCGAAGTCGCGCGCCTTGGCCAGCGCGGTCGGGCGCATGGGATGCGGCTGCCAGCTCTCGACATAGTCACCGTTGACCTGGATGTGGCCGATTGGCTCGCAAAACGCGGTGGCGATGCTGCCGTCGGCCGCGCGGTGGCGCACCGTCAGCTGGGTGATTTCATAGTCGAAGTCGATGAAGCCTTCGACGATGACGCGGCCCAGGCCGACGCGCGCGCCGGCCATCGCATGGTCCCAGGCGCGTGGCAGGTCCTCGATGCGGTCGACCTTGCTCTGACCCTTGCCCGACGATGACATCACCGGCTTGATCACGCATGGCAGGCCGGTGTGCACCACGGCCGCCTGCAACTGCGCCAGCGAATCGGCGAAGCGGTACGGCGAGGTCGGCAGTCCCAGCGTTTCGGCCGCCAGCCGGCGGATGCCTTCGCGGTTCATCGTCAGGTTGGCCGCGCGCGCGGTCGGGATCACCTGTGCCAGGCCGTCGCGCTCGATCGCCAGCAACTCCTCGGTGGCGATGGCCTCGATCTCCGGCACGATGATGTGGGGACGCTCCAGTTCGACCAGGGCACGCAGCGCCTGCGGATCGGCCATATTGAGCACGTGCGCGCGGTGCGCCACCTGGTGGCCCGGCGCGTTGGCATAGCGGTCGGCGGCGATCACCTCGACCCCGAGCCGCTGCAGCGAAATGATGACTTCCTTGCCCAGTTCGCCGGCGCCCAGCAGCAGTACGCGCAGCGCGTGGGGTGACAGAGGCGTGGCAAGCGGTCGGGCGGGCACGGGCGGCATCGGCGCAGATCCTGGTCGGGGCGAGCGCGCGATCTTACTGAGGCGCGCAGACCAGGTCGTGCTGCGTGCGGCGTGTCGTTTGCCGCGTTCGCCAAGCGAGCACCGGTGCCACCTCCGTGGACAGCCGCCCGGCGAGCGCCTCAGTCGCCAACGCAGGACAGGTAACCCCAGGCGGCCACGCACAGCGCGATCACCACGGCACTCACGCTGACGCTGGTGCCCAGCCCGGCGCACAGCCACAGCAGCAGGTCGTCGACGCTGCGCGCCTGGCGATCCACACCGGCCAGCAGCGCAGCCTGCAATCCAGTGAGCACGGTCCACTTGATTGCGTAGCCGGGCAGGTAGATGCGCTGCGCGCGGTTGTGGCGATAGGCGGCAGCGCGCTCGATCAGATTGCCGCGACTGGCATCGCGGAACAGCCAGAACGGCCACAGGTACAGATAAAGCTGGTGGGCGAACGAGTCGCGTGACATGAGCGGCAGCGGTCAGGGGCGGGACGGTCGAACGTGACATCAACGGGTGGCAACCAGCGTGCGGGCAGCGACCGGCAGTGTCGTGTCCATGACACCGCGACAGGTCCAGCGCCGTCAAGACGGATTGCCCGGCGGGCAGAAGCCGCCGCCTCGAGGTCCCGATGAGCATCACCATGGCCTGACCTGCGGCCGGCGGCCATCGCCGAATCGCGCTAGCCTTGCACGCTCTACCCGATGTGACATGCCAGAGGATTCGATGAATGCAGTCAGGCCGGCGGCCAACGCGCCGGTTGCGGACCGGCGCGCCGCGATCGCCGTACGGCAGACGATCGCGCTGCCGATGGCGCGCGCCGGCGGCGCCACGCCGGACCTGGTCACCTTCGACGGCCTGGATCGCCCGGACGATTTCGCGCTCGTCTTTCCGCGTACCGGTACCGGGGCACCGTGGGTGCGCGTGCATTCGGCCTGCCTGACCGGCGACCTGTTCGGCTCGGCCCGCTGCGACTGCGGGCCGCAACTCGATGCCGCGCTCGCTCACCTGGCCCATCATGGCGGCGCGTTGCTGTATCTGCACCAGGAGGGCCGCGGCATCGGCCTGCGCGCCAAGATCGAGGCCTACGCCCTGCAGGACCAGGGGCTGGATACCTTTGCCGCCAACGAGTCCCTCGGCTTTCCGCCCGATGCACGCGACTATCACAGCGCCGCCGGCATGCTGCAGGCACTGGGCATCGCGCGCCTGCACCTGCTCACCGCCAACCCGGACAAGGTGCAGCAGTTGCAGAAGGCCGGCATCGTGGTTGAAAGCACGCTCGCGCTGGAGATCGCGCCGACGCCGTTCAACCGCGACTATCTGGAAGCCAAGCGCAAGCGCTTCGAACTGTTCAGCCAGGCGCTGCTCTCGCCGCGCCGTTGAGCCGGCGCCGCGCCACGGGAACAGCGCTTGCCTGAGCGCCGTCGGCGTTCAACGCAGGAGGCGCACATGAACAAGCATCAGGTGAAGGGTCGCATCAGCGAGGCCGCGGGCAAGGTCCGCGAAGCCACCGGCCGCGCCACGGCCGATCGCAGCCAGGAAGCGAAGGGCAAGGCGCAGCAGGTCAAGGGCAAGGTGCAGTCGACCGCCGGCGATATCGCGAACGACGCCGACAAAGCGGCATCGACGCGCACGAGTACCCGCAAGACCACGCGCTGAGTTGACGTCCTGCGGACGGCTGCCACCGTCCGCGGACGATTCGCGCGCGCCGCACGGAGCGCACGCGCGGGGCCGGCACCGGCATTGCCTCGGATAGGGGGTCTGCACGATCCGAGGGAGACCCGATGTCCGCGTTGCCGACGCACAGAATCCGTCGTCGCCTGGCGCCGGGGGCGCCGTTCTTCGTCATCCTCAACACCGGCGCCGGCGCGGACGACGCGCGCGAAAGCATGGCGGCCGTCACAGGCGTGCTCGGCGCTGCCGCGCGCCCGTTCGACGTGTTGCCGGTGACCGAACCGCAGAGCCTGCCGGCCGTTGCCGCGCAGGCCGTGGCGCTCGCTCGTGCCCAAGGTGGCGCCGTGATCGCCGCCGGTGGGGACGGCACCATCAACACCGTTGCGCAGCTCGTCCTGCCCACCGGTCTGCCGCTGGGCATCCTGCCGCAGGGCACCTTCAACTACGTGGCGCGCGCGCACGGCATCCCGACCGATCTCGCTGACGCGCTGCGCGCGCTGCTTGGCGCACATCTGGAGGAGGTTGCGGTCGGCCAGGTGAACGAGCGCATCTTCCTCGTCAACGCCAGCATTGGCCTGTACCCGCAACTGATCGAGGATCGCGAGGCGTTCACCCGCCGCTTCGGCCGCAGCCGCGCCGCCGCCCTCTGGGCCGCATTGAACAGCGTGCTGCGCGAGCATCGCCAGAGCGAGCTGGTGGTCGAACTGCAGGAGACGCAGCGCGTGCTGCGCACCACCACGCTGATGGTCGTCAACAACGCTTTGCAGTTGCGCCGGCTCGGCCTGGCCGAAGCCGATGCGCTCGAGCGCGGTCACCTGGCGGCGGTGGTCGTGCGCCCGGTCGGCACGCTGGCGATGTTCGGCCTGCTGCTGCGCGGCGCCGCCGGCCAGCTTGGCAACGCGCTCGCGGTGGACAGCTTTGCCTTCAGCCGACTCACGGTGCAGCCGTGGCGCAGCCGCAGGCGCTTCGGCGCCAGCCACGCAGTCAAGGTGGCGATCGACGGCGAGGTCGTGCAGTTGACGCCGCCGCTGCGCTTTGCTCGAGCGAGCCGCCCGTTGAACCTGCTGGTTCCGGACGCCGCCGATGCGGTGCCGGCCGCATGACGGTGCTGCTGCATGTCTCGGACACGCACTTCGGCACCGAAGAGCCGGCGGTGGTCGAGGCGCTGATCACGCTGGCGCACGCGCAGTCACCCGATCTGGTGGTTCTGTCAGGCGACATCACGCAGCGGGCGCGAAGGCATCAGTTCGCCGCGGCGCGTCGCTTCATCGACGCGCTGAAGGCGCCGGCGCTGCTCGCGGTGCCCGGCAATCACGACGTGCCGCTGTTCGACCTGCCGACTCGGCTGCTGGCCCCCTACCGCAACTTTCTGGCCGAATTCGGTCCGGCGCTGGAGCCGGTGTACGACGTCGATGACCTGCTGGTGCTCGGGCTGAACACGACCCGACGTTGGCGCCACAAGCATGGCGAGGTATCGCAACGGCAGGTCGGCGCGGTGGCGGATCGTCTGCGCCGAGCTCGTCCGTCGCAGGTGCGGGTGGTGGTGGTCCATCAGCCGGTGCTCGTGATGCGCGACAGCGAGCGCCACAACCTGCTGCGCGGCAGCGCGCTGGCGCTGCGGCGCTGGGCCACCGCCGGGGCAGACCTCGTGCTCGGTGGCCACATCCATCTGCCGTACGTGGCCCAGGTCACGGCTGAGCCGCAGGCCGGCGCCCGGACGGTGTGGTGCGTTCAGGCCGGCACGGCGGTATCGCGCCGCGTGCGGCGCGGTGTGCCCAACTCGGTGAACCTGCTGCGTACCGCGGCCCGCCACTGCGATGTCGAACGTTGGGACTATGGCGCGTCGCAACGGCGGTTCGAGTGCGTCATGCGGACGCGAGTGCCGATCGAGCGCACTCACGCATGAATCATCGCGCGCGCCGATTGGCGCACGGTTCGAGACTCAGCGGGCGCGCGAGTCGCGCCCAGGTGCCATCGACGGTGCGCGTCGCACGCGCCCGTCGGCCTGCAGGTTCTCGGCAGTCGGGCGACTGAGCGGATGCACGTTGCCGGCCGCCGCGTCGCCTTCGACCCGCTCGCCCTTGACCTTGCCCGCGGGTGCGTAGTGCTCCACCAGCACATTGACCTCGGAGCCGACCAGGATCACGAGACCGGCGATGTACAGCCAGAGCATCAGCAGGATCACCGCGCCGATGCTGCCGTAGGTCGCGTCGTAGTCGCCGAAGCGGGAGGCGTACAGGGAGAACCCCAGCGAGGCGAACACCAGCAACGCCGTGGCGAGCACGCTGCCCGGTGTGATGAAGGCGAACTTCTGTTCGACGTTCGGCGCAAAGTAATAGATCAGCGCGAAGGCGAGCAGCAGAGCCAGCACGATCATCACCCAGCGAAACACGCTGAACGCGATCAGCAGCCCCTCGTTTGATCCGAAGCGGTTGCCGATCCAGTCCTGGATCGTGCCGCCGGTGACGATCAACGACAGCGCGCCGACCACCAGCAGGCCGAACAGCAGCGTCAACCCGAGCGCCACCGCGCGCGCCCGCACGAACGAGCGCGCTTCCTGCACGTGATAGGTGATGTTGAGCTGCTGCATGATCGCGTACATGCCGCTGGAGGCAGCCCACAGCGCAGCGACGAAGCCAAAGGAAAGCAGGCCCCCGCGTCGCTCGCGCGTGACCTCGTCGACCACCTCAGCGAACAGGGTGGCGGCGTCGCTGGGCAGGGCCTGGCGCAGCAGATCCATGATCGCCTGATCGATGCGCTGCACCGGCAGGTAAGGCAGCACCGCCATCAGGAAGATCATCGCCGGGAAGATCGACAGCGTCAGGAAGAACGCAAGCGCGGCCGCGCCATTGAAGACGTTGTCTTCGGCAATCGATGACTTCAGGTCGCGCAGGAAGCGCGACGGCGGCACGCCATGCAGCAGGTTCATGTGAAACAGGCCGGTTGAGTCGATGGGCGCGCGGCAAATCATCGGGCGCGGCAATTGGTGGGGCGCGGCAATGGGTTGGGCGCGGCAATGGGTTCGGCGCGGCAAGCGGCGCGCCGGCCCCGGCGCAGCGCGCAAGGTCGTGCGTCCCGCCGCCGCCGCTGGATGCAGGGCATCGCGCTTGCACGAACCGCGGCCCGCGCCAGTGGCACCTTCTTACCTGATGCGCCTGCGACCCGATCTTGTCGTCACGCCTGCCGCGCTCGCCGCCGGCGAGCAGGCGCTGGTGATGGATGCTGCCTGGGCCAGCCTCACCGGGGCGTTCTACAGCGGCGTGATCCTGGTGGCGTTCGCCCTGGCGCTCGGTGCCAATCCGATGCAGATCGGTCTGCTGGCGGCCATCCCGTTCGCCGCGCAGGCCAGTCAGTTGCCCGCCACGCTGCTGATCGCTCGGGTGCGCCAACGCCGCCGGATCGCGGTCCTGGTGATCACCGGCGCGCGCGTGCTGATTCTGCTGCTGGCGGTGATCGCGTTCGTGCCGGACCCGGGCCTCGGCCTCACGCTGTTGATCGGCGCGCAGGTCCTCATCTCGGTGCTTCACAGCACGGGGGCCTGTGCGGTCAATTCGTGGCTGCACCAGCTGATCCCGCGTGACAATCTGGGCCGCTTCTTCTCGCGTCGCCTGCTCTGGGGCACCACAGTGTCGTGCGTGGGTACCCTGGCGGCGGCTGCGCTGATCGAGCATCTGCCGCTCGCCAATCCGCTGCACGCCTACGCGGTGGCCTTCGTGCTGGCCGCACTGGCAGGGTTCGTCAGTTCGCACTACCTGGCGCGGGCGCCGGAGCCGCAGATGCCGCCGCCGGCGCAGCAGCGCACGCTGCGCTCGCTGCTGCTCATGCCGTTTCAGGACTCAGGCTTCCGCAAGCTGCTGGTCTTTATTTCCGCGTGGAACATCGCCTCCAACCTCGCGGCACCGTTCTTCGCCGTCTACCTGATACGCCAGCTGGGCTACCCGCTCACCACGGTGACGGGTCTGTGGGTGACGAGCCAGGTCGCCAACGCGCTGACCATTTATCTGTGGGGCCGGCTGTCCGATCGGCTCTCGAACAAGGCGATCCTGGCGGTGGCCCTGCCGGCGTACTTCGCCTGCACCTTCGCCCTCGTGTTCGGCGATGCGGTGCACGGGCGCATTCTGCAGTTGAGCCTGCTGGTGCTGATCCACGTGGTGATGGGCGTGGCCAGCGGCGGCATTGGACTGGCGATGGGAAACCTGGGCCTGAAGCTGGCGCCGCAAGGGCAGGGCACCTCGTACCTGGCGGCGATCGGCCTGGTGTCATCGGTCGCCGGCGGCCTGTCACCGCTGGTGGCGGGCGTGCTCGCGCATGGCTTCGAGACCAGCGAACTGACGGCGGTGCTGCGGTTCGCCTCGTCGTCGCAGACGCGTGAGTTCACGGTGCTGCAGTTTGCTCACTGGGAGTTCTTGTTCGCGTTGTCGGCGCTGGCCGGGCTGTACGTGATGCATGCGCTGTCGCGCGTGAAGGAGGGCGGCAGGGAGGAGTTCAGCGAGGGAATCGTGATGCAGGAGTTCGCGCTGGAGGCGATCCGCTCGCTTGACAACCTGTCGTCGGTGGGCGGTGCACTCGGTGCGTTGTTCCCGTTCGATCGGCTGTTCGACCGCGGGATCGACCGGCACCCCGGGTCGTCAGCGGTGCCGCCGGCACGGGCTGGACCTGCAAGGGCCGGCTAGCGCTGCGGCGTGTCCGCGGTGGGCTGCTCTTCGCGCACACGGATGTGCGCGGTCGCCGCGGCAAGAATCGCACGCTCGGCAGCGGTTTCGCAGGGGCGGTCCGCCACGCCGTCGATCCACGCGGTCTGGCAGCGACCGCCGAACTCGCCGAAACCGGCACACCCGGCGCAGTCGCTGTGCGGGTCCTGCTGCAACGAGCCGCGCGCGTTGGCGGCAAGCTGTTCGCGCGACTGTTTGGCGGCGACGCGAACGCCATTCTTGCCGTCGCGCTTGACCTGGTAACTGGCGGCGTCGGCGCGCTTGAGCGGGCAGTCGGGAAAGTCGTCGGCGGCGGCAAACGAGCTGATGCCCTGGCTGACGCCGATCTTCAGCGCGGTGCCATCGCTGGCCGCAACTGCCAGGCCCAACACGCCCGTGCGGATCGTCTCGGCCACCTGCACGGCGCGGTCCTCCGAGCACCCGTGCAGCAGGATCGCGAACTCGTCACCACCGATGCGCGCCACCAGGTCCGACGAGCGCACCGTGTGGGTCAGCACGTCGGCCACCTTGCACAGCATCTCGTCGCCGGCGCGATGCCCACCGCCGTCGTTGACCTGCTTGAAGCCATCCAGGTCGAGCACGATCAGCGTGCTGTTGCGCCCGTCGGCGGCGAACACGCCGTGCGCGCGACGCAATTCGCGGTCGAACACGCGCCGATTCTTCAGGCCGGTGAGGCTGTCGTGCTCGGCCTCCCAGGTGACCTGGCGGATCGCCCGGCTCTTGACCTCGATGTCACGCACGGTCAGCACGCCGCAGGGCGAACTGGCGTCCACCGCACCGAAACGGCGCCACAGGACTTCCACCGCGATGCGTCCGCGCGCGCTCCACGAACAGCGAAAGCTGCTGCTGCTGAAGCGTTCCTGCGGCAGCAAGCCGGCGACGTCCATCGGTTCGTCGTCTTCGTCGATCAGGTCCAGCACCAGGTGGGCGGCGGTGCCGATCGCTTCCTGGCGGTCGATCCCGATCAGGCGCTCGGCGGCCGGACTCATGCCGCGAATCAGGCCTGCCTCGCAGATCATGAAGACCGGATCGTCGATCGCTTCGATGATCGACGTCATGCGCAGGTGCGCGGAGTGCTCGCGCGTGACATCGATCGCGGCGATCACGAAAAGGCATTCGCCGATCTGGCCGGTGGTCGCCTCGACATACAGGTGGACCCAGCGGCGCGATTGGTCCTGCGGTTTCAACTCCACGGCGCGGTCGAAACCTTGACCGGCCCGGCGCGCGCACAGCAGAGCCTCGCGCAGTGACAGGGCGTCCGCCTCGAGCAGCAGGCCGATCCAGGCAACATCGAGCAGGGCCGGCACCGGCCGATTGACCAGGGCGGCAAAGCGCGGGTTGGCGTGGACGCAGCGGCCGTCTCCGTCGACCACGACGAAGGGCAGCGGTGGCCCGCTGGTGAGTGACTGGTAGAAGCGCAGTGTTTCGGCCGCCCGCGGATCCGAGCCGGCAGAGGAAGACGGTCGGGGGGCGGGCCGAATCGAGATCGATGACATGTGGGCCGGAGAAACGTAGAGGCCGGTGATCATCTGACGGTGCTTCCCTAAGGATATGTCCCAGGTCATCGGCACAGCACACGGATCGCTTGAGGCTGGCTTTCGCCCTTAATTCGGCGTCTAACGTTGTCATGGACACATGGGCTGCAAAAGCGCGATGAACGACGACGACATAATCAGGGGTCCCCCGATTTCTCGTCGGGGTCACACTTATGGAACGACGAGCCGATGACCAGTCCGCATGAACGCCGGCCGAAAGCCGTCCGCACCGACGGCGAACTGGAGTGCCCGCACATCGATGCCGGGCTGCGCGAGCGCGGCGTCGAACTGACCGTGCTGCCCGACGGCGTGAGCGAGGCCGTGCTGGCTGAGGCCGTGGCGGACACCGACCTGCTGCTCATGTGCTACACGCCGATCACCGCGGGCGTGATCGATGCGGCGCGGCGGCTGAAGGGCATCGTCAAGTACGGTGTGGGCATCGATGCCATCGACATCGCTGCCGCGCGCGCGCGCCGCATTCCGGTGGTCAACATTCCCGAGTACGCCGAGCAGACAGTGGCCGAGGGCGCCTTCACGCTGTGGCTGGCGCTGAGCAAGAAGCTCGCGCCGATGCACGTGGCGATGCGGCGTGACGGCTGGCTGTGGCCGAGCGCGCCGTGGCTGGGCGCCGACATCGCCGGCAAGACACTCGGCCTGGTGGGCGTCGGACGGATTGGCCGCAGCATGGCGCGCATGGCAGGCGCCGGCTTTGGCGCACGCGTGCTCGGCTTCGATCCACATGTGCGGACGGAGCAGATGCGCGATGCCGGCGTGGAGAAGGTCGAGGATCTGCACGCGATGCTGCGCCAGTGCGATGCACTGTCGATCCACTGTGTGCTCGACGACCGCACCCGCGGCCTGGTCGGCGTCACCGAACTGGCTTGCATGAAGCGCGACGCCATTGTCATCAACGTCTCGCGCGGCGCGATCATCGACGAGGCAGCGCTGGTCCAGGCGCTGCTCGATGGACATCTGGGCGGCGCCGGGCTTGATGTCTACGCGCGCGAACCGCTCACGCTCACCGGGCACCCGCTGAGCCCGTTGTTCGGCATGGACAACGTGATCCTGCTGCCGCACCTGACCTTCTTCACCCGCGAGGCAATGCAGCGGCTGGAAGCAGAAACGCTGGAGCGCTGTGATGAGCTGCTGCGTGGCGAGCCGGTGCGGGTGAAGTCGACTGATCCACGCCTGACCGCGCAGCAGCGCGGCGTCCGCTTCAACTAACCGCCACCATCATGGGAACGCGCAGCATGCACAGCGTCGAGAACACGACCTATGACGAACTGAAGGTCGGCGCCAGCGCGCGCGTCACGCGCGTCGTCAGCGCCACCGAGGTGGAGGCGCTGGCGCTGGTCAGCGGCGACATCGACACCTTTCACCTCGACGCCAGTGTCAGCGGCGAACGGGCTGCGATCACCGCAAAGGCCGCCGGTGCCGAGGCGATCGTCTCCGGCCTGCTGTGCCGGCGCTTGCCGGGCCCCGGCACCACTGTGCTTGAACAGCAATTGAAGTTCCACGGCGTGATCGCCGCCGGCGATGAACTGACCGCCCAGGTGACGGTGCGCGAGCGCCTGGTCGGCCACCGCGCGCTGTTCGACTGTGAGGTCCGGCGCGGCGACGAGGTGCTGGTCAGCGGCCAGTCGTTGGTGCAGGTGCCGACCTCGCGCATCCGCTACTCGTCGATTGCCACGCCGGAGATGATCCTGCGTCGCAATGACGCCTTCGCCAAGCTGCTGCGCCGCTGCGAGTCGTTGCCGCCGGTGCGCTGCGCGATCGTGCACCCCTGCGACCGCGACTCGTTGCTCGGGCCGCTCGAGGCGGCGCGCCGCGGGCTGATCATCCCGGTGCTGGTGGGACCGGAGGCGCGCATCCGCGCGGTGGCGCAGGCCGAAGGCGCGGATCTGGCCGGTTGCGAGATCGTGAGCACCGAGCACAGCCACGCGGCCGCGTTTCGTGCGGTCGAACTGGCGCGCGCCGGCGCAGTGGATGCGCTGATGAAGGGCAGCCTGCATACCGACGAGCTGATGGCGGCGGTGGTGCCGTCGGCCACCGGGCTGCGCACCGCGCGTCGCATCAGCCACGTGTTCGTGCTCGACGTGCCGGCGTATCCGCGGCCGCTGCTCGTCACCGATGCCGCGATCAACATCCAGCCGTCGCTCAAGGACAAGCTCGACATTGCGCAGAACGCGATCGATCTGGCGCGCATCCTCGGCATCGAACTGCCGAAGGTGGCGATCCTGTCGGCAATCGAGACGGTGACGGCAGACATCCCCTCCACGCTCGACGCGGCGGCGCTGTGCAAGATGGCCGAGCGGGGCCAGATCACCGGCGGCCTGCTCGACGGGCCGCTGGCGTTCGACAACGCCATCAGCGTGGAGGCCGCGCGCGCGAAGAACATCGAGTCGGCAGTGGCCGGGCAGGCCGACATCCTGCTGGTGCCCGATCTGGTGTCGGGGAACATGGTCGCCAAGCAGTTGCAGTACCTGGCGGGCGCGGACAGCGCCGGCATCGTGCTCGGCACGCGCGTGCCGATCATCCTCACCAGCCGGGCCGACAACGTGCGCACCCGATTGGCCTCCGCCGCGGTGATGGTGCTGGTGGCGCACGCGCGTCGCACCAGCGTCACTGCCTGATAGACACAGACTCCACAGGCCGCGCCGATGAGCGACGCCATTCTCGTCTTCAACGCCGGCTCGTCGAGCATCAAGTTCTCGGTGTTCGTGGCGGACGACGACACGCTGCGCTTGTTCCTCGACGGCCAGATCGAGGAACTGTTCAGTGCGCCGGTATTCACCGTCACCGGGGCCGATGGGCGTCGGCTGGCCCACACCGCGTGGCCGCAGGGGCATCCGCTGGCTCACCGCGAGGCGGTCTGCTTCGTGATGGACTACCTGACGCAGCAGCTGGGGTCGGTGCGGCTGATCGGCGTCGGCCATCGCGTGGTCCATGGCGGCCTGCAGTTCGCCCATCCGGTGCGGGTGGATGCAGCAATCGCCGCACAGCTGGCGCAGTATGTGCCGCTGGCGCCGCTGCACCAGCCGCACAACCTGGCGCCGATCAACGACCTGCTCGAGCGCTGGCCCGACCTGCCGCAGGTCGCCTGCTTCGACACGGCGTTTCATCGCACCAATGCCGATCTCGAGCAGATGTTCGGTGCGGCGCTACGGCTTTCACGGCTTGTCGTACGAGTACATCGCCGGGGTGCTGCCGCGTTTCTCGGCGCGCGCCGCCGCCGGGCGCACGCTGGTGCTGCATCTGGGCAACGGTGCCAGCATCTGCGCGCTGCGCGGCGGCTGCAGCGTTGCCACGACGATGGGCTTTACCGCAGTCGACGGGCTGCTGATGGGCACCCGCAGCGGCTCGCTCGACCCCGGCCTGGTGCTGCACCTGATGGAGCAGCACGGCATGGACGTGCGGGCGGTGCAGCAGCTGCTGTACAGCGAGTCCGGCCTGCTCGGCGTGTCCGGGCTGTCGAGCGACATGCGCACGCTGCTCGCCTCCGATGCGCCGCGTGCCCGGCTCGCGGTGGATCTGTTCTGTTACCGCATCCGGCGCGAGATCGGCGCGCTCGCGGCGGTGCTCGGCGGCCTCGATGCGATCGTGTTCACTGCCGGCATCGGCGCCAACTCGCCGGTCATCCGCGCGCGCGTGCTGCAGGACGCGGCCTGGCTCGGCGTCGATTGCGACGCCGAGGCCAATGCGGCCGGTGGCCCGGTGATCAGCAGCGCGACATCGCTTGTCGACGTGCTGTCGATCCCGACCGACGAGGAGCAGATGATTGCGCGCCACACGCGCGCGCTGGTGCGCGCGGTCTGTTCTCAGCCGACAGAACCCGCCGCCGCAGGGCCGCAGACGACGACCTGACGGCGGCGCCGTCTTTCACAGGACCCAGTCACCGAGGCCGACGCCAGCATGACGATACGAACGCAAGTTGATGCTTTTGTGCGTGCCTATGTGGCGAGGTGGCGCGTGCCGGGCTTGTCGATCAGTGTGGTGCGAGACGGCGCGGTCCTGTTCAGTGCCGGTTACGGCGTACAAAGCCTCGCCACCGGCCAGCCCGCCACGGCGCACACACTCTTTCACATCGCCTCGGTCGCCAAGACCATGACCAGCACGGCGATCTTCCAGTTGCTCGAGCGCGGACGGGTCGACCTCGACGACCCGATCGTCC
>LNFM01012528.1_pt1 | contig 13938 bp, 15 predicted proteins | sample 596031 | NCBI WGS metagenome assembly LNFM01 (sample SAMN04254537, study PRJNA301005) | activated carbon metagenome | isolation source: dual media filters at the Ann Arbor, Michigan drinking water treatment plant | place: USA: Ann Arbor
TTCCCGCATGGGAAGACCGCCAGCATCGGCACGGGTTCGGCGCAGAAGGGCTTCGCGCTGCGCGCGTCGATCGCCGAACTGCGGAAGGCGACCGGCCTCGATTCCGCCCGCACCCTCCGCCACGAAGGCGCGCCGATCCCGATGAAGCCCGCCAAGCGCTGGGACAATGGCCGCGACGTGCTGCTCGCCGGCGATGCCGCGGGCGTCGTCGCCCCTGCGTCCGGCGAGGGCATCTACTACGCGATGCTGGGCGGGCGCCTCGCCGCCGAAGCCTGCGAGGCGTGTCTCGTCACCGGCAATGCAAGCGCGCTGAAGCTCGCGCGCAAGCGCTTCATGAAGGGCCACGGCACGGTCTTCATGGTGCTCGGGATCATGCAGTACTTCTGGTACGGCTCCGAGAAGCGCCGCGAGAAATTCGTCAAGATCTGCGCCGACAAGGATGTCCAGCGCCTCACGTGGGAATCCTACATGAACAAGGAACTGACGCGGCGCGACCCGATGGCGCATGTGCGGATCTTCTTCAAGGACCTCGCGCACCTGTTCGGGTTCGCCCGCGCATGAGCGAGATCGCCGAACGCCCGATCGCGCCGCTGCGGATCGGCACGCGCGCCTCGCCGCTCGCGCTGTGGCAGGCGCGGCACTTCCTGTCGCGCATCGGCGGCTTCTGCCCGATGCTGCACGCCTTCGAGGAAGCCGCACTGTCCACCGCCGGCGACCGCATCCAGGACCGCCGCCTCGCGGAGATCGGCGGCAAGGGCCTGTTCGCCAAGGAAATCCACGAGGCGCTGCTCGATGGCCGCGTGGATTTCGCCGTCCATTCGCTGAAGGACCTCGAGACCGAATTGCCGCCCGGCATCGTGCTCGCCTGCCTGCTGAAGCGCGAGGATGCGCGCGACGCCATCGTGCTCGGCCCGCATTGCGGCTCCCCGACGCGCGAGGACCCGCTGGCCTGCCTGCCCCAGGGCGCGCTGGTCGGCACGGCCTCGGTCCGCCGCCAATCGCAGCTGCTGCATGCCCGCCCCGACCTGCGCGTCGAGACCATCCGCGGCAATGTCCAGACCCGCCTGCGCCGCCTGCGCGAGGGCGAATTCCACGCCACCATGCTGGCCTTCGCCGGCCTGAAGCGACTCGGCCTGGAAGCGGAAGCCGACGTGGTGCTGGACGCCGAGGACATGGTTCCCGCCGCCGGCCAGGGCATCGTCGGCATCACCGTGCGCGCGCATGACATCGCGCTGCGCGAACTCCTCGCCGCCATCGAGGACCCGCTGGCGCGCGCCGTAGCGACGGCCGAACGCGCGCTGCTCGCAGCGCTCGACGGGTCCTGCCGCACGCCCATCGGCGGGCATGCGCGCGTGCTGCTGGACGGGCAGCTCTACCTCACCGGGCTGATCGCGCGCACCGATGGCAGCTTCCTGCTGCGCCGGCGCGTCAGCGGCGCGGTGGCGGATGCCGAGCGCATCGGCCGCGAGCTTGGCGACAGCCTGCGCCGCGACAGCCCTGCCGATATCCTGGCCTGACGGCTTCGGTCAGCCGAAGCCGCGCGCGTATTGTGCCAACGGGCGGCGGCGCGGCGCATAGGTCTGCGCGACGCTGTCCTCGCGCCGGCGATTGACCTCGTCGGCCATCACGCGTTGCAGCACACGCAGCCGCGCATCGTCCAGCATCGCCACCCACAGCCTAGTGAAGGACGCATCATGCACCGGGTCCAGCACCATGCGCGGGATGTCGATCTCGGCAGCCATGCGCTCGACCTCTGCTGCGGCGGCGGGGCTGCTGCCGGCCAGGGCGCGCAGGCGGCGCGGGTCGGTCACCATGGAGGCGACGAAAGCGTCCATCTCGCCGCGCGCGCGTTCCAGCGCCTCGATGTCCTGCGATGCGCCGGCGCGCTGCATCTCGGACTTCAACCGATCGAAGGCGATTCGATAGCTGCTGCCGTTCATGGCGCCCCTCCGGCACGAAGCGATTTTTGTGACATAAAAATTTGTCAGATTCAGTTTACGCACGACCGCGACGGCACGTCACGCGAATCCACGCGTCATCACCCGCGCAGGCGTCCGCGCAGGTCCCACAGATGCGCCGCCAGCGCGCCCACCAGCGCCGCCGGGATCAGCGGCCAGGGCGCGCCGGTCAAGGCGAAGCGCAGCGCCAGCACCAGGAAGGCGCCGGGCAACAGCAGCGACAGCACGATCGCGGGCGCAGGCCCCCGGCCGGTGGCGCGGCGCCACGCCAGCAGCGCCAGCGCCTCGATCACCAGGCAGGCGAGGATGACATCCGCGACATGTCCGCTGCGCACCAGGGCCTCCATGCCGCCATCCTTCCCTCGCGCCGCCGCGCTTTCGCCTTGCCAGATCGGCAAAGGTGATTAATTGCGATGTGCCGGTCAGTCGAGGCACCAGCAGCGCGCTTGCAACCGATCACCAGCCAGCGCGTTCACGTTTCGGTTTCGGGAGGGATTTCTGCATGCGTCGAATGATGATCGCGATGGCGGTGGCGGCCACGGCCTGGATGCCGGGCATGGCATCGGCCCAGTCGGGCGATGCGGCCGCGGGCCAGCGCGTGTTCAACCAGTGCCGCGCCTGCCACACGAACAACGAGGGCGGGCGCAACGGCGTCGGGCCGAACCTGTGGGGCATCGTGGGCCGCAACGCGGCGTCGATCGAAGGCTTCCGCTACTCCGCGAACATGCGCGAGCTCGCCACCGGCGGACTGGTTTGGAACGAGGACCGTCTGCGCGCCTACATCACCAATCCGAAGGCGGTCGTCCCGCAAGGCTCGATGTCCTATCCCGGCCTGCGGAACGAGGAACAGCTCAACAACCTGATCGCCTACCTCAACACCCTGAAGTAGTGCCGGCGCGGCGCCGCCCGACGCTGCCGGTACGCCGCGAGCGTGCCCGCATGCATCAGCCGGCCCGGCAGCGGCCGGCCGATGATGCGCTCCGCCAGGCGCGCGGCCTCGACCAGGGCCTCCAGATCCACGCCGGTCTCGATGCCCAATTCGTGGCACAGGAAGACCATGTCCTCGGTGCAGATGTTGCCGGCGCCGCGCGAATCGCCATGCCCGGCGAAGGGGCAGCCGCCAAGGCCCGCGACCGAGCTGTCGAAATGCGACACACCCATCTCGAGCGCCGCCAGGACGTTCGCGGGGCCGAGGCCGCGCGTGTCGTGCAGGTGCAGGCCGACCTCGGCTTCCGGCACGGCATCGCGCAGCATGCCCACGGCGCGGCGGATCGCCCGCGGGTTGGCCCAGCCCATGGTGTCCGCCAGGTACAGCCGGGGTGCGGCCATGCCGCGCGCGCGGCAGGTGTTCCAGGCCCAGGCCAGTTCGCCCACCGCCCGCGCCGGGTCCACCGGCCCTTCGAAATTGCAGCCGAAGGCGGCCATGACCAGCGCGCGTTCCATCGGCACGCCATCGGTGGCGTAGCGATCCAGCCAGCCATCGACGCGCGCGCGCATCTGCGCCGCGGTGCAGTTGTTGTTGCGCAGCGCGAAAGCGTCCGATGCGTAGAGCGCGATGCGCCCGGTGATGTGCACGCCCTTCGCCGCGCGGGCGCGCTCGTAGCCGCGCTCGTTCAGCCAGACCGCGTCGTAGCGCACGCCGGGAGCGCGCTTGATCGCTTCGAACAGCGCCTCGGAATCCGCCATCTGCGGCACCGCCTTGGGCGAGACGAAGGATGCGACCTGGATTTCGTCGAGCCCCGTCAGCGACAGCGCATCCACGAGCGCGGCGCGCTGGTCGAGCGGGAAGGTCCCGCGTTCGATCTGGAAACCCTCGCGCGGGCCTTCCTCGTGGAAATGGACGTGGCTGGGCAGGTCAGACATGACGGCTCCTCCCGTCCCGCATGGCCAGGGCGTTGACACCCGGGCATCCGCGCAGGGACGTTGTGGCCCGACGCTAGAACCGCGACCGACGCCCCGCCAGAGGGCACCGCCCGGAGGACGCCCCATGCACCGCCCCCTCACCCGCCGCGCCGCCATCGCCGCCGCGGCCGCGCTGCCCGTCGCAGCCCACGGACAGACCACCGAACCCGCCTGGCCGTCGCGCCCCATCCGCTTCATCGTCGCCTTCCCTGCCGGTTCGGGCACCGACGTCACCACGCGCCTGTTTGCCGACCCGATCTCGGCCGAGCTCGGCCAGCCCGTGGTGGTGGACAATCGCGGCGGCGCGAATGGCTTCCTGGCGTCGGATGCCGTCGCGCGGGCGCGGCCCGATGGCTACACCTTCCTGTGGACCGCCAACACCACGCATGGGTCGAACCCCGCGCTGTTCCGCCGCCTGCCCTATGACCCCGTGGCGGATTTCGCCCCCGTCGCGGTGATCGGCGTGGGCGTGCTGCTGGTGGTGGTGAACAACGACCTGCCGGTGCGCTCGATGCAGGATCTGGTCGCCTATGCGCGCGCCAATCCGGGGCGGCTGAACTTCGCCTCGGGCTCGGCCTCGTCGCGCGTGGCGGGCGAGATGTTCAAGGCGCAGGCCGGCATCGACATGGTGAACGTGACCTATCGGTCGAACCCGCTCGGCATCACCGACGTGATGGGCGGCGTGGCGCAGGTGATGTTCGTGGACGCCACCACCTCGGCGCCGCATGCGCGCGAGGGCCGCGTGCGCGCGATCGGCGTGACCAGCCGCCAGCGCGTGGCGCTGCTGCCGGACGTGCCGACCGTCGAGGAACAGGGCTTCCCCGGCTACGAGATGCTGTCCTGGAACGCGGTCTATGCGCCCGCCGGCACGCCGGCGCCGATCGTGCTGCGGATGAACGGCCTGATCAACGCCGTCATGGCGCGGCCCGCATCGGCGGAGCGGCTCACCGCCAACGGCATGGTGCTGCGCCCCGGCTCGCCCGAGGACCTCGCCACCTTCCAGGCGGCTGAGATCGACAAGTGGAAACGCCTCGTGACGGCAGCCGGGATCGAACTGCAATGACCAAGGGTGTGCTGGACGGGCTGCGCGTGGTCGAGCTCGGCCAGGTGCTGGCAGGGCCTTTCGCAGGCGCGATCTTCGCCGACCTCGGCGCCGAGGTCATCAAGGTGGAAAAACCCGATGGCGGCGACGATGCGCGCCAGATGGGCGCAGCCTTCCGCCATGGTGATGCGCTGAACTTCCACGAGTTCAACCGCGGCAAGAAGTCGGTGACGCTGGACCTGAAGTCGGAAGCCGGCGTGGCGGCGCTGCATGGGCTGCTCGAAGATGCCGACATCATGCTGCACAACCTGCGCCCCGGCGTGGCGGAGACGCTGGGCATCGGGCCTGACGAGGTGACCGCGCGCCACCCGCGCCTGATCTACTGCGCCATGGCGGCCTTCGGCCATGTCGGGCCGGAGAGGCTGCGCCCAGGCTACGAGCCGCTGCTGCAGGCCTTCGGCGGGTTGTCCTCCATCACCGGCGAACCCGATGGGCCGCCGGTGCGGATGGGTGCTTCCGTAGTGGACCAGGGCACCGGCATGTGGACCGTGTTGGGCGCGCTGGCCATGCTGGAACGCCGCCACCGCACGGGACGCGGCGGGGTGGTGAACACCTCCCTGCTGGAGACCGCCGTGCTGTGGGCTGGGCAGAAGATCAGCGGCTATTTGAACACCGGCAGCGTGCCGCCGCGCCATGCGTCGGGCCATCCGAACCTGGTGCCCTACCAGGCCTTCGACGCGGCGGATGCGCCTATCCTGGTGTGCTGCGGCAACGACCGGCTGTTCACGCGCTTCGCCGCCGAGCTCGGCCACCCGGAATGGCCGGCCGACCCGCGCTTCGACACCAACCGCGCGCGGCTGACGCACCAGGGGGAATTGCTGCCGATGATCGCGGCCATCATGCGCGCGGTGCCGCGCGCTGACTGGCTGGCGCGGCTGCAGCGCATCGGCGTGCCCTGCGCGCCGGTGAATTCCATCCCCGACGTGCTGGCCGAACCGCAGGTCCAGGCGATGGGCATGGTGAACCAGGTGCCGGGCGAGGATTTCTCGCTGGTGTCGATGCCGCTGTCCTTCGATGGCGAGCGCCCGCGCATGCAGGGGCCGGCGCCGCGGCTGGGCGCCGACAATGCGCTGGTGTCGAAGCGGGCGGCGGAATAGCACGCGACGGTGCAGACGCGCGCCGGGGCACAGGCCAGCTTCACCGGATCGGCGGTTTTCGGCCCGATCCGGTTCTGCCCTATTCCTTCTCGATCCCCGCCATCTGCACCACGCGGCCCCAGCGCTCGCGGTCCTCGGCGAGCATGCGGTCCATATCCTCCGGCGTGCCGCCGAGCGGCTCCGATCCCCAGGAGATCAGCCGCTCGCTGATCGCCGGCGTCTTGACGATGCGGTCGATCTCGGTGGCCAGGCGGCGGCGGATCTCGATGGGGGTGTTCGCCGGCGCGCCGTAGCCCATCCAGGCATTCGCCTCGTAGCCGGCCAGCCCGGCCTCCTCCATGGTCGGCACGTCGGGCAGCAGGGAGAAGCGGCGCTTCGTGCCGACCGCCAGCGGGCGCAGCCGCCCGGTGCGGAAATCCTCGAGGAAGGACGGCACCTGCTCGATCACCAGCTGGATGCGCCCGGCGATCAGGTCGGTGCGCGCCGGCGCGCCGCCGCGGTACTGCACCATCTCCAATTCGATGCCGCCGGCCATGGCGCGGAACATCTCGACCGTCAGGCGCGACGCCATGCCGGAGGTCGCGAAGTTCAGGCTGCCCGGCCGCGCGCGCGCCAGGGCGATGAACTCCTGCACGGTGGTCACCGGCAGCGAGGCCGGCACCGCCATGACATAGGGGATGTTCGCCACCATGCAGACCCCGCACAGGTCGCGTGCCGGGTCATAGGGCAGGTTGCGATAGACATGCCCGTTCACCGCCATGGGGCCGGGCGAGCCGGCGAGCAGCGTGTACCCATCCGGCGCCGCCTTCGCGACCGCATCGGCGCCAATTACGCCGAAGGCGCCGGCGCGGTTCTCGACCACCACCTGCTGGCCGAGCGGTGCGCCGAGATTGTCGGCCACCAGGCGCGTCATCAGGTCCGTCGTGCCGCCCGGCGCGAAGGGTACGATCACGCGGATGGGGCGGGTGGGGAAAGACTGCGCCAGGGCCGGCCGCGCCAGGCCAAGGGCGGCTGGCAGGACAAGGGCACTGCGGCGGGTGATGGCGGTCATGGGGGTGGCTCCGACTGGGGTGCCGGTCATTGCCGGCGCGGCGTTCCAATCCCGATTGGGCCTGATTTGAATTCAAAACTCAAGCCGCGCTGGAATGCCAGAACAACACCATCGGGGGAAACGCCGCTGGCCGTCACCCCTTCCCCAGTGTCCGCAGCAGCCGCGCCCCGGCATCATGCACATGCAGGTGCAGCAGGAGGCCGAGCCGGTCGGCATCGCCGTCACTGAGTGCCGCCAGGATGTCGCGATGCTCGCGGTTCACCTGCGCGCGACTGTTGGCGATCTGCCCACCCAGGCGGATGTAGCGCTCCACGCGATTGGCCAGCACGCCCAGCAATTCTCCGGTGACGCGGCGGCCGGAGGCAGCGCGGATGCGGTCGTGGAAGCGGCGGTTGTGCAAGGCGAAGGCGCGGCCGCTTTCGGGCGTGCCGATGGGCAGGGCTTCCATGGCGGCGGCCTCGGCCTCGATGGCGGCGATGTCGGCTTCGCTGCGGTTGCGCGCGGCGGCCTGGCCGATGCGTTCCTCGAACAGGGCGCGGATTTCGAAAATCTCGGCGATGTCGGCGGGGTCGAGGGCGGCCGCGACGTAGCCGCGCCGCGGGCGGGATTCGGCCAGCCCCTCGGCGGCGAGCTGGCGCAAAGCCTCGCGCACCGGCGGCCTGCTGACGCCCAGGCGCGACGCGATGTCTTCCTGGCGCAGCAGCGCCTCGGGCGGGATGGCGCCGGACAGGATGGCCTCGCGCAATTCCGCCGCGACGAAGTGCGGCAGGCTGGCGTGGCGCGCCTGCGCGCCGGCGCGCGGCTTGGGTAGGCGGAGGTATGGAGCGCGTGTCATGGCAGAATTGAATTCAAAATGATGGACAGGCTCGGCCGATGCAAGCAGCATCCGCGCCGAACTGCCGGAGCCCGCCCATGCCGATGATCCTCGCCGCCAATGCCAATGCCCAGGGCAGCCATGTGGGCGAATGGCGCCACCCGGATGCCTGGGACCGGCCGACGGCGAACATCCAGAATGCCGTCCGCCTCGCGCAGATCGCCGAGGCCGGCAAGATGGACCTGCTCTTCCTCGCCGACGGCAACGGCGTGCGGCAGATGGACAAGCCGGACCTCTTCGCCGCGACCTCGCCCTCCGATCGCCCCGGCGTGTTCGAACCGGTCACGCTGCTCTCCGCACTCGCGATGGTCACGCAGCATATCGGGCTGGTCGCGACCACCACCACCACCTACGACCAGCCCTTCCATGTGGCGCGGCGCTTCGCCTCGCTGGATCATCTGAGCGGCGGGCGCGCGGGGTGGAACCTGGTCACCACGTCCAACCCCGGCGATGCGCTGAACTTCAGCCACACGGACCACGTCGGCCGCGACGACCGCTACGAACGCGCCAATGAATTCGCCGAGGTGGTGAAGGGGCTGTGGGATTCCTGGGCCGATGACGCCTTCCCGCAGGACAAGGCGGCCGGGCGCTTCCTCAACCCGGAGCGCGTGCGCGTGCTGGCGCACAAGGGCAAGCACTTCCAGGTGGCGGGTCCGCTGAACGCGCCGCGGCCGCCGCAGGGGCATCCGGTGGTGTTCTCGGCGGGACAGTCCGAGGCGGGGCGCGAACTCTCCGCCCGCCATGCCGACTGCATCTTCGCCATCGAGGCGACGCTGCCGGCCGCGCAGGCGATGTATGCCGACTTCAAGGCGCGGCTGGCGAAGTACGGGCGCGGGCCGGACGACCTGAAGATCCTGAGCGGTGTGACGATCATCGTCGGCGAGACGGCGCAGCAGGCGGCCGACATTGCGGCGGAGCTGGACGACCTAGTGCCGCCCGCCGTCGGCGTGGACTACCTGTCGAAGATGGTCGGCCGCAGCATGAAGTCCTTCCCGCTCGATGGCCCGATGCCGGCCTTCGAGGATGAGCATGTCGGCCACACCGGCATCGGCCGCGCCATCGTGAAGGTCGCGCAGGAGGAAGGCCTGACGGTGCGCCAGACCTATCGCCGTATCCTGCCGCAGATGGCCGGCAACATGTTCACCGGCGATGCGAAGCAGGTCGCGGACCGGATGGAGGAATGGTACGTCGGCAAGGGCTGCGATGGCTTCATGGTGGCGGCGCCGGTGGTGCCCACGGGCATGGAGCGGTTTACCCGTCTGGTCATCCCTGAATTGCAGCGCCGCGGTCTGTTCCGCACGGAATATGAGGGCCGGACGCTGCGGGAGAATCTGGGTCTGAAGCGACCGGCAGGTCCCTTCGCCTGAATGGACGACCTGACCATCCGCCATGGCTTCACCTCCGGCGATTGCACGAAGATTGCCGCGCTATGGGCTCAGCTCGGATGGGGCGAGGATGGTGCGGAGGGAAAGAAGCGCGTCGAGCGCGCGCTCAAAGCCTCTGCGTGGATGGCGATCGCAGAGGTCGCGGGCGAATTCACGGGCTATGCCCGTGCCCTGAGCGACGGCGTCGTGGTCACCTACCTCGCAGAAGTGGCCGTGATCCCGGCGTATCGGCGGCGAGGCGTGGGCGGCGCTCTCATCCGGTCCTGCCTCGATGCCTTCCCGCACACCAGCGTCTATGCGGACGCCTCACCGGACGCCATCGGGCCGAACACGCGCCACGGCCTGCTGCCGCGTCCATCCCACATGACCGCCTGCGCGCGCGGCCCGCGCTGACCGCAGCGGCGTCTCACGCCCGCATCAACAATTCCGGCCCCAGCGCATCCATCGTGTTCACCCCGACCAGCGCCAGGTCGCGATGGATTTCCTCGGCCAGCAGATCGATCGCGCGCTCGACCCCAGCCTGCCCGCGCACGGCCGCCGCACACAGCATCGGCCGCCCCACGAACACGAAATCCGCCCCCAGCGCATAGGCCTTCATCACATCCGTCCCGCGCCGGATGCCGCCGTCGTAGATCACCGGCAGCCCGCCCGCGACCTTCACGACGTCCGGCAGCATGCGAAGCCCTGAGACCGCGCCATCAAGCTGCCGCCCGCCATGGTTGGACACCATGAAGCCGTCCACGCCCATCTCCCGCGCACGCGCGACGTCGTCGGGATGCAGCACGCCCTTGATCAGCACCTTGCCCGGGAAGCGCTTGCGGATGAGGTCCAGGTGCTCCCAGGACAGCCCGTCGCGCGCGCCGAAGGCGCGTTCCAGGTCGCGCGAGAGAATGGGCGGCCCGCGCCCGGCATCCATGTTCTCGAAATGCGGCATGCCGTGGGCCTGCAGCGTCTTGAACCATGTGCCGAAGGCCCACCGCGGATGCGTGGCACCCTGCCAGAATAGCTTGAAGGTCGGCTTTAGCGGAATCGTGTAGCCGTTGCGGATATTGTTTTCGCGGTTGGAGGAGACCTGCACGTCCACCGTCAGCACGAAGGTCTTGAAGCCCGCGGCAATCACGCGGTCGACCAGCGGTTCGATGCGCGAGGGGTCGCCCGGCAGGTAGGCCTGGTACCAGGCGTCCGGGTTGGCGGCGATAATGTCCTCCAGCCGGATCAGCGACGACGCCGACATGATGAACGGGATGTTCTTCGCCCGTGCCGCCTGCGCCAGCACGATGTCGCCGCGATAGGCCAGCAGCGCCGAGGACCCCATCGGCGGGATGCCGAAGGGGGCTGAGTATTCGCGCCCGAACAGCGTCGCCTTCGTGTGGCGCGCGCGCGCATCGACCAAGCAACGCGGCACGAAGCCCCATTCGGCGAAGGCGCGGCGGTTGTCGTTGAGCGACCAGTCGGTCTCGACGCCCCCGGCCATGTAGCCGTGCAGCATCCGGGGCAGGTGCTTCTGCGCCGCGACCTCGAAATCATGCAGCGAGAGGAAGCCACGCAGGTTCGGCGGCACCGGGGGTGCTGCGCGCTTCTGCGACAGGGTCTCGGAAGCAACGGGCGCGCGGGATTGCGCGGGGCCTTCGGCGTTCATTGTCTTGGATCACCCGGAATTGCGACGATTGGATGATGGCCGGGTTGCGCGCCGCAGGCCAGGGGCCGGGGCGCATGGGGGGTTTGCACGGGGCTGGAATGTTGTCCCTTGCGCGAATTGTAGCCTGGACTACATGATGCGGTCGAAGCCGCCTCGGGAGACTACCTCCATGATCCAGCCCTTCGCCCGCCGCGCCCTGCTCGGGACCGCGATGGCCGCCCTCGCCGCCCCTGCCCTGGCGCAGCCGGCGCGGCCCAAGCGCGTGGTCGCGACCTTCACCGTGCTGGCCGACATGGCGCAGAACGTCGCCGGCACCGCCGTGCTGGTCGAAAGCCTGACGCGCCCTGGTGCCGAGATCCACGACTACGAACCGACGCCGCTCGACGTGGTGCGCGCCCAGGCCGCGGACCTGGTGCTGTGGAACGGCATGGGGCTGGAACGCTGGTTCGAACGCTTCTTCTCCCGCGTGAACGGCGTGCGCGACGCCGTGCTGACCATGGGCATCACGCCGGTGGGCATCGGCGAGGGCCCCTATGCCAACCAGCCCAACCCGCATGCCTGGATGTCGCCGACCCTGGCGCTGATCTATGTCGAGAACATCCGCCGCGCGCTGACTGCGATCGAACCGCAGCACGAGGCCGCCTTCCAGGCGAACGCGCAGGCCTATGCCGCGCAGATCCGCGCGGTGGATGCGCGCCTGCGCGAACGCCTCGCGACCATCCCCGCCGAACGCCGCGTGCTCGCGACCTGCGAGGGCGCCTTCAGCTACCTCACGCGCGACTACCAGATGCGCGAGGCCTATCTCTGGCCGATCAATTCCGAGGATGAGGGCTCGCCCCGCCAGGTGCGCGCGCTGATCGACACGGTGCGCCGGTCGCGCGTGCCGGCGGTGTTCTGCGAATCGACGGTGAACGACCGCCCCATGCGCCAGGTGGCGCGCGAGACCGGCGCGCGCTTCGGCGGCGTGCTCTATGTGGACAGCCTGACCGGCCCGGATGGCGCCGCCCCCACCTACCTCAAGCTGCTGGAGGCCAATGCCGAGACGATCCTGCGCGGCCTGACCGGCGCGCCGGCCGCTCGGTGATGCTGGCCCAGCCCATCAGCCTCGCGGTCGAGTCGATCTCGGTCGCCTATCCCAACGGCCACCTGGCGTTGAAGGATGCCGGCTTTCGGCTGGATGCCGGCACCATCTGTGGGCTCGTCGGCATCAACGGCTCCGGCAAGTCCACCATGTTCAAGTCCATCATGGGGCTGGTGCGCCCGGCAAAAGGCCAGGTGCTGGTCGCCGGCGGGCCGGTGGAAGCGGCGCTGAAGCGCAACCTGGTCGCCTACGTGCCGCAGGCGGAGGAGGTGGACTGGACCTTCCCCGTCTCGGTCCGCGACGTGGTGATGATGGGCCGCTACGGGCACATGAACCTGCTGCGGATCCCGCGCGCGGCTGACCGGCGCGAGGTCCAGGCAGCGCTTGAGCGCGTCGGCATGGCGGATCTGGCCGAACGGCAGATCGGCGAACTCTCCGGCGGCCAGCGCAAGCGCGTCTTCCTGGCGCGCGCCCTGGCGCAGGGCGGCCAGTTGCTGCTGCTGGATGAACCCTTCACCGGAGTGGACGTCACCACCGAGGAAGCCATCATCGCCCTGCTCAAGGCGCTGCGCGACGAGGGGCGGATCATCCTCGTCTCGACCCACAACCTCGGTTCCGTGCCGACCTTCTGCGACCAGGTGGTGCTGGTGAACCGCACCGTACTGGCATCCGGCCCGACCGCCGAGGTCTTCACCGGCCCCAACCTGCTGCGCGCCTTCGGCGGTGCGCTGCGCCAGCATTCCCTGCCCGGCGCGACCCCCCTGCCCGCCGATGCCGTGGTGGTGCTGTCGGATGACGAGCGCCCGCTGGTCATGGCCCCCGACGGCCAGGTCATCGGCCGGCTCGAACGGGACGCCTGACCATGGGCGAGGAACTCCTGGTCCCCTTCCTGTACGACTACATGCGCCGTGCGCTGGCGATCAGCGCGCTGGTCGGCGCGGTCTGCGGCCTGCTGTCCTGCTATGTCGTGCTGAAGGGCTGGTCGCTGATGGGCGATGCGCTGTCGCACGCCGTCGTCCCCGGCGTGGTGGTTGCATGGCTGGCCGGGATTCCCTTCGCGGTCGGCGCCTTTGCCTCGGGCATGCTGGCGGCGCTGGTGATGGCCGGGCTGCGGACGCGCACGCCGATCCGCGAGGATGCGGTGATCGGCGTGGTCTTCACCGGCTTCTTCGGCCTCGGCCTGTTCCTGATGTCGCTTTATCCGTCCGATATCCGGCTGCGGACCATCATCTTCGGCAATGTTCTGGGCATCGCGGACGAGGACATCATCCAGATGGCGATCATCGCCGTGGTGGTGCTGGCGGCGCTGGCGCTGCGCGGGCGGGATTTGATGCTGTCGCTGTTCGACCCGACGCAGTTGGTGGTGGCCGGCGGCAGCCCGGCGCGGATGCGGATCCTGCTGCTGTTGCTGCTGGCCGCGACCGCGGTGGCGGGCTTGCAGGCGGTCGGCGCGGTGCTGGTGATCGGCATGCTGGTGACGCCGGGCGCGACCGCCTACCTGCTGACCGACCGCTTCGGGCGGATGGCCGCGCTGGCCTCGGGCATCGGCGCGCTCACCGGGCTGCTCGGCGCCTATGGCAGCTACTTCCTCGACGGCAGCACGGGCGGCAGCATCGTCGCGCTTCAGGCGGCGCTGTTCGTGGTGGTGCTGGTCGTCGCGCCCAAGCACGGCATCCTGGCCAGCCGCCGCGCCGCGCGGATGGCCGCGGCATGACCGCCTTCCTCGCCCCCTGGACGCACGGCTTCATGGTCGATGCGCTGGTGGTCGGCCTGATGGTGGCCGTGCTCACCGCCATCCTGTCCTGCTTCGTGGTGCTGAAGGGCTGGTCGCTGATGGGCGATGCGGTCA